>OFGO01000718.1_pt1 | contig 28850 bp, 29 predicted proteins | sample 1521761 | NCBI WGS metagenome assembly OFGO01 (sample SAMEA3504128, study PRJEB24116) | mouse gut metagenome | biome: mouse gut; feature: mouse-associated habitat; material: faeces | place: Denmark | collected 2011
AGTCCAATGCCAGAGTTTCGCTGGCAGGATCAATCAGAATTCCGAGAGATCATTTTGTCCTTTTCCTTTTTCCAAATTGAATAAGCAGACCATAGAAATACGATACCCAGCGAGGCATACAGAGGGGCAAATGAAATATTTGCTTTCACGGCACTAACAACCGCAACAGCCAGCCAGACAATACCCAAAATCAATCGAAAATAAAAATGACGCATAAGATAACCTCCATTTCGTTTTGTGTGTAAGTTTCTGTTACAGTCATAGCATACTGCAAAAGCGACATTTCTTCCGCTTTGTCCATAATCGGTAGGTTTTTGTCCATGAAAAAACAGACCGCCAGCATGGACGCTCTGCTTTCCCGATAGATTGATTATGCCTTTACTGCTTCAAAAGATAATGTGACAACAGCGCAGAATATCTGATCGCTGTATTCTGTTTCGATAATCCCGTCATAGCGTTCAGCAGCGGCACGGACGCTTTGAAGTCCCCAGCCATGCAAAGTTTTATCTGCTTTGGAAGTCTGCAAACTTCCGTTCATTTCGGTAGGTGCAGCACTGCACCCGTTTTCCACCTTGATAACCAGCATATCATTTATGCGGCGGATTGTTAAATTGACAAACCGAAATCTATCTTCCTCATTTTCTATCGCTTCAAGGGCATTATCCAAAAGATTACCTAAAATCGCAACTAAGTCAACACTTTGTATATTGGTGCGGCGTGGAAATTCAATGTTTGTACCTACCTGTATATTTTGGGAAGCAGCAAGGGCAATCTTGCTGTTGATTAGATAGTCTACGGCTTCGTCGCCCACCCATGCTGTCTGTGTAATTTCCCGTATTGGAGAACGCAGATTTTCAATGTAATGGGCGGCTTCCGTTGTATGGTTCTTTAACAGATAGTGATACACTACATCAATATGATTTTGGAAGTCATGGAACAATTTTGCATTAGCAGCATAAACATTTTTAAGGGTCTGATAGTCATGCTCCAATAACGCATTTTTTTCTTTTTCAAGCAGCATGATCTTTTTTTCCATTTCATATTGGCGGTTAAGGTTGAAAAATAAGATTGCTACAAGAATTAGCATTGAGAAGATAATCCAAGTTGTCAGCCTATCGTCACTTATGGGTATGGTATTCTGCCCGGATAAAAGAACGGCTCCCAGCAAACCGGCTATTGCAACTCCGGCTATTACCCGTGGTGATAGATTTTCATTTCTTTTATGCGATTTCACAGTAAGAAAGGCAATTCCTAGCATAAAAAGCCGGACAATCCAAACTGCCGCTATATATCCATTTGACCGCATATCAAGAAAACGGTCTGATTGAAAGATAACCCCCAGCCCAGCCGATAGAATAAATTCCCACAAAGCAACCGCTATTTCATAAAAGAAAATGAGAAACAGGCTCACCCTGGGCTGTGCCGCGTATAGATAATATGCAATCAGTATTACAAAAATTATTTCTATACCCGTCAGATAAAATTGTTGAATGGGGAAACAGGACAGCACGGTAATAAAGGCTGCTGCACATACAGAAATGACGCTTGCTTTTTTTCTGTTTCCAGCTAATTGCTGCAATGTTATAACAAGATACAGCCCCAAAAATATCCGCAATCCATTTGTAAAAAAGAATGAAAGTATCTGATACCAAGTCATCATATATGCGCCCCCCAAAACCTGTTTATCTGCTTTTTTACTTCCTGCAAATGGGAACGGCTGATCGGAAGCGTTTCACCATTTTTGAAATATGCCATGCTGTCACTGATTTTCATAATCTGTATGATATTTACGATATAACCCCGGTCAATGAAAATAAATTCCTGTGCTTGCAGTTCATCAAAAATCTGCTGCAAACTTTTTCTAACTTTCGATATTCCCAAACGCGAACATATCATAGAATTTTTTCCACCGTCACGCTGGATATAGAAAATGTCTTTGTACGGTATTTTTTCCATGCGTCCGGCAGCTTGTATGATATACTCCCTGCCAACCTCTAATTCAATCAGTTTTGCAGCGTCTACCACAGCGGACACCAGACGATTACTTAGGTCGCTTTTTGGCACATAACGGAAAATAGAAAGCTCAAAAGCGTCAATCGCATATTCAATATGCGACGTGATAAAAATAATCTTTACATTTGGTAAATGAGGTTTGATCTTTTCAGATAATTCCATACCTGTTATTCCGGGCATTTCTATATCAAGCAAAATCAAATCATAGAAAAAATGGTCGTCTGTAATATCAAAAAGAAGATTGCTGCTTTGTGTATAGGTTGCAATCTCATAACCTATTCCGCAAGAGCGCAGACAGTCTTTCACAATATCCCCATGATATTTGACAGCTTCCTTATCGTCGTCACATATCGCTATCCGTACCAATGCGATCCCTCCGTTTCTTTCGACGTGCATCTATTGGTTTTTCAGTTCCTTTAGGTATAAGCCATACACGGCTGAGGTGAACAACACCATCAATTCTGTTTTCAGCACAAAGTTTCTGTACTCGGCGTTCAGATAATCTCCATTCCTTTGCAGCTTCTTGCACAGTCATATATTCAAACATAACAGACCTCCCTAAATCATATCTTTATTATAGACGGTCAAACGAATAATATCAACGCTATAATTATGAACAAATCAAGAGTTTCTGCTAAACTACCGGTTATACCGAAAGTCAGATTATCCCGAATACCTCAAAGAAAGCCAGCAACAGCGGCATTTCTTTGAGAAATATTCGGGATAACTTTTTGTGTCTGTCTAAGCTGTCAAATAGAATCCATATATGAAAAGCCGAAAAATTCGGGATAATTTTATGGTGTCCATAGAGGCATTTGCTGATAATCGTGTCAGCAGGGATTTCCCTGACTATACCAAAGGAGGCATCTGCCATGAATGAAAAGAAAGTAACCATCAACGAAATGATTGCCCGGATGGTTGCGGAAGCCAGGAGGCTCGGCTACAGTGAATCCAGCATATGGACAAACATCCAACCGGGACTGAGGGCCTTTGCAATCTACTACGGCAAAAAGGGCATCTCTCTACGATCCCGAAATCACAAGTGAATATGTAGGGTTCCAGAAGGAACGGCTGTCCAGAAATGAAATCTCAGACTATTACTACAGGAATATCCGCTCTGCCGCAAACCGCCTGAATGGGTTTTAACTGACAGGGACGCTCCATCTTAACATGCCGAAGCATGGATCGAAATATCTGCTCAGGGCGGAAAATGAACGGCTGATCGACCGTTTCCTGGATTATAAGGAGTATGGTCCGAATACCCGTGACGATGTGGTCTGGGTGATCCGCAGATACCTTTATCACTTTGAAGCCCTCGGCCATGAATCGTTAGAACATGTCTCTGTCGATGATGTGAGGGAGTTTATATTAAAAACCGCGGCAGAGGTCAGGACATCCAGCCTGCACAACATCCTTCTCTATCTTAAATATTTCCATATCTTCCTGAAAGAGACAGGGGTTCCGGCTCCGGACTGTGCCGGCCTGTTCTCCTATAAGGTCTACCGTGACATGCCGATACAGGGCTATGTGACGGATGAAGAGCTGGACCGCATCCTTGCGGTGATCGATACAGAAAGCGACATGGGAAAAAGGGACCGCGCCATCATCCTGACGGCTGCGACAACCGGCCTGCGCGCCTGCGACCTTATCCGTCTGAAACTGTCCGACATCGACTGGAGGAAGGGAGAGATCCGGCTGTGCCAGAAAAAGACCGGCAGGACGGTCTATGTCCCTCTGGTAAAACAGACCGGAGCTGCCCTACAGGATTATATCCTGAATGCACGCCCTGCTTCTGACTGCCCGGAAGTGTTCCTGAGGGCCGTGGCTCCCAAAACAGCCATCGCCAATGCGGTCTGCATCGGAAGTATGTTCCAGCAGTACCAGAAGAAAGCCGGTATTGCCAGGCATGCATTTGACGGGAAAGGATTCCACGGCCTCCGCAGGCGTCTTGCCAAGAAGCTGCTCGTTACAGGCACGCCCCTCACAACGATTGCCCAGATCCTCGGACATGACGACCTGAAATCTTCACGCCAGTACCTTTCGCTTGACACCGGGAACCTGAAAGAGTGTGCACTTGATTTCAGAGGAATCCCGTTGGAAAGGAGGGAGCTGCTATGAGCCGGGGATTTACCAGCATATTTGCAGACGACCTGGACAACCTGATCAGCCTGAAAGTATCGCTCGGCTATTCAGAGAGCACTTATCTTGGGAGGGCACGCCAGTTTGACAGGTACTGTTCTATGAAATACGAAAAAGCAGACGAGCTGACAGAAGGCATCGTCCTGAACTGGCTGAAACCTGAGCCGGGAGAAGCCGGAAGCGTGATCCATGGCAGGGCCGCTTTCATTAGGGGATTCGGCACTTATCTGAAATCCGTTGGAAAGAACGCCTTCATCCTGCCGGATAAGTTTACTGCTGGAGGAACAGTTTTTGTTCCGTACCTGTTTGGGGACGATGAACTGGCGGCGCTTTTCCGGGAGATTGATACATACAGATATCCCAAAGAGCCATTCCGTCCGCTCCTGCTCAGCGCTTACTTCCGCATGACTTATACCTGCGGGCTGCGTCCGAATGAGGGCAGGAACCTTAAGAGAAATGAAGTGGACCTGAATACCGGGGAGCTGCGTATCATTGAAACGAAGAAGCATAAAAGCCGCAACATCGTCATGTCAGATGAAATGAATTTTCTGGCAAAATCCTATGCGGCTGTCCGTGATGCGGCGTTTCCCGAAAGCGAATTTTTCTTCCCCTCGCCATCCGGCGGCCCCTACTCCGCCGGATGGATGCAGGGAAAGTTTAAGAGATTTTTTGCCTTATCGAAACCGGATGTTCCAAAAGACCTTCTTCCCTCAGTAAGAGTATACGATCTCAGGCACCGATTTGCCACTGCTGTTTTGAACCGGTGGCTTGACGAAAAGAAAGACCTCGGTTCCCGTCTGCCTTACTTACAGACATACATGGGACACAGGGATCTGGAAGCGACGGCTTATTACATCCATCTTCTCCCGGAAAATCTGATAAAATCGGCAGGGATTGACTGGGAAGGCATGAACCATCTGATCCCACGGGTGGAACTATGGGAAAAGTAAAAGACGAGCAGTTATTCACACTTTTGCGTGATTTCCTGTTGGTCTACCTGCCGAACCAACGGAAAGCGAGCAGCAATACCGTAAAGGCTTACAGGACAACCCTGAACCAGTTCCTTAAATATACAGCCGAGCAAAAAAATATCTCTGTACTGTCCGTCACCTCCGGGATGGTCACATATGAAATGGTGAACTCGGATCTTGACTGGCTTTCAGCGGAGAAGAATGCTGCTCCTGCTACGCGCAACAACAAGCTGGCGGCCATCCGGGCATTTATCTCCTATGCCGCAGCCTGCCGCCCGGAATATATCAGCATTGCAAGCGGGCTGGCAGCTATCGGAATCCAAAAGAATGACCGGTTTGCGAAAGTGGATTATATGTCGGAAGAAGCAGTAAAAGCGCTTCTTGCAGAGCCGGACACCAGAATGGGGATAGGCGTGCGGGATCAGTTCCTGATGATCTTTCTGTATGATACCAGGGCGCGTATCCAGGAAGTTCTGGATGTGAAAATCTGTGACGTTAAAGTTGACAAGACGCCGACTGTGACGCTTCATGGGAAAGGGAAGAAAACCAGGATAGTCCCCTTGATGAAAGATACTGTAAAACATCTGCAGAATTATATGAAGGTGTTCCATCCGGGCAAAACATGGATGTCATCAGAATGGCTCTTTTATGTGGAACGCAAAGGAATCCGTAACGCCATGTGCGATGATACGGCAAGGCTCCGGATTCAGAAATACGCCGCATCTGCAAGGGAGAAATGCCCGGATGTCCCCCTGAATGTCCACCCCCATTTGTGGAGACATACGAGGGCCATGCATTTATACCAACACGGCATGGATTTAGCTTTAATCTCGCAATGGCTCGGACACAAACAGCTTGAAACCACGCTGATTTACGCACACACAGATACAGAAGCGAAAAGGAAAGCAATCACGGAGGCAATGGCTTCTGATCCTTTCCTTGAAGCGGAGCCTGTTAATTATACCGTCAGTGATGAGGAAATCCTCTAACGTCTTTACGGTCTATGATGGACCTAAGATTATCCCGAATTATTCTCCCTAAGCGAGAGATTTAGGAAAGCTGACCGTGTAAATGACTAAAAAGTTATCCCGAATATTTCCCTAAGAAATGCCGCTGTTACTGGCTTTCTTTGATGTATTCGGGATAATCTGACTTTCGGTATAACGTTTGTGTGCACTTATCTTCATTCGTAAGATTTACATACAGACTGTTTGTATGTTATAATGTGACTACTAATTTACAAGGAGCAAACGAGTATGAAACATAAAGATCACTATAATGATGATTACATTTTCAGTCTTTCTCAAAAGATAGTTTTTGTGATGCCTGACTTTGACCAAAAAGTCTTTTGTAATTCTTTAATTGGCAGGTTGGATGACAAAGAGTTATTTGCAAGGTTTGACTGTATTGTGGATGCTATGCAAGCAAGTATGATGGGCGATTATTCAAAAAATATTCAAGCATTTTTCAATATGCTGGGTCCTGAATTAAAATCCCCTGAGGGAATGTTCAATTTTGGGTGGTGGCTATGGCCTATTGGCAGATATGTTGAACGATATGGAAATGAAAATTATATTTTATCACTTTCGTTCTTGAAAGAATTAACAAAAAGATTTACCGGAGAGTATGCTATACGCCCATTACTACAAGCGCATCCCAAAGAGGTCATGGACGAGTTAATAGAATGGACAACCGATAAAAATGTGCATGTTAGACGGCTTGCAAGTGAAGGGGTTAGAATACGGCTACCATGGTCGCAAAAATTATTTGTTGCATTAGACGAATTTGAAAGATATACAACCATTCTTACAAAATTAAAAGATGACCCAGAAAGATTTGTTCAAAAAAGTGTAGGGAATAATCTTAATGACTTATATAAAGACGCTCCCGAAAAAGCTGATTTTATCATTTCACAATGGGAGAAAACAGGAAAAAGTAAGGCACAGGATTGGATTATTAAACACGGAAGAAGAAATCAAAAATAGAGAGGCGTTTTCTGTTTCGAGTGCAGCAATCATTCTGTATTTATAACAGAACAATATGCAATGAAAAATGTAGAGGCTACCAATAAAACTACTTCTTCTTTAATAGAAATTGCAAGAAAATACTTTGCACAATATGGTTATTTCGATGTTCCTTTAGAAAAAATCGCAGAGGAAGCTAATGTAACCAGAGGGGCAATATATCATCATTTCAAAAACAAGCAAGGACTTTTATCGCTGTATTAGAAAGTGTGCAAAAAGATATTTCTGCCCAAATTGAGATTGAGCTGGTAGACCATATCAAGGTTTACGAAAACGGCAATATCAGCGTTCACTTTAAGTTTGCGGACGAGTTCCGCCGGATTGCCGAGTACATTGAAATCAACACCACTGACACCGCCGAGGCGGGCTGACCCCCGCCAAAGCACAAAATCCCTTTGGCAGTGTGTTTTCCTAATAAAACGCAATCTTACTCTTATGTAAACACAATTAAAGTTTAAAGCATATGATACTGCAAGAATAACAATTGCTATTGCAACGCTTAAAGCCGTGCATTGTTTCAACAGTTTCTTTCCAGAAAATATAAAAGCAATACCGAAAAGAATAAAAACCGAGGCAATTACTATACCGAAAACAGGATTGCTTATATCTTTAACTGAAAAGGGAAGTTTAGCACAATGCTCCGTTATAAACAGCATTGCCGATGCACCAAGCTTTGCCCAAAAAGCAAAAACCCGCAGAAAAGGAGTAAACCATTGAAATATAACCATCAGAAATGCAACAATTAAAGTAAACTGTGCAACAGGTATCATAACTATATTAAGAAAGATACCCAAAAGGCTTACATATCCAAAGGTTAAATAAAGAACAGGAAGTGTTGTTATAAAAACAGACACCGAAACCGTTAAAACCTCATAAATATATCTAAAAATTTTAGTTTTCGGCTGATATAACTTCCTTATCTGTGGATTGATTACAGCCAAACCGAGAACTGCAGTAACCGTTAACAAAGCACCTGCATCCGTTACCGCATAAGGATTAAAGCAAATGATAAATACGGCAATACCCAAAGAATTTAAAGAATCGCTTTTTTCATTGAATAATTTTGCCGCAAGAAGAATAATCATCATTATTCCTGCACGGGTAATGGATTTGGAAAAACCCGAAAGTGCCATATAAAACAAAACTGCTGCAAGAGATATAAATATTCTCGGAATCTTCGGTGTACGAGTTTTCTTTAAAAACCAATATACACTGCCTGAAAGGACTGCAAGATGCAAGCCTGAAACAGCCATAATATGAGAAGCACCGCTATCCCTGAAATTACTTTTAACACTGCTGCTTACATCCGTTTTATCACCTGTAAGAAGTGCAAGAACAATTGAGCCGCTGTCCCCTCCAATAGCATCTTCAACCAATCCCTTAATACTTTGCCTGATTTCAAGAATATACTTATTAGGACTTTTTATTGTTTTATCAATAGTGCTGTAAGAATTAAGGTTTGATGTCAGAAAAACCTTCTCACCGAACGCACCATATGAATTAAAACCGTTTTCAGCAACAAGCCTGAATTTCAATTCACCTTTAATTAATTGATAATAATCTGCATTAATTCTTGTTTTTGATTTCACATGCAGCCTGATATTCTGAGGAGCACCCTCTTTATCAACAGAAACAGTTTTAACAGTATAGCTGTATCCGCTGCTTGTTTCCTGTTCTAAATCAACGATATAGAATTCGGAATATGCAGTTGTTTCATTCAGTTTTTCGCAAGGAAGAAAGGTACCGTAATATGTTGTAATGAATACGGCACAAGCAAGAAATGCAGAAAACATACACAAGGCAGCGGAAATCACTTGCCTTGTTTTCTTCAGTGCAAATGAAACAGCAAAAGCGGCACCTGTAATCGCCAGAATTACAAGTGCCGCTTTTATTGAAAATAAATTAAGTACAATAAGAGTAATTGCAAAAGAAAAACCAATATGCGCAAACACTCTTTTCATTACATTCAGTCTCCTGCTTTAATCGGCTCAATAACAAAGCTGTAGCTCTGTTTTTCGCCCTTTTTCATTATATACGGCTCACGAACAAAAGCCTGCCCCGGTAAATCACCGCCTACACCGCAAAGCATATGGTCTATATTTACGGTTGTGACTTTACTGTTATACGGTATCTGGTGAACATGCTTAGCCTTGTCAAGCCCTTCGGTTGTGTAATGATATGCACTGAAGTTGATGGGATTATCAAAATACGATGATATTCTGAAGCCCATACCCTCATCATCAGCTATTGTGAAATAGCGAACGTCAGCTCTGTTAGAGCTTTCCTGCGGACGCATATAGCGATGCTCAAGCTCGGTAACAGTTAATTCGTAATTACCGATTTTAGCACCTGTTTTTCTGTCACAATAAGTTGGATAAGGACCTCTGCCATACCACTTAACATACTCCATAGTACCGTTAAGCACCATTTGTGCACCGAACTTAATCATATTTGCCTTTGGTATTGCACTGTGGTAAACATAAATTCTTCTGTCAGGATAAATCTTATATGTAGAAACCGAATTTTTAAGCCCCGGTGTGCTCCACGCAATATGTACCTCAACACAATTATCCTCGCCTGCTTTTGCAACTGTTTTAATTGCCTTTGCACGCTTGCTTGCTCTTTTCCACTTATAATAAGGATGGAATGGAATAAGGAATGGCGTAAAATTAAGAAAATCAATATCATTATCAGTTAATGCTCTGAAATAATATGGCTCAAGCGGAGCTCTCAGCCTTTCTCTTCCGCCGATTGAATAGTTTGTTATTCTTCCGTTTTCAATGCAAACAAAAAATGCATCCCCGTTAATTTCAACTGTTTTTCCTTTTACTGAGAAATCCAGATTGCCGTTGCTTACAGGAGCTTCAGGCTGAGGAAGAGCATTGAGAACAAACTGATCCCACGCAATTTCGTAATCCTTATCAAGACCCAAGGCAGCTTGCTTGGTATAGAAGGAAATGGTAAGTACAATTTCCTTATCAAAAGGAAGTGTTGTGTAATTATAAGGAATTGTAATAAAGGTTTCGGAAAGCGGCTCGCACGCAAATTCATCAAGCTCGCCTGAAGAAATTTCTTCGCCGTTTGCCGTAACAACCCATCTGCATACATACGATGAAACATCTGTAAACAGGAATTTATTTTTAACCTTGTATGTTCCCTGCTGAATATCAAACATTTCTGTTTTAATTTCAGCATAAACCTTTTTAACCTCGTGAATCTGCGGATGAACTGTTCTGTCTGCACCGATAATGCCGTTTGCACAGAAATATGTATTTGAGCCTGCCATAGCAGTTGTATTCGGAAAACTTATAAGCTTTCTCGGCTCCTGCTTTGCAAAATCATCACCGTAGAGCCATTCATCCTGCCCATTTTCGTTAACTCTATGAATTGTCTGATCAACAAAATCCCATATAAATCCACCGCACATATTGTCATACTTCTCAAAGTCATCCATATATTCCTTGAAATTTCCGAGAGAATTTTCCATTGAATGAGCATATTCGCAAAGTACAACCGGCTTACCCTCATACATTTCTGCAGAGATAGGCTTACTGTCTGCAGCAAGCTGATTTGCAATATTATCATAAAAAGAAATTGTAATCGGCTCTTTTTTTCCAAGCTTTTCCATTATATCGGCTGTTGGATACATACGTGAAATAACATCACTTTTTGTTAAATCAAAATCACCTTCATAATGGAACTGTCGCGTATCATCAAGAGCAAGTGCAGCTTCCTTCATCTTAGCAAAGTTATCACCGTCACCTGCCTCATTGCCGAGACTCCACATAAATATGCAAGGGTTATTTCTGTCACGAAGAACCATACGCTCCATTCTGTCCACAACCGCTCCTGTCCACAGAGGATTGCTTCCGGGAACACCCTTACGCCTTACACCGTGCGTTTCAACCTCACATTCATCCATAACATAAAAGCCGTATTTATTGCACATTTCATAGAAATACGGGTCATTAGGATAATGAGATGTTCGGATTGAATTGATATTGTTCTGCTTCATAATATCAAGATCCTGAGTGTACCTTTCCTTAGGAACAGCCCAACCGTTATCCGGGTCAAAATCATGGCGGTTAACACCCCTTATCATAAGCGGCATACCGTTAAAATAAATCTTTTCACCTTTGATTTCAACCTGCTTAAAGCCAACATCATATGTTTTAACTGCACAGATTCTGTCATCGGTTTTAAGAATGATGACAAGCTTATACAGATGAGGACTTTCAGCAGACCATTTAAGCGGATTTGAAACGTTTGCTCTGAATTTCAGTGTTTTTTTACTGAAATCCAAATCAGCAGACATCTCACCGAGAGGTATTTCCTCGCCGCTTTCGGATATGAGCTTAGCTTCAAGAACTGCCGTGCCCTTGATAGCCCAATAGTTTTTAAGCACAACATCAAGGGAAGCAGTTGCATCATTATAAAAATTATCAAAGGTTGTTCTGAAATAAAAATCTCTGATACATACAGGGCTTTCGGCATACAGGTAAACATCCCTGTAAATACCGCAGAGCCACCACATATCCTGATCTTCAAGATAAGTACCGTCTGAATATCTGTAAACCTTAGCCGTTATAAGATTTTCTTCTCCATACCTTAAAAACTTTGTTATATTAAATTCGTGCGGAGTCATAGACCCTTGGCTGTAACCAACAAAGCTGCCGTTAATATAAACCTCAAGTGCAGCCTTTGCAGCACCAAAATGAACAAAAACCTCTCTTCCGGCCCACGCATCACTTACATTGAAGGAGCGGCGGTAAAAACCAATTTCCTGCATTTTATGATTAATATGCGGAATTCTGTGCCTGCTTCTGCTTATAGCTCTCGGAAAAGTGCTCGCATAATAATACGGAACGGAATAACCCTGAGTCTGCCAAACTGACGGAACCTTAATTTCATCCCATTCAGAATCATTAAAGCCTAAGCGTTCAAAATTTTTCGGCTGCCTTTTCGTTCCTCTTTGCCAATAAAATTTCCACATACCGTTCAATGACTGCTTATAACTGCTTTCATCACCTGACAAAGCAGAATCAACATCATCATACGGCATAGCTATTGCGTGACCGTCTTCTTTATTAATTTTAAATACCAAAGGATCTTCCCAATACTGTTTTTCCATAAATTTACCTTCCTTTAATTTATATTAATAATAATGTATATTAAAATAAAAGTCAACAAACATTCACGAAAACAGTACTGTTAATACTTAATATATCTAAATTATGGACAAATCGGTACAAATTATGGTATACTATAAAAAGTATTGATTGGAGGTTTAGTTTTGATAGTTAGAGTTAACAACGAAAATCTTTCTGAATATGAAGAATTTATAAAAAATCATCCAAAGGGGCTTTTTCAGCATTCATCAAAATGGGCTAAGGTTAAATCTGCATGGAAATGGGAAGCAATTATGCTTAAGGATGATGACAGCGGTAAAATAATAGGATCTGCTGCTGTTTTAATAAGATTTGTGCCTGTAATAAAGTATTCTCTTTTTTATGTATGCCGAGGCTTTGTTGCAGACGAAAATGATTTTGACACCTTTGACAAGCTGTTTGACGGCTTACGTGAGCTTTCCAAGGAATACAAGGCATACTGTATTAAAATTGACCCTGAAATCGTTATTCAGAACACGGAATACAAAAAGCATTTAATACGTAAAGGCTTTAAGGAACTCAACCCCGGCTGTATGGATTTTGAAAATGTACAGCCGCGTTTTGTTTACTGCTTTGATTATAATAATATGACAGAAGAAGAGCTTATGCTTACCTTTAAGTCTGATTACAGAACAAGAATACGCAAGGCACCGAAAAAAGGTGTGGAAGTAAAAATTATGGGCACTGAAGCACTTGATGACTTTGTAAGCATTATGCACGAAACAGGTGAACGTGACGGTTTTTCAACAAGACCCAAGGAATATTTTGAGCAGATACTGAACTGTATGGGTGAAGATGCAAGGCTTTATATGGCATATTATAACGGACAGGCTATTGCAGGCACAATTGCTATAAAATGGGGCAAAAACGTAATGAAATATCAATACGGTGCTTCATCAAATTCATACAGAAATGTTTACCCGAACTATGCTCTTCAATGGGCTATGATGCAGTGGGGTATGGAATGCGGCTGTGAAGTTTATGACTTCGGCGGCATCAGCGGTGACTGCCAGAATCCTGATAACCCTCACTACGGTTTATGGCGCTTTAAGCACGGCTTCGGCGGCTATATGAAGGAATTTGTAGGTGAATTTGATTATGTTATCAATAAGCCTGTTTATAATCTTTACAATCTTGCAATGAAAATAATGAGTAGATAAAATGAGCAGATATATAATTGATAAAACGAAACTAATTGAAAACATTGAAATGTTAAAGCAAAAAGCAGGTGTACCGATTATAGGTGTTGTCAAGGGCAACGGCTACGGCTTCGGAATTAAAGAATTTACATCTGTTTTAAAGGAATGCGGTATTAAAACCTTTGCCGTAACCGAGGTTACGGATATTCCGATTCTGAAAGAAATTCTTGACGACGAAGATATACTTGTTATGCGTTCCACCTGTATTGAAGAGGAAGCAAGGGTAATTGCCGAAAACGGCTGCATTGCAACCATCGGCTCATCACAGGCGTGCGAAGTTATGAACAGCGTATCTGAAAAGCTTGGTGTTAAAACAAAATGTCATCTTAAAATTGATACGGGTATGGGCAGATACGGCTTTATGCCAAGCGAGGTAAGCAAGGCTGCCAACTGCTATAAGGCTGAAAGCCTTGAATTTATCGGTGCATACACACATTTTTCAAGTGCATTTACAAATGCCCCTCTTACAAAAGCACAGCTTGAATTATTTAAGGATACAATGAGCCAGATTGAAAAGACAGGCTGTAATACAGGCACTCTTCACTGTGCAAACTCCCCCGCTCTTTTAAATGTTGAGGATGTTTGTCTGAACAGTGTAAGGCTCGGCTCGGCATTTACAGGAAGAGTTATTACAAGAAATAAAACTATGCTTAACAGACTCGGTAGCCTTGAAGCTGAGGTTATTGATGTTAAAACAGTTCCTGCAGGATATGCCGTAGGCTATAACGGAACTTTTAAAACAAAGCGTGAAACAAAAATTGCGATTGTTCCTATCGGACACTATGACGGCTTTGGCCTTGCAAAAGAAAAGGAAGCAATTGATTTGCATTATGTGCTTTCTGTTTTCAAGCAGTTTCTTCAGAAAAAGCAGACATATGTTAAAATTAATGGCAGAATGTACCCTGTAATCGGCGAAATCGGTCTTTCTCATACGGCAGTAGATATAACAGGCACTGATATAAAATGCGGTGATATTGCAAGTGCGGACCTCTCTCCCCTTATGGTTAATCCAAGAATTGAAAGAATTTACAGATAAAAACATCGGCAGATATTTTGTCTGCCGATGTTTTATATTATCTTAAAATATTTTTCAACCTTTTTTCTACTTTTCTTTCATAAAGTAAAACGAAGTATTTAAGCAAATACTCATATATGATGAAGATTGTATTCATAGCTGCTGCAAAAATAATCAGCATGGCTTTGGAAAAATCACCATCCTCAAAAAATGGTATTCCGAAAACATACACGCAGATAAGCTCAATTATTGCAACAGCGGTATTAAAGGTTATTAACTTAAAAAACAGTGAAATTATTTTAGGTTTAACCCTGTCCAAATAAGATTTGATAATGGGATAATACCCGAAGAAAAGAACATACATCATAACTGTTTCTTTCTCGGGCACAAGCATTAAAGACAAAATGGATACTGCTATATAAACAGACACAGCAGAGGCGTTGCCGAATGTTTTTTTAATCATAACCGTAACAAGCCCCAGAAGAATCGGCACAGTATATGCGAATATATAAAATATTCCGCCTAAAAACATAAAAGTAACACAAAGTGCCGCTGCAAGTCCGCACAAAGCTGCCTGAATTGATTTTTTCAAAATAACCACCGATTATTATAATATACCCATATTATGAATTGAAAATGAACAGCTAAGCATATTTTACAGCTTCTTATATAAATCTTTTCTTTTAAGATGATTTTCTTTAGCCTGCTTATGCCAGAAGATATCTGCAAATTTTTTCCATAAAAATCTTGGAAAATCGGGAGAAACCAGTATATCATCACCTGATTTTCTGTTATTGATATTATCTGCCAAACATTGCAGTGCATTTCCTATGCTTTTATTCGGTCCATGACCTAAAGGAACATTCTTAATAGACGGCTGCATTTCTCCTGCACCGATACCTACACCCTGCCCCCAATTAAGATTAACAGCAGTACACCAGTTTTTCATCTGTGTTATGGCAATATTGTTCTGAATGCCCTCAAAAAAGCCGTTATTAACAATTGAATAAACCATAATATCCTTACTTGAAAATCCCCTGTTTTCTATCGCAGCAAGGACTCTCAGCAGATGTGACGGAATACCGTCCACATACAGCGGAAAAGCAAAAATCAATGTATCACTGCTTTCTATTCTGCAAAGGTGCTCTTTCAATAAGCTGTTTCTTTTTATATTGATTATTTCAACATCATTATCAGCAATCAGCGGAATAAGCGTATTCACAATTATCTCAGAATTACTTTCTTTAATCTTGGGGCTGCCGATTATAACAGTTATTTTCATATCAAATCAACCTCCCCGACAAGCTCATTTACCGAAGATGAAAACGAAACTACATATTCTGAACAGAAATTTATACTGTTTGCCTTGACTAAACTGCACGCGGTTTCTTTTTCCGGTTCAGTAATATTCTCTCCGTAAAAATGAACACAGTATTTAAACGATTTATCATATCGCTGTTTATGATGCGTTTCTTTATTAACAGTTCTGAAAAAAGGAAGCATATAGGCTATACTCCTGTCAAGCACATTTTTAACAAATGGACTGAAACCGCCGTAAAAACATTTGCTTATAACAATCACTTTATCTGCCTTGGAAAATAATTCACCGATATTATCATAACCATCTTTTATTACACACTTGCCCGGAGTCTTAATCCAGCAGCCAAAGCAGCCGATACAGCTTTTAATTGTGCCGTTGTCAAAGATAATGTGTGAATTATTATTTAATTCAGGAAAAAGCAACTCAAACTGCTCATTATTCAAATCGTGAATGATAACATTCATTTTGTTTCCCCCTCAAATAAATTTAACGGTGATAAAATTATAGCACACAATTTTATCACCGTCAAAGTAATCAGCATATTAAGAAAAATCACTTATACATTAAGCAGATTCATTGCATCATAAAACGAAAGTCTGTCAAGCATAAAATATTTCAGCAGGCTGAATGCCTTTACACTTGGCGAATCATTTGAGAATGCAGGACTTATATCAGCATACTGACATTTATGTTTCTTTGCAAGCTCTTCAAGCTTAACATTCAAAGCTTCAGGATAAACCTCTGAATTCTTCTCGCAAACAGATACGATTATAATTTCACAATGCTTATTTGCATTTTTCAGTTTTGCAACTATCTTCTCATAGGCTTCCAGAATTTCAGGAATTGTGCGATAGCCACGTTCCAAATCTGTTTCGCCAAGCTGTAAAAGTATTTTCTTAGGCGACAGGCTTATCACACAGTCATCAAGCAGCTTTTCTGCGTCAAAAACCGAAAGATCCGTTAAGCTTCGGTTATAAACATTGCAATCAATATCAAAGGTCTGGACCAGCTCGCTTACAGGAATATCCTTTGCAAATGTTGAACCAAGCAATACAACACTGTTCTTTTTGGCTATTCTGTTCAACTTGCGGAAATTTTCAACTTCTCTTTCATATATATTCATAATTATCTCTCCTCACATACAGCCATCACAGCATTTGTTGTGTTGATTTTTTTATCAAAATATTTATTGCGGAAATAAATCAAAATACCGATTGAAACCATTAAAATATTCAGTATATAGCAAAACATAACATACCAATGCACACTCTCATACCATGGCTGCGGTGCATTGCTGTGAATCAATGCAAATTTTCCTACCAAAGCAAAAACATAACCAAGCCATATGAATGAATAAAACAACAAACTCATTCCCTGTGCCGTTCTTGCCCTCCAGGCCTTCACGATGTTAAGCGGCCATGAAATTCCGAATAAAATCAACATCATTGTTTCCATAATACCTATAAATGCGTTCATAAAATACTCTCCTTTTGAAAACATATCCTGCTGTTTTCCTCAGCAATGTCATTATATTTCCAATTGGCAAAAAGTCTATCCATCTGTAAGTAACGAATACAATTAGAATAAAATATGATTTTTTTTACTTACAAAAGCCCTTTAAAATCTGTTATTTATTTTCAAAAAAATAAAACTATGCTATAATGAAAAAACATTATTGAGGAGATTGCAATGAAAAGAAAAAAAGTACGCCCCATAAAAAAAATCCAACAGGAAATTCTGATAACGCTGATTATTCTTGTTTCGATTATGACAATTTTAATTACTGTGATAAGCATATTTCTGAATATAAAATCAGAAAGCAATTATCTTGATGAAAACCTGCAGAATATAGCATACACTATTTCACAGTCACAAATTGTGCAGGAAGAGCTTGCAGCAGATAACAGCGAAAATTCCGCATCTATTGTAAAGCCATATTTGGATACACTTAAAAGCTCTTTATCAAACATAGATGTTATATCTGTCGTCGGAAGCGATCAGGTAAGAAAATACCATACAAATTCCGAGTTAATCGGCACTGTTTATGACGGCACACTCCCCGACTTTCAAAACGAAAGCAAACTTATATATGTAACAAGCGACATTGGTCCTTCAGGCTCACAACGACGTGCCTATGCCGCAATCTATGACAGTGACGGCAATTATTCCGGCTTTGTGCTTGCAGTTATGCTCAAGCAAAATATTAACCGTGTTGTTATAAATGCAATTACGATTCACCTAATCTGTGCTGTTACGGTTATCATCTGTGCAGTCATTTTTTCAAAATATCTTTCAACAAAAATCAAAAAAATGTTATTCGGTTATGAGCCAAGTACTTTCAGTGCAATGTTCAGTACAAGAGATAACATATTGGAATCCCTTGAAGAAGGAATTATTGCGGTTGGAACGGATGAAAAAATCATCTATATAAATAAAGCTGCACGAAAAATGCTTTATGTTGAAGATAATCAATCGGAAAACAATAAAATCAGCAGAATATGCCCTGAACTGGCTTTAAAACAAACCCTGACTTTGGGTGAAAAATACTTTGGCGTATCCATTAACTCATCAAAAGGCAATGATATTCTTGCCGACCAGATTCCTGTTATGGAGCACGAGCAAATAGTCGGTGCATTGTGTATTCTGCGTGACAGAACGGAATACACTAAAATTATGGAGGATTTATCGGGCGTAAAATATATGGTTGAATCCATGCGTGCCAACAATCACGATTTCATCAACAAGCTCCACGTCATTCTCGGTTTAATTCAGATTGGAAACACCGCAGAAGCAAGCGAATATATTATGAACATTACCGCTATTCAGCAAAAGGTAATTCATAAAATTATGAAAAGTATTGAAGATCCGTCTGTTGCCGCACTGCTTATCGGAAAATATTCACGTGCAGCAGAGCTCAATATACAATTTACGCTTAAAAGCTCAAGCAGATTATCAAGAAGTGAGATTTCCCTTCCATCAGGTGATTTGGTAACCATAATCGGAAATCTGCTTGATAATGCAATGGATTCCATAAATGAAAAGGCTGAGCAGCCAAAAGAATTATCTGTTGGCATTTATACAAAGCCGCACGCATTGCTTATCAGCGTGGATGATACCGGAACGGGTATTGCTCCTGAAAATAAAAACGCAATATTTGAAAATGGTTTTTCCACTAAAGGAGAAAACCACGGCTTCGGACTGCATATTGTGAACAATTTAATTCAAAAATACAACGGCACAATTTCCGTTGATTCGGAATTAGGCACAGGCACATCATTCACGGTAACCTTAACAGACGAAGGAGGAAGCAATCATGTATGAAGTTTTGATTGTTGAAGATGACCCTATGGTTTCAATGATTAACAAGCAATATGTTAATCAAAACCCACATTTTCACGTTTGCTCAGTCTGCAATAACGGTTTATCTGCAATGGAATATCTGCAAAAAAATGTTGTGCACCTGATTATTCTGGATCAGTATATGCCCCATACAGACGGTTTAACATTGCTAAGACAAATCAGAGAAAAAGGAATTCCCGTTTCTGTTATTATGGTAACTGCTGCCAATGACAGCGAAACAATAGAAGAAGCGTTAAGACTCGGAATTATTGATTATCTTGTAAAACCATTCTCCAACAACCGCTTTCAGCAGGCTTTAAAAACATTTCTGAGCAGGCAGGATGCATTTCATGACTTGGCTACCTTTAATCAGCAGAGTCTTGATGCCTTAATCGGAGGAGCGTATCCTAAAACAAATGACGAACTGCCTAAAGGAATACAGAATCAGACACTTGAAACTATCTGCGATTTTCTGGAAAACAATCCATCTGTTGAGCTTACAGGAGAAGAAATTGCGGACGAGATAGGACTGTCACGAGTTACTGTACGCAGATATATGAATTATCTGCTTGAAAAAGGACAAATTATTGGTAATATGAACTACGAAACAGGCGGCAGACCTTGTATGCTTTATCGCTGGAACGGATAAAAATCCCGCAGAGAATTAATCTCTGCGGGATTTTTACTATGCATTTCTTTTTTTATAATCTTACAATACTAATTCTTGGCAATAGACGTATTAATTGCAGAAATAACTTTTGAAGTGTTTACGGATTTTGTGTTTCTAAGCTCAACCATAGCAGATTTTGCTCTGAAGGTATTATTAACATATCCTTCAATGTAACCCTTGCTGGCTCCGTAAGCATTTGAATGATCTTCTGTAAGACCTGCATTTGCTCTGAAAATTTTTACAAGCTCCGGATTTCCATATACACCGTCAAGCCAGCCATGAAAATTAAGATAAATCTTCATAGGATATTTATTCATCAAATCGCGAAGTGCCCTTGATTCAACAGCCTTAAATCCTCCTGCTTTGAAATCTCTGTTCATATCAACACCTGTATATGTACATCTGCCAAAAGCGCCGCTCTTTTCTGCACGATAATTGTTTTTACCGTGTATTGTTCCATCAGGATTTGCACAAGGAACAATTACCATTCGGTAATCTCCAAGTAACTCAGGATGATATGCATAATACTCAACAAGCTCATTTCCAAGCTGTACAAGGACCTGACCATCCCTCGCATATTCATCTTCAAAGCCGTGAACTGCAAAATCTATAAATATTACTTTATTATTTTTACCATTTCCGTCGATAATAAACGCATCAAGAGAATAACCCATTGATGATGTTCCGTAAATATATCTTGTACAGTTTTTGCGTGAATTTGAACAACTGATTGCTTTTGAGTTAAGAGGAATTGACTTATATGTTTCAACAATCTGATATTCCTCAGTAACAGAGCCTCTGTAATTTCCTTTAAGTGTAACCGTAACCGAATATATACCCGGCTTAATTCTTTCACCATTGTATTTAAGTGTGTAATCAACGTTTCTTGTCAGAACTGTTCCTTTACTGTTCATTACGGTAAGACCCGGACCAAGCGGTTTGCCCGTGCATTCATAAATTGTATTATTCAGTTTAACAGTTACATTGTTTTCGGTAATCTTATAATTCGCTGTAGCTGAGCCAACATAATTGCCCATAAGTGTAACCGTAACCGAATATGTACCCGGCTCAATCCTTTCACCGTTGTATTTAAGGGTATAATCAATATCTCTTGTCAGAACCTTTCCTTTGCTGTCCGTAACCGTAAGTCCGGGACCGAGCGGCTTACCTGTAAACTCATAGCTGGTATTATTCAGCTTGATATTTACCTTATTTTCTGTGATATTATAATATTCCGTATGCGTTCCCGCATAACTTCCTATCATTGTAACCGTTACAGAATATTTACCTGGCTTGATTCGCTCTCCGTTGTATTTGAGTGTATAATCAACGTTTCTTGTCAGAACCTTTCCTTTGCTGTCCGTAACCGTAAGTCCAGGACCCAAAGGCTTGCCCGTATGCTCATAGCTGGTATTATTCAGCTTGATATTCACTTTATTTTCAGTAATAGAAAATTCTTTAGTAACTTCTTGACTTCCTTCATAAGCACCGATAAAGGAAACTGTAACAGAATATGTACCGGGCTGAACTCTTTCACCATTATACTTTACAACATAATCCTTATTTTTTGTAAGGACATTACCATTATCATCATAAACTGACAATCCGGGACCAAGCGGACTGCCTGTGTACTCATAGCTTGTATAATTCAGCTTAACATCCGGTGTTATGGTTTGCGCACCCGCCTCAAGACATGAAAAAATCATGATTGCAGTCAATGCTGCAAAAGCACATAATAATGAGATAAGTTTTTTCTTCATTTGCATTACTCCCCTTATTCATTAAAGTAAAATATATGTTTTATTGACACTGTCATCAATTAAGTATCAAATCAACATAAAAGTGTTGCAAAAAATATAAAATTTACAAATACAATTATATATCTATCAGTCATATAAATCAATATCCAACCTTAAGGCTGTATGTATTCTCCATATACACAATAAAAAACACGAACATTTTGTTCGCGTTTTTTTATTGGTTATTAACAATTACATAGGCTTTAGATTTTTATTGCATCTGCCGTCAATCCAGCCAAAGCATAAGGCTTCTTCAAGTGCTTCCCCTGCGTTTATTGTTTTCGGTCCGTCTGCTTTGCCGAGCAAAAACCAAACTCCATCATTTGACCGGCAATTATCACAAATCCATTTTCTGAATTCTTCTCTGTTTGCAAATTCTATTATACTGCTCATATGTAATTAATCAAAAAACTTTTCGCCCTTTTCAATAGCCATAATCTGGTCTATTCTTGTCTGATGGCGGCCACCTTCAAACTCTGTATTAAGGAATACCTCAACAAGCTCAAGTGCAAGACCAACTCCTAATACCCTATCCCCAAGGCAAAGGCAGTTAGCATCATTATGCGCCCTTGTATATTTTGCACTGAAATAATCAGAGCATGCAGCAGCACGAATTCCTTTAACCTTATTAGCAGCCATTGAAATGCCGATTCCTGTACCGCAACAAAGTATGGCTTTTTCGCACTCTCCGCTCATAACACCATCGCAAGCCTTCTTGGCAGCAATGGCGTAATCAAATCTTTCGGGAGTATAACAACCATAGTCCTTATACGCTATTCCCTTTTCTTCAAGATACTTTTTAATTTCCTCTTTAAGCGGAAATCCTGCGTGGTCTGATCCAAGTGCAATCATATTAGTTCTCCTTTTTCAATTTCAATTCACGTTCTGCCTGACTTAATCTTAAATAAACAGGCATAAGAGCTTCTGCTTTTATTGTATTTTTATTTTTTGCTGCCAGGGCAACACCGATTCCGCACTGAAAGCGTTTATCCTCTGCTGCCAAAGCAGTATTTTCCAGATTAATATTATCATAGCAAAGCTTTGCGCCGTCACCTGCTATAATCACATATTCATATTTTTCAAGGTCTTTTTTCAAATCCTCCAATGAAATTGCTCTGTCATCACAAAGTCGTGTTATTTCACCTTTTTCAGCCTTAAAGAGTGCATTATAAAACTGCATTCTTCTTGCATCCATAACAGCACAGACAACGGCATTTTCATCCGCAAAATTATAAGCAATTGCTTCAAGTGTTGAAACACTGATACACGGAATATCATAAGGAAATGCAATACCCTTAACGGTTGCAACACCTATTCTGACACCTGTAAATGAGCCGGGACCTGCAGTAACAGCTATTGCATCAAGCTCTTTATATTCATATCCCTGCATAACACTCTCAATAAGCGGCAGCAGCGTTTCGCTGTGAGTAAGACCTTTATTAATTAATTCACTTTTAATAACACTGCCGTTTTCCGTTAATGCAGCAGAAGCAGTTACGGCAGAAGAATCAACAGAAAGCAAAAGCATTACTCATTTTCACCTTTTTTATAAATTTTAAATTCCCTTTCATTATCGGATAGCTTTGAGATTTCAACAATAACTGCATCATCGGGAAGTGCACCGTAAATATTTTCGCTCCATTCAGCGGTAATATAAGCTCCGCTCTCAAGATAATCAAAGAAACCTACGGAATATAAATCGTCCCAGCCATCTATGCGGTACATATCAAAATGATAAAGCGTTTTATCTGCACCAATATACGCATTGCAGATTGCAAAGGTTGGCGATGAAACATCTGCATCAATTCCGAGCCCTTTAACAAGCCCAGTTGTAAATGCAGTTTTCCCCGCACCCAAATCTCCAAGATAACCTATAACCGCCCCCTCATGCAGATGCTTTGCCATCTTTTCTGCAAGAGCAACAGTTTCCTCATAGCTTTTCGTTATATATTTGTTCATAATCAGAAAAGCCCTACGGTATTGCCATTATCATCAATATCAATTCTGTATGCCGCAGGAGATTTTGAAAGACCCGGCATTGTCATAATAGACCCTGTCTGGCAAACAAGGAAGCCTGCACCATTTGAAAGATTAACTGAAGAAACCGTAATCTTAAAATCAGAAGGTCTGCCGAGAAGTGCAGGGTTGTCTGAAAGACTATACTGTGTTTTAGCCATACAAACAGGCATTTTTTCCGCACCGAGAGCAATAAATTCTTCAATGCTCTTTTTTGCTTCCTTGGTATACTCAACACCGCTTGCACCATAAATCTCTCTTGCAATTGTTTCTATTTTTTCATAAACAGACATATCAAGGTCATAAAGGCAATGAAAATCACTTTCCTTATCACAAGCCTCAACCACCTTATGAGCAAGCTCAATTGAGCCGCTGCCCCCTTCTGCAAAGCACTTTGTTACGGCAAAATCCGCACCTTTTTTTTCACAGAAATTCTTAACAAATTCAATTTCAGCATCCGTATCTGCATAAAAATGATTAATTGCAACAACAACAGGCACACCGAATTTCTTAAGATTATCAATATGAGCACCAAGGTTTACAGAACCCCTTTCAAGAGCCTCCATATTCTCACCGATAAGTTCTGCCTTTGGCACGCCGCCGTTATATTTCATTGAGCGAACAGTTGCAACCAGCACAATACAGCCGGGTTTAAGATCGGCAAATCTGCATTTAATATTAAGGAACTTCTCCGCTCCCAAATCTGAGCCAAATCCGGCTTCGGTAACACAATAATCTGCAAGTTTAAGTGCTGTTTTTGTTGCTCTTACCGAATTGCAGCCGTGCGCAATATTGGCAAAAGGACCACCGTGCATAATTGCCGGAGTATTTTCAAGAGTCTGAACAAGATTAGGCTTGATTGCATCCTTCAAAAGCACTGTCATTGCACCGTCTGCCTTAATATCCTTGCAGTAAACAGGCTTTTCATCATAAGTATAAGCTACAAGGATATTTCCAAGACGTCTTTTTAAATCAAACAAATCTTCGGAAAGACAAAGAATTGCCATAACCTCTGAGGCAACAGTTATAATAAAGTGATCTTCTCTAGGTATACCGTTAAGCTTGCCGCCGAGTGAGCAGACGATATTACGAAGTGCACGGTCATTCATATCAAGGCATCTTTTAACAAGAATCCTTCTTTGGTCTATTCCAAGCTCATTACCCTGCTGAATGTGATTATCAAGTATAGCACACATAAGGTTATTTGCACTTGTAATGGCATGCATATCACCTGTAAAATGAAGGTTAATGTCCTCCATAGGTACAACCTGACTGTATCCGCCGCCTGCTGCTCCGCCTTTAATTCCGAAAACAGGACCGAGTGATGGTTCACGAAGAGCAATAACAGCATTCTTGCCGATTTCAGCAAGAGCATCGCCAAGTCCGATACTAACGGTTGTTTTTCCTTCGCCTGCAGGTGTGGGATTAACTGCAGTTACCAAAATCAGCTTGCCGTCTTTGTTATCCTTAACTCTTTCAACAAGATCATCTGAGATTTTTGCCTTGTAATGACCGTAAGGTTCTATCTCACTGCTGTTAATACCGATTGACTCAGCAATTTCAGTAATCGGTGTCATTTTTGCCTGCTGTGCTATTTCGATATCGCTTAACATAACATCACCCTTATCCAATTAATTATTAATGTAGATATTATATATTAAATTCACTTATAATTCAACTGTTAATAATTTATACCTTGAAAATGTTTTAATATGATAATATAATAGTAAACATATCCGTGAGAGGAGGCAGAGTATTATTTGAAGGAATTAAAAAGAAAAACATCTTTGGGAGAATTCATAAGCGGAATTGACCATCTTACAATTATAACGGCAATGATCTGCTCTGCCTATGGCTTTACACTTGTTTACAGTGCAATTTATTCAAATCTTGATAAGGACTCCATTCTTATTGCCTCAATCAAAGCAATGCTTGTTACAGTGCTTGCCGCAATTATAGGTGTTGCAGCGGCACTGATACTGTCAATGATTAACTATGAAGTAATCAGTAAGCTATGGCCTATTATTGCCGCCGGATGTGTTGTGCTGATGATTATTACTTTCATCTTCGGAGAAGGACCTGAATCAAGACCTGACGCACGAAGCTGGCTGAATTTTAAATTTTTCTCTATCCAAACATCCGAGTTTTTAAAAATAGGTTTTATTATTTCGTTTTCCTACCATCTGGATTTGGTAAAAGACAATATTAATAAAATTAAAACCATTATTCCGCTTGTTATTCACGGTGTAATACCGATTGGATTGGTTGTGCTCACAGGTGATGCAGGCTCAGCATTGATATTTGTTATTATGTTTATAGGGATGCTGTTTCTTGCAAGAATAAATATAGGATATTTTGCTGCAGGCATATGTGCAATCGTTGTTGCTTTTGTAGTTGCATGGCGAACGGGAATTATTAACGGACTGCAGCGAACAAGAATAGAAGCACTGTTTTTCCCGGATGAATATAAAGACGTTATGTATCAGCAGACCAACGGCAAAATTGCTCTTGGAAGCGGCGGATTATTCGGTCAGGGCTATTTAAACGGAAAAATGACACAGGGCGGTGCTGTTCCTGAAAATCAGAATGATATGATTTTAACAGTAGCAGGCGAAGAATTCGGTTATATCGGAGCAATGGCTGTTATTCTGCTGCTTGCCGTTTTAATTATAAGAGTTGTTTTTGTTGGATTAAAGGCAAGAGATAATGTTGGTTATCTGATGTGTATGGGCGTAGCCGTTATGCTTTTTGCACAATTAATAGTCAATGTCGGGATGGAGTTATCGCTTCTTCCGTGTATCGGAATTACACTTCCTCTGTTTTCATCAGGTGGCTCATCAAGCCTTAGTATTTACCTGGCAATCGGAATTGTTTTGTCAGTTTACCGATACAGTAAAAATCAAAAGAATTCATTATTCTACAGATATTAACGCATAATACATAAAAGGGACTTGATGATAAAATCAAGTCCCTAATTTTTATTGTTTTGGTGTAACGTTTACATTGGCAGTATACGTTCCTACTACCCAGCATGTGCCCTGAACATTAACACTGATTGCAATTCTGCATTCGGTTGTAGCTTCACTTATTACATCTTCACCGTTTGCCGGTGCCAGCGAAAGTGATATTTTTGATTTATCAATATCCTTTAAAACCTCACTGTCACCAATTATAGTTATGCGGTTGGAGGAAAGCCCTCTTACAGAAACATTATAATTAATCAGCTCTGATTTAATATCACTTCTGCTGATTGAAATCGTTTTCGTAGAATAATCATCGGGAACAGTAACGGTTACAGTGATTGTTGATGTACCGTCAAGCACGGTGATGCCGTTTATGGCATTGGCATCAAAATCAAAAGTATTCGTGCCTACATTAAGGTCTGCAAATGAAATATTTCCTAAGTTGAGTGTTGTCAGTGCTGCCGATTCAAGTGCGCCAATCTGAACTGAATCAACCGAATACTCAACATCAAGTATGCTTTCTGCATTATCAGAACCGCCGACAAATGAAACAGACGGTTTCAAAAGCTGAACCTTCAGTATAGGAATAGTGGCAACTACTGAGCTTTCACCCTCCGGAACAGTAATAGTTATATACCTTACCTCATTGCCGTTGCTGTCCAACGCTTTAGGCTCCAGATTAACAATCTGAGATTCCGTTAAATCGTTTTCAAGTGTAACATCGGCAACAACACTTTTAACATTTGAAATATAGTCCTTAGGTCCGCTCAGAATCACAGAATTCTGATTGAAGGTGGTATCCCCCGCAACATAGCCGTCTGCTGTAAAATTACTGTTGACAAAATTAATATCAACAGGCATACTGACATTCTGTGCAACATCAAAATAGCCTTGCGCTGAAGTTGGGTAATACCGCTCAATTGTAAATTCTGCAGCCGCATCAGAAGGCGTTACGGTTATAGGAACCGAGAGATACCCTGTTGATGTAACAGTGCTTGTTTGAAGCGTTGCAACAAGATCATTTTCATTAATATCTTTAGCAAGATATTTTTTACATGAAATTGTGGCTTCAACGGTTATTTCCTTATTTCCGTAATACTCAATACCAAGTTGCTCGGCGAGCGTGCCCGAAAAATCAATAGTAACAGGAACATTTATTTGCTTTGTAGTTTCAGGACTGAGATTCATTGACGTAATAATCCAGATTATAATTGCTGCGATTATTGAACATACGATTAAATATTTGTCATTATAAACAAGTTTTCTGATTGAGAACTTTTTTTTATTCGTTTTTTCCATTATTTTCTCATCCTCCTTACAAGCCTTGAAATAATCTTGTCATCAGATGAGGAACCGTTCGGAAGAAATTCATTCATCAAAATATCTCTTAAATCACCGTCTGAAATATCATTATTAAGGATGCCGCCCTTAGCAACAGAAATTGCACCTGTTTCCTCGGAAACAACAACAACTATTGCATCGCTTTCCTCAGAGAGTCCTATTGCTGCCCTGTGGCGGGTTCCCAAAGATGATTTTACCGTTTTCTTGGTAAGCGGCAAAATACAGCCTGCCGCATATACCTGACCGTCTCTCATAACCATAGCACCGTCATGAAGCGGTGTTTTAGGATAAAAAATATTTTCTATCAATGCTCTTGAGGGTTTAGCATTTATGACGGTTCCGCTGTCTATAACATTTCCAAGCAATGTTTGATTTTCAAAAACAATTAATGCGCCTGTTTTATCATCACGCATATTGGAACAAGCCTTGATTACCGCTTCTATAGAATCTTCAATTTCGGCAATTCCTACCGCAACCCCCGGATGAGTCAATGTTTTGAAGCTTTTACGTGCTGTTCCTTTTCCTATTTGCTCAAGTATACTGCGAAGCTCAGGCGCAAAAAGTATTGCCACAATAATTAAAATATTGGCAAAAATGGATTCAAAAATATAGCTTGATGCCTCCATATCAAGAAGCCTTACTATCAGATAAATAACAGCAAGAAATACTATACCTTTAATAAGCTGCATTGCTCTTGTTTCTCTTATAATACGTACACACACATATATAATAACAGCAACAATAACTATATCGAGAAAATCCGAAAATCTGAATGTGGAAAACACGCTCAATATTCTATTTAGGAAATCTGATAAAAAATTAAGCATATAAAACGTCCTTTTTTTATTTATAAATTTATTTTAACATAATTA
>OFGO01000722.1_pt1 | contig 28761 bp, 25 predicted proteins | sample 1521761 | NCBI WGS metagenome assembly OFGO01 (sample SAMEA3504128, study PRJEB24116) | mouse gut metagenome | biome: mouse gut; feature: mouse-associated habitat; material: faeces | place: Denmark | collected 2011
TGCATGGAATCCAAGCTGAAAGCTGATTAACTCATGATACTGGTTATAGGTCTGATACCACCCTTCTAATTCCTCCACAGACTGGCTGAAATCATTGACGCCACCCACCATTACCGTACGGAATCCGCAGTCAGCGGAGGCTTTCGCAATGGTTTCCGGAGTCAGGTACATATCGAAGTTAGCGGTAATTCCGCTGGTAAGGTACTCCATAACCGCAAGCTTGGAAAGGTCATAGATATGCTCCTTGGTAAGCTTTGCCTCCATAGGAAACACCTGCTTATTAAGCCATTCCAGGAGCGGAAGATCATCCGCATAGGAACGCAGAAATGTCATAGCAGAATGTGTATGGGCATTTTTAAAGCCCGGCATCAGCAGATTGTCCCCGCAGTCCATTTCGATATCCCAGTGGATTTTCGGATAATCCTGGCCCGGTTTCAGGGGCGGTCCCCCTGATTCCCTCACGGAGACAATCCTGTCGTTTTTGATCCATATCTCCCCCCGGAACACATTTCTGCCCCGGACCATGGTCAGGATCCTGGCATTGTAAAGTCTGATATTCATTGAATGGACTCACCTCCAAATCCATGTGGCAGCAGTTCTTCCAGGGTGTATTCCCGATAATCGGAAATACTTCTCACAACCAGCACCCGAAAGTCTTTTCCGGCAAATTCCCGCAGCACCTGTCTGCAGATACCGCAGGGATACGCATAATCCGCAGGCTCCTGTCCCTCCATTCCACCCGCAATGGCTATGGCGAGGAAATCCCGTCTGCCCTCGCTGACCGCCTTGAAGACGGCTGTCCTCTCCGCACAGTTTGTAGCGCCGTAGGAGGCATTTTCAATGTTTCCTCCCCTGTAAATCTCCCCTTCCGCGGTCAGGAGCGCCGCCCCCACCGTATAATGGGAATAAGGGGTATATGCCATTGCCCTGGCCTCCAGGGCTTCCATCAACAGCTTCTTTTTCTGATTTTCGTCCATATCTTACCCCATTTCCGCACAGCTTTCCGTGCATGGCAGGGATTGAAAATTTTCAATCCACAGGAAATTCTTTGCAGACTTCCGTCACCAGCTTTTTAAAATTAGGAGCCGCCATGTCTGCCGCCAGCTGTACCTCCTTATGGCTTAACGGCTCGGGTGTCATACCGGCAGCCAGATTGCTGATGCACGATATTCCGCAGATTCTCATGCCCATGTGATTGGCCGCAATGGCCTCGGCCACGGTGCTCATACCCACCGCGTCACATCCCATCATACGCAGCATGCGGATCTCCGCGGGCGATTCATAGGAAGGACCCGTCAGCTGGGCATACACACCCTCCTGCAGGAAAATATGGTTTTCCTTTGCTTTTCTTAAAATCAGTTTCTGCAGCTCCCGGTCATACACATGGCTCATATCCGGAAAGCGGGTTCCCAGACTGTCCTGATTCGGACCCACCAGCGGATTGGGTGCAAACACCGAAATATGATCCTTTATCATCATCAGGTCCCCTGCATGGAAAGAAGTGTTCACGCCCCCCGCCGCATTGGTCAGAAACAGTATCTCTGCCCCCATCAGTTTCAGAAGCCTTATGGGAAGCACCACATCGCTGATGGGATAGCCCTCATAATAATGTACACGGCCTTTCATGCATGCCACCGGCACATGGCCTACATATCCGAATATAAATTTCCCCTCATGGCCCGGCACCGTGGACACCGGAAATCCCTCAATTTCACCATAGGGCAGCTCATACTCCACCCTGATGGAGTCTGCGTAATCCCCCAGGCCGGATCCCAGCACGATTCCTGCCCTGGGCACAAAATCCGTCTTTCCTCTCACGTTCCCGTAACAGTTCTGAAGCTTTTCAAATACCCCGTCCATACTTTCCTCCTTCCGGCAGTCCCGTTCTGCCTGCTCCACTCATCCTGTCTTTCAGTCCCCGCTCAGCTTCACGATAACCATCCCTTCCATGGCCCGGACACTGCCCTCCGCGGGCCACACCGGCATGTCCTCACTGTACACGGCGGCTTCCCAGACCTGCTCTTCGGGCACCTGCTCATAGTCTGCCCCCAGCGTGTGCAGAAATCCCACAACCCGCCTTGTATTCCAGTAATATTCCGGCTCCACATCCCTGTCGTAATTGAAAAATGACCTGCCTGTCACTTCCCCGGTCACACATGCATTGTTAGGCGTAAATTCTTTTCCTCCCACAACGACCAGCGGAAGACCCTCTCCCGCTTCTCCCAGCTGCCCGATCCTGGCAATGATCTCCCTTCCCAGGGCAGCGTCCTGTTCATACCGGCAGCGGTCCGTGTAATACAGTCCTTCCGTCACCTTCGCCTGGCTTATGCCGCCTGCCAGGCAGATCACCACGGCACAGCCCGAAAGTATTTTTGTCTGCCATGTACCCTGCCCCTTTGCACCCGCTTCCGGTACGGCCGGATCTGCCGGAGCCAATGGCTGCTGATTCACCACCCTTGTGAGACTGACGCCCAGGTATCCCAGGAAACCGGTCAGCGCCGGCAGAACCAGCTGGGAGCGCACTGCCGGCTGGCCCCCCAGTATCAATGTCATCAGAAACGGCGTCCCCAGCACGGCCAGATAAAAGAACAGGATAACACATGTCCTTCCCGCTCCCGCCCTGGAACGGAGAAACAGGATGAGCAAAACAAAACAGAAAATCGCCAGCGCTCCCAGTCCCGCATTGTAAAAAACGGAATCCGAACCGGTGAAGGCCCTCACCACATGTCTGACAATGGCATGAAGACAGTCCTTCACACTGGCCTTCCCCCAGTAAATCTGGTTTCCCAGATAACCGGAAGTGCTGAAAAACAAGTTTGTAATCAGGGTATTTATTAGAAATGCCGCCGCAAAGATAAGACCGTAGGGAACCGCCCTTTTCATCAGGCTGCTTCCTTTTACGGCCTTCCCCTCAGAAACCTCCCTCAGAGCCTGCAGCAACAGCAGAGAAACCGCTCCGAAAATATATAATACCACGAAAGTCTGATAACAGGAAAATGTCAGAACCAGCAGACATACGCTTCCGGCTCCGGAAAGCAGCCTGTATTTTCCGCTGCCGCGGTAAGACAAATACAGCGCCGAAGCCGTCAGAAAGACAGCAAGACAAATTTCCATACTCTGCAGGGAAAAATAAAACTGCTCTGCCAGAACCGGATGGGATATCCACAGAAGACTGCCGCATATCCAGGCCCGGCCTTTTGTCCTCCCTCCGGTCCCCTCCCACAGCCCAAAGAAGGCAGCCACTGCCGCCGTAAACAGAATCAGGGTAAGGATCCCCGTAAAATATGGGTTAAATGTCACATTGCCAAAAAAGACTTTCAGAAATACAAGCCCCTGCCTGCCCGTGCGCAGCCAGCCGCCGAAAAAATCTCCCTGCAAATGAAGCAAATCTTCCGTGTCAATTCCTATGATGTCCGAATTCAGGTTTGCACCATGGAGCAAAAATACAAACAGCCCTGTCAGCAGAATACGGCTGCGGTATTTTTCCAGATATTCTTTCACTCCTTGTATTCCTTTCATAAATGCGAACCCCGCCTGCGGGATTCCGCGCCGCCGGGCTTTCAATCCCGGCTATCCAAAAAACAGTCCGCAGCGCTTCCGCTTCCCGGAACATGTCCTTTGGACGCATTGGTATCAGAGTCCCACGGCATTCGCATGCCAATTAAAATTCGCATGCCAATTAAAATTCGCATGCCAATTAAAATTCGCATGCCTGTATGGCTATTTTCCTCATTGCTCGCGGGAATAAACACATTATACAGAAAGATATGGAAAAAAGCAATCATTTCTGTGGAAATATTCCGCAGTCCAGATGCCGGTACGCCATCTCCGTGGCCACCCGCCCCCTGGGTGTGCGGTTCAGCAGACCGCATTTAATCAGGTACGGCTCATACACATCCTCTATGGTGCCGGCGTCTTCCCCGATGGCCGCGGCAAGTGTGTCCAGTCCCACAGGCCTGCCTTCAAATTTCTCAATCATAGTCAGAAGGATACTGCGGTCAATGTGGTCCAGCCCCAGTTTGTCCACATCCATCAGGTCAAGTGCGGTTCTCGCCACTTTTTCCGTGATGATTCCATCATATTTGACCAGCGCAAAATCCCTCACTCTTTTCAGAATGCGATTTGCCAGCCTGGGCGTCCCCCGGCTGCGCCGCGCCATCTCCATGGCCCCGCCCGGCTCTATTTCCACATTCAGGATTCCGGCGGAATGAAGCACAATCATCTGCAGTTCCTCCACCGTATAAAATTCCAGATGGTGGATCATGCCGAAACGGTCCCGCAGGGGCGCAGTCAGCAGTCCCGCCCTGGTGGTGGCGCCCACCAGCGTAAACCTGGGCAGGTCCAGACGCACGGAGCGGGCCGTGGAACCCTTCCCGATCATGATGTCAATGCAGAAATCCTCCATGGCCGGATACAGTACTTCCTCCACCTGCCGGTTCAGCCGGTGAATCTCGTCCACAAACAGCAGATCCCCATCCTCCAGATTGTTGAGAATGGCCGCCATTTCCCCGGGCTTTTCGATGGCAGGCCCGCTGGTCACTTTCAGATGCACCCCCATCTCATTTGCGATTATCCCCGCAAGAGTGGTCTTTCCCAGTCCCGGCGGCCCGTAGAAAAGCACATGGTCCAGCGCCTCATCCTTTCTCATCCTGGCGGCTTCTATGGAAATCTTCAGGCTTTCCTTCACCTTTGACTGGCCAATGTAGTCATCCAGTTTCTGGGGACGCAGGGAGCCTTCTATTTTGATGTCCTCCTCGGTGATGTTTGTCTCTATCATTCTCCTGGCCATCCTTGTTTACCGTCCGCTTCCGGACACCTCCTGTCCATATTCATATGGGAAAGCCCGGGGCTTCTCCCGCCTTCCCCGGAAGGAATCATTTACAGCCGGGAACATTCCGCAGGCTCAGAACAGATTCTTCAGGGCCGCTTTCAGCACATCCCCGGAATCCATGGCCTCAATTCCCTCTATGGCACTGACCGCCTTTGCCGCTTCCGCCTGGCCGTAGCCCAGGGACACAAGAGCCTCCACGGCTTCCTTCTTCTGGGAACTTCCGGCCGCTTCCCCGCCTTTCCCCCGCAAACTCTCTATCTCTTTGTCTATCAGGGTATCATCTATCCTGATTTTGTCTTTTAACTCCAGAATCAGTCTTTCTGCCGTCCTTGGGCCGATGCCCGGAGCCCTGGATATGGCCTTCACGTCTCCCGACATAATGGCAAACCGAAGGGAATCCGCATCCAGCACGGAAAGAATCGCCAGGGCCCCCTTGGGACCGATGCCGCTTACCGTGATGCATTTCCGGAAGATTTCCAGATCACTTTTTGTCAGAAAACCGAACAGCTGTATGGCATCCTCCCGTACATTTGTGTATGTGTACAGTTTTGCCATCTCCCCGGTACCGGGAAGCCTGGCCGCCGTATCTGCGGATATTTTCACATTATATCCGATACCGCCCACTTCAATTACCACATTGTCTTCTGCAATATCTTCCACTTTTCCTTTTACATACGCTATCATGGAATCTCTCCTCACTCAATTCCGGGGTCCCTTTTCAGCAGTCTCCTGTATACAATGGCAAAGCACACCATATGTACCGCAAACGTCAGTCCCCAGCTGATGGGATAGGAAAGATACAGGCATTCCAGGGTATGGTATTCCTGAAACACGGTATAAATCCACACCACCCGCAGCAGGCAGGCCCCCGTCAGGGAAACCAGCATGGGCATTATGGCATATCCCATCCCCCGCAGGACGCCCACTGCCACATCCATCATGCCGCACAGAAAATAGAGGGTACAAATATATCCCATCCGCAGGATGCCGTACCGTATCACCTCCGCATCCGTGGAATACAGCCTCAGAAGCGTCCCTCCGCCAAAATACACCGCATTTCCCATGAGTGCCCCCACAGCCACCACCAGCAGTTCGCAGATCAGCAGCACCTTTCCCATCCGCTTATATTTCCGTGCGCCGTAGTTCTGCCCGCAGAAACTGATGGCTGCCTGATGGAACGCGTTCATGGCAGTGTACACGAATCCTTCTATATTGCTGCCCGCCGTATTTCCCGCCATGGCCACGGACCCGAAACTGTTGACCGAAGACTGGATCAGTACATTGGAGATGGAAAAAAGCGCTCCCTGCATCCCCGCCGGAATGCCGATCTGGACCATTTTCACCAGCTTGTCCCCGGCAATCCGGATTCCCTTCAGTTCCAGACGGTAGGCGCTGTCCGTGAGAATCAGGCATCTCACGATCAGTCCGGCCGATATGGCCTGGGAAATCACGGTGGCTGCGGCAACACCCGCCACACCCATGGAAAGCGTAATCACAAAAAACAAGTTCAGCAGCACATTGACCACACCTGCAGCCAGAAGATAGTAAAGAGGCCTTCTGGTATCCCCCACCGCCCGCAGGACGGCGCTTCCGAAATTGTATACCATCATAAACGGCATTCCGCAGAAATAAATCCGCATATACAGAACGGAATGGGAAATCACGTCATCCGGGGTGCCCATGAGCCTCAGCGCCGGCCCGGAGACAAAGAATCCCAGGAAAACCAGGATGACGCCTCCCGCCACGGCAGTGGCAACGGCGGTCTGCACCATCTCCTTCAGTTCCCCTTCCTGGCCGGCCCCGTAGAATCTGGCCACAAGCACATTTGCACCTACGGACAGGCCGATAAAGAGATTGACAATCAGGTTTGTCAGGGAGCCGGTGGAACCCACCGCCGCCAGGGCCTCGTTTCCGGCAAAACGGCCCACCACCACAATGTCTGCCGCATTGAACAAAAGCTGCAGGATTCCCGACAGCATCAGCGGTACATAAAATACCAGAATTTTCCCCAGAAGGGGACCATTGCACATGTCTATTTCATATTTTTTAGAAGATTGCTTTTCCACCATAACACCTATCGTATGCTTTCCCCACCCGCAGCCCCGCCGGGAGTTTGCTGCTTTTGCTTATTTGCGGTTAATGTAATTAATCAGGCCTTCGGATGCGATAATTCTCTGCATAAACTCCGGAAAAGCCTGTCCCTGAAAGCTTGTTCCCCGGGTTACATTCCTGATCACGCCGGAGTCAAAGTCCACTTCCACCTCATCTCCTGCCCCGATTCCCCTGGCCGCTTCCGGGCACTCAATGATGGGCAGTCCGATATTGATGGCATTCCTATAAAAAATTCTTGCGAAAGTCTCCGCGATCACGCAGCTGACACCTGCCGCCTTGATGGCAATGGGTGCATGCTCCCTGGAGGAACCGCAGCCGAAGTTTTTCTCTGCCACAATGATATCGCCCTTGCGCACCTTTTTGATAAATTCACTGTCAATGTCTTCCATACAGTGAAGCGCCAGTTCCGCAGGATCCGAAGTATTCAGGTATCTTGCGGGAATAATCACATCCGTATCCACATTATCGCCATATTTAAACACTGTTCCTTTTGCGTTCATTTTCCCTTTTTCCCGGCGCCCCTTACGGAAATACCGTTTTTACGGTATTGCGTCAAAACGCCCCGGGAATTCTCCTCCTTCCATTTTTTACTGCCTGTTTTCTCACTGCTTATTTTCACACCGCCCCTTTGCACCGTTTTCGGGCCCCGGTGCCCGTGCCTTCGCCGGAAATTACAGCGTATCCGGGGCGGCAATCACACCCGCAACCGCACTGGCTGCTGCCACTGCCGGACTTGCCAGGTAAATTTCGGAACTCACATGCCCCATACGTCCCACAAAATTGCGGTTTGTGGTGGATACACAGCGTTCTCCCTCTGCCAGAATCCCCATATAACCTCCCAGGCAGGGTCCGCAGGTGGGCGTGCTGACAACGGCGCCCGCCTCAATGAAAGTCTTCAACAGTCCCTCTTCCATGGCCTGCATATAAATGGCCTGGGTAGCCGGAATCACGATACAGCGCATTCCCTTTGCCACATGCCTGCCCTTCAGGACTTGGGCGGCAGTCCTCAGATCATCCAGGCGCCCGTTGGTGCAGGATCCGATGACCACCTGGTCCACGGTGATGGGCTCCATCTGCCGTATCTCATCAATGGTATGGGTATTCTCGGGCAAATGCGGAAATGCCACCGTAGGGCGCAGGGCGCTTAAGTCGATGGTGTACTCCGCATCATATACCGCGTCCTCATCCGCCTCGTAGATCCTGTAGCTTTTGGAGGAATGTTCTTTTATATATTTCTCCACCGCTTCGTCCACGGGAAAAATACCGTTCTTTCCGCCGGCTTCGATAGCCATGTTGGCAATGGTAAAACGGTCATCCATGGAAAGATTCCCAATGCCATCTCCCACAAATTCCATGGATTTGTACAGGGCTCCGTCCACGCCGATCATTCCGATAATATGTAAAATCACATCCTTGCCGCTGACCCATTTTGCAGGCTTTCCCGTGAGTATAAATTTAATGGCGGCGGGCACTTTGAACCACGCCTTTCCCGTAGCCATGCCGGCGGCCATGTCCGTGCTTCCCACACCCGTGGAAAATGCCCCCAGCGCGCCATAGGTGCAGGTATGGGAGTCCGCGCCGATAATCACGTCCCCGGCCACGGTAAGGCCTTTCTCCGGAAGCAGCGCGTGCTCGATCCCCATCTCTCCCACTTCAAAATAATTGGTAATCTCATTTTTCCGTGCAAATTCACGGACACACTTACAATGTTCCGCAGATTTTATATCTTTGTTGGGTACGAAATGATCCGGCACCAGGGCGATCTTATCCTTGTCAAATACCCCCTCTGCCTGAATCTTTTCCATCTCTTTTATGGCCACCGGGCTTGTGATATCATTGCCAAGCACCAGGTCAAGATCAGCCTCAATCAGCTGTCCGGCTTCCACTTTTTCCAGTCCCGCAGCCGCGGCGAGAATCTTCTGTGTCATTGTCATTCCCATATGCTTCAACCATCCTTTTCCCTAAAATATATAAACTACATCATAGCACAGCCGCCCGAAATGATCAAATATGAAAATCAGCCCTGTTCCTTTGTGGCGGCAATCCTGTCAAACAGTCTGGCGCAGTCCAGGGTATCCTTCCAGGGAATCACCGGACTCTCCAGTTTCCCCTCCCTGATACAGCGGACAGCCTCCTCAATCTCATAGACAAAACCGTTTTTCGTTTCCGTATCCACGAAGTGCTCCACCAGATTTCCTCCATTGTCATACAGGAAGCATTCCGAAGAATGATGCGGCCCCGGCAGAATAATCCTGCCTTCTTTTCCATACAATTCCAGCCGGTCCTCCATATTTGTCACAAAACTGGTGGCCAGGTCGGCCAGGGTATCCGTAAAGTCTATGGAAATGTGATTGTTTGTGTCAACTCCCGTCTCCCCCCAGGATGCGGAAACCGCCATGTTCCGGATCTCCTGATTCAGGATGAAGGTTGTGATCTCGTAGGCATAGACCGTAATGTCTTTTGCTGCCCCGCCCCCCAGCCGGGGATTAAAATAACGGTTCTCCGCGCCTTCCGGCGCCCGGAATCCGATGGCCATCCGGGCAATCTGGGGAATTCCGATCCTTCCTTCTTCCACCCAGGATTTTACCTGTTTCACCGGAGGCAGAAAACGGCTCCACATAGCCTCCATGACAAAGACATTCTTTTCCTTTGCCGCGGCATACAGGCTTTCCGCTTCCGCGCTATCCTGAAACATTGCCTTTTCACACAGCACCGGAATCCCCATTTCCACACACATCACTGCCAGCCGGTAATGGTCATGGGGCGTCACTGCGATATAGGCGCAGTCCGGCTTTTCCTCCCGGAGCATCTCCTCGTAACTTCCGTAATAATGACTGACACCGTTTTTCCGTGCGAACTCCTCCGCCCTCTCCAGACTCTTGCTTGCCACCGCGCAGACCTCACAGTCATGTGCCAGGGACACTGCCTGACAGAACTTTGCCCCTATTTTAGCGGCTCCCAGTATTGCATAGCGAAATGTACCCATTCCTGCTCCTTTCCTCAGACGAGAATCGATTGCGCCCCCTGCGTCGCCTGGCGGCATATCCTCTGCACGGGGCTGTGCACTTATAAACCGGCTGTCCCCTGTCAGACAGCCGGTTTTCCGTCACATTTTACGCTTACTCCTGTCACTTTTCCATTTACTTCACGGAGATTTCCTTCTCACTTCTTCCGTCCTTTAACAGGCTCCCCGGGAATCTACCGTGGACAAAATCAGACTCATGCCGCCGCTCATCTCCACCGTCCCATATCCGCAGGGAATGATGAAGTGATCGCCCTTGTGCACCTGTCTTCCTGCCACATTGCCTTCTCCTTCCAGCACGGATGCCGCCAGAAAAGGATATTTCTGCTCAAATGACGCCTTTCCGTTTACATCTATCTTAAATATACTGTATTTCTCACAAGAATAAAGCTGGTTCAATGTGTTTTCCGGCAGCCCGTTGACGGACTTTACACACTCCTCCGGGTTCCTGGCGGGTACCGTGATCACATCCAGGCTCTTGTCAATGTGAAGCTCACGGCTCTTTCCGTTCTGCAGGCGCCCGTAATCATAAAGCCTGTACGTAATGGCGCTGTTCTGCTGTGTCTCCAGAATCAGGGTATCTGCCTTGATGGCATGTACGGTTCCCGGGTCAATCTGGATAAAATCCCCTTTCTGAATGGGAATCTCACGGATCAGTTCCTGCCATTTTCCCTCCGAGACCATTTCCTTTAATTCCGCTTCCGACCCGGCATTGTGGCCGATCACAAGGGTTGCGTTCTCCCTGCAGTCCATAATGTACCAGCACTCGGTTTTACCCAGGCTCCCGTTTTCTTTTTCCCTGGCATAAGCGTCATCCGGATGAACCTGTATACTCAGGTCGTCCTGGGCATCGATGATTTTGGTCAGCAGGGGATATCTGTCATACTGCAGGTTTCCGAATACCTCCGGATGCCCTTCCCATATCTCGGACAGCTTTTTCCCCTGCCAGATTCCGTCCCGTACCACCCCGTCTCCTTCCGGATGGGCGGAAATTCCCCAGCATTCCCCGATGTCATTTCCTTCCACGGGATAGCCGAATTCTTCCCTTAATTTCCTGCCACCCCAGATATTGTGCATACATACGGGATCTAAAAAAATCAGTTCCTTTTTTTCCTGCATTGCTTTCCTTCCTCCGCAAATTATGATTTCTGCCGGCGGGTCCGGGCCTTTCCGGCCACTTTCCCATGTCTCACTGCCGGCCTGATAAAAACGCGCGCTTAGCGCCGTCCGGCGATTACAGGATTCGCCAAGCGCTCCCCGCAACCGGTTCCTTTACACTTTCCGCTTTACCCCAGCGCGTCCAGCCCCAGCCTGATAGCGCCCATAATTCCCGGGTCTTCTCCCAGCGCAGGAGGAACGATATAGTCATCTATGGATTCCAGAATCATGCTGTGCGCCACATATCCGTTCAGCAGGCGCTGCACTTCCTTCCTCACCATGGGGAACAGCTTCTCCTGGTGCATCACCCCGCCCCACAGGATAATCTTCTGGGGGGAATATGCCACAATATAGTCCATCAGGGCCTGGGCAATGTAATAAGCCTCCAGTTCCCAGACTTCCTTCCTGTCCGTCAGCTCAATTCCCTTTTTGCCCCAGCGCTCTTCTATGGCCGGCCCCGACGCCAGACCCTCCATACAGTTTCCATGGAAGGGACATTTTCCCTTGAAAGAATCGTCAGGATGCCTTTCCAGCAGAATATGTCCGCCTTCCGGATGAACCAGGCCGTGCAGAAGTCCTCCGTTCACATAGACACCCACTCCCACTCCGGTGCCCACCGTCACATAAATAGCGCTGTCCGCCCCTTTGGCGGCTCCCCAGGTTACTTCGCCCAGCACCGCGCCGTTCACGTCCGTGTCAAAACCCACCGGCACATTCAGGGCATTCTTCAATGTTCCCACTACATCACAGTATTCCCAGCCGGCCTTGGGTGTCTTGGTAATATGCCCGTATGTCTTCGAATTTCTGTTTAAATCCAGCGGTCCAAAACAGCCTACCCCCAGCGCCTCAATGTCCCACTGCTTATAATAACCGATCATATCCGCAAAAGTCTCTTTCGGCTGTCTGGTGGGAAAAGAAACCCTGTCCCTGATCACTCCGTTTTCATCCCCTACGGCACAGACCATTTTTGTGCCGCCGGCCTCGATTCCTCCAATTAACATTGCTGTTCCCTCCTTCATTTTGTTCCGCACTCAAAACAACTCATGTCCATTATACACTAAAAACGCCGGGATGGGTAGTCCCCAAGTGACATTTGTGGCGCGCGAACGCATATTGCGTCAGCATCAGTTTTCCATGTGCGCCAGTGCGCAATCGGCTAGGGGAATGCTCTTTTCCACTACTCGCCGCGCCGGGCGCATGTTGCGTCAGCATCAATTTTCCATGTGCGCCCGTGCGCAATCGGCTAGGGGAATGCTTTTTTCCACTACTCGCCGCGCCGGGCGCATGTTGCGTCAGCATCAATTTTCCATATGCGCCCGTGCGCATAGAAAAGAACTGCCGTACCTTCACGCACGGCAGTCCCTTTCGGAAATCAGATTTTATTTGTAAAGCGGGCCGTATGCCGCACAGGCGCGGTAATCCTGCCCTTCCTTATCCATACCGAATGCATTCCATGCAGCGGGGCGGAAAATCTTGTCCTCATCCACATTGTGCATGCATACCGGAATACGGAGCATGGAACACATGGTGATCAGATCCGCACCGATATGCCCGTAGCTGATGGCGCCATGGTTTGCCCCCCAGTTGTTCATCACATCATAGGCAGTGGCAAACGCGCCCTTTCCGGTAGTCCTGGGTGCAAACCAGGTACAGGGCCAGGTATAATCCGTGCGCTTCCACAATACATCTGTCACATTCTCAGGCAGATGAATGGTCCAGCCCTCGGCAATCTGCAGAACAGGGCCAAGGCCTTTCACCAAATTCAGACGGATCATGGTAGCGGGCATCTCTGCCTCTGTCACAAAACGGGAAGAATATCCGCCGCCGCGGAAATAGCCGAAATCGGCTTCGTTCCAGGTGGTTGCCTCCATAATCGCCTTCTGGTCTTCCTCTGTCACTTCATACCAGGGCTTCATCACACCATTACCCTGGGCATCCTTCGCCTGGCCGTTGGCATCCAGGCAGGCCGCGCCGGAATTGATCAGATGAATGAATCCGCCCGACTCCTTTGCCACGCCCTCCAGCTCATAGCCGGTGGCCCGCTTGGTGGCCTCGGGGGACCAGTAGGTGCGCACGTCGGCGAAGATCTGAGCCCGGTTGGTGAGCAGCTTCATGAACAGCATCCCCAGGCCGTTGAGCACGTCGTTCTCGGTGGCCAGGATATAGGGCTCCCGGGCGCCGCTGTAGTCAAAGCTGGAGTTGAGCAGGGCCTCGGGGTAGTCGCAGTTGGGGTAGAAGTCGGTCCACTGGCGCTGGCCCTGGAAGCCGCCGGCGATGGCGTTGTGGCCCACCATCTCCTCCTCCCGGCCCTCGGGCAGGTTAGGGTTGCCGTTCATCAGATCCTTGATGATGCAGTACATCTTAACAGTGAACTCCCAGGCCTCCGCCTTCTTCTCGGGGGACGCCTTGACAAAGTCGGGATTCTTGTCCCAGCCCTCCTTGCAGTGCTCCTTGGTCCAGGCCAGGGCCTTCTGGAACTCGGCCTCGTCGTAAATTCCCTCGGTCATGCGGCGGATGATCTCGACCTCGTCCACGCTCTCCACCCGCATCCCAAGGTAATCCTGGATGAAGTCCTGATCGATGATGGACCCGCCGATGCCCATGCACATGGAACCGATCTGCAGGTAGCTCTTGCCCCGCATGGTAGCCGCGGCCACGGCGGCCCGCCCGAAGCGCAGCAGCTTCTCCTTCACGTCCTCAGGGATGTCAGTGACCTCGTCCAGGTTCTGCACCTCATGGCCGTAGATGCCGAAGGCGGGCAGGCCCTTCTGGGCGTGGGTGGCCAGCACGGAGGCCAGATACACCGCGCCGGGGCGCTCGGTGCCGTTGAAGCCCCACACGCCCTTGATGGTCATGGGGTCCATGTCCATAGTCTCCGCGCCGTAGCACCAGCAGGGCGTCACGGTCAGCGTGATATCCACTCCCGCCTTGCGGAACTTGTCCGCGCAGGCAGCAGCCTCCCCCACCCGTCCGATGGTGGTGTCCGCGATAACCACCTGCACCGGCTCCCCGTTGGAATAGCGCAGATTCTCCATAAAGAGCGCCGCCGCCGCTTTGGCCATGTTCATGGTCTGCTCCTCCAGAGACTCCCGCACCTTCAGGAATCCGCGCCTGCCGTCGATGGTGGGGCGGATTCCGATCACGGGATAATCCCCCACAAGTCTGTTCACTGCCATATACCTACCTCCTATACGGGCATGTGCATATTCCGGTCATCGCCTGCGACTTCCGGCATGGGGACCCCTGATCCCTGATGCCCCTAATGAGAACATTATACCACATCTCCCAGACAAACTGCAATCAAATAAAAGGGATTTCATGCCGCATAAAAACAACTGTACTGCCTATATTGTCCATATCACAGCTTCGCTGCTTCTGCTTTCCCGCCAAGCTGCCAAATGGTGGTCACTTTGAACAGATCCCCGTCCACCTCCACTTCGAGCCGCCCGCCCTGCAGCTCCGTGAAGCTTTTTGCGATGGCCAGCCCAAGGCCGCTGCCCTCGGTGTTTCGGGCACAGTCCCCCCTGACAAACCGTTCCGTCAGATCCGACGCCTCCACCGTGATCTCCTGAGCGGAAATGTTCTTCATGGTAATGACCACAGTATCATTGAGCAGGAATCCATTCACATAGACTCTGGTTCCCTCCAGCGCATATTTCGCGATATTTCCAAAAAGATTCTCATAAATCCGATAGGTCTTCTGGCTGTCCAGAGGCAGAACCACCCGCTCCTCCGTGAGATTCATCCTCACGTCCAGCCCGGATTCTCCGATCTTGTCGGACATCTCAAAGGCCACCTGCTTCACCAGATTCATGACGTCTACGTCCATGATGTTCAGTGTCACATTATCCGAGTTTGCCTTGCTGAACTCGAACAGATCCTCAATAAGACTTTTCAGGCGCAGGGACTTCCTATCCAGAGTGGCAAGGTATTCTTTGCTTTGCTCAGGGGTTATGTTTTCGTCCTTCAGCAGATTCACATACGTGATAATCGCAGTCAACGGCGTCTTTAAGTCATGGGACATATTGGTGATCAGCTCCACCTTCATCTTCTGGCTCCGAAACTCCGTGTCCACGGCCTTCTTCAGCCCGTCCTGAATCTTGAACAGCTGCTCCCGAAAAGGTTCAAAAACCCCCAGATCCTCATTGATGGACACGTTCAGATTCCCCTCCGCGATCTCGTCCACCGCTTCCAGAAGAATGCCGTATTTCTTCTGCAGATCGCTGACATACTTCCTCAATATGAAATACAGCACAACGGAATAGGCCAAGGTAAGGGCAAGTCCCCCGAACCACAGCAGGCTGATCATGAAAAGAATGACCCCGTTCGCCACCAGCACTTTGATAATGGTCACATGGACATTCCGGGTCAGATCCACATGGCTCAGCTTTTGGTAAATGCTCTTGAATTTCCCCTTCATATAGGGGAAGAATCTATAGATCAGGCTTCGCTGCCTGATGTATTCCCTAACCCCCAGCTCCCTCAGCGCTCTGGCACAGACGCCCACATACCACCAGAAGAAGAAAAACAAGGCCAGCACCACAAGATTGAAGGCATCCACCAGAAACTCCGCTTCCACCTCATCGACGGATATATACTGCCGCAGCGCCTTCTGGGCCCTTCCGCCGGCCACTCCAGCAATCATTTTCACAATGAGACCGCCAAAGGAAAAAACCGTGCAGCCCAGCAGAAACACCGTTTCTAAGGAACGCCTGCACAGCCTATCCTCCCGCCATGGTCTGGTGGTGCCAAGAGCGGGCAGGAAAAGTCCAACCAACCCGATACCAAGCATACAGATCGTCAGAATCATGCCCACCCCTGCATCCAGATACGCCAAAGTGGATACGGTGTTTCTCCCATAGTAGTAGGTATAGAAATCAGCGCTTGTTCCCGAACCGGCCACATATAAGGACACCTCTCCCCAGAGCCCGCTCTTTTCGATCATTTCCCAAGCGGCTCTGGACATCCCCAAGGTCACGGTACAGTTAGCGGGAAGACGGATCCCCCCATACTTGCCGTACAAGTCCATGTCCTGTGCCACACGGCTCTGAAGCCCTTCCTCCCGGATCGCCCAATTGGCAAATTTTCTGATCCTGCTCTCATTGCCGCCGCAAATCTCATCCCCTACAGTCACGTTTCCGGCGTCATCGAAGAGAAAGCTGACCTGAAAGTACTGATCCTCAAGAGGGCGGTCCAGATCCTCCGCAGACATATTCGTCACGCATTTTCCCGTGACATTATCCGTAATAATATAGTCGTAATAGCTGTTGAGTATCTGGAAACTATCGTCAAGATTCCGGAAATAATTCTCCAGCCCCCCCAGCTCAGCCTGAAGCCCTCTGCACTCCTCCAGATTCAGCGCGTACTGCTGCCCCTCTGCGGGCTCCGTAGGATGTTCCTGATTCCTAGAATCCGGCCTCTCTTCCCCGTTCGCGGTATCGCTCACATCCTCGGAGCCCTCATTACTCATAAAGTCTACATTCCCCACCTCCTCAGAGTATTCATGCTCCTCCAGATAAGCCAAACACTCCTGAAGCTGATCCTTATCCAGAATCCACCTATATTCCTCCTCCACATCCAGATAGACGTCCGCATAGTCAAGCTGTTCCTCATGCTGGGAATTTATAAGATCCCTATACAATAGGTAGCAGCTCTGGTACAGCCATGAAATATTGCCGGAGGCTTCCACCGGGCTTTCCATATACCTTTCCGCATTGGTCCGGAACACCCCGTAAAAGCAGCTGAAGACAAAGGCCGAGAATAGGCTTACGGCCATTCCCCACACAATCCATGGTTTTTTTTTCATACAATCGGAAAATACCCCCCCTAGTCTTCTTATCGGCAGAATCCACCTCCTGCGCATTTGCCTCCTCTGTCCCCTTTCCCTTTCTGAAAATACCCATCTCAGTCTCCCCCTTCAAGACTTACTGCCCGCATCCTCTGATTCGTCACATCCCCTGATTCGGCGCATCCCCTGCAGGATGTAATCCTGAGGGATTTTCGTCACTGCTTATCGATTTTGTATCCCACACCCCATACCACCTTCAAATACTTGGGATTCTTGGGGTCTATTTCAATCTTCTCCCTGATATTGCGCACATGCACCATAATGGTATCCGTATTGATGGCCTTCTCGTTCCAGACACGTTCGTAAATCTCGTCTGCGGAAAAGACTCTGCCCGGATTCTTTATAAGCAGCTGCACGATCTTGAACTCCATGGGAGTGAGCTTCACAGGTTCCCCGTCCACAGTCACCTCTACCGCATCCTCGTTCAGCTCCAGTCCTCCGATGGTATAGATATGATCCCTGCCGCCCTCCTCGTTCAGTGCGGAAAGATATTTGGAATACCTGCGCAGATGGGAATTCACTCTGGCCAACAGCTCCAGCGGAGTGAACGGCTTCGTCACATAATCGTCCGCCCCCATGTTCAGCCCCATGATCTTGTCCACCTCCTCGGACTTAGCCGACAGCATGATCACCGGGAACTCATAATTCATGGAGCGCAGCTTCATCAGCATGGTCACGCCGTCCATCACCGGCATCATGATATCCACTATGGCAAGATGCACCGGCTGCTGTTCTACTATCTTCAGGCCCTCCGCCCCGTTTGCAGCCTGAAACACCTCATACCCCTGATTCTTCAAATAGATCTCTACGCCTGCCCTGATTTCCTTGTCGTCTTCAACCACCAGAATGCTATACTTCTGTTCCATGCGCCACCTCTTGCTATATTGGATTTGCGGGCGAGCCCTTTATCCCCCGCAGCTTTTTATCTCCGTCATGGCTGCACCCGGCTCTGATCCCACAAAAGACATTATAATGACGAAGCTCTTTTCTGGCAACCGCTTCTTTATGGCAAAAGGGCATACCGCCATATTTTTATCAATATAAAACAGTATAGGAGGGAAAAATAAATGTCATATGCATAGAAAACCCAAGAATTTCTTAAGATATTATAAGAAAAGAGAGAAAACGGCAGTTCCCTATCCCTGCGCCGTTCACACCGCTTTCTTGCACAGCCGATGCGACCTTTGCACTATGGGAACCGCCGTTTCTTTTTATCAATCTTCTAGGTTCCGGGCCGTTCTGACGCCGCTTTCCTGCGGCATTTTACCTATCCCGGTGCCATCACCGCCCCCGCATTATGCTTTCGCCGGCGGATTACGCCTCGCAGTCATCCCTATCGTCCCTATGGGAAAATCCGGGGTACTCCTGCCAGGGCGGAGGAATCATTCCGGGCACCCCGCAGCTCTCCCTGCTGTCAGCAGCGCAGCCGCAGTCTTCATGTTTATGGTGATGCTCTTCCTCGCAGCCGCAGCCGCCTCTCCTATCGGAATCTCTCCTATCACAGCAGCCGGGCATGGTTCCCCTGCCTCTTCCATTTCCGCGGCAGTCATCGGCACGGCCGCAGCCGCAATTCCCCCTGCCTCCGTCGCCGCATCTGTCACAATCACAGCCGCAGCTGTGGCAGCTTCTGCCGCAGCCGTTTCTCCAGCCGCCGCAGCAGCCAAGCAGGAACAACAATATGATACAGTTCATATTTCTCTCCATATGATGTATTTATGGTATCATATGCCGAACTCCTCAAAACCGTGCCGGACCCTGCCCGTTTTTCCTTCCCGATTCTGCATCGCTTCCTAAACGGAATTCTCCATGCCGCCCCTTCTTGCCTTCTTTATGAATCAATGCCGTCAGCCGGAACAATATCTGCCCACATAGACCGAAATTGCTCTGGGCCCCACCTTCCTCAGCCAGCCGCTCTTCTCCTCTTCCTTTGTGTCTTCCGTCTCTTCCGTAGAAAAAGCTTTGGTCCATTCCATCCCCTTGGGAAGCTTTGGCAAGGCCAGCTCCTGTCCTACCCAGTCCATGTTCATGGCCAGATACAGAAATGTATCGTCGGCTTTTTCTTCCCTCTGGGCATACTTTCCGCAGAACATGATGCCGATGTGCCGGAAGCAGCCGTCCGTCCGGGGCTGCCAGGCGTTCTGCCCATGGTAGGACAGATCCGGATATCCGCAGGCCAAATAATCCATCAGGCGCAGCTCCTTAGCCGGATGCAGAATGGGATGCTCCCTCCGAAACGCCACCAGTTTCTTCCAAAAGTCCAGAATTTCCTTATTTTTCTTCCCTTGTTCCCAGTCCAGCCAGGTGATGGCATTGTCCTGACAATAAGGGTTGTTGTTGCCCTTCTGGGAATTTCCGAATTCGTCGCCCATAAACAGCAGCGGAGTGGACTGTGAAAACAGCAATAGACACATGGCATTCTTCATCTGCCTCAGCCGCAGCTGTCTGGTTCTTTTCCTTCGGGCAGCCCCTTCCTCTCCACAGTTCCAGCTGCAGTTATAGTCGTTTCCGTCCCGATTCTCCTCACCGTTGTGTTCGTTATGCTTCCGGTCATAGGACACCAGATCGGCAAGGGTGAAGCCGTAATAATTGGAAATGTAGTGAATAGCCCCCGCTTGATCCGGAATATGGCGCATATGATAAAGCACACTGTCCAGCATGCCCCCGTCCCCCTTCAGGAACCTGCGCATGTCATAATACCATGCATCATTGTATTCCCCCAAATGGGGATAAGCCGGAGCCTGATTCCCATTGCTGCCGGCATCGAAACAGTAATACCATATCTTGGTGTCCGCCAAAAGCTCGTCCGCCGCCAGCATGTCCGCCATCAGATTCTCACCCATCAAATGGAAGCCGTCCACATGATACTCCAGCACCCAGAATCGAAGGATCTCCGTAATCTCGCCGGGCTGCACTCCCCAAGGAAAATAGAACTGCATCACAAGCTCCATGTGATTTCTGTGCAGCTCCCTGACCAATGCCTTGAACTCCCCGGCAGGATCCCCTGCGGCATAGGCTGCCTTCGGCGCATAATAGAAGCCTTTTTTGTATCCCCAATAGTTCAGCTTCCTCTGGGCCGGGTTCCATTCAAAGGGCGGATTCGTCCCGTCCCCAAACCGCGGCTCCCCGGTCCTCATGCCATGAGCGGATTCTCTGACCGCCTCCTCCCTATAGGGAAGCTCCGTAAACTCATATGCCGGCTGCAGCTCTATGGTTGTCACGCCTATTTCCCTCAGGTAGGGAATCTTCTCCGCCAGCCCTGCAAACGTTCCTCTATGCTTCACGCCTGACGATGCATGTTTCGTAAAACCTCTTACATGAAGGCAGTAGCCTATGGCCTGATGGTACGGAATTCTGGGAAAGCGATCCACTCCCCATTCAAAGCCCTCCTCAGGAAACGCAGCTCTCAGATCCCTCACGTCCGCCGCTTTCCCGAAAGCCTGCCTGCCGGGAAAGGCTCTCCCCCGGTCGTCCGGCACCGGCATATCCTCCTCATAGAAAAGCCAGCTGACGGAATCTGCATCTATATTCTTCAACGTACTGCAGTAGACATTTCCGATTCTGTCCTCCTGCGCAAAGGGAACCTTTTCCAGCTCTCTGCCCGTCTTTCTATCATACAGCAGGATTCCACAAGAAGCGGCTCTGGATACGAAAGAGAAACGTACACCCCCCTCTTCTTTATGGACACCGAGGGGGTATGGCTTTTTCTGCAAGTTTTTTTCTGTCATTGTCGCTCTCCCTCCATCTTTTCCCAGAATTTATCCAACAGATCGTCATGAACGTATTTCAACTAAAATATTGACACTTTTAGACAAAAAAGTCCTCAGACATCCCCATTTTATCATATTTCTGAAACAATAGAAAGTAGGAAATCACATTTATTTGACATTTGACATGAAATATGCGCAGAAAAATCCCGTTTGACTGACATTTGATTTGAAATATGTGGTTTTGCTTGCGCATCCAGATAGATGCGGGTATAATAGACATATCCAAGATAATTGTATGCAATGCATGGGAGGTGCGTTTATGGGAAACAAAAATGATTACGAAGATGAAGAAATGACCGTAGAGCTGGAGCTCGACGATGGAACGATGGTTAACTGTGCCGTCATAACCATCCTGACAGTGGAAGCCAAAGATTACATTGTGCTTCTTCCCCTGAATGAAAATGGGGAAAACGAAGACGGAGAGGTATGGTTCTACCGCTACAGCGAGAATCCTGACGACCCCAACGAGGAGCCCGTGCTGGATTATATCGATGATGATGACGAATACGAAAAGGTTTCGGACGCCTTTGACGAGTATCTGGACAATTGCGAATTTGACGAGATGACGGACTGAGCAGACCGGCTGATGCAATTGGCCCAAAAATTCACAAGAGCGGTTTGAGAAATCTGGACGGTAGCCTGGGGCGTTCCTTTGTGCCTTTGACACAAAGGAGCTCCAGGCTTTTTTTCGCTCTGGTCATGGCCACATAGAATATCCTGCGCTCCTCTTCCACGGTTCTTTCGTCCGGCAGTCTTCCGTGGGGAAACACGCCTTCGTTGCAGTCCGGGATCCACACCCTATCGAACTCCAGCCCTTTTGCCCCATGAACCGTAAGCAGCTGTACGGGAGGACGTCTCTTTGTCCCTTCTTGTCCGCCTTCTTCGTCTTCCCTGCATTCACCCATTTGCCTGCTTTTCCCGTCCCGCCCGGTTCCTCTGTTTTGCCCGTTTTCCATGGCTTGGGCGTACTCTTTCTGAAAGGAAATCCAGTCCTTCAGGCTTTTTTGCTTGGCGGCGTCCTCCTTGAGCCATTCCAGCAGCTCCTGCCACTGGATCCACTTGTCCGGCCTTCCCGCGGCCTCCTCCCTCAGATACCCCTCATAGCCTGCGGCCTTCAGAATGTAGTTCACCGCCGGCACAAGGGACAGCGTTCCTATCTTTTTCAGCTGCCTTTCAAAATAATACAGCGTCTCCAGCACTTCCTTTTTTTGTCTCGGAGGCAGCAGAGCCTCCTCATAATACCGGATCATATCATTGACCCCGCCCCCGCCCTCCCCCAGAGACTCCCGGCTGATATAGCGGGAGGGTCTATTCATGATCCGAAGCATCTGCTCTCTGGTTCCCTGCCCCTGAGCCACCTCCAGATACGCGCAGATATCCTTCACGATAAAATGCTCATATATGCTGGCTGCCCTCTCCCGCATTACATAGGGGATGCCAGCCGCCTTCAGTCTGGCCGCCAGCCCCTGCATATAGGAATTGGTGCGGAACAAAACCGCCCGGCTCTCCGTTTCCAAAGCCTCCTCCGAAAGAGTCTGCAGCAAATACCCCTGCTGTTTCTCACTGCTCTCAAAAGCATGCAGCGAGACAGCCCCGGCATGCTCCCCTGTCAAGCGCCTCTCTCCTTGGGAAACTGCTGCCGCCCTCAGCTCCTTAGGGAATCTGTCCTTGTTCTCTCCTATAACGGTCAGGGACGCTTTGACAATCTCGGGCACGCTTCGATAATTTATATCCAGCAGAATCCGTCTGGCTGAAAACTCCTGTGCAAACTGCTTCAGACACGCCGGCTCGGAACCTCGAAATCCATAAATGGATTGATCGTCATCCCCCACCGCAAATAGATTGTAAGGCTCGGCCGAAAGCAGCTTTACCGCCTGATACTGCACGGGATTCACGTCCTGAAACTCATCGATGAGGATGTGCCGAAAACGCTTCTGCCAATACTCCCTTGTCTCCCTGCTCTCCTCCAGCAGCCGCCTGCAGTCGTACAGCATATCGTCGAAATCAATCCCCCCCGCCTTCCGCACAGCTTGTTGGTATTCCTGACAGATATCCGGAAATAGCTGCCTCCACCTTCCGGGAGCCTTGCGGGCCGCCTCCGAGGGCCTGATGGTATTTTTATAATAGCTGATAGCGGACAGAATCTCCAGAGCCTCCTCGCCAAGCCCTTCCCAGCCTCCCCGGCCTGATTCCTGCTGATCTGCCTTTTTCTCATAAGTTTTCAATATGGGTATCAAAAGATTTTTCTTTTCTGAAGTCTTTAGAATTCGATACGAATGCAATGCGTGAGATTCTTTCAGAATATGGTAGAACGCGGAGTGAAAAGTTCCGAAGTTGACGGGATAGGAAACGGAAGAAGCGCACATCCGCCGGAATCGCTCCTGCATGGACAGCGCCGCCTCCTTCATGAAGGTAATGACCAAAATGGATTCCGGCGGCACTCCCCGCTCCAGAAGACAGAGAATGCGGCCGGCGATGGTGAAGGTTTTTCCGGAACCGGGGCCGGCCAACAACAGCACCGGCCCCTCTTTGTGAAGCACGGCTTGGCGCTGCGCCTCGTTCATTCCATCCAATTTCAGCGTTTCAGGCATTCTGCAGCAGCTCCATGCCCTTCCGGATTCTCCTGACGGTCTCCTCCCGGCCAAGGATCTCCATGATCTCCGTCGCTCCGGCAGGAGTCATCTGCTTGCCGGACACCGCCGTGCGAATAGGCCACATGACGAAACCGTTCTTACAGCCCTTCTCCTCCACATATCTGGCCAGCATCCCATACAGCCCGTCGTTGCTGTAGTCTTCCTGCCTCTCCAAAAGAGGAAGCACCTCCGCAAGCACTTCCAGAGAGGACTCCTTGGTGGTTTTCATCTTTTTGTGAGCATACATTTCCGCACTGTATTCCGGCAATTCCCTGAAGAAATCCACCATTTCCTCAATATCGTTGAATACCTCTATGCGTGTCTTTACCATGGCGGCGATCTTTCTCAGCTGGGTTTCCCCGAAAAGACGGGAAACGGTCTCCTCCTCATGGCTCAGGCCGCCTTTCCCGGCATCCGAAGCCTTACCGCCATCCTCCGCGCATACCTCAGGCGTCAGCGCCCTCTGCAGATAAGGCTTGGCCATCTCATAGAATCTCTCCTCATCCATGGCCTTGATATATTCTCCGTTCATCCAGCGCAGCTTTACCACATCATAGACTGCAGGAGACTTACTGATTCTGCGATAGTCAAATGCCTCAATCAGCTGATCCAAAGAAAAAATTTCCCGATTGTCGTCCGGGCTCCAGCCAAGAAGCGCGATAAAATTTACCACCGCCTCCGCCAGAAAGCCCTGCTCCATCAGATCCTCGAAAGAGGTGCTGCCACCTCGCTTGGCAAGCTTTTTGTGGTTCTCGTCCGTCACCAAAGGTAGATGAACGTATTTGGGAGGCTCCCAGCCGAAGGCCTCGTACAGTCTGGTGTATTTGGGAGAGGAGGACAAATATTCATTTCCCCGCACCACATGGGTGATAGCCATGGTATGATCGTCCACCACATTGGCAAAATTATAGGTGGGGTAGCCGTCCGACTTGATCAGAATCATATCGTCAAGCTCCGCATTGTCCACCGTGATATCTCCGTACAGTTCGTCATGGAAGGTAGTGCTCCCCTCTCTGGGATTGTTCTGGCGGATGACGAAGGGCTTCCCTGCCGCCAGATTCGCCTCTATCTCCTCTTTGCCCAGGGACAGACAGTGCTTGTCATAAACGGTGATTTCCTTCCCCTCCACCACCTCCGTCTTCAGGGACGCCAGTCTTTCCTTGTCACAGAAGCAATAGTAGGCCTCCCCCTTCTCCACGAGCTCTTTGGCATACTTCATGTAAATCCCGGTTTTCATCCGTTCGCTCTGCACATAAGGCCCGTATCCGCCGTCCTTGTCCGGCCCCTCGTCGTGCTTCAGCCCCACCCTCTCAAGGGTGCGGTAGATGATCTCCGTAGCCCCCTCCACGAATCGCTCCTGATCCGTGTCCTCGATACGGAGCATAAAGTCGCCGCCCTCATGCTTTGCGATTAAAAACTCATAAAGGGCGGAACGCAGATTACCCACGTGCATCCGCCCCGTAGGACTCGGCGCATATCTCGTCCTGATTTTCATAGGCTTTCCTCCACTCAGTCATTCTTGTAACCTATTTTAATCTCTCATGACGAAAAAATCAATATACTTATCAGACTATTTCACGGCAGATTATATCAGTACCCATCAGCCCGCCGCATCATAAAGATCCCGATACTCCGCACCGCCTCCGAACCCATAGCTCCATACCTGCTTGATCTGATCCCCTATCTCCTCAAAGCTCCAGCTCCTCCTGCTTCTGGCAACGCAGTTGGAATCGTTCACCTTGAAGCCATCTTTATCATATCCGTATATCACGATAAAATGCCCTCCCGTGGTGAAATCCCCCGGACTCATGGAACAGATAAGGACACAGCCCTGATCCAAGGCCGCCTTCATCTGCCTCTCGTTTATTCCCGGCTGCCCCACTTCCACACCGTACATGGCAGGAAACTCCTCCAGAAGGGCCCACGCGGTTCCCGCGCCCCATACATAGTATCCGTTCTCCATGCTAAATTGCGCTATGAAATCCGGCGTCAGCGTCTCGTCCTCCAGCAGATACCAGCAAACCATGGAAAGACAAGTTGGTCCGCACCCCGCCAGCCCTATACTGCCGTCGTCCCCATATTCCACATACCCCCATCTGGGATCCCACTGCAGGAAAAGAGGAAATTCCTGAGCTTTTTCCGAATCCGTGAAACCGCCCTGAGCCACTTTTCGGGCCGTAGGATAACCTGCCGCGAAATCCGCCATCTCCGGATTGTTGGCCAGAGCCTCCAGCATCCTCCCCGAATAGGCATCCGCATTGTCATAGATCTCTTTTATAAGTTCATTGTCTCTGGAAAGCTCCTTCAGCCGCTGAAGCACCTCCCTATCGTTTCTCTTCACGGGCCTCCCCACGTCCTCCAGACCACACAGCTCCACATAATCCTGCCCCGCCTTTCCGGGGCTTTTCCCTGAGACGCCGCCTGAGGAGGGAATCTGCCCATTTTCTGCTCCATAGGATTTCCCGTCGCCTCCGGACGAGGAAGAGTCCTGAACTTTCCCGGAAACGGTCTGCGGATCCTTAGCGCTGCCGTACCATCCCTGAGAGCTGCCGGAAACGGAAGCGCTGGACACAGTCTGATCCGATGTCTTCCCCTGACTCAGCCGCCCCAGCATATCCGTCATGTCACTGATTTGTACCTGAAGATGCAGAGAATAGGCCATGTTTGCCACCAGCAGCATACAGATCACCGTCAGGCCAAAAGGTCTCCTCCCTCTTCCCTTCTGTCTGGTCCCCGCCCTTCTGGGCATGTCTCTTCTTTCCTGCTCTCTTATTCCCTGATTCTTCCTTTGTCTGTTGTCCAATCCTTCAACCTCCTATGGATTCTCCTGCCTGCGCCGTCTATCACATTATTCCCCGCCAATGTTTCAAACTCCCAACATAAATGCATCATACTTGTAAAACATAGGAGTTTTGTATCTTATTTCTTCAGGCCTATTTTTTACAACCTGACTGTTCAAAAAATCCTCGCATAAAAATACGCTCCACGGGCCGGATTTCCTCCCGTGGAGCTTGATTTTATTGCAGCTTCATTTTAATGCAGCTTTATTTTAAAGATTTATTTTTAGCAATGACGCCTATACCGCCGAAACCAGCCTCACGGTCTCCCTTGCGATGGCCAGCTCCTCATTGGTAGGAATCACCATCACCGTGGTGGAGCTGTCGGGGGTAGTTATGGCAATATCCTCGCCCCGTTTCCCGTTGGCCTCCTGATCCAGCTTCACCCCCAGATATCCCAGATACTCGCAGACGAAGGTGCGCACCAAAGGCGCATTCTCCCCTACCCCGGCGGTAAAGCAGATCACGTCAACGCCGTTCATGGCCGCCGCATAGGCCCCGACGTACTTCGCCACCCTATAGCTGAAGGTCTTCAGAGTGCGGACGGCATTATCATCTCCCTTGTGATATCCGTCCTCCAGATCCCGGAAATCCGAGGATAGGTTATCGGACAGCCCTAAAACGCCTGACTTCTTGTTCAGCACGGACATGATCTCATCGATATCCTTCTTTTCCTTATGTGCCAGAAACTCAATGATGGCGGGATCTATATCCCCGGAACGAGTTCCCATGATCAGGCCCTCCAGAGGCGTAAGGCCCATAGAGGTATCCACGCATTTACCGTTCTTCACCGCAGAGACGCTGGCGCCGTTGCCCAGATGGCAGACAATGATCTTCAGATCCTTGTAATCCCTGCCCAGAACCTCCGCCGCCCGCTTGGATACATAGGAATGGCTGGTGCCGTGGAAGCCGTATCTCCGGATCTTGTATTTCTTATAATATTCATAAGGAAGGCCGTACAGATAGGCCTCCTCGGGCATGGTCTGATGGAACGCGGTGTCAAAGACACCCACCATGGGAGTTGACGGCATCAGCTTCCTGCAGGCGTTGATGCCGATGAGATTGGCCGGATTGTGCAGAGGGGCGAGATCATTGCACTCCTCCACCGCCCTCATCACTTCATCGTCAATCACAACGGAATCCGCAAATTTCTCCCCTCCATGTACCACCCGATGGCCCACGGCCCCGATCTCATCAAGGCTTCCCACCACCCCGGTGACAGGGTTGGTCAGGGCCTCTAACACCAGCCGGATGGCCTCGGTATGGTCGGGCATGGGCGTGATCGTCTTTTCCTTCTCCCCTCCTTCAGGGGCGTAGGTAATCATGCTCCCGTCTATGCCGATCCTCTCGCAGAGTCCCTTGGCAAGGCACTGCTCGGACACAGAATCGATGAGCTGGAACTTCAGCGACGAGCTGCCGCAGTTAATAACTAATACTTTCATGGCCAAACATCCTTTCGTAATAAATTTCCTCAGACGTCCCTTCTGTACGCCTTATAGCAGTTATAAAAATTGATGGCTCCGAAGGCCAGAAATGCCGCTCCCAGAATCATCGTATGGATCCTTCCCTTAGCCAATATGACTTCCGCGACACCCAGCACTATGTCCAGCAGGCCTACCACAAAATACCTTCTCACCAATTTGTTCTTCATCTTCACACCTCTCTTGTATCCCCCTGTCCATCCTCCCAAAGGCGGCAAAAACATCATGCCGCCTCCAAATGTTCCCAGTCAGTTCATACACAGCCCTTGTCGGCTGCGCCTTCGTGGATTCACGGCCCTTGGCCTTCGTCATCCAGGCCGGTTCTCACGCCAGCTGGGCCTGAACCGCCGTCAGCGCCACCACGCCCACGATGTCCTGCCAAGAACATCCTCTGGACAGATCATTCACCGGCTTGGCTATGCCCTGCAGCATAGGGCCGTAGGCCTCCGCGCCCCCCAGCCTCTGCACCAGCACCACCCGGAGCCCGCCGAAGAGCCCCGGTATCAGGCATACCAGAATGTACAGAAAAGCGTTCCAGGGCGCGTATCTTACCGTCAGCCCCAGGGCCAGGGCGCAGTTCCTTATTATCTTCATGATGTTCCCTCCTAGGAATTTCAGTCAAGAACATTATAGCATCTTGCCGGGCCTCCGGGGCATTCCTGTCACTTTTTGCAGGCTTCCCGTCACTTTCTGCACACTGGCAGATATTGACAGGAAAATAGGTACCAAAATAGCGAGGCCGGAATTTATCCGCCCCGCCGCAGCGCAGTCCGCAAGCATACGCCTCAATCCTTATCTATATTCCTTCTCTGTGCCCTTCGCCTCCTGGGGGAAACCGAACTGGCCCTTTTTATTCTGTGATATGTCGCTAATCTCCGAAAGCGACAGACCTGTTAATTCTGAGAGAAGCTCAGGAGACGCTCCATTTTGAAGCATGGTATTAATCAGGTGATCCCGGCCTTCTTCCCTGCCTTCCCGCAGCCCCTCCTCCCGGGCCTCTTTCCGGAACAAGCGCATATATTTCTTCTCATTATATTCGGTTAGCAGCATTTTAGTCACCTCCGCCCGAAAG
>OFGO01000725.1_pt1 | contig 28718 bp, 25 predicted proteins | sample 1521761 | NCBI WGS metagenome assembly OFGO01 (sample SAMEA3504128, study PRJEB24116) | mouse gut metagenome | biome: mouse gut; feature: mouse-associated habitat; material: faeces | place: Denmark | collected 2011
CCGCCGGAGCCATGGCTCCGGCGGCGCTCTTTGCGCACCTTTGGTTTATCCCAGCCTGCGGCGCAGCAGCTCCGGGTTGTCCGCATGGGCCAGGGCGGTCTCCCGGCTGATCCTGCCCGCCTGGCACAGGGCCAGGATAGACTGATCCATGGAGATCATGCCCTCCGCCCCGCCCGCCGCAATGGCGTTGTCGATCTGGTGGCTCTTGCCGTCCCGGATCAGGCCCTTAATGCCGCTGTTGGCGTGCATCACCTCAAAAGCGGGCACCAGCTGGCCGTCCTCCCCCGCGATGAGCTGCTGGGACACCACGGTGCGCAGCACCATGCTCAGCTGGATGCGCACCTGGGCCTGCTGCTCGCTGGGGAAGGAGTCGATGATCCGGTCAATGGCGTTCACCGCCCCCTTGGTGTGGAGGGTGGCGATGAGCAGATGGCCGGTCTCCGCTGCGGTCATGGCGGTCAGGATGGTCTCGTGGTCCCGCATCTCGCCCAGGAGGATCACATCGGGGGCCTGGCGCAGGCAGGCCCGCAGCCCGGACAGGTAGTCCTCGGTGTCAATGGAAATCTCCCGCTGGCTGATGACGCTGCGCTGGTTGCGGTGCAGGTACTCAATGGGGTTCTCCATGGTGATGATGTGGCACTCCCGGGTGCGGTTGATGCGGTCGATGATGCAGGCCTGGGTGGTGGACTTGCCGCTGCCCGCCTTACCGGTGACCAGGATCATGCCGGAGCGTTCCTCCGCCAGGTCAATCACCCGGGTGGGGATGCCCACCGCCTTCCAATCCGGAACGCCGAAAGCCACCACCCGGATCACCGCCGCCATAGACCCCCGCTGGCGGTAGGCGTTCACCCGGAACCGGGCCAGCCCGGCCACGGAAAAGGAAAAGTCGTCGTCCCCCCGCGCCTGAAAACCGCCGATGGGCCGGTTGGCCTGGGCGTAAATGGCGGTAATCAACCGTTTACTCTCCTCCGGGGTGACCCTCTCATCCCCGATGGGCCGCATCCGCACCCCCAGCTTCTCGCACACAGGGCTGCCGGCGATGATAAACAGGTCCGAGCCCTCGTCCTTCACCACCCGGTTCAGATACTCCAGCAGTTCCGCCATAGCATGGTCCGTCCTCTCTTAAAACAATGCGCCCTCCCCGTCCCAGACGTTCAGGCTGTCGTCGTTCTCCCACTGGCCCACAGAGACTGCCCGCCAGCACAGGATCTCATAGCTGTCCAGGTCCAGCATGTCGGGGAAGCGCACCTCCACCCGCAGCTCCTGCTGGTCCGAGATGGGGCAGGCGTAGCTGGCGTACAGCTCGCCGAAGCCCTCGAATTCCACGCCCTCCGGCTCCTCCCCAGCCCGCAGGCGGGCCAGGATCTCCTGGGCGGCGCAGTCGGCGGCGTAATAGTCGGCCACCGCCTGGGCGGAGGCCTCGCTGAGCCGCCCGTTGGCCCGCACGGTGGACAGGCTGAGCAGCGCGAACACCGTCAGGCACAGCACCGCGAACACCACCAGCAGGGACGCGCCCCCCACCGGCGGCGGCGACAGCTCGGCCTGCTTGCGCTCATCCATGGAAAAACACCTCCTGCCAAGCCACCTCGATCTCGAACAACACCTCCCCGTCCACCTCGGACACGGAGACGGATGCCTTGCCCACCCCGGCCGGCACGTCCAGCACACCGTGGATGTTCAAGCTGTAGGCCGCTGGGGGGGCGCCCATGCCGCAGGCATTAAAATCAATAGGCTGCCAGTTTTCATCGTAATAGCGGCCCATCGTGCTGCCCTGGCCAAATTCCAGGCCCAGCTTTTCCGCCGCCTCATTGAAATTTCCGCCGCTGTGCCGGATGGTCTCCGCCGCGTTCTGGCACAGCACCACCGCCTCGTCCCGGGCCTCGTTCCGGGCGGAGGCCGCGTCCGAGCGCACGAAAGCCTGGACGCACAGCGCCGCCGCCAGGGCGAACACCACCAGCATCACCATCTGCTCCATGAGCAGCAGCGGGGCCTTACTCTTCATGCCCCGGCCCCCTCTCCGCTACGCAGGGACAGCGTAAGTTCTACCGCCGTGCCTTCCTTCGGGGTGAGGGACAGTTCCAGCAGCCCATCGGACAGCGACGCCGACAGGGCCCGGGCCTCCATCAGCTTTTCCCCGTCCTCCGGGGCCAGCTCACTGTCCGCGGCGCTGAACAGCTCCATCAGATAACCGCCGCTGACGTAGATCCGGGTGACATATTCCATCCCGTCGATGTCCTGGGTGAGCAGCAGTGCGTCTCCGCCGCCGAACTCGCCCGCCGCCACCGCACCGTCGGCGTCCGCCTGCCGCACCCGGGTGGCCAGGTACTGGGCACACACCCGGCGGTTGTCGGATATCCGATCCCGCCGGGTCATCCCCTGGTAGCTGTCCGCGCCGGTGAACAGCACCATGAGCAGGCACACCGCGAACACGCCGAACAGCAGCAGGGCCATCAGGCCCTCCAGATGATAGCCATGCTTTTTCATGCTCATCCCTCACCGCTCCCCTGGGAGACGGGCAACACATAGATGTCGGGCATCAAATTCTGCGCCACCGCAGAGTAGCGCACAATGTACTCGTCCTCGTCGATCTGGAGGCCGTAGCGCTCCTTCAAATAGTCCAGATCCGGGGGGTAGGTCCCCTCCAGGGCGTAGCAGGACACACAGCTGCGCCGCACCGCCTGCTCCACCTGCTGCAATCGCTGGGCGGACTGGCCGTCCTCCAGGCTGTCCACCGCCGCAGTGAAGCACAGCAGCGCCGCCGCTACCGCCAGCGGGGCCAGCAGCACCCGCAAAATCTTCGTCCCCGTCCTCATAGGCTCACCCGATGGCGCTCATAATGTGCATCAGCGGCAGCATCACCGACAGCAGGATCAGCCCCACCAGGATGGAACATACCAGCACCAGCGCCGGCTCTACCCGGTTCACCAGATCCTCCAGGGCGGCCTCGCCGTCCTCGGACAGGTCCCGGGCGATCTTCTCCATGGCCGCGTCCGCCGTGCCCCCCCGCTGGCCGATCTCCAGCAGGCGGCACGCCCCGGCGGGCAGCAGCCCGCTCTCCCCCATGGCGGCGGACAGGGCGGCTCCCCCCTCCAGCCGGGCGCGGCAGTCCTCGCACCGGGCCCGGGCGGGGGGCACGTCCTCCATCAGGGAGGCGGCCAGCTCCATGGACCGCTCCAGCGGCAGGCCGCTGGCCATCCCCATGGCCATGGCCTGGGCCAGCCGGGCGTTGTTCATCCGGCGGGAGACGCCCTTATCCCCCCGCCCCCGCCGCCACGCGGCCAGCACCTTCCCCCGGAAGGACTCCACCCCGGCAAAGGCGGCAAAAAACGCCACCGCCAGCGCCAGCGCCGCCCACAGCACCGGCATGGCCGCGTCCAGCCCCCGGCCCAGGGCCAGCAGCCCCCCGGCCACGCCGGTGAGCCGCCCGCCCAGGGATGCGTACACGTCGTCAAAAATGGGCAGCACCCGCACCAGCAGCACGGCGATGACCAGCAGCATCAGCACCAGCATCACCGCCGGGTAGAGCAGCGCGCCGCGCACCTGCCGGTCCAGCCGGGCCCTGCGCTCGTAGTAGCGGGACAGGGCGGACAGCGCCTCCTCGGTGCGGCCCGTCTCCTCGCCCACCTCCACCAGCCCGCAGACGTAGGCGGGGATGCGCCCCCCTTCCCGCAGGCACCGGGACAGCGGCGCCCCCTCGTCGGCCCGCCGGGCCATCCCCGCCAGAAGGTCTTGATAGCCGTCCTCCTGGCTGAGCATGGACAGCGCGTCCCCCACGCCGATCCCGGCGTGGAGGAGCATGGACAGCTCCATGGCCAGGCCGGACAGCTCCCCGTTTGTAATCGTCTTTCCCATACCCAATCAACTCACTTAATACAGATACATGGCGTTGTAATTCTTGCCGTTGCCCACATATTTCTGGATAGCCGTGCTGTTTTTGCCGGAGGAGATATAGGTGGGGTCCATCCTCTGCCAGGTGGAGCCGTCAAAGAACACCACGCCGTCCACCCATCCGGTCTCCTCCGTCCATACGCTGATCCACGCATGGTACTGCTTGCCCGCGTAGCCCACCACCAGCTTGCACGGCACGCCCTGGCTGCGCAGCATCCCGGTCATCAGCGCGGCGTAGTCGAAGCAGATGCCCTTGCCGGTGGACAGCGTCTCGTCCAGAACGGGCAGGTAGCCGGACTGTACCGACTTTGCCTTCTGCTTGTCGTAGGTGATGTTGTTCACCACGAACTTGTATACCTCTTCCACCTTTTTCAGCGGGTCGTCGATCCCTTCGGTGAGCTCGGCGGCCTTGGCGATGGAGTTTTCGGCGTTCTCCTCGTAGTTCACATACTGGTTGGGCCGCAGGAAGGGGGCAAATTCGTCCGCCAGCGCCACATCGAAGGAGGCGGAGAGCAGGGTGGCGTAGTTCTTGCCGGAGGTGTTTTCATACACCGTGACCTTATAGCTGCCGTTTCCGTCGGACAGGGGGAAGGTGGTCCACTCATCCCCGTTCAGGTTGTAGGTGTACTTGGTCTCATTGGTGGCGTAGGACGGGCCGAACACCTGCACCATCAGCTTCTTGCCGCCCCCGGAGCACTTGACCATCACGTAGCCGTCGGCGGTGTTGGAGTAGTCGATGGTGGCCCGGCTGTTCTTCTGGACCAGCTTCCCGGACGCCTCGGACTTGAGCAGGATGGCGGTGGCGGGAAGGGGGGCTTCGGACAGGGCAACCGCCTCGTCCTCAATCTCCACCAGCGGCACCCGGTCAATATATCCGTCCGTATCCAGCCTGTCCGTTCCTGTCTGGCCGCTGCACCCGGTCAGAAGGACAAAGGCCAGCAAGCCGGTTAAAATGCGTCGAACCTTCATGTCGATCCCCTTATTTCTTGATTTTTGGTTTGTGTTCCCGGCGGGCAGGCGCTTACTGCCCTTCCGCTTGGCATACACTTTTAAAATTTTATCATAGACCGCCGCCGATTGCAACCCGCAATCCGCCGGTCTTTCCTCACAGCGCCCCTTGACGGCCCGTCCCCGTTGTTATACAATGGGGATGAACACAAAATATTCTTCTCATGAGGAGGACCGCCATGAAATCCACCGTCTATTTCACCCGTGACCTCACCCCCGCCGCCATGCTCCGGCTGTACGGCGCCCTGGGCGTCAAGCTGGAGGGAAAAGTGGCCGTCAAAATCCACTCCGGCGAGCCCGGAAACCAGAACTTCCTGCGCCCCGACTTCATGAAGCCTATGATCGACCACGTGGGCGGCACCATCGTGGAGTGCAATACCGCCTACAACGGCGGGCGCAACACCACCCACGCCCACAAGATCACCATGGAGCGCCACGGCTGGCTCAGCGCCGCCCAGGTGGACATCATGGACGAGACGGACGACATAGAGCTGCCCATCCCCGGCGGCAAGGTCATCCAAAAGAACTTCGTGGGGGCCCACCTGGCCAATTACGATTCCCTTCTGGTGCTCTCCCATTTCAAGGGCCACCCCATGGGCGGCTTTGGCGGCGCGCTGAAGAATATCTCCATCGGCATCGCCTCCTCCCGGGGCAAGCAGTATATCCACGGCGCGGGAGACATGGACAAGTTCTGGGACGCCGACCACGACTCCTTCCTGGAGGCCATGGCCGACGCCGCCTGGTCCGTCCACCACCGCTTCGCGGGTAAAATCGCCTACCTGAACGTGATGAAGAACATGTCGGTGGACTGCGACTGCTGCGCCGTGGCCGCCGACCCCAAGATCGGCGACATCGGCATCCTGGCCTCCCTGGATCCGGTGGCCCTGGACCAGGCCTGCCTGGATCTGGTGTATGCCTCCGACGACCCGGGCAAGGCCGATCTCATCGAGCGGATCCAGTCCCGCAACGGCGTCCACACGGTGGAGGCCGCCGCGGCGCTGGGCATCGGCAGCCGGGAGTACGAGCTTGTCACCCTCGCCTGACAGCACGGGAGAAACAATGGGGCGCACCGCCTGGGTGCGCCCCATTTTCGCCGTCTTTTTCCGAAACCCGCCACGCCTATCCCCACGCCGACGTGATGATCCCGCCCCCCAGCACCGCGCCGGTTTCGTCGTATACCACCGCCGACTGGCCGGGGGTCACCGCCCGCTGGGGCTGGGCGAACTCCAGCCGCACCCCCCCGCTTTCCGGGTACACCGTGACCGGCTGCTCCCGCTGGCGGTAGCGGGTCTTGGCCAGCGCCTCAAAGGGGGCGGACGGCGCGTCGGCGAGCCAATTCCAATCCCGGACCGCGCACTGCCGGGTGTACAGCGCCCCCTCCGGCCCCACGGTGACGGTGTTGTCCGCCATGCGCTTGGAGCACACGTAGATCCGCCCGGAGGACGACACCCCCACCCCCCGGCGCTGGCCGATGGTGAGGCCCGCCGCCCCCCGGTGGCGGCCCACCACCCTGCCTTCCATATCCACGATATCCCCTTCGGGGTAGGCCTTCCCGGTGTACCGCTCCATAAAGGACAGGTAATCCCCGTCGGGGATGAAGCAGATGTCCTGGCTGTCCCGCTTGCGGGCATTGACAAAGCCGGCCCGCGCGGCGATCTCCCGCACCTGGTCCTTGGTCAGCCCCCCCAGGGGGAACAGCGTGGACCCCAGCTGTTCCCGGGGGATGGGGTAGAGCACGTAGCTCTGATCCCGGCTCAGATCGGCGGCTTTGGTCATGCGAAAGCCGTCCGCGCCGTCCTCCACGATCTGCGCATAGTGCCCCGTAGCGATATACCCACATCCCAGCTCCCGCGCCCGGCGGTGCAGGCGGTCAAACTTCAAAAAGCGGTTGCAGTCGATGCAGGGGTTGGGGGTCTCCCCCCGCTCGTAGGCGTCTACAAAAGGCCGGATGACCTTTTCCTCAAAGTCATCCGAAAAGTTGAACACATAGTGGCGGATACCCATCCTGGCGGCCACGCTCCTGGCGTCCTCCACGTCGTCCAGGGTGCAGCAGGGGCGTCCCTGGTCCAGCCCCGCCGCCTGGTTCCCGAGCAGCTTCATTGTGACCCCGATGCACTCATAGCCCTGTTCCCTCAGCAGCCACGCCGCCGCGCTGGAATCCACCCCGCCGCTCATGGCCACCAATACCCGCTTCCCGTTCCGCTCCATGTCCTCACGCCCCTCTCCCTTTGTCCGCATTATACCACCTGTGTCAATAGAACCCCCCGGCAGCGATTGCCGGGGGGTCTGTATCCATTCAGAAGCTTTGCCAACAGCCGAAGTATTCGGATGTGCGGGCCAAAATCCTGGCGCAGCCTCTCACAACGCTTTCAGCATGGCCGGGCCCTTTTTCACCAAAACGAAGACGCATACCGCCGTCAGTGCCGCCAGCAGGCTCAGGGGCAGGGCCAGGGCGGCCCAGGGGGCCAGCTTCCCCCCCGCCCAATACAGCAGGGCGCACCCGCCCACCGCAGCCATCGGGACAAACATCCCCAGCATGACGGCCATCCCCTGCTCGAGCACCACGGTCTCGTTCACCGCGTCCAGCTTTGGAAAGGTGAGGCCCATGAGCATTCCAAACGCGGCGTGGCCCAGGTTGAAGAGCAGCGTGGCCAGCAGCAGCGCCGCTCCTTCCAAAGTGGAGAGCTGGAGGGCAATGGTCAGGAGCACCCCACTGATCACCGTGCAGGGCACGCTGAGCAGCAGCTGAAAGCCGGTCTTGATCCACAGCAGCTCGCCCTCTCCCACGGGAGCCTCCCGGAGAATCCACAGGTATTTGCCCTCCAGGCTGATGGAAGGGGCAGCGATGGCGGACATGGACAGGCAGAAGAGCATCACCAGCGCCGCCATGGGCATAACGGGCATCATGTCCCCCAGCAGGCCCAGGTACATCCGCAGGTCCTCCTGCATCACCAGCGCCGCCACCCCCATGGCCACCAGCATGATAAGCCCCAGGCCGGAGTTCCAAAAATACATAGGTGTGCCGAAAAACCGTTTGGCCTCCTTGTCCAGCAGGGCCTTTTTCTGCCCCGAGGCGGACTGGGCGGACAGCTTGTAGTCGCTTCGGGCGGACCGGGCCGCAAAGGCGGTGACCGCCTGGCGGTACACCCTGCCCAGCCCGAATACCACCAGGGCGAAGGGGAGGATGCAGCAGGCAGCGAACAGGAGCAGCTTCCCCCACTCCCCCATGATGCCGTCCGCCATCCACAGCATGGGGGCGGCCCAGCTCAGGGACTCCTTCACCCCGGCGGCATTGGCGGCCAGCCCCTCGATCATGCCGTTGAGGTTGAAGGAGAAATAGAACACTGCCGCCAAGTAGAGGGCCATGACGATATTCTGGCCCAGGGCGCCCTTGGACACCCTGGCGGACAAAAAGGCCACCAGGGCCCCAAACAGCACAGACAGTGCCGTGTCCAGCAGGGGCAGGGCAAACACCGCCACGACCAGCCGCACCCAGAACAGCGCGCTGTGGCCCACCCCGCTCTGGGTCATAAAGGCGCACACTGCCCCGGCGGGGCCCAGCACGAAGAGGGAAAACAGCAGGTTTTCCAGATAGATGGCCGACACCCGGCTGGCCATCAGCATGGTGGAGGACACGGGCATGGACAGCAGCAGGTCGTTGTCCCTCCCGCCAAACACCACGCCCTTGACAGCAAAGGTGGTGAACAACAGCCCGCCCACCAGCGCCCCCATGCCCATGAAGATGAATACCAGCACCTCCATATGGACGGGAGCCAGCACATCCATCAGCATCCAGCTGTAAAACCCGGACATGTACAGGCCTAAAAAGGCGATGAGCACCATAGCCCCCACGCCGGTGGCCGCCCTTTTGCGGCTGCCCCCCTGGGAGTTGGTGGAGGAGAGCAGCATGGACTTGACGCTCACCTTGAGCAGGGCGAAGAACTTTTTCATTTGTCTCCCTCCAGCTCCAGGAACACGTCCTCCAGGGAGGAATCGCCCACCAGCTCGTCTGTGGGGCCGCACTTCACCAGCCGCCCGTCCTTAATGATGGCGATCTGGTGGCACAGCTTTTCCGCCACCTCCAGCACGTGGGTGGAGAAGAACACCGCCGAGCCGCCCCGGCACAAATCCGCCAAATACCCCTTCATGATGTGGGAGGCGGAGGGATCCAGCCCCACGAAGGGCTCATCCAGGATGAGCAGCCGCGGACGGCGGAGGAAGGCCGAGATGAGGGCCAGCTTCTGCCGCATTCCGTGGGAGTAGCTGCCCACAGGGGAGCCCAGGTTGCCGGTGAGCTCGAAGGCGTCCCCGTACTTCTTGATGTCCGCCGTGCGCTGTTCCGCCGAGATGTCGTACAGGTCAGCGATGAAGTTGAGGTAGTCGATGCCCTTCATAAACTCGTACAGGTCCGGGTTATCGGGGAGGAACGCGGTGACACGCTTGGCCCCCACCGGGTCCTTTTTCACATCGTGGCCGTCGATGGTGATGGTCCCCTCGGTGAAGTCCATCACCCCCGCCACTGCCCGGAGGGTGGTGGTCTTGCCCGCCCCGTTGTGGCCGATGAAGCCGTAGATTTCACCCGGGCGCACGTGGAGGGTCAGGTCGTCCACCGCCTTCTTGCCGCCGGGGTAGGTCTTGGAATAGTGTTCAATACGAAGCATATTGGTCTCTCCTTTTACTGCACTTGAATCGCGTATTTCGAGGGATCGTCCCCGTCTACATACACGTCTATGATTTCGTCCACCTGGGGGCAGCGGGAAAACGCGTCAAAAAACCGTCCCCCAGTGTAATCTGTTCCGTCTACACTGTAACTGAACCGAATGAAATGAGGAAACGCGGCCCCATCCAATGGGTGTGCCCGAAACGCGCTTTTATTTACTTTTATCATCCAGCAGGTTTCCGCCGATGTGACGACTCCCCGCACCCGATTGTTCTGTGCGACAATTTTTTGAGCGCCGATACCCAATTCCCGCAAGAGCGACATCGTTTCCCCCTCCTTTCAAAGGTTGCACCGGCTCAAAGGTTCATTTAAGCCTCACCGCCGTGCCGTACACGGTGATCTCCGCCGCCCCCTGCATGATGGACGCCGAGGCGTAGCGGATATTCACCACCGCGTCCGCTCCCAGGGCTTCCGCCTCGTCCACCATCCGCTTGGTGGCCAGCTGCCGGGCCTCGGTGAGCATATCGGTGTAGCTCTCGATCTCGCCGCCCACAAAGGTCTTCATCCCGGCCATGAAGTCCTTGCCCACGCTTTTGCACTGCACCACCGAGCCCTTCACCAGGCCCAGCGCCTCGATTTCCCGGCCGGGGATGTGGTCAATATTGAGCAGCAGCATCCTCTTCCCCTCCTCTGATCTGCTTGATGCGCTGGTACAGCGCCGCCAGCACCCCGATGATGACGATGACCGGGATGGCCGCCAGCCCGATGATGACGCCGATGGGGGGCGCGTCCTCCGGCGAGACGGTGAAGCCCCACACGATGAGGGCGATAAACGCCGCCATCATCACCAGCATCACCACCGCCGCCCCCACGGGGCTGACGTACCGGGTCAGCTTATCCTGTTTTCCCACGTTCATGAATTTTGTCCCCTCCTGTTCCTGCCGCTCCATGCTTGCCAGCACCCCGTCGGCGTCCAGCGCGTCCAGCTGGCTGCGGCTGTCCCTGATCTGGGCGCACACGCCCTGGGCCGCCTCCAGGTTGGCCTGCCTGCGCTGGAGCTGGATCATGTGCCGCCCCATGGCGTCCTCCAGGGTGAGGGCCCCGGACTTGAGGCGCAGGATCTCCTCGATGGGCACGTCCAGCATCCGCAGCAGCTTGATTTTTTTCAGCCACGCCACGTCGGCGTCGCTGTAGTCCCGGTAGCCGTTCTCATTGTTGCGCCCGGGGGTGAGCAGCCCCTCCTTTTCATAGAAGCGGATATTGCCCTTGGTGATTCCCACCAGCTGCTCCACCTGATTGATCTTCATCGTCTTCCCTCCCTCACTGGGGCCATGGTACACCTTCCACAGGGTGGAATGTCAAGGCTTTTTACGAAATCTTAAAAAAAAGAGGGCGGCAGGGCCGCCCTCTTTTCCCGTTGCAAAGGTTATACCCGGTGTCACGTTCGGACCAGACCCATGGCCGGGCCGGCCTTACGCTTCCTCCAGCGCCTGTTCCAGGTCCGCGATCAGGTCCTTCAGATCCTCCAGCCCCACGGAGAAGCGCACCAGGTCGGGGGCCACCCCGGCGGCGGCCAGCTCCGCGTCGTTCATCTGCCGGTGGGTGGCGGAGGCGGGGTGGAGCACACAGGTCTTGGCGTCCGCCACGTGGGTGGCGATGGAGGCCAGCTTAAGCCCCGCCATGAACCGCTCGGCGGCGGCCCGGCCCCCCTTCACCCCAAATGACACCACGCCGCAGCAGCCCTGGGGCAGGTACTTTCGGGCCAGTTCATAGTATTTGTCCCCAGGCAGCCCCGCGTAGCGCACCCAGGCCACCTTCTCATGCTTCTGGAGGTATTCCGCCACCCCCTGGGCGTTGGAGCAGTGCCGGGCCATGCGCAGGGGCAGGGTCTCGATACCCATGCCCAGCAGCCACGCATTCATGGGGGCGGGGGTGGAGCCGAAGTCCCGCATGAGCTGGGCAGTGGCCTTGGTGATATACGCGCCCCCCTGGCCGAACTTCTCGGTGTAGGTCACCCCGTGGTAGCTATCGTCCGGAGTGGTGAGGCCGGGGTATTTGTCCCCATGGGCCTCCCAGTCGAACCTGCCCGAGTCCACAATAGCGCCTCCCACGGCGGCGGCGTGGCCGTCCAAATATTTGGTGGTGGAGTGTATGACGATATCCGCCCCCCACTCGAAGGGCCGGCACAGGGCCGGGGTGGCAAAGGTGTTGTCCACGATGAGGGGCACGCCGTGGGCGTGGGCGGCCCGGGCAAACTTTTCAATGTCCAGCACCGTCAGGGCCGGGTTGGCAATGGTCTCGCCGAACAAGGCCTTGGTGTTGGGCTGAAACGCCTCGTCCAGCTCGTCCTCGGTACAGTCCGGGTCCACAAAGGTGAACTGGATGCCCATCCGCTTCATGGTGACGGCGAACAGGTTATAGGTGCCGCCGTAGATAGCGGTGGAGGACACGATATGATCCCCCGCCGAGGCGATGTTGAAGATGGAAAAGAAGGACGCTGCCTGCCCCGAGGAGAGCAGCATAGCCGCCGTCCCCCCCTCCAGGGCGCACAGCCGGGCGGCCACCGCGTCGCTGGTGGGGTTTTGCAGCCGGGTGTAGAAGTAACCCGACGCCTCCAGGTCGAACAGCCTGCCCATCTCCCCGCTGGTCTCGTAGCGGAAGGTGGTGGACTGGATGATGGGGATGTTCCGGGGTTCCCCGCTGCCGGGGCGGTAGCCCGCGTGGAGGCAGCTGGTGTCAAAATTCATGGGTATCCCTTCCTTTCTGAATAAGCGGCCTGCTTTGGGGGGCGGAGGCCGGTCACTTGGCCTCCACCACCCGCACCCGCTTGCCCCTGCCGTCGATATAGACGGTCAAGGTGTCGGAAAAGCTGCGGCACTCGCCCAGGCTGTCGAATACGGAGGCCTTCGCATCGGTGGGGAACCAGGTGCCCTCTGCTTCCGGGACCGGCGGGTTTACAGAGTTCCAAACCCCGCCGTTGGCCAGCATCTTCTTCACCCAATCAGGCGGGTCGGAGGGCTGGCCCTCGAAAGCCGCCCCATTGAAGCACTGTACGTCATCGTCCACTGGGAACACGCCCTTCTGGGTGCGGACATACATCGTGCCGTCCTGGGTGAAAAAGTCGGAGGAGTTCACGTTTTCGATGGCCTCCAGGTAGGTGACGCCGGAAAAATTGCCGTTATACGTCAGCACGGCGCCGTAGCCGCTGGCGTAAAGGTTCCCTGTCGGTATAGCGTAATTCGCCGTGCCATCTTTTCTGGTGAGCACCAGGTTGTTTTGCACCGTCTGGAGGTACCACCGGCTCACTCCAGCCCTCACCAGCTGATAGCCGGTGAGGGAGTCGATCCGGCCATACCGATACCCGTCGCCCGAATAGCCGTCCACGATGATGAGGTCCACCAGCCCCGAGCTGTCCTTATGGTACTGGGTGGCCACCACGGTGGCGGGCACCTCGGACAGGGTCCGCAGCACCAGCCCGGTCATGGTGTGCTCATAGATCTGCACGCCGGGGCTCACCCGCATGTTGTCCAGCTTCAGATCCGCCGCGTTCAGCCGGCTGTTGGTCCAGGTCCCCGCCGTGGTCAGCAGCAGCTTTCCCCGTTCGTCGGAGTGCGCGTTGAGAATATCCCCAGGCTGTCCCTTCCCCTTTTCCAGCTCGCCGCCGGACAGGGTGAGCTTGCAGCCCAGCACCTGGAATTCCTGCTCCTCCTCATCCGCCGCCAGCACACCCAGGGCCAGGGAGGCCACATTGTCCGCCTCCTTGGGCAGCACCCCGGCCACCTTGCCGCTGGCCGTGAACATCAGGGTGAGCTTGTCGCCGATTTTACGCCCGGAGAAGGAGCCGATGGCGTCCGCCATCACCTCGAACTGGTTGCCGCCCGCCGCGGTGATCCGGCTGGGGGAACCGGGGGAGGGGGAGGCGTTCTCATACACGCAGGACAGCCGGACGTCGCACACCTCCAGCACCTTGTTGATCGGGTCATAGGTGGCCACGTCATACCGCTTGATGGAGCTGAGCTGGACAGACGCCCCGTTTTTGCGTATGGCGTAGCCCTGCTCCCCGTTGGTGATGGAGCGGAAGGTGCCGTAGTTGGCCGTCTTGCTGTTCACGATGACAAAGCCGGTCTCGATAGACGCCTCCGCCCGGTACAGGCCCGCCACCTTGCCCTCCTCATCCAGATAGAGGGTCACCAGATCCCCGGCCCGCAGGTTGGCCATGTACTCCTTATAGGTGGTCACCCCCGCGTCGGAGGCCGAGCCGGTGTACACCATGGTATCCGCCGACAGGGTATAGCGCCCCTGATCCTTCAGGTAAAGGTAATAGGCCTGCTTGCGCTCCACCGGCGCGGTGATGGACGAGGACTCGTCGGGCAGCAGGGTGACAAACTGCCCTTCCTTGTCCAGCAGGGCCCACCCACGCTTGCCCATCAGGGCCTGGTCCACCGGCCCGGCGCACGGGTAGGTGCGGGTGTTCTCCCCTTCCGCCACCACCGCCCAGCCTTCCTGGCCGTTCATGGAGGCGTCGGCGGTGAGCAGGATCGCGCCCTCCTTCAGCTCGCCCAGCTCCTTGGCACAGGGCTCCTCCTTCCCCTTGGCGGGGATGGTCAGCATATTGTAAAACAGCAGCGCGGCCTGCCCCCGGGTGATGGGGTCGGAGGGTTGATCCACCGTCAGGCCGCGGTCCAGCCCCAGCAGGGCGGCGGTCTCCACCGCGCTGTGGGGCCAGGCCCGGTTGGCCTCCGCCCCGTACTCCAGGATGCGCAGGGCCAGGGTGGCCGCTTCCTGGTAGGTGACGGTCTGGTCGGGGCCGAACTTGCCATTGCCCAGCCCCAGCATCAGCCGCACGCCGGATTCCTTGGGCACCTCGGTGGTGGCGGCCACGTTTACATAGCCCCTGGCCCAGTGGTTTTTGCCCATATCAGCGAAAATGGTGCGGTACGCCTGGGCCTGGGCCTGCTCCCCCATGCCCAGCAGCTCCACCGCCATCTTGCAAAGCTGCGCCCGGGTGAGGTGCCCCTCGGGGGAGAACTTCCCGTCCCCCGTTCCCCCCACCACCCCCAGGGCGGACAGGGTATCCGCCGCCAGGGACATCCGGGAATCCTCCACGTCCAGGAAGCGGACGGCGTTGCCGGGCAGCACCATCAGCGAAAGCAGCGCCGCCAAAGCCAACAGCAGGGACAGCGCACGTTTTTGTCTGGTCAGTCTCATAATGTCGTTCCTCCTTATTCCGCCCGCAGGGCATCCACCGGCTGGAGGCTGGACGCCTTGATAGCGGGGTACAGCCCAAACAGCACCCCCAGCACCACCGAGAAGGTGAACGCCCCGATGGTAATCATGGAGCTGGGCCACAAAATCATGCCCTGGAGCAGGAATTTCCCCGCGATGAGCGAGCCCATGCAGCCCAGGCCGATGCCGATAAGCCCCCCGATGCCACAGATCACCGCCGCCTCAATAAGGAATTGGACGATGATGCTCCGGCGCTCCGCGCCAATGGCCTTGCGGATGCCGATCTCCCGGGTGCGCTCGGTGACGGTGACCAGCATGATGTTCATGATGCCAATGCCGCCCACCAGCAGGGAGATGCCCGCGATGGCCCCCAGCACCAGCGACTGCATCAGATTGGCCTGCTCCATCTCGCTGGTCCAGGTGTCGCTGCTGTACACGTTGGACCAACCGTTCTCTCCGTCGATGATAAACCCCTGGAGAAAGGTGCGCAGCTTGATGACGGCAAGCTGGGTGGACTTGGCATCCTTACCCTTGACGATGTACTGGTCCATCTGCTGGTTATTATTCAGGGAACGGTTGAAGGTGTAGGGCAGCAGGATGACGTTGTCCATGCTGCTGCCGCTGTAGCCGTCCAGCCCGAAGGATTCATACCAGCCCACCACCAGGAAAGGGGCGTCGTTGATAAAAATGGTCTCCCCCACCGGGTCTACAAAGTCGAAGAGCTGCTTTTTTGCCCCGGCCCCCAGCACACATACCCGGTTGGTCTTCTCGATGTCCAGGAAGGACAGTTCCCGGCCGCCCCCCAGGGTGTAGTTGTTGCAGACTCCATACTGGTCGGAGCCCAGCACCACCTGGAGGCGCTTTTCGTAATCGTCGTAATTTTGGGTGTCGAACATCTTGGCGTCGTACCTGATCTTCATGGAGTCCCACACCTGCATCTGGGGGGTGACTCCCAGCACCAGGTCGGGCATCGACATACAGTACTCGTACAGCAGGTCGGCCACGCTGCCGGAAGTCTCGTACCACATGTAGGCCTGGACTTCAATCTTGTTGTCGCCCATGGCCTCCCAGTACTCCATGTTCTTCTTGTTCTGTCCCTGGACCACCGACACCATGATGACCACCGAGGCCACGCCGATGATAATGCCCAGCATAGTGAGGAAGGAGCGCATTTTCTTGGACGCGATGGACTTGAAGGCCATCTTGAACGCCTGCATCAGGTTCACAGCCAGTCCACCTCCTGGTGCTTGTCGGATATGATCTTGCCGTCGGACAGCCGCACCACCCGGGGGGCGGTGGCGGCGATGCCGTCGTCGTGGGTGATGAGCAGGATGGTGGTGCCCTCCCGGTAGAGCTGCTGGAGTATGCCTAGCACGTGCCGCCCCGTCTTGGAGTCCAGCGCGCCGGTGGGCTCGTCCGCCATGATGATGGGGGGATGGGTGGCGATGGCCCGGGCAATGGCCACCCGCTGCTGCTGGCCGCCGGACATCTGGCTGGGACGGTGATGGGCCCGGCCATCCATCCCCACCCGGGCCAGGGCGTCCATAGCCAGCTCCTCCCGCTCGAAGATGGACGTGCCCCGGTAGATCAGGGGCAGAATCACGTTGTCCAGCGCGTCCAGGTCCTGGAGCAGGTTATAGCCCTGGAAGATGAAGCCGATCTCCCGGTTGCGGATGCGGGCCAGCTCCCGGTCCTTGAGGGAGGTGACCTGGGTGCCGTTGAGGATATACTCCCCCCGGGTGGGCACATCCAGGCAGCCCAGCACGTTCATCATGGTGGACTTGCCTGAGCCGGACGCCCCCACAATGGCCACGAACTCCCCACGGTTGATCTGGAGGGACACGCCGTCCAGCGCCCGCACCTCGCTCTCCTGCCCCTCGTTATAAATCTTATAGAGATCCTTAATGTCGATGAGCATGGCGCCACCTCATCCGATCATCATTCCGCCGCCCATGCCGCCCTGCTGGTTCGGGTCGGTGTAGCTGATGAACACCATGTCGCCATCTTCAATGCCGGACTTGATCTCCACCTGTTTGGCGTCGCTCAATCCGGTCTCCACCAGCACAGGCCAGTAGCCCTCCTCGGGGGTGGGCACGCCCACAACGGAGGCGTCCAGCTCAATAGCGTTGTCGGGGCGTTCCGCCCGCTGGACGAATACCACGGTCTGCTTGTTCCCCTCCGCGTCCAGCACCGACTTCACCGCGATGGTCTGCACCAGAATGCAGTTGTCCGACTGGCTGGTGACCATGGAGTAGTCCAGCCACGCGCCCGCATACAGGCTGCCGTCGTAGTTGTCCACCTCCAGGGTGACGGGGTAGGTGGACATTCCCTGGCCCACCTCGCCCTGCATGGCCACGTTGGTGACGGTGCCCACAAAAGAGCCTCCGTTGTAGTCGGACAGGGTAATCATGTCCCCCAGCTTGATAAAGCCGATGTTTCGGTCGTCCACCTGGATAGTCACCGTCATGACGGTGGTGTTCTGGATGGTGACCACCGCGTCCCCCGCCTTTACCTCGCCGCCCTCGGCGATGGTGCAGGAGATAATGGTGCCGTCGATGGGGGCGGTGGCGTTGAGGGCGTCCACGGCCGCCTGGGCCTCGTTCAGCCGCTCCCGGGCGGCGGTGAGCTGCTCGTCCAGGCTCTCCGAGCCCATGGTGAGCAGGGCCTGCCCGGCGGACACACGGGCGTGGTTATGCAAATTGCTGCTCACCAGCGGCCCGCCCGCCTTGGTGGTCAGCTTCCGGCTCTCGCTGTACTCCGTCTTACCCTGCTCATAGGGGAAGATGGGCAGCCCGTCCCCGTCGGTGAGCGAGGCGGTGACATCCATGCCGGCGGTGAGGGTGCCGGGGTTTTCAAAGGTGATGACCGCCTCGAAATAGACGCCCCCCTCGGGGGTGATGAAGCTCACCTTATTGACCTCCTCCACCACGCCTTCCCCGGCGTACATCACCGCGGGGACGGACACCTGGGCGGTCTTCCCCGTCCAGATCTCGTCCTCATAGGCATAGCTGAAATAGAGGGACAGCTTCAGCCTGGTGTCGTTCACCAGGGTGGCCACCTCCGCGCCCTCCCCCACGTTGTCGCCGGGCTGGAACTCGGCCACGTCCATCAGCTTGCCCGCGAAGGGGGCGGTCAGGGTGAGGTTGGCCAGCTTGGTGTTGAGCGAGTCCATCTGCTGCTGGGCGGTGGCCAGCGCCTCCTGGGCCGCCTGGCTGTACACGGAAAACAGGGGCTGGCCCGCGCTCACCACGTCCCCCATGGCCACCAGCACCTGTTCCACGGTGCCGTTGGCGGGGATGGTGACGGTGGCCGTCTCCTTGGCGGTGGCGTTGCCGCTGCCCTCCACGGTGCTCTGGATAGAGCCTATGTAGGCCGGTTCGGCGTAGATGTCCCCCAGGGAATCGTCCTTGCGGAACACCAGGAGCCACATACCGAATATGATTCCGCCCAGCAGCGCCGCCGCCGTCACAACGGCGATGATGCGCTTGACCAGCTTTTTCTTTTCCGCCGCGGTGCGCACCTTCTTTTTGGGGCTTGGGGCCTCCCAGGGATCCTGCGGCGGGGCCTGCCCCGGGGCGGGGGCTTCCGCCGCCTCGGGGGCGGAAAGCGGCTGCTCCAGCTCTTCCTGGTCCTGGGCCGGGGCCTCTGGTATCTTGAGATCGGGCATACTATCGTTCCTCCTGTCGTCGGGCTGAAAACGGACGTCCCACGGGCGGGACGCTTGTTCGCAGTTCCCAGTATAACGGGAACGGGCTGGAAAAACAACAACAATCCTGTAACAATTCCGGGTTTCAATCTTTAGATTCCTTTAAATTTTTCCAGCCCCTCTCTTTTTATATACCCCGGACGGCCCCGTTTGGTTGCCGCAAAACCGTCCGGACGCGCAAAAAGGCCGGCGCCGAACCCGGCGCCGGCCTTTCCCGCCGTGGGTGTTTGCCATCACCGGCGGCAATCCCTCCGCCCGGTCATGGGCCGGACCGCCAGGGCGGCCCGCCACTCCCGCTGCTCCACCCGGGCCAGCTGCCCCCCGATGGGGGCCTGGAGGGCGAAGTCCTCCAGCTCCGCCGGCAGGCGGGGCCGGAAACGCACCCCCATGGGCATGTCCGGGCCGGGCCGCAGCCCCGCCAGCTCCTCGATGACCAGCGCCACCGCCCCGCCGGGATCCGCCCAGCGCGGGCCGCCCCAGCCCTCCCGTGCGAGCAGGCGGTACAGGGCGCGGCGCTTTCCCAGCCGCCCCAGCCCGCGAAGGGCGAAGTACCACAAAAACGGCTCCCACCCCTGCCCCGGCCCCAGCAGCAGCCTCTCGTAGGCGTCCGCCCCCACCTGGGGCGTCAGGCCGAAGCAGGCGGGGTAGGCGTTTGCCTCCGCCGTGCAGCGGCCATCCCCCTCGCCCGCGGCAAACAGCTTGCGGTCCCACCTCCAGAAGGCTTGCAGGAAGGCCGCCGCCACCCGCCGGGACTCCCCATCCTGGGGCAGGCCCAGCAGCCGCTCCCCCCGCTCCTTCATCTTCAAAAAACCGAACCACCAGGCGTTGACGGCGGCGGGGCAGCCCCCCTCCGTCCCTTCCCAGCCGCCGGGCAGGTTTTCCAGCAGGCCGTCCGGCCTCTGATACCGGGAGAACTCCCCGGCGATCTCCTCCACCGCGCCCCGGCATTCCCGCAGGAAGTCCCGGTCCCCCGTGAAATCATACCCGGTCAGCGGCAGGGCGGGGAAGAGCAGGGCAAAGCCCCCCGCTTTCTCCCCCAGCGGCCCCGCGGCCATAACCTCCCGGATGTATTGGCGCAGCAGGTCCGTGCGTCCCGTGAGCCACACCTGAGCCCGGGCGGTAACGGCCGCGTCCCCCAGGGCCTGCCCCCATCCCCGGCCGGACCAGTCCCGGTAGCCCTCCTGCGACCGGCGGCGTACCGCGTCTTTCCCCCGCGCGAAGATATCCTCCAGCCCGTCCCGTGGGCAGGACAGGGTGCAAAGCCCCCCGGGCATGGGGTAGTGCCGCTCCCACGCCCAGCACTCCCGGAGCGCCGGGCCGTCCCCCGACCCCAGCGCCTCCACATACCGAAAGGCCCGGCACCCCCGCTGGAGGAGGACGCTCTCCCCCTCCCCCAGAATCCACCGCTCCTCCCGGCCGGACGCCGCCCGGCCTGTTTCATCCAACTCCGTGCCGAAGCGCAGGGTGAGGCAATCCCCCGCCCGGCCTTGGGCTGCGGCGTGGAGGGTCCCCGTCCGCACCTGGCCGAAGTCCAGCAGCACGCCGCCGGGAACCAGGCGGGAGCAGACAGGCTCCACCCGCTCCCGCTCCAGGCCGGCGGCGGGCTGGGGGAGCAGCCTGTCATGCCTCCGCCGCTCCGGAACCATCCTGGCCCAGCCCCGGTCCCGGAACCGGGGCCGCTCCCAGCCCTGGGACCACAGGCGGCTGTCAAAGCCCCCTTCTTCCGGCCACGCCCGGCACAGCCGGTAGCGCCAGTCCTCGTCGCACCGGGCGCTCACCCGGCCCCCCCGGACAAACTGCACCCAGAGGGCGGGCCGCTCCACTCCGCCGCACCAGCCCATGTCCTCCTCCGCCCGGCGGCACAGGAGCAGGGCCACCGTCACCGTCCGCCCCCCTTCCACGGGGTATTCCTGGAAATAGCGGCAGCCCTCCCCTGCGGGCGCGGGGCCCTGCCCCAGCCATTTCCCGTCAAGCCATGCGTAATAATAGCCCCCGGCGCTCAGCCGCAGCATATGCCTGCCCGGCGGCAGCGCCGCCCGCCCCCGCACCAGCACGCACACATGGGGGGCCTGCTCCCAGTCCGGCAGCCGGGCGGCCATCCATCCGCCCCGCCGGTCCGTATCATAATATCTTCCCATACCGCTCCTTTACCAGTAGGGGTCCCAGTCCGCGCACAGGCGGGTGAGGGCCTCCATGTAATAGAAGTCGCCCCAGGAGGTGCACTCGTCCACCCCCTCGGGGAAACAGGTGTTATAAGGGCTCTTCTTGCTGTATGTACCGTGGAGGATGAGGCCCGTGCCCTTCATGGGGACAGGGACGGCGTAGTCTGCTGCCAGGCTGCCCACCATCTCCCGGGCCAGCCTCTCATACTCCGCCCCCTCCCCCGGGGGGAGGACGCGTGCCGCCTCCAGCAGGCCGCAGGCCACAATGGCGGCGGAGGAGGAGTCCCGTGGCTCGCCGCTGTCAGGCTGGAAGAGCATATCCCAGCAGGGCACTAGGTCGTCCGGCAGGCGGGTGAGGTAGAACTCCAGCGCCCGCTTGAATGTGTCCAGCGCCTTGGACTCGCCGGTATAGCGGTAGCTCAGGATGGAGCCGTACACCCCCCAGGCCTGCCCCCTGGCCCAGAAGCTGTCGTCCTTATAGCCCTGGCAGGTGCGGCCGTGGCCGGGGCGGCCGTCCTTGCGCATGTAGAATGTGTGGTAGGTGGAGCCGTCGGGCCGGAAGGAGTTTGCCATGCAGGTGGCGGTGTGCCTTTTGGCGATGTCCGCGTACTTCTCCTCCCCCGTCTCCCGGGACGCCCAGTACAGCAGGGGCAGGTTCAACAGGCAGTCAATGATAAAACGGTAATTGATGGGCGAACCCATCCGCCCCCAGGCCTGGATAAACTCGCCCCTGGGCTGGAAGCGGCTGACGAGCTGGTCGGCGGCCAGGATGGCCGCCTGCCTGGCCTTTTCCTCCCCGGTGAGCTTGTAGGCCGCCACGCAGGATGGGGTGTACAAAAAGCCCATGTCGTGGTGGGCCACCTTCACCTTCCGGCGGATGCGCCGCTCGAAGCTGTCCACCAAGGCCAGCCCCGCCTGCCGGAAGGCGCCGTCACGGGTGCGCTCATAGGCCAGCCAGATTTCCCCCGGCCAGAACCCGCAGGTCCACTCCTCGTTTTTGCAGGCGGGGTAGACGCCGTTCACGCTGGAGTGGTGCTGGCATTTCTTTGTGTACCTGGGCAGGTTGAGACGCACCTGCTCCACGGCCTTGTCCAGCGCGGCCTGGGCCTGCGCGCCGGTGATGGGTACGGGTCTGTTCATAAAAGCACCTCGTCTGAAAAAATCCAGGGGGCGGGCCAATCCCCTGCTCCCGGCGGGCCGGATATACGTTCCCATTGTACCCCCTGGCGGCGGATGCCGCAAGCCCCCGGGCAAAATATTTCCACGACGGCAAAAAAACGCAGGGCGCGTCCCCCGGTGGGGCGCGCCCTGCGCGGCGGAGCGTATCACTTCTGGTTGGGCATGATCCAGAACTTCATGGCGGGGTAGCTGATGACCACCTGCATGAGGATGTTCACGATGTTGGCCAGGGTGGGGGCCAGGCCCTCGGGTATGCCGATGCTGATGAACAGCTGCTGGCTGTAGGCGGGCAGCGCCGCGGACAGGATGACCAGCACCACCGCCAGCAGGATATACTTGGGCACCGCCTGGGCAAACTGGGCGTTGGACTTGAACACCCAGTTCTTCTGTACGAAGAAGTTCACCGTCTGGGCGGCGGCGGTGGCCGCCAGGAAGCTGAGGAAGCCGCACAGCATCAGGCTTTCCGGCGTGGTGTAGTTGAAAATAAAGAACTGGAAGGGCTGGCCGCTGAAGGACTTGAAAATGAAGCCGGTACACACCCACATAACCACGAAGTTGGTGACGGTGGCCACGTTGGACAGGATGTTGAACAGGATAAACTCCCACAGGGTAGGGTGCTCGTCGATCCACTTTTTGATGCCGCCCATAATAATACTCCTCCTTTTAATGAATGGCGTCGGCCGCCTTGCGCTTCTTGCCGGAGCGGGCGAACCCGCCGATGACGGCCCCCAGGCCCTTGAAGAAGTGGCCGTTGACGATGGTGAGGATGCCCTCCGCCATCTCCATGGTGCAGATGCCGCCCGTCATTTTTGCGATGGCCCGGAAGGGCATGTTGTAGTTGAACAGCAGGTTCAGGTTGGGCTGGCCCTTCTCAATGCTCTTGTTGATAAAGTGGGTGAGGATTTTGTAGGCAAACCGCCCCAGGGCGCCCTTGGCGTAGTACATCTGGCACAGCGCGTCGTTCATCTCCAGGGTGCCGCTCCAATGGCCGTCGGGGATGGGGCGGCCCAGCAGCGCCTCGAACTCCCCGTCGGAGATGTCCTTAATGTCACCGCTGAAATACTTGGCGAACTTCTCCTTGTCATAGGGGGATTTGGCCCCGGTGCCCCGGACGGACACGGCACCGCTGAGCTTGATATCCGCCACTGACGCGCCGATCATGATAGTCCACTGGCCACCCTCGATCTCGAATTTGTTGGTGTCCACGTTGAAATAGCGGAACGCCTTGTCGTCCAGGGGGATGGTGACGGTTTTACTCTCCCCCGCCTTGAGGAACACCTTGGCAAAGCCCTTGAGCTCCTTAACGGGGCGGAACACGTCCCCATCCGGCTTGGACACATAGAGCTGGGCCACCTCCGCCCCGTCCATTTTGCCGCTGTTTTTGAGGGTGAACGTGGCCTCTTTGCCGCTCACCTTCAAATCGGAATACTCGAAACTGGTGTAGCTCAACCCGAAACCGAAGGGGAACAGCACGGGCACATTGGCCGTCTCGAAGTAGCGGTAGCCCACAAACAGGCCCTCCCGGTACTCAGCAGTGCGCTCCTTGGCGGGGAAATAGGGGGCGGAGGACACGTCCTCATAGCGAACGGGGTAGCTCTCGGCCAGCTTGCCGGAGGGGTTCACCTGGCCCGTAATCACCTTCAGCACAGAGCCGGCCCCCGCCTGGCCGCACAGGTAGCCGTGCACCAGGGCCTTGCACTTGTCAAGCCATGGCATCTCCACGGCAGAGCCGGCGGACATGACGGCCACCACGTTGGGGTTGGCGGCGCTCACCGCTTCGATCAAATCAACCTGGCTCTGTGCCAGCTTCATGTGGGAGCGGTCCAGCCCCTCGGCCTCGCTGATCTCGTCCAGGCCGATGTAGAGCAGCACCACGTCCGCCTGTTTCGCCAGCTCCGCCGCCCTGGAGCACATGGCGGGGTCGCCCGCCCCGGAGCGGGGGTAACCCGGCTCGAAGCCCGCCACGTCCAGGCCGAAGGTTTTGATGACGTCCATGGCGTTGTCCAGGCGCGTGGGATTGACCACCGAGGAGCCCGCGCCCTGATACCGGGCCTTCTGGGCAAACTCGCCGATGACGGCCACTTTCGCGCCCTTCTTTAGGGGCAGGATGCCGCCCTCGTTTTTCAGCAGCACAACGGACTGCTCGCTGGCCTTCGCCGCCATGGCGTGGTGCTCGTTGATGTCAAAGGGCTTACCCTCCAGGGGCTGCACCGACTTGGTGACGGCCAAAATCACGTCCAGCAACTCGTCCACCCGCTGGTCCAGCAACTCCTCGCTGAGCCTGCCGGACTTGACGGCCTCGACCAGTTCCAGGTCGGAATCGCCGCCGGTGGTTGGCATCTCCAGGTGGGAACCCGCCCGGACACCCTCCACGTGGTCGTTGGAGCCGCCCCAGTCGGACACCACAAAGCCGTCGAAGCCCCACTCGTCCCGCAAAATCTCCTGCAAAAGGTGCTCATTCTCGTTGGCGTACACTCCGTTGATGCGGTTATAGGAGGACATGATGGACTTGGCATGGCCCTCTTTCACCGCGATCTCAAACCCGGTTAGGTAGATTTCCCGCAGTGTCCGCTCATCCAGGACAGAATCCGAGGCCATCCGCCTCAGCTCCTGGGAGTTGCAGGCGAAGTGCTTGGGGCAGGCGGACACGCCGTTTTCCTGGATGCCCCGGATATAGCTGGCCGCCATCTTGCCCGCCAGATAGGGATCCTCGGAAAAATATTCAAAGTTGCGCCCGCACAGGGGGGATCTCTTCACGTTCAGCCCCGGGCCCAGCACCACGCCCACCCCCTGGGAGGCTGCCTCCTCCCCCAGACGGCGGCCGATCTCCTCACCCAGGGCGGGATCCCAGGAGTTGGCGATAGAGGCGGCGGTGGGGAAGCAGGTGGCGGGCAGGGACGGATTCAGGCCCAGCTGGTCCCCTTCCCCCGCCTGCTTGCGGATGCCGTGGGGGCCGTCTGATAGCGTCATATTCGGCACGCCCAACCGCTCGATGCTCCGGGTCTGCCAGAAGTCCTTGCCGGAGAAGAGGTAGCACTTCTCCTCCAGGGTCATTTGCTTGATGATGTCCGCGTGTTTCAAGCCAATTCCTCCTTACTGGTTTTATAATCATAAACTGCGTGCCCGCCAAAAAACGGGAGCGGCGCTGAACAAATCCGGGGACGGGTTCCCCGGGATTTGTTCAAAGCCCTCCCGCCCCCACCCCCGCCTTGCGGCGGGAGCGGGGACGTTTCGGCTCCTGTTGTCACGCTTCGCTTGTTCACGATGGCTCAGCGCTTCTTCTTGGCGCCCCGGATAATCATCACCTCGCCCGCCACCGCGGCCAGAATGACCACGGCGGAGATGGCGTACATGGCGATCTCCCAGCCGGCCAGGCCGCCGCCCGCGCCGTTGGCGTAGGCACGGCTGTTGGCCGTGGTGTACAGGATGTTCTTGCAGGCCTGCCGCGCCGCCTGGAGGGAGGTGCCGCTGGTCCTGTCGGTGAGCCCGCTGAACTCAATCATCTGGGGGGTGAGGCAGAAGTCGCCGCCGTTGCGGATCTGGATATCGGCGTCCTGGTAGCCGTAGCCGCCGAAGTAGTCGGTGAGCACCATGCCCTTAAAGCCCCACTCGTCGCGCAGGACGGTGTTGAGCAGCTCGGGGTTGGCCCCGGCGTACTTATAGCCGATGTAGTTGAAGGCGCTCATCACGGCCATGGACTTACCCTCGTAGTTCTTCACGCACATCTCGAAGGGCTTGAGGTAAATCTCGCGGATGGCCTGCTCGTTGGACCAGGTGCACAGCATGTCGGTGCGGTGGGTCTCCTGGTCGTTAAGGGCAAAGTGCTTCATGAAGGAGTACACGCCGCTCTCCGCCGCGCCGTTGATGGCGGTGGAGGCCATGGCCCCGGACAGGTAGCCGTCCTCGGAGTAATATTCGAAGTTACGGCCGGAGAAGGCGGTGCGGTGGATGTTCATGGCGGGGGCGTACCAGCCGGCGGTGTCCATCTGATCGGCCATCTTGCCGATGCTCTCGCCGAAGGCGGTGGCCATGTCGTCGTTCCAGGTGGCGGCGATCATCACCGCGGCGGGGAAGCCTACGGAGCCCTGCTTGGTGAAGTTGTTGTTGATGGAGGCGGGGCCGTCGCAGTCGTTGGTGCGGTACTTCTCGATGGAGTCAAGGGCCAGAGTCTGATAGCCGCCCAGGGCGATCAGGTTACCCATCTCCTCGATGGTGAGCTGGTCCAGCAGCTGGTCCCACTTGGGATCGTCGTAGGCCGCGCCCCGCAGGTCGATGAGCTTCAGGCCGTTCTTCTGGCCGGTGGTGATGGGCTGGGCGTTGGGGAACATCCGCTCCTCATCGGCAGCGGCCGCCTCAGCGGTGAGATAGTTGGCGTTGTTGTAGAAGTTGGCCTTGTCGCTGTCGCTCATGGAATAGGAAGCGGGAGCAGCGGTGGCCTTGTCGTAGTTGGCGAAGCCGTCCTTGCGGGAGAGGTACTCCACCCCGCCCAGGGCATAGTCGAACTGGTTGACAGCGGGGGAAGCGTCGCTCTCACGCTTGTTGTTTTCGTCATACACCGCGTCGGAGCTCTGGGTGTAGGTCTCGGAGTCCAGCACGGTGTGGGAGTCGGAGTTGATGGAGATGACGTAATCACCCTTCTCCAGCACATAGCAGCCCTTGCCCTGGTAGTCGAAGGAGGCCATCTGCTCGATGGGGAAGGTGATGGTCACTTCCTCGGAGGCGCCGGGCTCCAGCTTGGCGGTCTTGGCGAACTCCACCAGGTTGGCGCTGGCCTTCTCAATGCCGCCGTTGGTGTAGGGCGGGTTGAAGTAAACCTGCACCACTTCCTTGCCGGCCACGGAACCAGTGTTGGTGACCTTGACCTTCAGGGTGATGTTGGTTCCATCGTTGGAGAAGTCGGAGATTTCCTGATCAAAGGTGGTGTAGCTCAGGCCGTAGCCGAAGGGATACTGGACGACCTCGTCGTAGTTGATGAGGCCCTCGGCGGCGGCGGTCTCATAGAACTTGTAGCCTACGTAAATGCCTTCCACATAGTTGACGAAGGCGGGGAGGGTGGTGACCTCCTCCTGAGTCATGAAGTTGGTGCTCTTGTAGGCGTGCTCGTCCATGTTGTCATAGAGCATATAACCGATGTTGTTAAAGCTGGGGATGGCGGTGAGGTCGTACACATAGGTGTCCACCAGGTGGCCGGAGGGGTTCACATCGCCGGCCAGAATCTCGCCCAGGGCGGTGAAGCCGGCTTGGCCGGTGCCGGGGCACCACAGAGCGCCCTTGATGGAATCGTACTCGTCGATGAAGCCCAGCTCGAAGGCGTTGGCGCTGTTGTAGATGACGATGACGTGGTCAAAGTTTTCGCACACCAGCTCCACCATCTCCTCCTCGGGGTTGGAGAGGTTGAGGTAGGTGTCGCCGGCGTCCCAGTCGTTACCGGCGTTGACAGAGTCGTTATAACTCATGGCGGAATCGGCCTTGTAGGTGCCGTTGACCAGGGCGGTCATGTCCATGGGCAGGTCGGCGCCCTCGCCGCCCACGCGGGAGATGAAGATGACGGCGGTGTCCGAGAAGGACTTGGCGTTGTTGATGAGCTCAGAGGAGTACAGGTCCGCGCCCGGCTGAGGCAGGGTCCAGTCCTGGTTCCACATACTCACGTTGGGCAGGGAGTTGTCGTGATAGTTGGTGTAGAAGTCGATGAGTTCCTGGTTGTACTCAATGTTGGAGCTCTTGAGGGCGTCCAGGAAGGTGACGGTGGGGTAGGCGGTGTTCAGCGCGCCGGAGCCGGTGCCGCCGTAACAGGGGTTGGTGGCGGACCAGCCGAACACGTTGATCTTCTTGTTCTGGAGAGGCAGGATGCTGTCCTCGTCCTTCAGAAGAGTGATGCCCTCCCGGCAGATCTCAGTGACCAGCTCGGTGGCCTCCGCTGTGGTGGCGTCGTCGATTTTGGACACCGGCTTGCCGGCCACAGAGGTGAGCAGGGTGGCCATGGGGCCGGTGCAGATCAGGTTCACCACGATGAGGATCACCAAAACTGCGGCCACCCATGCGCTGCCGCGGATCAGGCCCTTGGAGTTTTTGGGGGCCTTCATGGCGGCCACTGTTACCACGATGGCGGCGATAAGCGCAATGGCAATGACCACCAGGTGGGGGGCGACCTGCGTCAGTACGTTCGCAACGTCGGCCCAGTTGATTTGTAACATTTCTTCTTCCTCCTCATTCACTTTTTGGCGTGGGCGGAACGGCCCCGCGCCATGACAAAAGGAGTATACCAGAGTTTTAGGCGCTGTGCGGCGTTTTGCGTAAACTGCGTGATTTTGTGCGCAAACTGCATTTCAAATTGTGCATTCCTGATAAATAGACGGGCCGCGTTCTTGGCACTTTTCACAATTTGGTATTTTTTTCATTGCCTTTGGATGGAGTTTATGATAGAATACCACAGTAAGCATTGGCAAACTCAACCGCCCAGCGGCGTTGATTGGAGTGAGCACGTTGAATATCCATGAATCTGCGGAAAACTATCTGGAGGCCATCTTAGCCCTGGGGGAGAAGGGGCCGGTGCGGTCCATTGATGTGGCCCAGCACTTGAATTTCTCCAAGCCCAGCGTCAGCCGGGCCATGAGCCTGCTCCGCGAGGGAGGGTTTGTGGTGATGGATGCTGGAGGTTTTCTCACGCTCACGCCGGAAGGGCAGGAGATTGCCCAGCGTATTTACGAACGGCATCTGCTGCTGACAAAATGGCTCACTCATCTGGGGGTGTCGGAACAGGTGGCCGCAGAGGACGCCTGCCGGATTGAGCATGATCTAAGCGTGGAGTCCTTCGCCGCGCTGCGCGCCCACATCAAACGGGATCTGGGCATGGAGTGAGAGAAAGAAAAACGACAGACAAAGCCGCCGC
>OFGO01000729.1_pt1 | contig 28597 bp, 17 predicted proteins | sample 1521761 | NCBI WGS metagenome assembly OFGO01 (sample SAMEA3504128, study PRJEB24116) | mouse gut metagenome | biome: mouse gut; feature: mouse-associated habitat; material: faeces | place: Denmark | collected 2011
AAAATCGATTCGGTATTGGTTGAAGGGAATAAGGCGGTGTTTTCAGGCTCGGTGGAAAAGCCGGTAATGGCACGTATAATTATCGACGGCAACCGCGTCCCGGTATTCGTGCTTGAACCTGGTGCAATCACGATCTCCCCGGAAGTACGTGGTGCGAGCGGCTCTGCTCTGAATGATTTGAATGCGAAAATCCAACAGCATATCGGTGAGTTTGGCGCAAAATACCAGGCTGCCCCCCAGGATAGCACAGGTGATGCCGAGCGGGAGCGCATTATGGCGGCGTATGACTCATATTGCGATTCCGTGTTCAAGGCCAATGTGGATAACCCTATCGGATATACCCTGTTCATGGACAAAGCCTATAATATGACACTCCCCGAACTCGAGGCTGCTTTGGTGGAATATCCGTCGCTGAAAACCTACACACGTGTCAACAAACTGATAGCTGCTGCAAAAAACAAGGCCGCCACCTCGCCGGGCAGCAAATTTGTTGATTTCGCCATCACGAACGACAGCATTACCCAGCGCCTTTCCGATTATGTAGGGAAAGGGAAGCCTGTGCTTGTTGATTTCTGGGCAAGCTGGTGCGGCCCCTGTATCCGTGAGACAAAGGTGATAAAGGAGATTCTTTTTAACAAAAGCAAAAAGGCTGCCTCCACGGACAGAATCGACAGGCTTCTGACCCATCCGGTATGGGGGATTCCTGTGTTTCTGCTGATTATGTGCTTTGTGTTCTTCCTTACCTTCACTGTGGGAGACGCGCTGAAAGGCGTATTTGAGACCGGGCTTGACGCATTGTCAGGTGGAGCCACGGCGGCATTGCGGGGCATCGGTGTGGCCGGATGGCTGGAATCGCTGCTTGTGGAGGGAATCATTGCAGGGGTGGGAGGTATCCTTACCTTTATTCCCAATATTTTTATTTTGTTTCTGGCCCTGGCTGTACTGGAGGACAGCGGCTACATGGCCCGGGTGGCTTATGTGATGGACTCCGTCATGGGGAAAGTGGGGCTTTCCGGCAAAGCCTTTCTGCCCATGATTCTGGGCTTCGGCTGTACAGTGCCTGCCATTATGGCCACCAGGGCACTGGAGACGGAGCATGACAGACGCAAGACCATGCTGGTGACGCCCTTTATGTCCTGTTCTGCCAGACTGCCGGTCTATGTGCTGTTTTCCGATATGTTTTTTCCGGACTGCGCGGCAGCGGCGGCATTTTCCATGTATGTGGTGGGAATGATCATTGCCATACTGGCAGCCCTTGTGATCAATCGTCTGGAAAAGGGGAAGTCCAACGATTCCCTTTTAATTGAGCTGCCGGAATATAAGAGGCCCAATGGCAGGACAATCCGCATCTATGTGTGGAATAAGCTGAAAGACTACCTTACCAAGGCGGGTACTACCATTTTTATCGCTTCCATTGTCATCTGGTTTGTGCTGAATTTCGGTTTTTCCGGCATGGTGGCAGATCCGGCGGAAAGCTTCGGCGCAGGGTTGGGACGCCTGCTTGTGCCCCTGCTTGCCCCGGCAGGTCTGGGCATGTGGCAGATCGGCGTGGCGCTGCTTTCGGGGATCTCAGCAAAAGAAGTGGTGGTGTCCAGCTTTGCGGTATTGTTCGGAGTGACCAATGCCAATTCCGAGGCGGGAATGGCGGCAATCATAGAGAATGTCCATAGGGTGGATCCGTCCTTCGGGCCTCTGAACGCCTACTCCCTGATGCTTTTCTGCCTATTGTACATACCTTGTGTGGCCACGGTGGCCACCATAAAGAAGGAGAGCGGTTCATGGAGATTCACGCTGGGGATGATGGCCTTCCAGCTGCTTCTGGCTTGGACCGTGAGCACATTGGTGTTTCAGCTGGGGAGCCTGCTGGCGGGGTAAGCTCAAGGGCCGCAGGTATTGCTTAACAAGTTTTTATGTCTTGTCAGGTTTTTGTGTCTTGTCCGGAGAAAGGTCGAAATGTTAAACATAGCGGTAGTTGACGACGAGCAGGTCCATAGGGACATTTTGATGAAATACATTGAGGAGTGGAAGGCCAGAGAAGGCGTGGAAGCGCAGGTGGAAGATTTTCCCAGCGGCGAGGCCTTCTATTTCTCATGGTGCGGGGATCAGCGCTGGGACGTGCTTTTTCTGGACATCTGTATGGAGGGAGAGACGGCGGGCGTCATGCTTGCCAAAAAACTGCGGGAAAAAAAGCGGGCCATTGTCATTATTTTTACCACCGGAATCCCCGATTATATGCAGGAGGGCTTTGAGGTGGAGGCGCTGCATTATCTCCTGAAGCCCTTGGACAAGAGAAAGGTCTGGGAATGTCTGGACAAATGCTTTCGGCGTACAGAGACGGAGCGCAGGACTGTCCTCCTTCCCATAGAGGAGGGTACGGTGAAGGTGGATGGGGACAAGATACTGTATGCGGAGGCGGTGGGGCATTACTGTACCGTGACTTGCGCTGAGGAGGTTCTGGAGGTGAGGATGGGAATCCGGGAGCTGGAGCGCAAGCTTCGGGAAAGCATGGGGATAGGAGAGGGGCAGGAAGGAAATTTTGTGTTCACTCACCGTTCCTATCTGGTGAATGTGCAAAAGATCGCCAGAATGGGAAGGCAGGACATTCTCATGGACAACGGTGTGTCGGTGCCGGTGAGCCGCAGATCCTATAATCAGGTGAATGATAGGTTCATTGCACTGTTTTTGCGGCCTGAGAGGGCATAGAGGTATTTGCATGATTGTGAATGTGATTATTCTGACAGCGGCAATAGCCGCCGCTATGGTAGGAACACGCTTTTATGTCCGCTGGTTTGTGGAACGTCAGATCGCCGGATATCAGAACGACCTGACCCAGAAGCATTGTCAGGAGGTGGATAATCTCTATCGTCAGACAAGGGGCTGGAGACATGATTTCAAGAATCATTTGCAGACCATGCAGGCATATCTGGAGCTTGGGCAGTTAGAGCCTCTGGAACACTATATCAGGGAGCTGACAGAGGATTATAATCGGATGGACATGGTGCTGAGGACGGGGAACACTATGGTGGACGCCATTCTCAACAGCAAGCTTTCCGTTCTTCGGGAAGGGGATATCCGGGTGGATGCCTCGGCTGCGGTGCCGGAGGGGATTCCTGTGTCGGACGTGGATCTGAGCGTCATGATCGGAAATCTTTTGGACAATGCTATGGAGGCCTGCCTGAAGATACCTGCGGAGAAACGGTTTGTGCGTTTTTATATGGCTAAGGCTAAGGAGAACTTGTATATTTATGTGATGAATTCCGCGGGCGGGGAATATCGCCGGGGAATAGGAGGATATCTGTCCACCAAGGCCTCTGACGGCCACGGCTATGGGCTCGCAAGAATCGACAAGGTGGTCAAAAAGTACAAGGGGTATCGGAATAGGCAGGATGAGGGGGATGTTTTTGCCACGGAGATTCTGATTCCGCTCTGCTAAAAAAGGCAGTCTCTTTGCGGCAAAACAAAGACGGATACCAATTGAAAATCAGGAGTTCCATTCGTGCAGAAAAAGAGCCGTTGGTGCAGGAACGGTTCTTTTTTTGTAGTTTGGTATACAATGAGGACAGAATAAAAAAGGGCGCGCGGGAGAGGTTTTTGGAGACTTTTGCCGTTTGCCCGGAAGGGAGAGAAATCATGAAGGAAACAAGAAAGGCTTTAGGCAAAAAGACAAGGCACTCCATTCTTTCAAACATAGTGTATTTTCAAAAATGTCTGTACAAGGAATTTCCCAGAATGGCAGTATACAATATAGTTATTGTGGTCTGCAGAAGTCTGGCGCCTCTTTTGACGATTCTTCTGCCGGGAGTGGTTCTGGCCGTGGCGGAGCGAGGGGAACTTTTGGCGGGACTTGCCGTAATTGTCCTGATGGGAGGGGCCATGATGGCCTGCGATGCCTTGTCGCAAAGTCTGTCCATGAAAAGCTACTTCTATGAGAATGTATTTCGCAGCATTCTCCTCAGCGATGCCGTGCTGAAGCAGACAAAATGCCTTTACAAGTATGTGGAATACGGCGAGGAGAAGAAAATCACCAAGAGAGCCTATCAGTGCTTGGACAATGGAGATTATGCCGTCACATACAAAATGCTGGATTATCCCTGGGAACTTCTGGTGAATGTGATTGCCTTTTGTTTCTATTCCACTGCGCTGTACACTTTAAAGCCTTGGGTGGTGGCCGTTTTGCTGCTTTTTTCCCTTGCCAATTACGGAATTTCCCGGATGAGAAACAAGTGGCAGCTTGCTCTCAGGGATAAATTCGCACAGTCCGACAGGGAGGTAGGATATCTGAAGCGTGCCTTCCGGGACAGCGGCATTGCCAAGGACATCCGGATTTTTGCCATGAATGACTGGCTGATGGCATTCCGAAGGAAGGTTTTTAAGGAACGGGTTGGGCTGGAAAAGAAAAATAACCGGAAGCTGTTTCTGGCAGAGTGTCTGATGATGCTGTTGAGTGTTCTCCGCAATGGTCTGGCCTATGGTTATCTGCTCTATTCCTGCTTTCAGGGGGATGTGGCCATAGCCGCTTTTCCGGTATATTTTGGCGCCATCACCGGGTTTTCCGGCTTTGTCACCGGAATGGCCAAGGCCTATTCGGATCTGAGGCTGGCCAATAGGGATGCGGAGTATTTCAGGAGTCATATGGAGCTGCCGGAGATCCGTGAGGGCGGTCAGACGCCGGAAGCGCTTCTGCGGCAGCCTGCCCGGATCGAATTTCGGGACGTTACTTTTTCCTTTGGGGAGCAGAAGGTGTACGACCATTTTAATCTGAAGATCGGCGCAGGGGAAAAGGTGGCGCTTCTGGGAATCAACGGGGCGGGAAAGACTACGCTGATCAAGCTTCTCTGCGGACTATATGAGCCGGATCAGGGACAGATTCTGATCAATGGCGTGGACATATCTACCGTGCCAAAGCGTGCTCTGTACGATCTGTTCTCCGTAGTGTTTCAGGAGGCAACCATCTTCCCCTATCCCGTGGGCTGCAATCTATCCATGAAAAGGCTGAAGGATACGGATGAGGAACGGGCATGGAACGTTCTGGGCCGGGCAGGGTTGGGGGAACTGTTTCGGGAGAAGGGAATCGGGATGGACTCTTATATGACCAAGGATGTGTTTTCGGACGGGGTGGAGCTGTCCGGCGGCCAGCGGCAGCGTTTCTTGTTGGCCAGAGCGCTCTATAAGGACGGACATATATTGATTCTGGACGAGCCCACTTCGGCTCTGGATCCTATTGCGGAGAGCCAGATCTATCAGGAATATGTGAATATCAGCGGAGGGCGGACGTCGCTGTTTGTCTCTCACCGGCTGGCAAGCACTCGGTTTTCGGATAGGATTCTGTTTCTGGAAAAAGGCAGGGTCATCGAGGAGGGAACCCATGAGGAGCTGATGGCCAAGGGAGGAAGCTATGCCCACATGTTTGAAGTGCAGGCTCATTATTATCAGAGCAAGGATGCAGAAGGACAGACGCTAAAAGAGCAGTGCAAAGAACCGCAGGCGGTGGAGTCATAGGCCTTGGAAAAAAAGGGCGTGTATCAAGGGGCCTTGGAGGGATAGGCTGTAGAGTCGAAACATAGAAAGCGGGGGAAAGGAAAATGCAGGATGATCTGACAAGTAAAATACCCTTTCGGGATAATATGAGAAATATCAGGAACCTATTGCTGGAGGTACATCAAATAGACAAGAGCTATTACGCCATAAACGGGATCAGGATCGGACTGGATTCCGTGAAAGGGGCCTTAGGGCTGGTTCTGGCGGCGGAAATTTTGGAGCTGCTTTATAGGGGCAGCTCTTTGGAGGAGTTCTGGAGGCCGGTGGCCATGGTGGTTTTTGTTCCGTTCCTGCTGGGACTGGTGAGTTCCTTTTTGTGGTATGAGTTCGTTCAGCCCAAGCGGGAGAACATCAGGAGAACCTACGAGGGAAACCTTGCGGCCAAGTTTCGCAGTATGGATTATTCGCTGATAGACAGTCCCTATGTGAAGGAGCTGTCGGAGCGCATGAAAAAGGCCCACAACTGGGGAGGGGGTCTTGGGGATCTTTTCTGGAAGCTTGACAGCATACTTTCCGTGATGTTTGGTCTGGTCTGCTATCTGGCGGTGGCATTTCCGCTTCTGAAGACTATTGTGGTATCCTGCAATGTCTGGATGTACCTTGGTCTGGCGGTTCTGGCAGTCTTGGTCTGCTTTTTGACATCACTTCAGACCAGAGCCAACGCCGCTTATCAGCAGAACCTTTTAGAGGACTACAGAGCCAAATGTCCGCTGGAGATACAGAAGGAATATGTGAATTTTGCCTGGGATTGGTCAGATCGCTGTGTCAGCGGAGATTATCATTTTATCAAGGATCTTCATCTTTACGACGGCTATGACATGATGGAGAAATATACTTCGGAAAATATGAGACATTTTGAGAAGCTTGCGCCTATCAGCAATATTCTGAAATATGCGGGGAGAATGGGCAGACTGCAGGGATCCGTGCAGCGTCTGATGGATCTGGGAGGGTATCTGGTATCGGTGGCCTACGCTATGCTGGGAGCCTTTCCCATAGGCAGCGTGGTGAAGTTTGCAGGGGCCTTTACCAATATCGTCAGGAGCCTGCAGGGGATGGAGGCGCAGTACAAGGAGCTGGCGCTGACGGCCAGAAGGGAGGCGAGCACTCTTGAAATGTTGGGTATCAGGGACGAAATGTACAAGGGGAAGCTTCCCGTGGAGAAGAGGCTGGATAATCGGTACGAGATCGAGTTTAGGCATGTATCCTTCAAATATCCGGGGGCGGAGCAGTATGCCCTGAAGGACTTTTCCCTGAAGCTCCGGGTGGGGGAACGCATGGCCATCGTGGGCATGAACGGTTCGGGCAAGACCACCATGATCAAGCTGCTCTGCCGTCTGTACGATCCTCAGGAGGGGGAGATACTGCTAAACGGCGTGGATATCCGGAAATTCCAGCAGGAGGAGTACATGGGGCTTTTCTCCGTAGTGTTTCAGGATTTCGGACTGCTTTCCATGCCTCTGGGACAGAACGTAGCCTGTTCCATGGAGGTGGACAGAGAACTGGCCCTTGACTGCCTGAGAAAGGCCGGGATGGAGGAGAGGGTGGAGCGGCTGCCCAAGGGGCTGGATACCTTTCTGTATCAGGATATCGCAGACGACGGAGTGGAGATTTCCGGCGGCGAGGCCCAGAAGATCGCTCTTGCCAGAGCCCTCTACAAGGATGCGCCCTTTGTGCTGCTGGACGAACCCACCGCAAGCTTGGATCCCCTCTCCGAGTATGAGATTTATTCCGGCTTCGACGCCATGACGGGCAGCAAGACGGCCATCTACATCTCCCATCGTTTATCCTCCTGCCGGTTTTGCGATGACATTGCCGTATTTCATGAAGGGCGGATGGTGCAGCGGGGAAGCCATGAGGAGCTTTTAAAGGACCGGCAGGGGAAATACTATGAGCTGTGGCATGCGCAGGCTCAGTACTACACAAGGGAAATAACTACGAATCATACATCGGGATAATTGACTGCCTTGTTCGGGTTTTGTTGTATTTTGGGTCGGCATGGTATATAATAGGGCTAGGCGCAAGAGGGGAGTTTAGAAAGGAAGAAAGCCTCCGTGCCCCGGCGCAGGGGACGGAGAAGAGGGAAGCCGATGTACATAGATTTGTCAGGGGAATGGAAGATTTGGCTGGAGGCGGATCAAGGACCGCAGGAGGGGACGATCCGCCTGCCGGGCATACTGCAGGCGCAGGGCTACGGGAATCCCGTTACGGAGGGGACACCGTGGGTCAGCAGCCTCCACGACCCCTTCTGGTATGAGCGGGAGGAATATCGGTTTGGGCAGGAGAAGGGGGTCAAGGTGCCCTTTCTGTGTCAGCCGCCCAGACATTTTCTGGGGCAGGCGGTGTACGAAAGGAAATTCATGGTGCCAAAGGAGGGTGCTTTCGGGAAATGCTGCTTTGGGGAGGAAGGGGATTCTTTCCGGAAGTGGCATTTTTACGTGGAACTGGCCAGATGGCGCAGTCAGGTTTGGATAGACGGCCAGAAGCGGGGGGAGGACTGTACCCTCTGTGGGCCTCACGACATTGCGCTGGGGAGGCTTGAGCCGGGAGAGCATACCATCAGGGTAGTGCTGGACAATTCCATGCAGTACCCTTACCGGCCGGATGCCCACGGAGTGTCGGACGCTCTGGGAGCTACCTGGAACGGCATGGCGGGGGAGATGGCGCTGATAACCGAGGATGTGCTTTTGGAGCGCAGGGAGGAAAGGAAGCGGTATGCTCAGGAACATCCGAGAACGGCAGCGGCCAGAGACGGGCGTTTTTTTCTGGACGGAGAACCGTTTTATTTCAGGGGCACTCACTTTGGCGGGGAGTATCCGCTGACTGGCTATCCGGAGACGGACAGGGCATGGTGGGACAGGATCATGGGCATCGTTGGAGAGTGGGGCTTGAACGGCATCCGCTTCCATTCCTATTGCCCTCCGGAGGCTGCCTTTGCCGCGGCGGACCGGGCAGGGGTGGCCCTGCTGGTGGAATGCGGCATGTGGAATCATTTCGAGGATTCCGCTGCCGGGGAGGAGATGCTTGCGGTTCTGGGCAGGGAGAGCCGAAGGATTCTGGAGTATTTCGGTCATCACCCCTCCTTTGTATTGTTCTCTCCCAGCAATGAACCCGGCGGGGCATGGTATAGGCCCTTAAGAAGGTGGGTGGAGGAGACGGCGGCCTACGACAAGGCGCTGGGCTATGAGGGCAGGCGGCTCTATACGGCCCAGTCCGGATGGTTCTATGACGTGCCGCCGGAGAAGATTCAGGGCGTGGATTTTATCTATTTCCACCGTTCCGGCTACGGCCCCTACATGGGAGGAACTATACGGAATCCCAAGGGATGGAGGGGCGGTGATTACAGTCCCTCCCTGAAGGGGGCCAGCAAGCCTGTGATCTGTCATGAGCTGGGGCAGATCTGCGCTTATCCTGATTATTCTGTCATAGATAAGTTCAAGGGCTATCTGAAGCCGGGAAATTATGAGGTATTTTGTGGGAACGCCAGAGCCAACGGCGTGCTGCCTTATGCTGATGACTTTGTGAAATGTTCCGGGGAAAACCAGATCAGGCTCTACAAGGAGGAACTGGAGGCGAACTTCAGGACGCCTCAGCTGCAGGGCTTCGAGCTTTTGGATCTCCATGATTACCTTGGGCAGGGGACAGCGCTGGTGGGGATTTTGGATGCTTTTTGGGAGACAAAGGGGTACGGCGAGCCGGAGGAGTTTAGAAATTTCTGCGGGGATACGGTGCTTTTGGCCAGATGCGCCGGATATGTGTGGAAAAACACGGATAGGCCGGTGATTCCCGTGGAGGTCTGCCATTATGGAAAGGAAGATTTGGAGAAGGGCGTCATTCTATGGAGGCTCTGCCGTGAAGAGGAGGCGCTTCAGTCCGGGAGGCTTAGGCCGGAAAAGATTCTCAGGGGCGGGAATACTGAGGCCGGCAGCATTGCTCTGGATTTCGGTGAGATAAGGGAAAATGTAAAACTGAGGTTGGAGCTGGAATTGGTTCGGGGGACAGACAGCCCCACAGCGCAAGGGGAGCTGCCTCAGGGTGAAAATGCCGTGGAAGCCGCTGGCACAGAGACGGGGGATGTTATCTCCCATAATGAGTGGCCATTGTATGTCTTTGGGGAGCAGGGGGCGGAGGAAAAGAAGACAGATAAAATGATATCAGAATCTTTGGAGCCATCAGAACCCTTGAAGCCTTCCGGTCAGGGATTCCTTTACACAAGGGACTGGAAGGAGGCAAAAGCCGCCCTGAAGGCGGGGGGCAGAGTGATATATTCCCCTTGGCTTTCCGAGCTGAATTATGAATGCCCCGCCCTTTCCGGCAGGAGTGTGGGCTGGAACAGCCAGATGGGGCCCACTTGGTGCCGGACCATGGGCATTGTGGTGCAGGAGGAGCATCCCGTTTTTCGGCATTTTCCTACGGGGCGGTCCGGGGGCTGGCAGTGGGAGGACATTTTGAGAAATGCCAGAGGATTCCACATGGAGGGGATGGAGGGAGTCAGGCCCATAGTTCAGCCCATCGATGACTGGAACCGGAATCTTCTGCAAAGTCTGATTTTCGAGGCCAATGTGCTCGGAGGCCGGTTGCTGCTGGTTTCCGCAAATTTGGAGGGAAGCTTTGAGGAGCGCCCCGCCGCCTATAGCCTGAAGCAGGCCATTTTCAGGTATGCGGCATCGGAAGAATTCGATCCTGAGGACAACGTGGTTCCGGAGACTATAGAGGCGAAGCTTTTCCCCATGCTGCGGATGAGAGAGCTTGTGCGGGAAATCCTCTATGACGGTGTTTCATGGGAGGAGGCAGCTGACAACGGCGGCGCGGGAAAGACTGCCCCCGGCTTTGATGCCGGAAGCCGGGACGGAACAAGAGTCAGCAGAGGATGGGCTTTGGTGGAGGCGGATCCCAATCTATCCACCAGAGTGGAAAAGGCGAAGTTCCCCATTGAAATTCAGATCAATTTTCATCAGGCATTTTCCATGGAGGGCATATTGTATGTGCCCGAACAGCGGGACAGAAATCATGAGGGTTTTGCAAAGGATTGCCGTTTGGAGGTAAGGGGAACGGATGGACAATGGCAGACAGTGTGGGAAGGGCGGTTTGAAAACAGCTGCCGTTCGCAGAGAGTATTGTTTGAGGAAATTTTGGGAGATGCCATAAGAATTACAATTCTATCCGCATATGGCGCGGTGGACAAATATGTGTGGGAGGAGGGGAGCGAAGGCTGGTTTCAGGTCTTTAGACCTGGCAGGGCGGCGCTGCAGATAGGGGGCCTTCATGTGGTATGCAGAAAGGAAGCTTCCTGCAGCGACAGCTACTCTTGCGGCAAGAACGTAAAGTCCCGCACCAAAGAAATAGAATTATAATAGAGTTGAAGGGCGCTGGAGAGAAGACTCGGCACTGGAAATCAGAGTCGGATCTTCCCGGAGAAGGGCGCTGAAGAGGAGACTCGGCACTGGAATGGAGGTAAACTATGAATTTGCATTTATTGGGTGACAAAAAGGCATCGGGTTATGCCGTATTCGGCTGCATGTGGCGGCAGGGGGAGTGTACTGCGGATACAGAGTACATATGCAGAACAGCAATGGAAGACGGAGAGGGGAAGGAGGTTCCCATGCAGTCCCGGATCACCGCCTACTGGCCGGACGGATCTGTGAAATGGACGGCTCACACGGCGGATTCTGAACTGCTGGGGAGGCAGATTCAGGTGCTGCCGGGCAGTCCTAAGCCTCACAGCGGAATAAGCTGTCTGGAATCAGAGGAGGAGATTCTGATTCAGGCAGGGAAGATTTCCGTTACCGTAAGGAAGGACGGCAGGCATCTTTTTTCTGTGGCAAAGAGGGATGAAAAACCGTATTTGCAGGAGGCTCAGGCGGTATTGATTCTGGAGGAGCCCATAACGGTGGGGGGAAACAAGGCCAGAATGGCCAAGAACTATGTGGGACGAATTGAAAGTGTTTCCGTGGAAGAGATCGGCAGTTTGAGGACGATTCTGCGCTATGAGGGTATCCATGAAGCCGTATGCAGTGATGACGGCGAAACCGAAGCCTTCTGTGACAGTGATCAGCCGAAAGAAAGTCTTGACAAGCTTCCCTTCGTAATTCGCATGGAGGTCTGTTATGACAGTCCCGTACTGAAGTTTACCCACACCTTCCTCTATGACGGAGATGAGGACAAGGACTTTCTGAAAGGTCTGGGGATTCGTTTCAATGCGCCTTTGGAGGGAGAGCTGTACAATCGTCATGTGAAGTTTACCGGAGACCACGGCGTGTTCCATGAGACGCTGGTGCCTCTGACTTCCTGGAGGCCCAGAGTGCCGGAGGAAATCTATCAAAGGCAGATGGGGGAAGAGAAGCTGGCTTTGTCCGGGGATGACAAGGTGATTGTGGACAAGGTGCTGCAGGACGTGCCGTTCTGGAGCGAGTATGTGCTGTGTCAGGACAGTCCGAGCCACTTCGGCATCAAGAAGAAGCTGTCAGGAGAGGACCTGTGCTATATCGATTCCCTGCACGGGAACCGGAGCATAGGGGGCGGAGGGTTTGGCTCCGAATACGGCAGTGTTGCTGTGGCGGTTCGGGACTTTTGGGAAAAATATCCAACGGGTCTGGAATTTAGGGGGCTTGAAGGAGATTTTGCCGAGTGCACCCTTTGGTTTTGGTGCCCCGATGCTGCCGCCATGGACTTTAGGCATTATGCCAGAAGAGGCTACAATCAGGTCTGCTATGAGGGATATGACTATAAGGGCGCCACTGCGGACGGCATCGCCTGCACCAATGAATGCGCCGTAAGTTTTTCGGACAAGATGATTCCTGCGGACGGGGAGCTGGAGGAATTCACGGAGCTGGTGGGGGATCCTGCCGTTTATGTGGGAACGCCGGAATTCTATCATGAAATGAGGGCGTTCGGCTTCTGGTCTCTGCCTGCCATGGGTGCAGACGGGGAGCTTCCGGAAGTGGAAAAGTGGCTGGAAGAGCAATTGGAGAAGGCCTTTGTTTTCTACAAGGAAGAGATTGAACAGCGAAACTGGTACGGCATGTTCAACTACGGTGATGTCATGCATACCTATGATTCTCTGCGCCATCAGTGGAAATACGATATCGGAGGATATGCCTGGGATAATACGGAGCTGGTGCCCACCCTCTGGCTCTGGCTGTATTTCATGCGCACGGGCAGGGAGGACGTGTACCGCATGGCGGAAAAGCTGTCCCGGCATGCATCGGAGGTAGATGTGTACCATATGGGAAAATATAAGGGCCTTGGCTCCAGACACAATGTACGGCACTGGGGATGCCCCTGCAAGGAGGCACGCATTGCCATGGCAGGGCACCATAGGTATCTGTATTATCTTACCGGTGACAGGCGGCTGGAGGACATATTTGAGGAGCTGAAGGACAATGAAATGAGCTTTTTGAACAAGGATCCTCTTGGGGACTTTTATGACAAGAAAGATATGGTCTATCCAAGTCATGCGAGAAGCGGGCCGGACTGGTCCTCCTTATGCTCCAACTGGATGACAAGATGGGAGAGGTTCAACGATAGGAAGTATCTGGACAAGATAACAATAGGCATAGAGGACATCAAGAAAACACCTATGAAGCTGGTTTCAGGGCCGGATTTCGAGTTCGATCCTATGACCTGCCATCTGCGCTATATAGGAGAACGCACTACCGGCGGAACTCATCTGCAGATCTGCATGGGCGCTCCCCAGATCTGGATGGAACTGGGAGAGCTGCTGGATGATGAGGAATGGCAGAAGATGCTTGTGGAGCTGGGCAGAATCTATTTCATGACCAAGGAAGAGAGACGGGAAGCTACGGGAGGACTTACAGGAAAGAGGGAGTTTACTTATCCTATTATGGCAGCAGGGCTGGGGGCATATGCCGCAGCGGCGCTGGAGGACAAGGAACTGGCCGGCAGAGTCTGGAAGGTGATTCTGGGTGCGGTGATGGGTGGAGAAGGCCAGAACGGCTTTGAGCGGATCTCAGTGCAGGATCAGGGAAATCGGGAATTCTTAAAAGAGATTCCATGGATTTCTACCAATTTTACGGCGCAGTTCTGCCTGAATGTAATCATGTGTCTTGACTTCATCCGGCAATGGCTGCCGACCACCATGGAGGAGACGCACAAGCTTATAGGGGAGGGAGGAGAGCATCTCCATAAGGCGTGAGGGATGATGGCAGTAAGAATGTCGGGAATGGGTGTTTTGGTATGTGCCTGCAAGGCTGTCTGCAGCTGAAATAAATCATGATTGGCTGTGGATTTTGGTGTCGGAGTATGGTATATTGTAGGTGTGATGAATCAAGGGTTAGCCCAAGAGGAAAAAAGTCCCTTATACGAAAGATACAGTCATCATGAGGAGCAGCGTGGAATACGGATGGAACATAGCTCTGAATGGTGACGGCAGAGCCATTTCGGTGAAAGAAGGGAGGAAGTAATATGGCATTGACCAAAGAAGATTTGCAGGCTATCTCCGCATTGTTGGAGCCTATCAGGAGCGAGATCGGAGAATTAAGGAAGGATGTGACGGAGCTGAAGCGGGACGTTGCCGGACTGAAATGGGACGTCACCGGACTAAAGCAAGACGTTGCAGAGCTGAAGCAGCGGATGGACAAGCTGGAACAGCGAATGGACAAACAAGAACAGCGAATGGACAAGCTGGAGCAGCGAATGGACAAACTGGAACAGCGAATGGACAAACAGGAACAACGAATGGACAAGCTGGAACAGCGAATGGACAAGCTGGATCAAAGAGTAGACCGCATTGAGATTATGCTGGAGAATGAAACAAATCGGAATATCAAGATTGTCGCAGAAGGACACCGTGATCTGAATAGAAGACTGAGCGAAGCCTTAAAGGTAGAAGATGAAAAAGAGACGCTGTTGATTCGTGTCAATCTTTTAGAGAGGGATGTGCGGACCCTGAAAGAAAAAGTTGTATAGGAATCCACCACGGCCATGGGATATGGCTGGGCAGGAATATCAATATCTATGAAAGGCGGAGATTTATGAGCGGCATGAGAGGCATAGACACACCGGTGAGGCAGCGCAGGCGGCGGGTTTTCAAGGAGGTTGCGAACTTGGCCTACAACTCGACTAACCTAAAGGACGACATGGAGGCCCTTCCCTACCAGATCGTGGATTACGAGGAGCCTCTGTACTGGGAAAGCGTCTATAGGGATCGGGCCATTATCCGGGAGCGCATCCGGCTTGCCATGGGCATGAGCCTGCGCCCGGAAAACAGAGAGCATCCGGGCCATCTGACTCAGGGGCTGGAGGAAAGCAATATCGGGGAGAAATACTATGAGCCGCCTCTGATGCAGGTGATTCCCTCCGCCTGCAATGGATGTCCGGAGAACAAGTACGAGGTCACCAGCTCATGCATGGGCTGTGTGGCGCATCCTTGCCACAGCGTCTGTCCCAAGGGCGCCATTTCCATGGTGGAGGGAAAATCCGTCATTGATCAGGAAAAATGCATCAAATGCGGAAAATGCAAGGAGGTTTGTCCCTACGACGCTATCTGCCATAAGGAGCGGCCCTGCAAGGCGGCCTGCGGCGTTAATGCCATCAAGTCGGACAAATTCGGGCGGGCCTATATAGACAATGATATCTGTGTTTCCTGCGGCATGTGCATGGTCAGCTGCCCCTTCGGGGCCATAGCGGACAAATCTCAGATTTTCCAGCTGATTCGGGCCATGCAGTCCGGGAAGGAGGTCATTGCCCAGGTGGCCCCTGCTTTTGTGGGGCAGTTCGGCCCCAAGGTGACGCCGGACATGTTCAAGACGGCGCTGAAGGAGCTGGGTTTTGCGGAGGTATACGAGACGGCCATAGGAGCGGATTTGGGCTGTATGGCGGAGGCAGAGCATTATGTGAAGGAGGTGGCTACGGGCAATCAGTCCTTTGCATTGACTTCCTGCTGTCCTTCCTGGTCTGTCATGGCAAAGCATCTGTTTCCTGAGACCATTGACAAGATCAGCAACGAGCTGACTCCCATGGTGGCCACCGCAAGAATCATCAAGGAGGAGCATCCCGATGCGCTGGTAGTATTCATCGGCCCTTGTGCCTCCAAGAAGCTGGAGGCCAGCCGCCGGACGATCCGTTCCGATGTGGATTTTGTCATAACCTTTGAGGAGCTGACGGGAATGTTCGAGGCCAAAGGAATCCTGCTGGAGGAGATCAAGGCCATGGATGAGCTGCAGGACGCTACGGGAGCCGGGCGCGGCTACGGTGTGGCCGGCGGCGTGGCTAGTGCCATCAAGGAATGCATCAATACCTATTATCCCGGCACGGAGGTAAAGATCGAGCATGCGGAAGGGCTCACAGAGTGCAAGAAAATGCTTCTTCTCGCCAAGGCCGGCAAGAAGGAGGGCTGTCTGATAGAGGGCATGGCTTGTCCCGGAGGCTGCGTGGCCGGTGCGGGAACCAATATTGCCATAGCTCTGGCTGCCAAGGAGGTGGCTAAGTTCAAGGCGCAGGCCAAGGAAGCTGTTCCGGAAAAAGAGGATTGAAACAAGACAATACTGCTTTATGACCTTAAGTTCTCAAAAAAGGGGCTGCCGCATCTTTGATTTCCTAATCATTGATGCAGCAGCTCCTTTGCCGTCAGCGCTATAGGGAGACGATTATATTATCGGACATAGTGAATACTCCGGTGGAACCTCTGTAGCAGCACCATCCGGGCATTTTCGCATATCTGTGGGCTACCAGACGAAATGCGCCGATGGTTTTGTGAACCGGCAGGGAAAAGTCCTGTATGTAAATTTCTCTGGGACAAGGTTCACAGGGCACCGCAATTTTGGCGGTAAGGCTTAAGTGTTCCATATCCGAACCGGTGTAGAGCTGGATAGATTCGGGGAAAATGATGCCGGACCGGTGGTGGGAGAGGAAACCGATGGTAATTTCCTTTACGGCAGCGGGAGCGGCCAGCTGGCCGCATACCTCAAGATCTCGCAGAGTTCCTCTCCAGCGGCCGTCCAGATAGTCCGTGGAACCTCTTTTTGGATTTAGGAGATCCTCAATGCCGTTTCCGCCGAAAACGGGACGGGGGTCAAAAACCGTGCCGCTGGTCAGGCGAATTCCCTGAAGGCCGAAGCTGTATTTCCAGCTGACGGTCTCGCTGCTGCGGCCGTCCGGAAGGAAAAGCTTTGCGGAGAGAAGAGTATCCTTCTCAAACTCCAAGGGGCCGTGGTAGAGCGGTGAAAGCTCCGTGGGCTGCGTTCCGTCATAGGTGTAGTGTATTTCTCCGTGTTCTTGGGAGGACAATTGTACGCGCCCAAGAGTTTCTGCAGGGAATATACAGGAGGCAGGTTCCGCTTCCGGTGCCATGGGGGGGACTGCGAATGTCTTTCCGGCGGCATGCTGCCGGAATGCACTGCCTAAGAAGCCGTCAAGGGAAGCTGCCGATTCCATATTGGTGAAAATGTCCTTGGCGTCAAGAGATTCTCCCAGTTTCAGACAGATTCGTCCTTCCTCCGGTCTGATGACAAGGCGGCATATCTTAGTCTCAGGTATCTTGGGTTCGTCAGGCTTTTTTTCCGTTCCTTCCCGCTCTGCATGAAAAGGCTGGTCTGTGGGGGAAAGCATCTCCGGCAGGAGACGGCCTTCCGTTACCTGAAATCCATAGGAAAAGCCCTCGTGCTCCAGAAGAATCTGCCGTTCATGGCAGGCTTTTATGTGGGGCAGGTAATCAAAGCAAAGATCATAGGGGCCTTCCAGCAAAACACGGTCGGGATGCATGGTAAAAGTGGCCAAAGGACGGTTCGTTTCCGGGTCCAGCAGCTGTGCCTGAGCTGTGAGACTGTCCAAAGCCTTGTAACGGATTGACCCGGAAGGTTCTTGGCCATTTTCGTTGACCAGCCGCAGGAACGGGCGTTGACCGAAAGAGTCTATCCATTTTTGGGGAAATAATAGGGGTGGGGCGTCAAATAGGCTTTTAGCAGCTCTCATAGGGCCGTTTAAGTATCTGGAAGGGTAGTTTTGAGGATACAGAAAACAGTCCCGGATCCGCAGGCGGCCCTCCTCGCCCAGAAAGCCTATCCGATAGTTGCTGCAGGCGTACCATTGAGCGGAAAGATTTTTTTCCTTATCCCAGTCGGCGGAAGCCTGAAAGGACATGGGAGGCGTGAGACGATAAGTTTCCCTAAACCATTTTGCGGAATCGGCCATGGTCTCTATCCGCAGGGAGCCTTCCTGTGAAAGTCGGCGCAGCTCCTTTAGCTGAGGTTCCATGCCGGGCTTGATGTTCTCCCATAAGAAATTGTTTTCCTGACCTACATGAGCATATCCCGCTCCCAGAGAGTCTTCTTTGGTGAGACAGCGGAAGAACCAGGATATCCATTCCGGGTTCCGGCCGATGAGCCAGGAAGGTTCAAGGGTATAGACTCCCTGCAGGCCTTCCCGCACGTCCTGCTCGAAGTTGTAGATGGGGTCGGGACCCAGCAGACGGAACATGGGGACATTCAGCTGGTCCGCGCCCTTTGGGGCGGGAATATTCTCATTGCTTTTGCTGGGGAAATAAATGCCGTTTGGAAAGCCGCCCCAGAGGGTAAAGCCGTCCGTGCCCATCTGGTCCCGGCAGATGGCAGTGCCCACAATACCGTATTTTTCAGCGGCATGGGATATTGTGACTGTGTCCAGAACCCAGGAGCCTATGGTTTTTGGATAGAAGCCGAAGACCTGATAAAAATCGGCCATATAGGCATCCACCAGTTTCCGGCGCTCTTCCGGGGCGTAGCCGATGGAATATGCGCTGTCAACACGTTCATCATAATCTTCCGTCCATGCGCCTCGAAAGGTTACGCCGGCTCTCTTGCAAAGCTCCCCGGTTATTTCCCACCATGCGGAGATTTCATCTTGTTCCCCTGAATAGGTCTTTAAAAGCTCCTGATACCGGGAGTCCGTCAATGCATCGTATTTTAATGCATAGGTAGCCGGGAAACCGTACTGGCGGATCAAAGTGATCTGGTTTTTCACTGTTTCAAAATCATCTTGTATGAAGACGCTGGGTTCAATGTGGGACATGCGGATGAAATTGTAGATATTTACGATCACGGTTTTTTTCATTTTCTTATACATGCCTTTCTGCCGATTTCGGCTGATGTGGTTTTGACTGCTTTTATCATATCATACCCATGGGAAACGTCAAGCTTAGGGCCGGAAGGAAGGCGTTTTTTGGAAATGTTTTTTGGATTATCTATGAAGGAATTGTACTCTGGGCAGGCTGAGAGGATTTTCATAAAAGGCATGTTCAAACGGTTGATTTCAGATAGGGAAAAACGTATAATGATAAAGATTTAAAGACGGTTTGAGGCAGGCGGGAGAAAATATGGGAAAAGGAAAACGTCGGAGGTTCAAACTGTCTCGATGAAAGCGGAGGAAAATCTTATGGGAATGGAAATGATGGAGGCGGGGTGGCTGTCGATCCTGCCTCCGCTGATTGCAATTACGCTGGCTCTAATTACGAAAGAAGTATATTCATCGCTTTTTCTGGGTGTTTTTTCAGGCATGTGCGTATACTGCCTTCTGTGCGGAGGAAACATTCTGCAGGCGATTACATATGTTTTTGACATGATTGCCGTAAAGATCGGAGAGAACGGATACATGATCATCTTTCTTGTGCTTCTCGGCTCTCTGGTAGTGGTGGTGACAAGGTCGGGAGGCTCTGACGCCTATGGTCGGTGGGCAGGGAAACGCATCCGGGGACCGGTCAGCGCCAAGGTGGCAACTTCGCTGCTGGGGCTTTTGATATTCGTGGACGACGGATTCAACTGTCTCACAGTGGGGACGGTGATGCGTCCCATTACCGATAAGTGCAAAATTTCCAGAGAAAAGCTTGCCTATCTGCTGGATGCCACGGCAGCGCCCGTCTGTATTATCGCGCCTATCTCCAGCTGGGCGGTGGCAGTGGCTTCGGAAGTGGAAGAGGCCGGAGGGCTGAATGCCTTCGTCCGGACAATTCCCTATAATCTTTATGCCATTCTGACCATTGTCATGGTGTTTTTCCTGAGCGTCACGGATTTTGACTTTGGCCCCATGAGGAGGGCCGAGCTTAAACGTGACAAGGATGATGCGCCTCAGGGGGAAGAGGCCTTGCGGAAAAAGGGAAGGGTGGCGGATTTGGCGCTGCCGATACTGACGCTGATTGTCTGTGCGATTTTGGGAATGGCCTATGTGGGAGGCTTTTTTCAGGGGACGCCCTTTGGGGAGGCCATCGGCGCAAATCCTACCGCAGGCCTGACGCTGGGGACTTTTGCCGCCCTTGTGACTGCCATGGCGCTGTATGTTCCCCGCAGAATCATGAGTGTGCAGGAGTTCATGGGGGGCGTGATAGACGGGATCAAGACCATGATTCCGGCGCTTACCATATTGATTTTAGCATGGGCATTGGGCGGCGTGTGCAGGGAGATGATCGGGACGGGGATCTTTGTCAGCCATTTTGTGGAAGGCGTCAAGCTGCCTTTTAGCTTCCTTCCGGCTATCGTGTTTGCCGTTGCTGCCTTTTTGTCCTTTTCTATGGGAACCGCATGGGGAACCTTCGGCATTCTGCTGCCCATCGTGTCCATGCTCTGCATAGGGGAGGAGGGCGCTTCGGTTCTCATCCCGTCCCTTGGGGCTGTGCTGGCCGGTTCCGTGTACGGGGATCATTGCTCCCCCATATCCGACACGACCATTCTGGCTTCCACCGGGGCCCAGTGCGGGCATCTGCGCCATGTGGAAACCCAGCTGCCCTATGCCACGCTGGTGGCGGCGGTGTGCTTCGGAGGCTATCTGGCGGCAGGGTTTTTCCGCAATCCTTGGATCACGCTGGCCGTGTCGGTTTTGCTTCTGGGGCTGGCGTTGGGCGCCGCAGCGCTGTGGCAAAAGCAGGGGCATCGCATCCGGGCTGCTGCAGATGAGAAGATGAATGTGTCTTAAGTGTGAGTACAGAAGAGCAACTTGAGATTCTGAGAGGTTTTCAGGACAAATGAATATGGCTCTTGCAGTTTTGGAACTGTCAGAAGGAGAGCGTGCCGGGCTGTTGGGCTGGCACGCTTTTTTTCTGTCAAGGAATTGTATGTCTTCAATATATGGAAAAATATACAAAATAATTTGATTCATAGAAGAAATAATGTACAAACAGACATAAAAATTTGTGTAAAGACGAGATAATTGGTACAAAAATGACAAGCTTCGGGTTAAAAACGGATATTGTTCTGTGAATATAAAAGCCTTATGATAAAACTATCTTTTAACCGGTCGATCCGCAGACGGATTCCCTGAGCATGCTAAGGGGATATTCCGTTTCGCTGGCCCAGGGGATGTTTTACGGGGTTTTTCTTTCGCGAACAGGGCCGTGCACCCCAAGGCCGGGAGCAGGTCGATTTTTGACATCGAGATAAGGAGAAAAGCGTATGAAGAAGAGATTGCTTGCAATGCTTTTGACACTGACCATGACTATGTCTTTTCTGGCGGGCTGCGGCGGCGAAGACGCGGGGGAAAGCGGCAAGGGTACAGAAGATAAATCCAACGTTTCCGGAACATCCGGGGACGGAGGAGCCGGGCTTGGCGATTATGAAAAGGTGTCGGGCTTTTCCGTGTACTGTGCCAACGGCGGCATAGACAACGAGGCCTTCAACAACCAGCCTTTGGCAAAGAAGATCCGGGAGGTTACCGGATATGACGTGAAGTTCATCCAGCTTTCAACGGGAACGGATGCGGATGCCGCTGTAAACAATATCTTCAATCTGAAAGAAGACGTGCAGGGTGTGTTTGTTACCAAATCCCAGTTCAACGATCTGGTGGCCAGCGGCGCGCTGGCGCCTCTCACCGAATATGTCAATGCTTCCGAAAACCTCAAGAGCGTGATTTCCGACATCGGCTGGGGCTCCGCCACCGGAGAGGACGGGGAGATCTATGCCATTCCCAACAGTGATCCCAGAGAGTGTACTTCGGTGGGGTTCTATTATCGTCTGGACTGGCTGAATGAATACAATGCTGCCAATCCGGATAAGCAGATCCCCATTCCTGCCGAGGAGAACGGGTATTCCATGAGCTTGTCGAATTTTCGGAAGATGCTGGAGTATTTTGACGGCAAGGTTACGGGAGGCAATGCGTTTGTGATCGACACGGATCCCCACACATCCAACTATGATGAGTTTAAACCTGTTTATATGCAGACTATCCTGCCCGCATTCGGCATCTACAGCGAGTGGGCCGATGTAAAAGGCACTCTGACTTACATCGTGGATCAGGATGGCTTCAAGGAATATATGGAATATATGGAGGGGCTTTTTGACGATGGCCTTATCACTTATCAGGCGACGCAGAACGATACCAACGCGGTGAATTCTCTTATGAACGATATGGCGGGGGTTGCTCTGGTGAATCATACCAATCCTTATTCGCTGGAGACCAGCAGATACCCTGAGCTGAGCGATGAGGAGAAGCAGACCTTTGTGGATACCACTTATGCGGGCTACATTGCGGCATTGGTTCCCGATGACCGGGATGGAGACGCCGCCGCCGTGAGAGTATGGTCCAAAAAGGCCTATAACTTTTATTTCGTCTGTCCGGCATGGAATTCCGATGCCCAGACTGCTTCCGTGGTAGATTACTGTGACAAGAAGCTTGACAAGGACGTATTCTTAGGCCTCACCATCGGCGTGGAAGGGGAGAGCTTCGAGATCAAGGACGGGGGCTATTACCCCATTCTGCCCGCTTTCAACGACACCTACAATCTTGCGGACAAGTTCCTGACAGGCACCAGAGAGGCCGACTACGCCGAGTATTGGCTGGCCCGTACCAGAAAGACCGCCGCGCAGGGAAGAATGTTCGGTCTCATCAATTATAATATCGAAAACACAGGCATCAAGGATCCCATATGTATGCTGCCTTCCAACGAGGTGGTGGACAGCAGCTATGCCAACGCCAGAAACGCAGTGGTGGAGGAGCTGATCAAGACCGTGTTCAACGCCGACGCCAAGTTCGACTATGACAGCATCAAGGGCATATGGGAGTCGAAGAAGGGAAAGGATATCGAGAAGGCGGTAAACGACTGGTATTCCACATGGGAATATAGGGATTCCTTTAACAGCGTGAAGCCCCGCTGAGATTATCAGGATTGCCGCGGGATATTTCCTGCGGCAATTCCCCATAAGGCTTGATTGGAGGTTCGCTTGAATAGAAATAGAGCGCTTGCGAAAGCAAACCGCAGGAGGGGGCTTAAAAGATATGCTCCGCTGTATTTTTTCTTCATCCCTTCAGCGATTTTTGTGATAGTTTTTAAATATCTGCCCATGGCGGGGCTGATCATGGCTTTCAAGGAAAATCCCAACATGCTTCGGGCAGGGAGCCCGGTTCAGGCCATATTGGACGCGGACTGGGTGGGGCTGTCCAACTTCAGGACCATGTTCTCGGAGCCGGAAATATTTCAGGCCATCAAGAATACGCTGGAGATCAGTCTTCTGCAGATCGTGATTGTGTTCCCCATTCCCATTGCTCTTGCCATTCTGATCAATGAGCTGAGGGGAAAAAGGGTGAAGCGGTCCCTGCAGTTTACCATGTACATTCCCCATTTCCTTTCGTGGGTCACCGTGGCGGGAATTTTCGGCGCAGTCTTGAGCCAGAGCACGGGTCTGGTGAACAATATCATGGAATTTCTGGGACATGACAGAGTGGCATTCATGAGCAACAAGGATACCATCAGAGGCGTGCTGATCTCCACCCATGCGTGGAAGAACATCGGCTATAGCAGCATGACCTATATGGCGGCGATTCTGGCGCTGGATCTGGACCAGTTCGAGTCGGCAAAGATCGACGGAGCCACTAAATGGCAGCAGATCATGCATATCACCATTCCCGGTATTCTGCCCACCATAGCGGTGATGTTCGTGCTTCGGGTGGGTGGTCTGATGGAGGCGGGCTTTGAACAGATTTATGTGATGTATTCGGCCTACACCAAGGAATCCATCGACATACTGGGCACATATACCTACCGGCTGATAAGGGAGTCAGGTCTTAGGCCGGAATATGCGCTGTCTACGGCGGTGGGACTGTTCAACGGCCTGATAGCGGTGACTCTGGTGCTGACCAGCAACTGGTTTTCCAAGAAGTTCTTAAAGAGCGGTTTATGGTAAGGGATCCGTTTGGGGGTGCGTATGAGAATGAAAAACAAAGGGCCGAAAACCAAGGCCGACATAAGATTTGGCTGGAAGAGAAGAGGGCTTTTGGTCTGCCTTTTCCTATCTCTTGTGGTGCTGATTCTGGAGGGAGTTGACAATAGGCACACTGCCGGATACCGCTTTGCCATGGATATGCTTTATGCTCTTGCATGGGCCGGACTGGAGCTGGAATCCCTCCTGAGGCTTGGGAGGGAGGTGAGAGAGAAGGGCTTTGGCAGTTACTGGAAGTTCAACAAGGCCGATCTCTTTTATCTGGTATTGTCGCCCATGGCATTGGTCATATCTTTTGCCCTCCCGTCATATGCATGGCTGCGGTGGGCGGTATTGCTGAAGATGCCAAAGGTGCTGGCAAATTACAATGATGAGAATGTTTTCCAGCTGATAGCCAAAAGCGTGGCATTGATTTTGACAGCGATATTCGTGGTGCCGGTGCTGAACGTGGTCTCCACGGCGCTGTCCTCTCCCGGCCAGATCGTGAATATTCTGCCCCGGAATTTTGATCTGTTTTCATTCCGGTTCGTGCTGGCCGACGCTTCATTTCTGAAGGCCTTCGGCTCCTCCTTTTTCATCGTGGCGGCGGGCACAAGCATATTTATCCTGATCACCACTATGGCGGCATATCCGCTGTCAAAGCCGGATCTGCCGGGGAAGAAATGGATCATGCTGTTTTATATGTTTACTATGTACTTCACCGGGGGCATGGCCACGGACATTGTGCTGGTGGATTCCCTTGGACTGATGAACACGATCTGGGCGCTGATTCTGCCCAGCGTCATTTCCGTATATTATATGCTGTTGATCAAGGGGTCATATGAGGGGCTTCCGGTGGAGCTGGAGGAGGCCGCAAAGATTGACGGTGCATCTCAGATTTACATTTTTACCAAGATTGTGCTTCCATTGTCCAAACCCATCATAGCCACCACTGCATCCTTCGTGGTAGTGAATTTCTGGAATAATTACATGAATTCCGTTATGTATATCACCTACAATCAGGAGATCTATCCCGTGCAGATGTATATCCGGAATTTCATGGCCAGAAATCCCTTCGACGTGGCGCTGGACAATCCGGAGCTGCTTTCCTATTGGGACAATATCGAGATGGCCTATCTGGCCCTTGCGATTCTGCCCATCATATGCGCGTACCCGCTGCTGTTCCGTTTCTTTAAGAACGGCGTCACGGCAGGCGCGGTGAAGGGATAGAGAAGCACACACGTCAAGCAGGCGCGGTGAAGGGGATAGAGAGGCACATACGTCACGGCAGGATCCGCAGGCAGGAAAAGGCGGGGCCGGAACGGGAAAGGAGAGAATATGAAATTCGATATTGCGGTGATCGGGGGCAGCCTTGGGGGCGTTCAGGCTGCCGTCAGCGGAGCAAGGGAGAACAAGCGAGTGTATCTTTGCGAGGAAAGCGACTGGGTAGGCGGGCAGCTCACCTCTCAGGGAGTTCCGCCGGACGAACATAACTGGATCGAATCCTTTGGCTGTACCGAGCGCTATAGGAGGTTCCGGCAGCAGGTGAGGGATCACTATGCCGCCATGCCGGAATTTGATTTGGAGGCTGCAAAAAGAGCCTGGAAGCTTGATTTCGGAGATTCGGAGGCACCGGAGGGATGCTTTTCTCCGGGGAACGCCTGGGTCTCCAGAATCCCTCATGAGCCTGAGGTGGCGGTGAAGCTTTTGGAAGACATGATGGAAGAGTATGTTAGGGACGGACGCATTGTTCTGGATTATTTTACCGTTGCGCAGGAGAGCAGAACGGAGGGGGATGCCGTCGTTTCCGTCACTGTCCGAAACCTCAAGACCGGGGAGAGGAAGGAGATAGAGGCGGCGTACTTCGTAGATGCCACGGACTGCGGGGATCTGCTGCCTATAGTGGGGGCGGAGTATAGAACCGGCGCCGAGAGCAAAAACCAGACCGGGGAGCCGGACGCCGCCGATGCGCCGGATCCCGCCGATATGCAGGCCATTACCTGGGTGGCGGCGCTGGAGACGGTTCCCGAAGGTGAGGACTGGATTCCGGAAAAGCCGGAAGGATATGACCGTTATGCCGCTTTGGAGGTGCCTCATGTAAAATGCAGGCAGCTTGGCTGGCATACAAACGAGCTTCAGGGTCCCGGAGTCCGCAGGCTGGGAATGTATGACGGAGAGGGAGACGAGGGGACCAGAGGCTTGTGGAATTACCGCAGAATCATAGATGCCTCCAATTTTAAGGATGATAGAAATGAGATCATGCTGCTTAACTGGCCCCAGAACGACTATTGGATGGGAAATGTCATTGATGATCCGGATGGGGAAAAGCATCTGCAGGAGGCCAGAGAGCTGACGCTGTGCGCGGTCTACTGGCTGCAGACGGAGGCTTTGCGCCCTGACGGAGGCAGAGGCTACAGGGTGAGGCTCTGTCCCCGGATTCTGGGAACCCCGGACGGGCTGGCAAAGATGCCCTACATCCGGGAGAGCAGGCGGATCGTGGCAAAACGAACCGTCCGGGAGCAGGAGATCGTGGAGAATTATGCCAAAAAGCCTCTTACCGTGGAAGATTCCGTGGGGGTAGGGCATTATTCCATGGATCTTCATCTCACCACCGGATCCAACAGCCACTTTATGGCCCGCACATATCCCTTTGAGATTCCGTTTTCGGCCATGGTGCCGGTAAGGCTGAAAAACCTGCTGCCTGCCTGCAAGAACATAGGCTGCACCCATCTGACAGGGGGATGCTATAGGCTCCATCCCGTGGAGTGGAATATCGGAGAGGCTGCAGGGTATGCGGCGGCCTACTGTATAGACAGAAAGGTTACTCCGGCACAGCTTCTTGAGGCGCATATGAAGGAGTTTCAGGCTTTCCTTGAGGAGAGAGGGATTCAGCTGCACTGGGATTTTTCCCGGATGACGCTCTAAAGCTCATGGAGTTTTCGGTAAAGCCATGGGGTAAAATGGATTGATAAAATAATCAGAAGGAGAGACGACTATGTATCAATTTCCAATCGGTGTAATGTTAGAATCATTCCGCCTTCCTTTCCGGGAGGCAGTGGAGAAGGCGGCTTCTCTGGGGGTTTCGGGGCTTCAGATCTACATGACTCAGCCCGGCGAGACTTATTTTCAGGATCTTGACGGAGCAAAATGCAAAATGCTGTTGGACATCATCAAGTCCAACGGGCTGAAGGTGTCGGCAATCTGCGGGGACTTCGGCAAGGGCTTTGGAAATCCTGAGCTGAATCCCGCTTTGATCGAGAATTCCAAACGGATCATGGATCTGGCAAAGTATTTCGAGGCGGATATTGTGACCACCCATATCGGCACGGTTCCGGAGGATAAGCAGGATCCCGTCTATGAGATCATGCAGAATGCCTGCGGGGGCTTGGGGGAGTATGCGGACAGCATCGGCTCCAGCTTCGCTGTGGAGACCGGGCCGGAAACCGCGGCGGTTCTTGGGGAATTTCTGGACTCCCTTGGCTCCAGAAAGGGTATGGCGGTGAATCTGGATCCTGCTAATCTGAAGATGGTGAAAAACGACGATCCGGTTCAGGCTGTGCATGTTCTGAAGGATTATATCGTTCATACACATGCCAAGGACGGGCTGCGGTTCGATGACCCTTCCATGGCAAAACCTTATAGGGAGGTGGCGCTTGGCACGGGACATGTAGATTTTCCCGCTTATTTGAAGGCTCTTGACGAGACAGGTTACAGAGGCTTTTTGACCATCGAACGGGAGGTGGGAGAGGATCCGGGAAAAGACATAGCGGAGGCCGTGAGGTATCTGAAGCAGGTGATGGCGGAGAATTAATGCCATAGATTGCCTGCAGTCAGCGCGGAAGGGAAGCCCGCCTAAGCGGGCGGAATAGGAGAAAAAGAATGAACAAGGTCAAATTGGCAATCATAGGCTGCGGAAGCATTGCCACCGCCCATCATATTCCCTGCTATAAAGTAAATCCCCATGCGGAAATACTGTATTTCTGCGACATCATTCCGGAGAGGGCAAGGGCAGCCGCCGATGATTATAAAAACGGCAGCAGAGCAGTGACGGATTACAAAGAGGTTCTGGCGGACCCTGAGGTGGAGGCGGTAGATATCTGTACGCCCAATAAAATGCATTCCGTCATATCCGTGGATGCCCTGAGGGCGGGAAAGCATGTGCTGTGCGAGAAGCCCGCGGCCATCAATTACGCTCAGGCGCTTCAGATGCAGAAGGCGCAACAAGAGACGGGAAAGATTCTGAACATCGGCGTGGTGAACCGCTTCGAGGGCCATATCAATCTGATCAAAAAATACATCGAGGAGGGCCGTCTGGGAGAGGTGTATCATGTATATGCCAGCTTCCGCGCATACAGAAGCATTCCCGGTATCGGCGGAGATTTTACCACAAAGGCGGTGGCGGGAGGCGGAAGCCTTATTGACTGGGGGGTGCATTATATTGATCTGGTAATGTACTGCACAGGCTCGCCAAAGCCTCTGACCGTGTCTGGAGAGACCTTCTGTAAGCTGGGAAAGAATATTTCGGAGTATGCCTATAGAAACATGTGGGCGGGACCGCCTATTTTGGACGGTACATATGATGTGGACGATTCCTGCTGCGCAATTATTCGGACAGAGGGGCCGGTCATCACGGTGAACGGCGCATGGGCGCAGAATGTGGATCATCAGGAGGAATTCGTGGATTTCATGGGGACCAAGGGAGGTATTCGGCTGACCTTCAACGGGGATTTCACCTTTTATACCGTGGAAAACGGAGCCTTCGTGAAGTATGTTCCGGAGGTGCATGCCAAGGATAGATGGAACGGGGAGATCGATTCCTTTGTGGAATGCGTGCGTACCGGGGAGAAGCTTCCGTCCCATATCGACTACGCTATTCTCACGTCCAAGATCATGCAGGGCATATACGACTCTTCCGAGGCCCATCGGGAGGTTGTTTTTGAAGACTGATG
>OFGO01000737.1_pt1 | contig 28468 bp, 20 predicted proteins | sample 1521761 | NCBI WGS metagenome assembly OFGO01 (sample SAMEA3504128, study PRJEB24116) | mouse gut metagenome | biome: mouse gut; feature: mouse-associated habitat; material: faeces | place: Denmark | collected 2011
TAATCGGGGCTATACCGCCTAATCTGAAATTACTTCCCTCTAACCGTAAACATTTCTCTTTTGTGGGTTTTCTCACAAAGGTGTTACGGATACTGATTGTTTTTTTCAAATAATCTGTAAATTGCTTTTCCACACCGGCGGCGTCACCATTTTTCAACGCTTCGCAGAACATATTTACTGCATCACCGTCTTTTTGCGTATTTTCCCGAAAAAGTTTCATAATCTGCCCGGTAAACAGTTTCCGTATTTCCATATTTGGGATCACCAACCGAAACATATTCCCGTCCGGCTTCCCCTGCTGAGTCAGATAACCGGTGCTGAATAAAACACTCCAGACATTATCGATAGAATCGTACAATTCTTTATAGGTCAATTCCTGATGGATTTCCCTAGTTACAGCTTCCCCGGCGATCAGCTGCTCAACTGCCCGCTTTGTTGTTCCTGCATCCGCCATTTGGATGAAACGGCGGACAATATCGTTACCGCTGGTGTTTGCCCAAAAGTTGCTGGGAGCTGCCGTTTTATCAGCACGAAGCTTATCGCAGTAACAGATCACGTCCCAGGGACAATATATATCCGTGTTCCCAAAACGGTATCCGTCATACCATTCCTTCACTGTGTCATATGCTTCAGAAAGTTCATAGTATTCCAGAAGCTGCTGTACCTCATTGTCCGCAAAGCTAAAATGTTCATCAAACTGCACATCGGCAATCGTCATAATCTTGAGATTGTTTAACCCTGTAAAGATACTTTCTTTGGCAATGCGCAGGCAGCCTGTAAGTACAGCAAAGTACATATATTCGTTCGTTTTTAAAGCATTTCCAAATATCCTGCGGATCAGAGATACCATCTGATCATAATAACCCTTTTCATTTGCTTTCGCTAACGGCACATCATATTCATCAATCAGAATAACAACTTTTCTGCCATAATATTTGTTTAAAAGCATGGATAAGGTTTTCATGCTTCCCGTCAGCACCGCTTCCGACATGGAAAAGATGTCTGCATCCCCTGCGTCAATCGTGGTCAGCTGCTCATACATCTTTTTTTCTTTGGCTGTAAGCTGTTCGCTCTCCAACAGGAACTGAAACCGCATAGCCTCATTGCCGATCACTGAATGCAGCATGGAATAAGCCGATGCAAAGTCGTCTCCCTCCACATCTTTCAGGCTGACAGATATCACCGGAAATTTTCCCATATATTCTTCGCACAGCTTAGTTTCCTTCGAAATCGCCAACCCGTCAAATACCTCATGGCTGCTGCCGATTTCGAAAAAAGTCTTTAGCATACTGATATTCAAAGATTTGCCAAACCGCCTGGGGCGTGTAAAAAGGTTTACTTTCCCCCAATTTTGAAGCAGATCTGCAATCAAACCTGTTTTGTCAATATAATAAAATCCCTCCGTCCGGATTTCCACGAAATTTTCAATTCCTACAGGAAGTTTCAGTTTAAAATCATCCATATGCGAGAATCTCCTTCTTCATTGCTGCCGGTTTTTAGTTTCCTGTTTCAATTTCCTTCTGTCGCAGGACGTGAACATCTTTTATTCATTCTAGCATTCACTTTTGCCAAAAGCAACCTGGCGCAGTGAATGATTCTTGTCTGTATTTTTGTGAAAAAATGGTTTCTGCCCCCAAAGACGAAAACGACATTTTGGAGAATAAATTAATGTCTGTTCCGACAGGCTTGATTTGCGCGGCGGATGATTATATGTTACCATTTACATATCATGTAGGAAGAATTGAAAAACAATAGACAGAGCACTGCATATCGGCTTGTCAAAAGTTATAAAGACTTCCATAATAGTATATACAGTTATAAAAAGTTATAAAAAGCTATAAAACTAATTTGATGTTATAAAAAGTTATAAAAAGTTATAAAAATCATAAAAGCATAAACGAAGCAGACTGAGGAGTCGTGTTATGAATAATCCATTTACTCTGTCCTTTGGAAAGAAACCATTACAATATGTATCGCGAATTTCTCAGAACAGCGAGATTCTGGAAAATTTTACAGCGACAGAGCCGTCTAATCAAATCTATATGATCACGGGGGTTCGAGGCTCGGGCAAGACTGTTATGATGGCTGGCATTGCCGGTGAACTTATGGAGAAAGAGGAGTGGGTTGTGGTAGAATTGAATCCAACAAGAGATCTTTTGCAGAGTCTGGCCGGTAAATTATACAGCCTGCCGGAAATGCATGCGCACTTTGTACAGGCGAGGATCGATCTTACGGTTTTGGGGCTGAATGTATCGTTGGAAAATGCGGTTCCCGTGACGGATATCGAGAGCGCGATCGCATTGATGCTGGATGAACTCCGGAAGAAACGTAAAAGACTGCTGATCACGGTAGACGAAGTTACAAATTGTGACTCTGTCAGAGTGTTTGCCAGTTCTTTTCAGATTTTTTTACGGCAGGAGTATCCGATTTTTCTGTTGATGACAGGATTGTATGATAATATCTATGACCTGCAGAATGCGGATGCACTGACGTTTTTGTACAGAGCGCCCAAGATGGTGCTGGAACCGCTGAACTATACTGCGATCAGGAAACGGTATATGGACATCTTTGATCTGGACCTGGAAGCAGCCGGGAAAATGGCCGGATTGACGAAAGGCTATCCGTTTGCATTTCAAGTATTAGGGTATCTGTATTGGGAGAACATAACAGCAAAAACGCTGGAAGAGATTCTGCCGGAATACGACCAGTACCTGGAAGAATATGTTTATGGGAAGATCTGGTCGGAACTTTCTGATCTGGACAGAAAGATCCTGTCTGTAATGTCTTCAGGCGGAGAGACGAAGGTCAAGAAGATCAGAGAAGCTGTCGGAATGAAACCGGAGCAGTTTTCGGTGTACAGGGATCGTTTGAAAAGAAAAGGGGTTCTTGATACGAGTAAATATGGGGAGGTATCTTTTGTTCTGCCAAGATTTGCGGAATTTGTTTTAATGAGAATCTTTTGAATGAAATGACTCACCAGGTTAGCTGATGAGTCATTTCTACTTCGTAATTCCTTCACGATTTCGCCACTGGTTCGGCGACAATCTGTATACATTCTTAAAAGCACGTGAAAAGTGCAGCTGGTCTTAATTTGTCTCAATTTATCTCAGAATCGTTAGAAATATCTCAAAATCTTTAGAATACAATCTCAAAATCTTACGAAAACAGAAAAGAATCCTTGCTTCATCCCGGCTTCTCTTTTTTCTATAATGTAGAAAGCAAAAGGCGAAAGGAGCAGAGAAGTACAATGTTAAAATTTCTGGTAAAACGTATTTTATGGTTGATACCGGTGGTGTTGGGAGTTTCCGTTCTGATTTTTACGATCATGTGCTTTACACCGGGGGATCCGGCGAGAAATGCACTCGGTGCAGATGCTTCTCAGGAATCCATCGATGAATTTAATGAAAAACATGGCTTGAATGAATCGTATCTGGTCCGGCTGGGCAGTTTTCTAAAATCCACATTTGTGGAATTTGATCTGGGAACTTCCTACATAAACGGCAGTTCGGTCTCCGAACAGATTACATCGCGGCTTGGGTATACGCTTAAGATCACGTATATCGGTATACTGATTTCCATTGTGCTGGGGATACCGGCAGGCATCATAGCGGCGACCAATCAGAATACATGGAAGGACAGCCTTTCCATGGTGGTATCCTTATTCTGCGCCTCCATGCCAAGCTTCTGGTTTGCACTGCTGCTGGTCATGTTCTTCGCATTGCGGCTGGGCTGGCTGCCGACTGTGGGCGTAAAGAGCTGGACAGGCTATATTCTGCCCTGTGTGTCGATCGGCATCGGCGGAGCGGCCGGCATTGCGAGACAGACAAGATCCAGTATGCTGGAGGTGATCCGACAGGATTATGTGACGACGGCAAAGGCAAAAGGACAAAGCCATTCCAGGATTATCTGGGGACACTGCCTGCGGAATGCATTGATTCCTGTCCTGACGGTGATCGGCAGCCAGATGGCGGTTCTGGTGGGAAGCTCACTGGTCTGCGAGACGATCTTTTCCATACCGGGGATCGGTTCCTACCTGGTAACAGGAGTCAATCAGAGAGATTACCCGGTAGTGCTTGGGTGTGTGGTAATTCTTTCGTTGATCTTCAGTCTGACAATGCTTTGTGTGGATCTTATGTATGCGGTGGTGGATCCCAGGTTCAGAAACATTCTTAAGTAACTGGAAAGGAGCAGCTATGCAATCGGTGAAGGCAAATCAAAGTATGGTAAAAAAATCTCAGTTCGGTATGGTGATGAAGCGTCTTGCAAAAAATAAAATGGCTATTGTGGGCCTTGTGATTGTGATCATTTTGCTGATGATCGCTGTTCTGGCAAATGTGATTATTCCCTATGACTATGGGTACCAGGATACCAGTGCACTTTTACAGGCGCCCTGTGCTAAGCATCTGCTGGGAACGGACAATCTGGGAAGGGATATTCTGAGCAGACTGATCTATGGAACAAGACTTTCAATGAAAATGGGTATCTTATCCGTGCTTCTTGCGGCGGCGCTGGGAACGTTTCTCGGAAGCATTGCAGGTTACTACGGCGGAATCGTAGATGACATTATCATGCGTTTTCTGGATATCTATCAGTCCATTCCGGGACTGGTCATGTGTGTGGCATTGGCGGCAGTGCTGGGTCACGGCCTCAACAATTCCATTCTGGCGGTGGGGATTACGACGATGTCGGGTTATGCGAGAATGATCCGGGGTTCGATCATGCAGGTGAAGGGCATGGAATATATAGAAGCCGCCGTAGCGATCAATGCCGGAGACAGGCGGATCATCCTGAAGCATATTATGCCGAATGCCATATCGCCTCTGATCGTGCAGATGACAATGGGAATCGGCGGAGCGATCCTGATGGCATCCACATTAAGTTACATCGGCCTTGGCGCGCAGGCTCCCATGCCGGAGTGGGGAAGTATGCTGGCAGGCGGCAGGAGTTATATGCGGGATTATGGCTTTATCGTAATTTTTCCGGGCCTGATGATCATGATCTGTGTGCTTGCTTTTAATCTGCTCGGCGACGGACTCAGGGATGCACTGGATCCAAGGCTGAAAGATTAGCGTCCTGCGTAACGATCTGGATATAGAGGAAAAGGAGGAAGAAATGAGCGAAAAGGATGTGCTTTTGTCAATTGAAGACCTGGTGGTGGAATATTCTTCCGATTCGGAAATTGTACATGCCGTAAATGATGTCAGTCTGCAGATCAGCAAGGGACAGACCCTCGGGCTGGTGGGGGAGACAGGGGCCGGAAAGACTACGATAGCGAAAGCGATCATGCAGATTCTGCCGGACCCGCCGGCCAGAATAACGGGCGGAAAGGTCATCATGGACGGTGAGAACCTGCTTGATCTGAAAGAAGATAAAATGCAGAAGATACGGGGGAACAGGATATCCATGATCTTTCAGGATCCCATGACGGCTTTGAATCCGACGATCGTGGTCGGGAAGCAGATCATGGAAGCGATCTCCCTGCATGAGAAGGTGTCGTCAAGAGAAGCCTGCAGGAAGGCGGAAGAAATGCTGGAGAAGGTGGGGATCCCGAAAGAGAGATATTCTGATTACCCGCACCAGTTTTCAGGAGGCATGAAGCAAAGGGTAATCATAGCCATTGCGCTGGCCTGTAATCCGGAACTTTTACTGGCGGATGAACCGACAACGGCGCTGGATGTGACGATCCAGGCGCAGGTGCTCGATATGATGAATGAACTGAAGCAGGAATTCGGAACTTCCGTATTGATGATCACCCATGATCTGGGAATCGTAGCTGAGACATGCGACTGTGTTGCCGTGATCTATGCGGGAGAGATCGTAGAGTACGGGACGGCGGCGGAAATATTCGACAATCCGCTGCATCCCTACACAACAGGCCTGTTTGGCTCTCTGCCGAATATGGCAAAGGAAGGGGGAAGGCTGAAGCCGATCGATGGTATGATGCCGGATCCGACCGAACTGCCGGAGGGCTGTAAGTTTGCCCCGAGATGCCGCTTTGCAACGGAAAAGTGCCGCCAGGGCAGACCGGAACTCAGAGGCGCAGGTGGCAGTCATGTTGTCAGATGCATGCGGACATCGTAATAATGTTTCGGGATGGAGGTACAGATGAGCGAGATATTACGGGTAGAGAATTTAACAAAGTTTTTTGATACATCGGGAGGAAAGCTTCATGCTGTGGACGGTGTCAGCTTTTCGCTGGAAAAGGGGAAGACTTTAGGAGTAGTGGGAGAATCGGGCTGTGGAAAATCCACGCTTGGAAGAACTGTGCTCCATCTGCTGGAACCAACGGCAGGTAAGATTTATTTTGAAGGGAAAGATATCACGAAGGTTGGAAAGAAGGAACTCCATAAGCTGCGGGAAGACATGCAGATTATCTTCCAGGATCCTTTTTCCTCTCTGAATCCTCGTATGACGGTAAGCGATACCATTGCAGAGCCGTTGATCCTGCAGAAAAAGCTGCAGAAGGTACAGATCGGTCAGGAAGTGGAGAAATTGATGGATACGGTAGGATTGGCCGGCCGCTTCGCAAACGCCTATCCGCATGAGATGGACGGCGGGAGAAGGCAGCGGGTGGTGATTGCCAGGGCGCTGGCCTTAAATCCGAAATTCATCGTATGTGACGAGCCGGTATCGGCTCTGGATGTATCCATCCAGGCGCAGATCTTAAATCTGATGCAGGATCTGCAGGAGGAAAGAGGACTCAGCTATATCTTTGTGACGCATGACCTTTCGGTGGTCAAATATATCTCCCATGATATTGTGGTAATGTACCTGGGCCAGCTGGTGGAAAAAGCTCCTTCGGTGGAAATTTTCCGTTCGCCGCTGCATCCTTATACGAAGGCTCTGCTGTCGGCCATACCGAAGCCGGATGTACACGAGAAGAGTAAACGGATTCTGCTGAAAGGCGAGCTCACTTCACCGATCAATCCGAAACCGGGCTGCCGTTTTGCGGCAAGATGCCTGTATGCCTGTGACAGGTGCCATGAACCGCAGGTACAGAAGGAGATCATGCCGAATCATTTTGTGGCTTGCTGCAGGGCAGAGGAACTGATGACGGGGACACTTCAGGATGGGTAAATCCTTACTGACTGTAAGGGATATCAACCATAAATTTATTGTAGTAGAAAGGAGACATAATATGAAAAAGAAACTAGTTGCATTGGTACTTGCTGTTGCAATGACCTGTTCTCTGGCCGGCTGCGGCGGTTCCGGAAACGACAGTCCGTCGGCAGATACCGGGACAGAGACAGACGCCGGTGAACAGACGGACACGGAGGAAACGCAGGATTCCGGAGAGGAGGCTTTGGGCGGGGAAGTGAAGAATACCGTTAAGATAGCGATGAACAACGATCCCCTGACACTGGCGCCCAACGGTTATTCTTCGGATGGATTTTCTGCGGCGCAGTTGTATGATCAGCTTTGGTACCTGACAGACGGTGAGCGGATCATGCGCCTTGCAGAAAGCGTGGAGGTCGAGGATGATACGCATCTTCTGATCAAGATCCAGTCAGGGATCCAGGATATAGAAGGGAATGAGATCAGTGCTTCAGATGTGCTGTTCTCGGTTGGACTGGCTAAGAACGGGACAGCCGGATATCCCGGAGCTACCAGATACATTGACATGGATAACAGTGAAGTGGTGGACGATACGACAGTACGGCTCGCGTTATCCCAACCCTGTTCCTTCCAGGCGGACGCCCTGTCGATGGTGAATATCGTTTCAGAGGCAGCTTACAATGCAAGCAGTGACGGCATGGTAACGACACCGGTGGGCAGCGGACCCTATAAATTAAAAGAATATGTATCCGGTTCTTATCTTGTACTGGAGGCAAATGAAAGCTACTGGGCAGGCGCACCGGCGCTGAAGGAGGTAACGCTTCAGTTCATTGCGGAAGAATCCCAGAGAACCAATGCATTACTGACCGGAGAAGTGGACATGGCAAGAGACATTGCCTATGTGGATGTTTCCACTGTAGACAGCACGGATGGCCTGGAAGTGTGGATTGAAGATACCCTGACCGCAAGTGCGCTGTTCTATAACTGCTCGTCGGCATCTGTCTGCGACAATGAGGAACTGCGTAAGGCAATTGCCTTTGCGATCAATAATGAAGCCTGCAAGAGCGCATCTTTTGGCGGCTATGCCTCCAATGTGTCAACCTGTACTTCTCCAAGATTCGGGGATTACAAGGAAGCATGGGCGGAACTTTCGGCGGACACGGGTTACTACGCATATGATGTGGATAAGGCAAAAGAATGTCTGGCAAATGCCGGTGTGGCAGAGGGTACGACGGTCAGGCTGGTGCATAATGGCAATAACAAACAGGCAGCAGAGGCAGAAGTGATACAGTCCTGCCTGAAAGAGATCGGCTTAAACTGTGAGCTGGTATCCGTGCCGGATACGACCGCTGATCTGGTGAGCAATCAGCCGGAGAGCTGGGATATCGTGCTGTGGACATGGACCAATTTCCCTGCGCAGAGCAGTCTGGCGACCTTGAATACTTTTATCTATTCCAGCAATTATATGCATCTGGAGGGAGAAGAACAGGACAGCATCTTTGGCAAGATCGAGGAAGCGGTAGCTACGTATGATGATGCGGAAAAGGATGAGGTTATGCTGTCGCTGTATCAGGATCTTTACGATATCCTTCCCGCATATGGACTGTACAACATACAGAACTTAAGCGGTAAAGATGCCGGACTTAATATAGTCAGCAAGTGTCAGAGCTTCCCGCTGTTTACGGAGACCGGCTGGAAATAAGAGTAATCGACCCAGAGACCAGACAGCTGCGATAAACGCCGGTACCTGGCAAAAAGAGTAGCGCAGGCTGCCGGAAGAGGTTATCATTAAAGGGGCTGCCGGATATGCGGCGGCTCCTTATTGGCTTCATCAGGAAAAAAGCGCAGAAAGGGAGTAGAACATGGGAGATTTAGAAAGAGTAACACCGGAAGAAGTCGGGATATCCAGCAGTGCAGTGATGCGGTTTCTGGATGAACTGGAGGAAGGGATAACGGAGCCTCACGGCGTCATGATCATGCGGCACGGGAAAATATGTGTGGAAGGGGCATGGAAACCTTATGCAGTGGGGATGAACCACGGCATGCAGTCTTTTACCAAAACTTATGCCGGTACGGCCATCGGCATTGCCTGCACGCAGGGACTGCTTTCTCTGGATGAAAGGCTGGGGGATATCTTTCCGGGAAAGGGAACGGTGCAGGAATACAGCGACCGGCTGACAGTCAGAAATCTTCTGCGGATGGGAACGGGTATGAGAAGCCTGCCCGGATTTGACGGAGACTGGGTTGAGAATTTCTTAAGCCATCCGATCGAGAAGGAGCCGGGCAGTGAGTTCTTCTACAACAGCGTAGGCTCCACCATGCTGGGAGCGGTCATCCGGGCGAAAACAGGGAAAACGCTGCATCAGTTCCTTTCAAAGAACCTGTTTCAGAAGATCGGGATCGACGAAACGCATGTTGGCTGGCTCAGGCTGCAGGATGGGATGGAAGTCGGGGGCAGCGGGATCTTTACCACGCTGGAAGATAATCTGCGGCTGATGAAGCTGTATCTGGACGGTGGTGTCTGGGAGGGGGAGCGGATCCTGTCTGAGGAATATGTAAAGCTGGCATCTTCCCGACAGATCGATCACCATGCCGGTCCGCTTGCAGAAGGCAGCGCCGGGTATGGGTTCCAGATGTGGATGTGCAGCAGAACGGGATGTTTCCGTGCCGACGGCGCTATGGGGCAGTATGGGTTTGTGGCGCCGGAAGAGGATATGGTCATCATCCTGCATGAGACGGTGGACAGCAGTAAATGCGACACGATCCTCTCTTATTTCTATCATCTTCTGGAGGAAGGCGTGGATGGAGAGGCGTCGTCGAAAGAAGAGCAGGAAGCTTTGCAGAAACGGCTGCGCTGCCTGTCATTGCCGGCTCCGCTTACCGGAAAGAAGGGTGATCGAAAAGCCTTCGAGGGAAAGTGGGAGATAGCGGACGGAAGATTCCACATGGGTATTGTGACCGGCGGGATCATGCAGAAATACTATCCGGTAACGCCGATCGACCGCTTTGCACTGAGATTTGCAGGAGATGAGTGCATTCTTACCATAGAGGAAGCGGGCAGGAGGAAGGAACTGCGGGCAGGCATGGACGGCGCGTATCGGAGAAATATCCTGCAGGTTCCGTTCTATCCGGTGTCGGTACTGGAGATGGCCTGCAGATTTGAAGGAGAAAAGGAATTATGTATGGAATGCCGGCTGCCGGAAACCTGTTTTGCATATGAGATCCGTATGACTGCCATGGAGGCCGGTATAAAGATCACGAAGGAATACAGCATATCCGATCCGGAACCGGATGGGTGCCATCAGGCATCGGCTGTAAGAGAAGGAAAGCGGCAGTGAAGCCGGAGACCAGGCTGCCGTGTTAAGAGAAGGGTGTGGTATAAATGGCGCTTACTGTGGCTGCGTATGGTATGATATTGTTGATCGTTTATCTGTTGATCCGGGAGAAATATTCCCTGGCGCCGGTGTTCATAGTGGTACCTGTTGCGGCGGCGCTATGTTGTGGATTTTCCATGACGGAGATTGCCGGTTTTGTAGCGCAGGGAATTGAGTCTGTGCTGAATACGGCGTTGTTGTTTGTATTTTCTATTGTCTACTTTTCTGTTTTAAGCGAGGTTGGCATCTTTGAATTGATGGTGCAGCAGATCATGAAGCATATGAACAATCATATCGAAATGCTGCTGATCATTACAACGGTCGTTGCCATGGGCGTGCAGATGGACGGTTCCGGTGCGATGACGATGCTGATCACCATACCGGCCATGCTGCCGCTGTTCGATGCGATGAAGGTCAGGAGGACAGTGCTGGTATTTCTGGTATCTGCTTCGGCAGGCGTTATGAATGTGCTTCCCTGGTGCTCGGCCATGCTGCGGGCATCTGCCAGTACGGGGCTTGACGCGGTAGAGATCTGGAATACCATGCTGCCTCTGCAGGTGGCCGGTGCAGTATTGCTGATCGTGATGGATCTGTTTTTGGCCAGAGTCGAGAGAAAGAATTATTCCGGGATGACGGATATAGAATTCCGTACGCTGAAAGAAACCTTGAATAAACCGGCAGCCTTGAAGGTTCCAAAAGGTGTGATCGCCTTCGACGTCCTCTTTACCATCGGGCTGATCATTCTGCTGCTGCTTGGAAAGGTGAACAGCACTATGGGATTTATGCTTGGCCTGGCGGTCATTCTGGTGGTTAATTTTCCGAAAGTGAAGGAGCAGGAGGAGCAGATCAGGAAGCATGGGGCGACGGCATACCCGCTGGTGCTGGTTATTTTCTCTTTGGGGGCTTTGATCGGCATCATGAAGAATACCGGTATGGTGGATGCGATCGCGCATTCTCTGCTGTTGTTTATTCCTTCAAACGGCGGCAGGATTCTTCCGTTTATTTATGGTCTGGTGGGTGTTCCGATCTCGGTCGTGCTTGGAAGTGACTGCTGTTACAGCATACTGGCGCCAATCATCGGGACGATCTCTGCCGAGTCAGGCGGGAGCATGATGCAGGCGGTAGTGGCAGTGCTGCTGGGCAGCAGTTTCGCAGCCAACATTACCTTTATCGGTCCGGCGCCCTATCTGTCTGTGGGGCTGGCCGGGATCAGCATGAAGGAACATTTGAAATACTCCTTCAAGTATCTGTGGCTGGTCAGTGCGATCCTGACTTTGGCGGCGGCTGCGATGGGGATATTGTCTCTGTAATTATAGTAAACGAAATTTCTAATGTCGTTTACTATTAAATAACGATATGCTGCACTCTGGCGAGTCTGTCCAGAGTTTCCGGCTCCATAACAGGAATCTGCAATTCCACTTCCGTGTATACGTTTTCTTCGGAACGTATGGAGAAGTGGAATTGTTCTGCATAGATGAGTGAGAAGCGGTAGCAGATGTTCTTTAACGTAATGGCGTCACGCTCATCAGAGGGATCCTTCGGAAGCTGGATGTTAGACAGGATCTGTTCCAGACGACAGGCAGGAATTCCGCAGCCGTTATCCCAGATTCTGAGAATAAGGGTATCCTGTTTGATGAAGGCGGTGATCCTGGTGGTGGCAGTCCGGGACTTCTCTGCAGGCATTTTATGGCCATGTTCAAAAGAATTTTCTACCAGAGGCTGAAGAAACATGGTGGGCACCTGCCAATCCAGCGCTTCCGGGGTAATATCCAGTATGAGTTCATGGAAGGCCGGAAAACGCTGTTCCATGATCTCGGCAAAGTTAGTGACCATATCCAGCTCATCAGACAGTTCCGTCACGGCTGGTGTAAACAGAATGTAGTGGAAGATATTACCCAGCCTTAAGACGATATCGGAGACTTCATGATCCTCGTGAGAGAGGGCGATAGAGTTTACGGCGGAGAGGGTATTAAAAAGAAAATGAGCATTCAGCTGCATCCGCAGGGAGCGCAGTTCGGCTATTTTCTGCTCGGCTATAGTCTGATAAAGCTTTATCTGCGTCTCCATCTCTTTTTGCGTAATGGAAGAGATATGCTCCAGCATTTCATTAATGGTGATCAGAATGGGCATAAACTCTTCGTAGGCAAAGAGGCCGTTCATTTCCAATTTCCCTTCCGGGTGCAGGTCCACCATTTTTTCCTTCAGAAAAAGAGTCAGACGTTTCAACACAAGAGATAAGAGCAGGTAGGTGGTGAGAATGGTTATGAACAGGAAGATAACCACGTATAATTCAAACTGCATGGAGGAAAAAACAGATCCGGTTATTTTAGAAACCGGATAGAAGTACCAGGCATTCCAGCTGTCATTCGGGCTGTTCAGGCGATCCACCCGGTAGGCAGTATTCTGCACCGAAATACGCTGGCCGGCTGTCCTGAGCATTTGTGAGGTGAGACCTTCCAGGCCGGCAGAATCTGCGTAGAAAAGCCGGTCGTCAGTCAAAATTACATAATAACCGTTCTCCTCGTTAAAGGAAACCTGCAGTGCGTTGATCCAGGCCTGATAATCGAGCATGATGGCGCAGGTAATGTATTTGTCCGATTCTGTACTGATGATATTGGTCATGCGCTGTACATAGAAAATATAGGGAAGGTCGCAGCCGGTGATGTAGTATGGTTTTGAAAAAAAGCTGTCATAGGGTTTCTCATCGTACAGACGGTAATCCTTTGACATTTGTTTGAAAAGCATCATTTCTGCCGAATCAGAGGAAAGGGAGGATGCGGTGCCCAGCACTTTTCCCATGTTGGACTGCAGGAATACTTCGCTGCAGTGGTCTATGGAATTACGCACGTAATTCAGAGAGGACAGGATATAGCTCATATCCATGTATTCGTAGGAAGAACCGGATGAGAAAAGGTAAGTCTGTGTCAGAGAGCTGTATCCCAGCAGGGACAGCGCATCTTTGTATTTGCTCGTCTCATTGGTCAGATATTGCCTTAAAGTATGTTCTGATGAGGCGGCCAGCGCGTCGACCCGTTCCTGTTCCCGATGGTATCCGAAAAACAGAAGGACACTGAAAAGCAGGATGGACACGATGCATAGAAGCATACAGGCAGATACGAGTATTTTTTTCAGAGATTTCTGGGATGACAGCATACATGATCCTCCTGGAGACTGTTTTCTCTGCGGTATTGAGAAGGCGTCATACCGGTGACTTCCTTAAACTGTTTGCCGAAATAACTGTAACTGTTATAGCCGGCCAGTTCGGAGACGGTAATATTATCGTTGTCCGTAAAACGGATCATCCGCATGGCCTGATGGATGCGCACATGCCGGATGAAGTTTACGATGGTAGTGTCGGTATGCTTTTTAAATATGTTGCACAAATAGCTTTCCGACATGGAAAAATGTTCGGCCAGAAGAGGAATGCCAAGTTCTTCGGTATAATGCGAGGCGATAAATTTCTGTATGGAAGCGACGCCTGCATGGCCTGCATAAGGGAATTCGCCGTTTAGCGACAGGGCGGCATCCAGCACCATCTGGTGAAAACCTGAGAAATCCGGATATGACGGGCTGTATCCGTAGGGGAGAATATCTGTCACGTCAGGAGAGGCGCCGGAAAACAGGCAGGCGTTTGCGAACTGCCTCACGGGAATCTGAAAGATCTGTGCGTCCTTTGCGGCAGACGTCAGGGGACGGTCGCTTAATAAAACCCGGTTGTGGGGGTAGACGGCGGCTCTTGTCAGATATTCCTTCAAAGGCGTGGACAGGTTGTCTGCAGAATAATTCAGGTCGTAGGTGGGAATACCGACGCTGCTCTTTTGGGAGAGCTTGTCCAGCAGCTTTGGAAGCACGCGTTCAATGTCTTCTTTCTTTACCGGTTTGAGCAGATAGGCCAGCGCCTGATTGTCCAGCGCCTGGCAGGCATAGGTGAAATTACGGTACGCGGTAAGGATGATAAATTCCGTCTCGAAGCCGAGACTGCGGATAGATGCGATCAGGTCGAGGCCGCTCATGTCGGGCATGGCAATATCCGTGATCACGAAATCGGGCTGGTGTGTAAGAATGGCCTCATGGGCTTCTCTGCCGGAAGTGCAGGTGCAGCAGATCTCTACTTCATAACTTTGCCAGTCAACAACGTGGTGGATGCTGTAAAAATTGACTGGTTCATCATCGACAATGATTAAACGATACATGACGTTCCTCCGGGACGATAACACGTTTTGTTTACTGAGGGTAATGCTGTCTATTATTATAAGCGGCAGGGAAAAATTCGTCAATTTTGGAACGGAGCAGGAGGGGAGACTATGCGCAGAGATTTTTGATTCTTGCAAAAATATATTCTTATGGTAAGGTAGATGTTGGCGTAGCGGCAGGGCTTGTGGTGATCGGTAATCTTCTGTGACGGGGGAATTGCAGGAAAAAGGGCAATAGAGTATAGTAATAATACAATGCAGGAATAAGAGTTGGCAGTCGGACATTGCCATGATGGCGCCGGGTGCCTGCGAACAGGAAACGGAGGAGCGTATGCGGGAAAACAAATGTTACAGGATCGAAAAAGACAGCAGGGCTATGTTTCACAATCAGGTGGATTATTGTGTCGGAACAGGAAGGATGGGACTTGCGCTGCAGCAGGAATATCAGGAGCAGTTAAAGCTTGTGCAGAGTCAGATCGGGTTTCGGCATATCCGTGGGCATGGGCTTTTTTCGGACGATATGGCTATTTATCAGGAATTTGAAGAGGCAGACGGCACGAAGCGGGCGGAGTATAATTTTACCTATCTGGATCTGGTGATGGACAGTTACCGCAAATGCGGTCTTAAGCCCTTTTTGGAGCTGGGATTTATGCCGGATAAAATGGCGTCCGGCGATCAGACCGTATTCTATTGGAAAGGGAATACCACGCCGCCGGCAAGTTACGCTGCCTGGTGTGATCTGACAACGGCTACACTGCGCCATCTGATGGAACGTTATGGAGAGGATGAAGTGGTGACCTGGCCGATCGAAGTATGGAATGAGCCGAATCTGCCGGGATTCTGGAAGGATGCCGATATGCAGGAGTATTTCCGGTTGTTTGAGGAGACTTTCCGTGCGGTGAAGAAAGTGGACGAACGTTTTCGGGTAGGCGGGCCGGCAGTCTGCGGTGTGCAGGATGAATTGTGGATCCGGAAATTTCTGGAGTTCTGCAGGGAAAGACAGATCGCCCTGGATTTTGTCACCCGTCATCATTACACGACAGAACTTCCGGAGGATGTGGGGCACTATGGCTATGCCGCGCTTTCAGATGCGGAGCAGGGATTTTTGAACCTGCAGTCTTCCCGGGATATTATCGACAGTTTTGAGGAGTACAGGGGGATGGAGATCCATATTACGGAATTTAATACTTCTTATATTCCCAACTGTCCGCTGCACGATACCAACCAGAATGCGGCATACATCGCGCATCAGCTGTCCCGGCTGGGAGATAGGAACGAATCCTATTCATACTGGACGTTCGGAGATATTTTCGAGGAGTGGGGCGTTCCCTTTACGCCTTTCCACGGCGGCTTCGGTCTGGTGGCCAACGGCGGCATTCCCAAGCCTACCTTCTGGGTGTTCAAATTCTACAAGGATCTGACCGGCGCCTGTGTGCGCAAGGAAGAGGATCTGGTGGTGACAAAAGGGGACGACGGCATCTACCGGGGAATCGTGTGGAATGCAGCACGGCAGCGTACCGGCAGGGAATTGGAGATAACGGTTTCCTTCCCGGCGAAAGACGGGCAGGATTATGTGGTGGTGACGAAGACGGTAGATGAAGAGACCTGTAATCCGCTGCGCATGTGGCATGATCTGGGAGAGCCTTCTTCTCCGGATCAGAGACAGAAGGAGCTGATTCTGGCGTGTGCAAGACCGTTTGTGTCAAGCGGAAGGGCGAAAGCATCCGGGGAGCAGGTTGAGTTTTCTCTGTCAGTGAAAGAGCACGGGGTGATTTATTTTGAGCTGCAGCCGGTGGAAACGACAAGTGACAGAGGCTATGATTATAACAGAGTGATGCAGTTCGATTGAAGTTCCTGAAAATGATTTCTTTGCTAAACATGAATCAGACATTAATAGTATTTTACCTAAAAATTAGTTGATTTTCTGATTTATTTAAGTTATCCTAATAAGGTAACTGAGTTTACTTTCATAGATTGTCCGAATGTAGATGTGTGGAGGTAATAATGAGCGATTACGAAATGATGGTGCTGGATCTGGATGGCACCCTGCTTGACAGCAATAGTGTACTGGCGGAAGAGACTAAAGTTATTCTGCAAAATTGCATGAAGAAGGGGAAAAAGATTGTTCTTTGCTCCTCTCGCTCTTATGAAGAGATGGGTACGATCGCAAGAGAATTGTATGAAGGCTGTGAAGGGCAGTATTGTATCGGGTTTGGAGGGGCGCTGTGCTATACGCAGGATGGTCAATGTATTGTAGAGGCCGATCCGATCGAGACAGCTGTAGCAGATCACATGATAACCCTGGCAGAGAAGCGGCGTATTCATATCCACGGATACGATGAAACGTGCCTGTATTATTACAGAGAGACGAATGAACTTGAAACTTTCTTGAACTTTGCCAAAGTGACGCATATTCGGATGAAAAAAGTATCTTATGAAGCATTTCGACAGCAGTATTTTCATAAGCTCATGTGTCTGGGGGAGATGGAAAAACTGGAGGAATATGACAATGAGATCTCTTCGATTGCCGGCACGGCGTTTTCTAATCCGGCCGGGCAACAGGGCTATCTGGATATCGTCCGACTTGGGATATCCAAAGGAACGGGAGTAGAGCAGCTTTGCCGTTATCTGGGAATACCTATAGGGCGTTGTATCTGCGTGGGGGATGGAGAGAATGATATTCCCATGCTGCAAAGAGCCGGTCTGGGAGTTGCCATGAAGAATGGTACGGACAGCGTCAAGGCAGTGGCAGACTATGTGACGCCTCTTAGCAATAATGAAAATGCCGTTGGGTTTTTGGCTGCAAAATTTATGGAATGACAGGACTTTGTTCAGGCCGCTGCAGATCTAGTAAGATCTGCGGCGGTCTTTTGTATGGTCTGCCACACTTTAATGCAATGTAAATTCTTTTGGGGTAACACCCATGACACGTTTGAATGCTCGGCGGAAGGAATTATCATTGGTATAGCCTACCGCCAGGGCGATATCTTTAACGAGGATGTTCTTTTCACTGAGCAGCTGACAGGCCTTTTCGATACGGATCTGTTCCAGCAGATTCGCGAAGGAAGTACCGATGACTTCGCGAAAGATCTGGTAGGCAAAGGACTCACTGATATGGAATTCTTCGCAGATATTGTAAATCGAAAAGTCATCACGGGTATAGTGATTGTTGATGTATTGCAGTATCTGCTCTGCCTGTCGTTCATTTTTCTCGGAATTAAGGTGATCATTGGTAAGTATAAGGTATTGATTGAATCGAAGAAGGGAATCCACCAGTTCTTCAAATCCGGCAGCCTGCTGAATAGACAGAAAGGCTTCGCTCGCCAACTGCTCTTCCGGCAGTTCGGCCAATCCCCTCAAAACAGAATTACGAATGGCAAAAACAAGTTGTCTTGTCATGGACGAGGACAGGCTTCGCTCTATAAAGTTGTCATTTTTGATCGTATTCAGCAAATGGAGCAGGTCGTTTGAGGAACCGGTCTTGATGAGCCGGAGAAGCTCCAATTCTGTCTGGATCGGATAATGATACAGCTTTTGTATTTCTGGAATATCCAGCGCAGTGTAGAAACCGTATTCCCTGTTTCTGACAGCCTGCTGGGAGACGATCACGGCCTGATGATAGGCTTTGGGAAGATCATCTACCATGGAATAGACATCGCTGGCATAGAAGATCAGGTCAATGGTCTCCTCCCTGCCGGCCGTGTCCTGAGCGCGGCTGGAAAAAGAGCGGATCTGCTGCATAAACCTGTCTTCCTGGATATCTTCCCCGATGAGGACGACGGCCTTTTGCCGGCTGTCGATATCCAGGCAGTAAGTGGGGAACAGAAAATTCTTCTCGATGTATTCCCGTGCCAGAGCAGAGAGAAGGATCGGGTATTTTATGAGTTCCGGCTGGGAGCTGTCATCTTTTACGGAAAAATCAGCCAGGATGACAACAAATTTCTGATTGTTGGGTTTGATATTCAGTGTAGAGAAAAGATATTGCAGTTCGTCCGGTTTGTTGATCGCGCCAAAAAGAGCGTTGCGGAGCATTGCGGCTTCCAGAAGCGGTTTTTGGGATGAAAGGCTCTGTCGCAGCTGATTGTTGCTCGTGACCAGACCGGAGGCGGCATTGATGAGACCGGCGAATTCGTCTTTGCCGGATGTATGGATCTCTGAAGAATCGCCGCTCAAATAGGCGATCACTTTTTTTAAGGAGGCGGCTTTATGCATACCGAGGAGGGAAGTAAACGTGATACTCATCAGAAGTGTTAATCCGATCAACAGGACAACACTGCGGTTGGCGTCGGTCATGTTTGCCATAACGGCTTTTTGCGGAGAGAATACACAGTATTTCCAGCCGTTGTAGTCGGATTCTATCGTACTTACGATGTAGTTTTGGTAATCGTAGTCGGGAGTGGAGTGCCGGGTGACACAGGCGACGGCGTCTTCTAGGGATAGGACAGCTTCCTTGCCCTGCACGGAGGTGATCAGATTGTTATCGCGATCCAGCAGCAGGGCGATGCTGCCGGGGTCGATCAGCAATTGCGTCATCGTGTTCTGCAGGGCAGAATCTTTCAGCTCGATGATCACGAGAGCCCATGGATAGTGGGATGCGGTATTGGTGACAAGAGACGGTGTGATGACGCCGGCATCGCTTTTAAATTGAATAAAGTCATTGTTGTAAAACTTTGCTCTGGAGAAATCCTGAAAACTCGCATAATCCATGCCGGTGAAGGAAAACAGGCCCGGATATGTCTGGTCGGTCAGGCGCAACGCATTATTTTCGCTGATCACAAAGCCGTTGTTGAGCAGGACGATCTGCAGGTTTTTGATATAGCTGTTGATCAGAGAGAATTTCGGCAGATGCTGATACACTTTGTAGACTTCATAGTTGCCGGCGCTTCCCCTGGGAATTTCGTCATAGCCGGAAAGCTCGATCAATTCAGGCATGGACTGCAGATAGAAGGGGATAGACTCCATCTCTCGCAGGCGGGCATCCATAATGTCAACACTTTGTTTTAACATACTGAGTGAGTAGCTGCGAACCAGTTTGGTCATCGAGGAAACGGAAGAGAAATAAATGATAATGCCGATGGAGACCGGCACGACCAACACGGAAAGATAGGAAATTAAAATGCGGAAAAACACACGCTGATCCGAAGATTTCATAAGCAGCTCCTTTGTGATCGATGTAAGGATCAATGGGTTTTTTACGGATTCATTATAATATAGAAGCCGCCTGTATGCAATAAAGGAGCAGGTATAAGAACGAAAATGTAACAGAAATTGTTATTTTGCATGGGTCAGAAATACGCATATACTGCGTATTCCGTGAGGACATGATTCAGGGGTGAGGGGCGATTTTTGCGAAGCAAAACTTGGAATATTGCCCCGAATGTTACTATGAGCGGCTGCGAATAGTAACGAAATTGGATGTGGCATAAAGAGATTGCACGGTGTGGAAAAAAGAAATTGCAGGGTGCCTGAAGAAGTAGAAAGTTTACGGCGCTGCCCGGGCATCGTATGATGGGGCTACAGGAAAAGCAGACGGGGAAGGAGGCTTTCATGCACCATGGTTGATTGTACCAAAACAAACAAGAATAAGAAAAAAAGAAGAGCCCTGATCGATTTGAGATTGATGAAACGCCACTGGCAGTTTTATCTGCTCATAGCCTTACCATTGTTGTATATTATTATTTTCTGTTATGTACCAATGCCAGGAATTCTCATGGCATTTGAAAGGTATAGCCCGTCTAAGGGCCTTCTTGGAAGTCAGTGGGTAGGTTTTCAAAATTTTAAGCAGTTTTTTGCTTCGCCTTCTAATACAAGAATCATTTGGAACACTCTGCGGATCGGGCTGTACTCTTTGATCGCCGGATTTCCGATACCGATCATTCTGGCGATCGCGGTGAATGAGGTGGCCAATAAACGTTTTAAGAAGACGGTACAGATGGTAACCTATGCGCCGTATTTTATTTCCACAGTAGTCCTGGTAGGCATATTGAGTCAGATCACCGACCCGCGTCTCGGTATCATCAATAAGATAATCGAGCTTTTGGGCGGAAATGCCATTAATTTTATGGGTGATCCCAAAATGTTTGATCATTTATATGTATGGTCGGGCATCTGGCAGGGAGTCGGCTACAGTTCAGTTATTTATATTGCGGCACTGGCTGGTGTCAGCAAGGAGCTTCAGGAGGCTGCAGTGGTGGACGGCGCAGCCAGATGGGAACGGATCTGGCATGTGGATCTGCCGTCTATACGTCCACAGATTGTGATACTTCTTATCTTTAATGTGGGAAACGTTCTGAACATCGGGTATGAGAAGGTATATTTGATGCAAAATGATCTGAATATCCAGAAGTCGGAAATCATCTCTACTTTTGTATATAAAGTGGGACTTGTCAATGCAGACTATGGTTTTTCGGCGGCGGTAGGACTATTCAACGCGCTGATCAGCATTGTTTTGATCATGATCGCAAACGCTGTCGCAAAGAAAACAGCGGAAACCAGTATCTGGTGAGGGGGTGCAGAAGCGGTGAGAAACAGTAAAACAGAGGAAAGATATCTGCTGGATGATCTTTTTATGATCGGTATTTATGTTTTTTTGGCAGCTACACTGATCATTATGCTTTATCCTTTGATCTATGTTGTGAGCGCGTCTTTCAGCAGTCCCGGCGCTGTAGCGGGCGGTAAGGTATTTCTATGGCCGGTGGAACCTACGCTTCTTGGGTATCAGGCGGTATTTCAGAATCAGAAGATCGTGACAGGCTTCCTGAATTCGGTGTTTTATCTGGTGGTGGGGACATCACTGAACCTTGTCATGACGATGATGGCGGCTTATCCGTTATCCAGGAAAGAGTTTTACGGCAGAAAGGTGATCACGGCAATTTTCGTGTTTACCATGTATTTCAGCGGCGGTCTGGTGCCATCTTATTTATTAATGAAGAATCTGGGACTGCTTGACACGAGGGCCGTGTTGATCCTTCCGGTGGCAATGTCCGTATGGAATGTGATCATTGCCCGCACTTATCTGCAGAATACGATTCCGGATGAACTGTTTGAGGCGGCATCTATTGACGGATGTTCAGAGATCAGGTTTTTCCTGAAAGTTGTTCTGCCGCTGTCAAAGTCTATTATGGCAGTGCTGGTATTATATTACGGGGTGTATCATTGGAATTCTTATTTTAACGCCATGATCTATCTGAAGTCACCGGGGCTTCAGCCGCTGCAGATAGTTCTCAGGGAAATACTTCTGTTAGGGCAGGTGGATATGACAATGATCACGGATGTGGAGGCGTTGGAAAAGATGCAGGGACTCTCTAATCTGCTCAAATATGCGGTGATCGTAGTTGCCAGCCTGCCGATGATGTGTATTTATCCTTTTGTACAGAAGCATTTTGTCAAGGGGGTAATGATAGGGTCGTTAAAAGGTTGATCATAAGCGGATGCTTTATGATAGAGAGGGAACAAAAGAAAGATATAGGAGGAAGAAGAATGAGAATAAAAAAATTAGTCAAATTGTTTGCCGGTGTGCTGATCACAAGTATGATGCTTACGGGGTGCGGCAAGGAGAGCGAACCGCAGGCGGAGAATACGGCACCGGCAGCAGACCAGGAAGAGTCTGCAACGGATGTAAGTCAGGAACTGTATACAGAAGTTGGGACATATCCGATCGTAAATGATCCCATCACTATGAGCGTATTTGCGTCTCAGGCAGTCAATATCATTGACTTTAATACCAATGAGTTTACGCAATTCATGGAGGAGATGACGGGGATCGATCTGGAGTTTGAAACCGCACCGCAGGATGCCGCAAAGGAGAAGGTAAATCTGATTATGACGGGCGGCGATATGCCGGATATCTTCCTGGTTGGCAACAGTGGAGCGGTACCGGATGAGACACGTTTTGGCGTGGAGGAAGGCAGCCTTATCGATCTGACGGAACTGATCGAAACACAGATGCCGAACTTTAAGCAAATATTAGATGAGACACCGGGACTGCGTGGACAGATCACGGCAACAGACGGTAAGATCTACAGCCTGCCTTTTTACAATGAAGCTTATCATGTGACGCTGTCGCAGAAGATGTGGGTAAATACAAAGTTATTGGAGGAGCTGGGAGAAGAGCTTCCCAAAACGACAGAAGATTTCTATCAGATCTGCAAAGCATATAAAGAGAAGAATCCGGACGGCATTCCGATCTGCGGCGGTACTTTCTGGAATGGGGATCCCACGGCATTCCTGAGCAATCCGTTCCTGTATCATCCGGGAACCGGTTCCCCTCATGGCATGGTAGTGTCCGGCGGAACAGTTTCTACGATCGCCGATACGGAAGAATACAGGGAAGCCCTGCGCTTTATGAATCAGCTTTATGAAGAGGGTCTGCTTTATGAAGGAAGCTTCACCATGGACGGAACACAGGCAAAAGCGCTTATGGCCAGTGAAGGCGAACCGGTGCTCTTTATGTCCGGTGCAGCGATCACCAGCTTTATCGATTCTTCTGCGAATCCTGAGTTGTACAGTCATTATTACATGCTGGAGCCGCTTACGGGACCTGACGGTGAGAATAATGCTACTTATGTTCCGACAACGGCTGCGCCTGCATTTGCGATCACGACATCCTGCGAATATCCGGAGGCCGCGGCACGCATGGTAGATTATCTGTATACTTTAGAAGGATCCTTGAATGCGAAATCCGGTGTGAAGGGCGCAGAGAATTGGGACGATCCCGAGGAGGGCCAGGTAGGTCTTGACGGTAATCCCGCATTGTATCAGGTGTTCCGGCCATATTCGCTGGAGCCTCAGAATGTGACATGGCAGGATGCCGGTGTTGCCTATGCTTCGTCCGAATTCCGTTTCGGGGAAGCTACAGATCCGGATCTGGATATGTATGCACCGGAGGGATTGGAACTGCTTTTGTATCGCGGAACCCATGATCTGTATGAACCGCATAAGCCGACCGATGTTGAGACTTTGCCGGGCGCTCTGAAGTTAACATTGGATGAAAGCACGAGTATCCAGACCAAGTCCGTGGAAGTGCAGAATTACTACACGCAGAGCAGGGTACAGTTCATCACGGGAGCGCTTGACCTGGATACGGACTGGGAGACCTACACAAAGGGGCTTGAAGATATGGGAATGAATGACCTGCTCACAGTATATCAGGCCGCTTACGACCGCCAGTATAAATAAGTTTTACAGGTAGAATAGGGGAGGTATCGTATGATCGCAGTGCCATCATCCGCACAATATACATGGCAGGAGGCGGAAAGAAGTATGTTCATCCATTTCGGACCGGCCACCTGGCAGGGGCAGGAATATGATGACGGCTCCGTGCCCGTGGAGCAGATGCATCCGGAAGCGCTGGATACCGGCCAATGGTGCCGGGCAGCATTAGCATTCGGAGCGAAGAGGATCGTATTTGTGGCAAAGCATACGGGCGGCTTTTGCTGGTGGCAGACCGATACCACGGAATACAGTGTTAAGAATTGTCCCTGGAAGAACGGTAAGGGAGATGTGCTGGAGGAACTGGCAAGATCCTGCAGAGAATATGGGCTTAGGCTGGGGATCTATATTTATCCCGGGGACCGCAGGTGGGGAGCTTATATCGGCGGTGGAGGAAAGACGAAGGATCCCTCTTTGCAGGAGGCTTATGATCAGGTGTTCCGCAGACAGCTACAGGAAGTGCTTTCCGGATATGGTGCGATAGAAGAAGTATGGTTTGACGGTTCGTGCCTGATCGAGGTGGGAGATCTTCTGGAACGTTATGCGAAAGAGTCCGTCATTTTTCAGGGAAAATATGCAACTATCCGCTGGTGCGGGACAGAGAGAGGAATGCTGCCGGATACGGCATGGAGCACCATCGACCGGGATATTCTTGCAACGGGAACGGCTACGGTGGTGCAGAGCGACCCTAAGGGGGATACATGGGCGCCGCTGGAGGTAGATACTCCTCTGTATGACCATTATTGGTTCTGGAGTCCGGAGAATGCCCGGAAGCTGAAAAGTTTGTCGGAACTTTTGCGAATTTATTATCATTCTGCGGGCCGCGGAGGGGTATTGCTCCTGAATGTTTCGCCAAATACGGACGGTCTGATACCGGCTGCGGATGTGCAGAGACTGGAGGAATTCGGAAAGGAGATCGACAGACGCTTCGGGCATCCGCTTGTGGAAACCTCCGGAGAGGGATATTCCTTTACACTAGAGTTTGAAACCGCGCCGCAGAAGGTAAATCATGTGGTGCTTATGGAAGACTACCGGCTGGGAGAACGGGTTCGGGAGTACCGGGTGGAAGCCGAAAAACAGGGGGAATGGGTACAGATTGCGTCAGGCTGCCAGATCGGAAGAAAGAGGATCCTGGTGTTTGAAACGGTGGAGGCGGATGCGCTGCGGCTGGTCGTGGAACAGGCCGCGGCTTGGCCGCAGCTTCGGAGTATCGCAGCCTTCTATGTAGAGGCGGAAGATATACCGGATCTGATCGCGGCGCAGAAGGCCGTTTCACTGGTCTATGATCCGACAACGGATTCCTGGCGGACACCGGGGAACGGCGTGAAAGTCCTGGAATGGTCTGCCGATGAGATAGAGGGCAGAAGGTTTTCTTTTGAGACGGATATCAGTCATGTGGTGACGGAACCCGGGCAATATGAATTATTGTTTGCAGTAGAGGGTGCGGAAGGAGTGCAGGTAGACAGCCTGCAGGTTCTTTTGGAAGGGGAAGTGACAGATGGAGTGCTGTCGCCGGAAGAGGTGAACCGACGGTATCATCTTACCCGTACATCGGCAGTGGAGAACAGCGGAGGAGGGAAGACGGGCCTGCGTGGAAGCATCCGCTGCTCGGGTACGGGACAGCGTGGTACATTGACTGTAAAAAGGATGATATGACCAGATGAGAGGAGAGACCATGGAAGAAAAGAGGCATTACTGCCCGGCGAAGACACAGACAGCGGCGCTGGCAGAATATGAAGCTCTGAAATTTGGTGTTTTTGTACATTTTAATATGCAGCAGTTTGTGTATACAAACGATGAATTCACACAGGAAAGAGATCCGTCAGTCTGGAATCCGGACAAGCTGGATGTTGAGCAGTGGTTTCGGCAATGGAGCGGGGCAGGTGTTAAGTATGCGATCCTGACGGTAAAGCATACATCGGATTTTTGTCTCTGGGATACGAAAACGACAGAGGCCAATGCCATGAACAGCCCGATCCCGGTGGATATAGTGGCCGAATTTGTGAAATATGCACGCAAATATGATATTAAGCCATGTCTATACTACTGCATTTGGGGCGGCGCTTATAATCACAGGGAAAATGCCGGTGAAATAATGCTGGCGCAGTTGGATGAGCTTCTGACCGGGTATGGGGAGATCTATCTGATGTGGCTGGATATGGCCAATTGGCGTCCGGAAGGAATGACGGTTCAGGCGTTATATGATTTTGTCAAGGAGCGGCAGCCCGATACGTTTGTTCATTTCAATCAGCATATTCAGGACGGTACGATGATCCATTATTTTCCTACCGACATTATGAATGGGGAGGAGAGGATCCCGCCAAAGACAGGGCATGTAAAACTGCGGGAAATCGATGGATCAACATATTACCTGCCCTTTGAGTATGAAATCTGTTTGCAGAAAGTGGAAGAAAATGTGGGAAAAGGTTACACGAAAGGTACCCGTTGGTTTACTTATGATAAAAGTCATCCGGCGCCGATAGAAGACCTGTATCCGTATATTGAGCAGGCGTATCGGCGGGGAGCGAGTAATGTGGCAGTGTCTACGGCCCCGGACCATACCGGAAGGGTACGGGATGAGGATATCGAGGCTTTGTCACAATTGCACCAGCTGATAGAGAAACGGGAAGAGATGGGTTGAAGAATAATGAGGTGAATATGAAGATCAAGTATTTGGGAACGGCTGCGGCAGAGGGGCTTCCGGCGCTTTTCTGCAACTGCAGGCATTGTGCCGAAGCAAGACGCTTGGGAGGAAAAAATGTCCGTACCAGAAGTCAAGCACTGTTAGGTGATGACATGCTCATTGATTTTGGACCGGATACTTATATGCATGCATTGCGGTATCACATTGATCTGACGATGATCAGGGATGTGCTGATCACGCATTGCCATCAGGATCATTTCTATATAGACGATCTGTTGACCAGAGCCGTGCCTTTCGGAGCCGTGACGGACAGAATGAATGTATACGGAAATGATACGCTCTGTAAATTATATGACCAATACGTGGATGCAAAAGGCATCCGCGATGATACGGATAAGGTGCTGCATGTGGCGGAATTGAAGGAGTATAGGACCGCAGTTGTCGGTGCGTATGAGATTATTCCCCTGCCGGCAGACCATAATCCGGTGGAAAAATGTTTTATTTACATTATACGCAGGGAAGGACAGACTTTGCTGTATGCCAATGACACGGGGTATTTTTCCGAAGAAGTGTGGGAATTTTTAAAAGATTTCCGGTTTGATCTGGTGAGTCTGGACTGCAATCATATCGAAATGCCCATTTTCAATAATCATATGAGCATTCCTTGCTGCAGAAAAGTCAGGGACAGACTGGCAGACATGAACTGTATAGACGAACGAAGCCGGTGTGTGCTGACACATTTTTCCCATAATCATGGGGGTATACAGGAAGAATTGGAAGCAATAGTGGAGGGGATGGGATTTCTGATCGCTTATGACGGGATGGAACTGTGCACGAGTTGATCAGGGCTGCAGGCATAATAGCCCTACAGCAGTCACCTTTCTGATTCCTAACCCTCTTTCCGATACTCGCTGGGACTGACGCCCATCTTTTGCCGGAAGAGCCGCGAGAAATAAAGTGGGTCGATAAAACTTACCGAGTGAGCGATCACACGGATTGACAGGTCTGTATTCTTAAGCAGGATACAGGCCTGTTTTATACGATAATCCAGTAAATAGCTTTGTATGGAAACACTTGTGAAGGACTTAAATAGCCGGTGCAGATAGGAACGGTTGATACCCAGATGATCGGCAATATCCTGAATCGTGATTGGATCACAGTAGTGATCTTCGATATATTGCAGGGCATCCTCTGCGTAGCTGGGTTTCTTCTGGCAGATGGCGGTCTGAACGTTGGGAAACTTTTGTGCCAGCAGGAACAGATATTCATAGAGGATGCTGTTCATGATCAGGTCGCGGTTCTGCGTCAGCTTGTCGGCTTCAGACATTTTCTCATGGCAGCGCTGCAGCTGTTCATCCTGCCCGAGAGAAACTACCAGGCTGTCGAAAAGAGAAGTCCGTTCCAGATACCCCTTGATCTTAATGCCCTGCATCCCGATCCATGTGTATGTCCAGGGCGTGTTCTGATCGGCTTCATAGTAGATCAACTCGTCAGGGCAGATCAAGAAGGCGTCACCTTCCTGAAGACGGAACAGTTTCCCGCGGGCTTTGTAAATGCCCGTACCCTTTAAGACGTAATGGATCAGATAGCCTTTGCGCATGATAGGGCCGTAGCTGTGGCCGGGGGCACAGTTTTCATAGCCGCAGGTGTAGATCATGGCGTCGATATTCTTATAGAAATCATTGGAGAAGTTGTAATCCAGCATCATATTTGCCTCATTTCTGATGTCGCTTACTATAATACATTGTGCATAGTTCCATTCCAACCGCACAGGTGGAATATGATTCGCAGATTTCCGTCATGCTTTACTGACAGATTGTCAATATACGCTTATATGGACTCCATGTCATAATCTTCAATTATCAAGTCACATATCTCCATACAAATCTCATTTTAGCAGACTATAATAATAGATACAAACATAACTTTTCTGTGGGGTAGTGTCAATTTACTTTCGGAAATCAATGGACAAGACATCCCCTTGATTTTAG
>OFGO01000742.1_pt1 | contig 28375 bp, 31 predicted proteins | sample 1521761 | NCBI WGS metagenome assembly OFGO01 (sample SAMEA3504128, study PRJEB24116) | mouse gut metagenome | biome: mouse gut; feature: mouse-associated habitat; material: faeces | place: Denmark | collected 2011
CTGGCTTTAGTTGCATAGGTGCATTGTGCAGTTTTTTAAATTTGCTCATTTATAGTTTATACATTCATATATTGTTTAAAATAATATTATTATCCTATTTTATACATACTATAGATCTAATATTATTATGATTATCTTTATACATAAATAGCGTATTATTATTCAATATCATATACTACTTAATATTTATATATGAAAAGCAATATACAACTGATGATACATGATCACAATAGTATCTGTATAGTAACAATGCAGGATATCATAAATCAATTTGTATACATGAGTATCTGCAGATGCTTTATAAATCAAAAAATACATATGAAGGAGTGTGTTATAAATGTTACAATCGTCTTTGGGCTTTCATACCATAACCTTAACATTATCTCTATTGTATGATGAAGTCTGGCAACTAATTGCAGATTTTCTTACATACAGAGAAAAAACAGGAGATATTGAGATGTATAGATTCAAGAATGGTAAACCTATTATCTATTACCCCTCAAGCTTTTTGCCTCCAAAAGTCACTATTGAGTTCAAAGACAGAGAACGCTACGGAGATGGAGACAGAGGTATCAATTGGTGCATTCGCAAATCTGAATGGTCCAATGATTATTTTGATTACATAATTGAAGCAACTATAAATCCCAAAATCCTAGCTGGCATCAAAGATTATCTGACAGCAGCTACTTATAATGATATTGATCTTGCTGCAGCTAATTTTAACAAAATATCACAAGAAATATCCCCACTGCTGCATAGCTTTTCTAATTATCGCATAAGCCGGATAGACTATTGTGTTAATATTTCTCTTGATGAATTCATTCCCGAATGTACTCCCATGCGATTCATGAATCTTATCAAGAGAAGCAATATTCCTCCCCATTACGAAGAATGGATGAAATATGATGACACCGCTCACAGAATGAAAAGCAGACCCGAAAGTTTCTACCTGAAAAGTAAATCTGTTAATATCAATTGTTACAGTAAATACTTGCAATTACTAAATAAATCCGAAGAAAGGGTTAAAAAAAAACGCTCTCCAATCGATCAGGAAACAATTGATGCTTCCCGGAATATTTACCGCTTTGAGGTTCAATGCAAATACCACAAAATATTTTCCATGTCCCAAAAAGCAAAAGAAGCAGGCGATCGAAGTATAAATAAATACAAAAGCCTTCTTGATCCTATAATATGCACTACAATCGTCAGCGATTATTACAAAAAAGTGATCGGAAAGGGTGACTGGTATACCTTATCTACAGCCATACAAATTATAAAATCTAAAGGCTTCAACAGCCAAAAAGAACAGCACTTGATCAATGCACTGAAAGATGTCAGTCGGTGCCGCAGTCTGGCTAAAGCAAAAGAATCCTGTCCAATCGAAAAGATAGGTACATTTACGAGGACTCTGAAAGAATTAGAAAACCTCAATATCAATCCTGTTACAATTCCCAGAGAATGGCATATTGAATATATCCCCAATTTCTTAAGAAGCTATCTTGACCAACTTTCCGAATCAAATTTTGATCACTCAGATCAAAATATGAAAGCAAATTATTACGCAGCAGTACAACATGAGAATTATAACGATTACGAAATATTTCGTAGCCCAATATAATACCCACTCCTATTCATTGGGCAATTAAAAAAAACGATCAATACAGATAAACGTTGCATATTTGCCATTAAATATAACGGATATGCAACATTTATATCTGTATTTCTTCAAAAGTGTAAAATTTGCAACAAATTGTTTGCATATGCTCTCATATTTACAACAAGTTTGATCTGCACAAACGTTAATTTCCATATGGGATATTATGGATGTATTACTGCTACGAGCATATGATCTTTTCCATTTCCACACGGAGCCTGACGCCATCCTCCATTCCGAAACGATAGGCAACCGAGCCATAAACTGCACCACAATGGTTGTTTGCCGCTATTGCCTGATCAATCACAATTTTCTGCTCTGCCGTAAGCCCCATTTCATCCAACAGATCAAAAGAATCCTGTTGTTGTGTCAATGCTTCCTGATAATCCTGATCTTCTTTCAAAATATCATCCAGTGCCTTAACCGTCCGATGCTGTGCAATAATCTCCAACAGTTCCTTTTTCTTCATCCTGTTCACCCCTTCTCATTCGTATTCATTTCATACTCATATACTGAGTTCCTTCATAATATAATAGCGTCCCATGAACTTGTGCATAAAAAGAGCAGGTAATCCTATCTCTGATAAGACTTCCTGCTCCTCATGCCTTTTATTTTACTTTCTTCCTAACTCATCTCATAGTAATTTCACAAAATCTTCCGGCTCGACCACTTGGACTCTCGACTGCTTAAAATCTGACAGATTCCGCGTGACAATGTAATCTACTGTTTCCGCTACCGCACATTCCTCCTGTAAGCAATCCTCAAAATCCAAAAACTGCTCATTATCAATAGCCGAAATGATCTTTTCTGCGTTCAGGTCTGATATCCGAAATATCTCACAGAGATTTCTGATAAACTTCCGTCTCTCTTCCTGAGAATAGTCTTTGCGCAGCACATAAAATATATTTGGGATGCTGTGTGCCGCCAGATATCCTGTGATCTCCCTGCTCGCACACTTTGTCATAATGATCTGTGCAGCTTTTTTATGTGGCTCCCTCTTTAACAGGACATCCAGTATGATATTTGTATCAACCAAGATTTTCATACTTTTCTGCCCTCGCTTCCCTCAGTTCTTTCTCAGAATCAAAATCATCCGACAGACGCTTCTCCATACTCAGGATTTCCGCAAGCGCATTTTGGGCTCTTTCTTTATCTTCGTTTCTGTCTATGGACATTGCTTCCAGATTTTGTAAGATATTGATTACATACGTCATATTGTCTTCCGGCATACGGCGTATCATCTCAACCGCTTTTTCCTTCATCAGAGTCATATCACAGTCTTCCTTTCTTCGTACACAGACTTTCTTATGTGTTTATGGTAGCACAAAACAACCATTCTTACAATGAGATTCCTTCGCGCCACATGATGCCGTATCTATCTTGCCGCCTGTTTATCTTTCTCATGTCTAACCGCAATTATACGTCATCAGGCAACAATCTTCAACATCTCCTCATCCCTGCTGTACACATACACATGATCGGATAAACGTTCTTCCGCTTCTACCAGCGTATCATTGACCGCCCGCACCATATCAGCCAGCCTCCCATATTCTGCTTCTTCCTTTGACGGCAGCACGATTGTCTCATGCAGAGAACTTGGCAATACGATAAACCCGTCTCCTACCTGATCTGCAACCATCCGCAGGGTCTTCTTATCAAGAATCTCCGCTGCCCCAAACCGTCTGCATTGATTCGTCAGGACGTACATATCCGTATCCCGTGAATCATTACCGTCTTTTTCCGGGAAGCTAATACCCGTTATACATTCTGCAATAGTTCTGATATCGGTAAAATCCGCTTCACCGTCAGCGCACATATTCATCATAGCCGTCTGGTAGAGGTTTTCTTCTTCCTGTCCCCACATTTCCATATGTCCGTTATAAATAAGGATCGTCCCGATATTCTTCCGTGCATGGTCTCTTACCGCAGCATAATAGACCACCGCCAGATCCATGAAAGCCCTGTGCGGTATCTTTTCAAGCAGTTCCTTATTCTGCTTGGCATTAACAAGTTTCGGATAAATATCCCCGCGGATAGTTTCCCATTCCCGGAATCCTGATATATCGAAATCCGGCGTATCCTCCGCATGTTTCAGGATGAGCCTGTATACCTCATCCACGATCTCATCGAATTTCATTCCATCAGATTTATATTCCCTATAAGCCCCATCCAGATATACACATGGTCCGATATCTGCTTCTTCTTTTACGACCTCGATCCCGGTCAGCTTCACATCATTGTTTTTGATCACATCACGTTGCCTGATTTGAAATGCGTCTCCCAACTTCATACGGATCTCTTTTAATACATCCTCTGTAAATTCCTCAAAACTCATCATTTGTCCTTCTCCTTCCATTTTCCCTTTTATCCTGACTATGCCGCTTCTGATGATTTCGTCCGCTTCAGCGCAGACATTACCCTTCCGTAGAGTTCCTTACTCATCGCTCCCGGCTCCTGTATCTGGTAACGGTTCTGTACCGTCTCCATGGTTACGCCTGTCCTGTCAAGCTCCGCCTGTAAAGAGTCCATCTGTTCTTTAGAAAGGGCGGCAGAATCTTTCTGCGGTATCTCCTGTGCCGCTTTCCCTTTATTACTATTTTCATCAGCGGGTTTTCCTTTACTGCCTCCTGTCGATTTGGCTCCTTTTGCTTTCAGCTCATATACCGTCTTTCCCCCATCATTTACAATCACAAGTCCGCTGATCTCCCTGTTGTCATTGTATTGTATAGAAGAAACAGAGAATCGGTCATTACAAATATAGCGGTTCTCTTTACTCTGGATCGAAACCTTCCCTGCCGGCAGCCAGATAAAAGGCGCCGTATAGAGTTCCCTGCCGATCCCCCAGTTAAAGCACGCCCGCTTAAAGCTGTCTGATGCCTGTGATTTTTCCTTTTCAGCATAGCCTGTCGTTCCCACATCCTGCTTTGCTACCCATTCCCCGGTTTCTTTATTCAAAATCGCTACGGTGCAGTAGAGGTTCCCCTCTATGCTCTGGTGGCTCCGCTGCCATCCGAAGATTCCAAATGTTTCATCCAATATCTTCTGGTCTACCCTTGCATCTTTATAGAGCAGCAGGCTCAAGCCCTTTTCGTTGATCACGGACACCCTGCATTCAATCTCATCTGCCTTAAGCAGCCTGATCAGGTTCTGTTCCATCCTTTTCCTCCTCTCCCGCATACGGATCTGCTTTTTTCGGGATTGTTTCCAGTTCGTAACACGCATACTCCCTCAGTTCCGCATAAAAGCTGTCCTCCCTATCCAGCCATTCCTGATAAAGATGATCCAGTATGCCAAAACTCAGCCCCAAAAGTTCCCTTATCATGCCACTCTGTAAATTTTCTGTATATGCTAACAGAATTTCATACAGATTCACATAGATTTCAATCCTGTAAGAAGCCTTGAAAATATCCTCTTTTCCCTGTTGGAGCATAGAATCTTTAAAACACATAAGTTCCAGATGGAGCCTCTGCTGTAACAGTTCCCGCATTTCCTTTTCTTCCATAGCACCCTCCTATGCCGCCTTCACTTCAAACCGTCTGGAATGGGATACCTTACCGTAATCAGCATAAAGCTCCGGTCTCTCTTCCTTTATCCGTTTCGTATCAAGCTTTGTGGAGTCGATGTTTTTCCATGAAACATTGAAGCTGTTGCTACTCGCCAGTTCATTATCCTGCATGAACAATTTCACTTCCTGTTCGATCTGCTTCTGTTCCTCCTGCAGTTCAGAAATAAAACCAAGGATTTCTTCACGCCTCCGCAACTTTTCATCAAATCCGACCAGTTCTATCGCGCTGGCTTTCTTCGCTGTATGGAAATATTGTTCCAGCACCTCATCACAGGCTCTGCTCCCATCTGGCGGCGGGATGATGCCCGGCACCACATGATGATTCCAGAAATTATCTTCTATGGATATCAGCCGTCCGATCAGTTTCTCATCCCAGTCCAGTCTGCGGTAGGTAAATTCCCTGCCTAAGATGACCGCCGCAATATACCACACCTTTTTCCCTGTCACAGCCATGTAATGGTAGCACTGCATCACATAATGGAGCGGAATGTCACCATCCGCCCATTTATCCGCATTGTAAGCACTTGTTGTCTTACATTCCAGTCCCGCATCTTCTCCCACTATCAGCCTGTCCACATCTGCGATCATAAAGGGATGCTCCACACTTCGGTACATATAGTTAGACTTCCGCACCTTTAAGCCGGTAGCCTCCGCAAACCGCTGCGCCACATAGTCTTCCAGATCATGCCCGATACGGATTGCCTCACTGTCCTGTTCTTCAACTGCTTCACTTGTTTTATCCTGAAATACTTTCATGGCGCTGCTGTAGGGGTTCACGCCGCAGATCGCCCCTGCATCGGAACCGCCGATCCCTGATTTCCGTAAGCGGAGCCATTCTGCATTGCTGACTCCTGCTAATGCTATTTTCTCAAACATGTTTATTCTCCCTTCCTGCCCGGTATCTGTCCCGGACACTGGCAAAAGAATAAGGACAGCCGAAACATCATGCCCGACTGCCCTTATTCGCTCTTTGTTCTTCCCGTGATATACTATTTTTCAGACCAAAAGGTTAAAAATCGTTTCCTGTCTATGCCGCTTTTACAAGCTGGTATGCCCTGTCGATCAACGGGTTGCCGTCAACCGTCCTCGCAAACAGGTTCTCGTTATAATTTGCCGTCCTCCTCAAAGGGCTGCTGTGCGTTGCAAAATCCGACACCGCATTGATAAAGCGGTACGCATTGTTTCCTACTTTCTGCAGATCGGGAGCTTCATAATACCTCTGTTTCATATCCATGCGGAGTTTGATAATGTTCTTACTCTGGATTGGCGTTGCATCTTTTTCCATCGGCAGAAGCATTTCAATATATTCCTTCACCTGTGCATCCGTCACCTTCTGCCTGCGTAACTGCTCAAACTCAATACCGAGACTGTCCATATATTGCTCCGCCATAAAGAGCGTGTCCTTTGCCTCCTGTATCTTGTCGTTAATGTTGCCTGCGTGGATCATAGAAAAGCTTCTCTTTGCTGTATTCAGTGCAAGGTTCAAAGTATTGTTACATACCACCCTTACAGGAGTCACGGCTACTTTCACAGAGCCAGAGCCGTCATGTGTATTGGAAAATACCAGATAGGAGCTGATCCGCTCCCCTGCAATGACATACTCCTTTGGCAGTCTTGCAAGGAGCCATACCTTCCTTCCCTCCTGCAATGACCCGGCTGTCTCATAACGCACCCCTTTTCCAAACAGTTCATCGGTAAAGCTGAACGCATCCGTATTCTGTACCACCTTGTACCGCTCGGATACCACGCCAAGCACCTTCCTGTCGGAACTCCGCACATTTGCCTTATATCCCTTTATTGGTTCCTGATTACCAGTGTACACAGGCTCCTGCACCACCTTCCAGTCAAGCCCCGCAAGCCGAAGGGCATCTGCTGATGTGGGTGCTTCCATAACTATTGTTCCCAATCCATGCCACGGTTTCTCCCTTACGGAGAACATTGTTTCTACATTTGCTGACATAAAACCATCTCCTTTTCTCTTAAATTTTCCTTGCCAGACAGAGGTGGCGCAACGAAAATAGGAGCTTCCCCTATGGAAAGCCCCTGCTTAGATTTTTTATTCCGTTTTTCATCCCGCCATCAATATCTCATTTGCCCTCTGTCGTTCTTTCACCGCTTACAGAATTTTGCTTCTTTACAAGTTTCTGCATTATGCCTGCTCTGTTTTCATACTGAAAGCCATGCCAATAAATTTGACAAAGGCTGTAAGCGCAGCCACTAATGTGGTTACTGCTTTTAAGATGTTCTCAAATAATTTCAGTTTGCCCATACCCGTCTCCTTTCTTTCCATACTCATACCATGTCTGATGGTATGCTTAATGCTATAGAAAGAATATATCAGTATAGACTGTGCATATACGATATAGGAATATACGAATACGCTACGCCGCCCCTCAAATGCCAAACATTAAATGATCCCGGCTATATCTAAGAAGTATAATTTTATCTAATTCCTGCTAAGATTCATAATGTTCTATCATTCTAAAATCGCCCAGATATTCTCCATTTCCATACATCTGTAATACAATAACATCTTCGTTCTCTGATTCCCTTAATATAATTTCATCTCCTGTCTCCATTTCAATTTTATAAGCACCCTCTTCAAATAGCTGTATTTCACCTAAAGATATTTCTTCCTCATCCGTATATACTGCAGCCGACCCAATTGCTGTTTTCCCATCTTCCTGTGATGTATAAATGCTGATGCTTAAATAACCCTCTCCTATGCTGTCACTATATCTTCCGCTTAATCTATAATAGTCTTCAATTGCTATAGCAGAATCTTTCAGCGTGTTTTCAGTCACTTTATCGTCTCCGCAGAGAATACCAATCATTGCATCAGCAGACATAGTTCCCTTAATCATTTCATACTCACCGGCAATCTGGTAGGATGTATATTCTTCTTCCGAGATTTCTGTTTCCCCATAATAGTAAATAGGCGTGTCACTGTATTCATCTTCCCCATCCACTATTCCATCAGCATTTGTATCTCTAATATACCGAACGCTGATATCTTCATCGTAAACATTCACAATGGCATAATCGTCATTAACCTTCATATAGGATTCATAAATAATTGCTCCAGCGCTTTCCATATTAGAGTTGTGAATGACATTTTCCCCCGGCAGATACTCATATCCAACATTACCCATAGCACCATAAGACCACTGATCCATCAGTGTAACAATCCCCTCGTCAATGCATGTAAATACACTGACATCGTATCCGGGATGATCCGCCACCAATTCCGGCACACCATTGTCAACTAAATCAATCAAAGCAAACTGAATGGATTCATCCTGTGCCGATAACTCTTGGATTTTATAGCTATACTCTTCCCTATAATCTGTCTCAAACCCAAATATCTCTTCCTGCAATGGTTCTGATGCTATGGCATTCACAGTGTAACTATTCATGACAGCCTCAAAGATTGGTTCATATGTATCTGCCATGGAAGCTGTATAGGAACATGTTACTTGATACATGTCCTCCCCGATCCCATACCAGAAAAATGTAATAATATCATCACTGCGCAATCCTTTCGTCCGATATTTTAAAACCTTTGCGGAAATATCCCCCAACTGCCTGTCCTCCAAACCAAGGAATTTACCATATTCATTCACATTTTCCTCTACGGAAGCCTCGTCCTGTGTGTACACACCATAAGGATCTTGATCCAAAATAACATTCACTTTAAATGTTGCGATATGATCCGCAGTATTTTCAGAATCCATCATTTCTACAATATTATACTCTCCCGGTGCATCTACTATCGACCACTTCGCCGGATACCGAAAAGTTATTCCCGTATCCTGATCGGTAAAGGTTTCCGACAAATCAACATTTCCCGGCAAGTCAGACCCTTCACTCTGTTCCTCTGCGTACTCTTTAACATCCGCTTTTTTCCCTACCATAACAATAGTCAATGCAGCAATCAGAATCAAAATAATCGAACCCGCCAACACTGGTAATTTCTTCGACTTTCTCTTCAACGGTACATTTTCTTTCATGTTATGGAATGAATCATCCTCAGAACCGCCAAGCATTTTTTCTCTTGAAAGTTGTTCCGCAGTGCTATTCACCACATCCTCTTCTTCTGACGTCATTTGAACTTCTTTTTCTGGCAGCATCTGTGCACCACATTTATGACAAAACATTGCTCCATCAGGCAACTTTGTCCCACATTTATAGCAAAACATAATTTTACCTCCGTTTTTATACTTGCTCATATGCACTAACTCTTTTCCATTCTCATCAATAATATCCTTCGTAAACTTTATCGAGCAATGCTTCGGAAACAATGTCTGATTGCGGTTGTCCGTTCATTTCCATATTTGCAAAGTAAAAATGATCGCCTTTAATCCTAAACCTAATTTTGATATCAGCTTTTTTATCTAAGTAGGTACACTCTCCAGTGAACACAACATAAACATCTCCATCTTCTTTATGCTCGCTCCATTTCCCATTATCAAAGAAAGAATCAAAAGCCTCTTCTACTGTTATGGAATTGCTGTAAGACTCCAAATAAGCATCCCGCACACCCTCTCCCGGCTTATGTATCCTTGTACAAAAAACAATAACAAGCAATATCCCTATTCCCGCTCCAATTTTCCACTTCAACGGCATATTCTTTAATCTGTCAAACATCCCCTGATATGGTACTTTTTTCAGATTTTCCAACATCTCTTGTGACATTTCTTTATAATGTTTAAGCTGCTTCTCTCTGTTAAGCCTATCCTGATTGGTCTCATAAGAATTTTCAGCATTAGGCATCACTTTCTCCGTTTGATCTGTTGCCGTTTCTTCTCCGTTCACTTTTTCTCCACACTCTTGACAAAATAGCGCTCCTTCTGGTAATTGATTACCGCAGTTGCTACAAAACATAATCATTCTCCTCCTGTTTGACTTTCTTCCCAGATTACTAATATCAGATATTGTCTTCCATCCTGCATCCACAGAACTGACAAAATTTCGATCCTCTCTTTATTGCCTTTCCACAATTGGTACAAGTACACATTTCCACATTAGATATGTTTTTCTCTAACACATCCTGATTACTTTGTGCAAAGTCCACATCTCCCTTATCCCCACCTTCTATATTCGCTTTTTCCTTTACCACCTGCAGTATTTTCCAGACAACAAATATTACAATAGAAGCTACAAGTATAATAAAGATCAGCTTACCTACAAACCCCAAAACTGCACCCACCATACTGAATATCTTTAAAATAATTCCTTTAATAATCGCTATTTCAAATGCGGTAAAAATTGCAATCCCAAAGAGTTCTGTCGCACATCCTCCCGGAAGGTCAAAATATATAACATCAAATATTTTATGATATAGCACAAAGTTAATAATTACCAAAACCAAAATTCCAATTCCCAATAATGTGTCCATTACATACCTCTTTCATCTTTTGAATACTTTTGTCGTATTCATCAATTTTGCTAAATTATTCCGTCTCATTTTCTTTTCGACGTTTGCTCAATACCCCTTCTATCACCCTTGCAGAATATCCGCCTGCCCTTGCAATTTTTGCCCTTTCACGCCTATCTGTTTCATTTTTCGCAAGATCAGCAATAAACTCCGCACGGTACAGCCGCATGGGACAGTCAATCTTATCCCCGTGGAAATGCGTAAATAATTTAAGCATTGCATCACGTCCAATCAGCTCAAATAGTTCTAAATAACTGTCATTCAGTGCCTCAGCCTCGTTTCCATCAACATGAAACGCTTCATAAACCATTTCATCATTGATATTGTTAAAATCAATTTTAATCACTCTGCTCACCTCCAATCCTACCAAAGTATACCAGTATTACTTGACATAATTTCAATTATAAAGCGATTGTTTTTACGCACAACAAAACGTAATTATTTTTCGTCACATAAACTGTTTACATTTTATCCGTGCATGGTGTATTCTAATAGCCTTGCTTTAATAAATGCCCGACTATCGCATCCAATACTCCACGCCATAAATGTATAAACCACTGACTGCCACTAAACTTTTTTACTAGAATTGGGCTGATAAAATAGTATGCCCGTATAAATATTCTCCCACAAAAATGTCTGGCTATTGCTTTATCACGATAGCTGCGCAATACCCATACTTGAGGGCAGTCATATGAACCATAAACTGCTGTGGCGATATAACAGCCTTCCTTCTTCACTGTAAAACCATGCTCTTCAAGCGTTTTATTAAAATCAGAAATAATTTTCTCTTTGTACCTTATATAATCTGACTGATACTTATCATTATTCTTAATTGCACTGTCTATAACCATTGTTAATGCATCATACACTTCCTTTAACTCGTGGGTTGTGAATGTCTTTTTATCCCCCGCCAGTCGTGCGAACTCTCCTCTATTAACTATAAATGCAGCTTTATATTCATAAAACGTAGAATATTGAAAATAAAAATCTCTTTCTTCTTCTGTGTCCACCCCAGTAACATCAAGCGCTTTCAAATACATTTCATCAATTTGCTTATGATGTTCAAGCATCTCCATATCACCAGTCTTATCGATTGATTTAAAAAAGTCATTAGCAGCTTCCTTGGCTAATTTTATACGCTTTTGGTATTCCGAATTCATTTTTCTTCCTTTCCGCAAAATTTCTTATATGCATTTTTCAGTATAAAAAACATCTTCATTTTATAACATTTCCTTTTGTTCATTGAAAACTGACGGTATCATTCAGTTTCCTTCTCTTTCCGCCTCTTGCTCAACAATCTTCAATCACCCTGACTGAATATCCTCCCGTCCATGCGATTTTAGCACGTTTCCTCCTACGTGATTGATTTTTGGACAAGATCAGCGATGTACTCTAAACGGTACAGTCACATAGGACAATCAATTTTGATTACTCTGTTCACCTCCAATCCTACCAAAGTATACCAGTATCACATGACATAAATCCAACCATAAAACATTTATTTTTATGCGTGATAAAATGTAATTATATATTATCGCATAAACTGTTTACATTTTTTGCAACATAATATGTATTTAGGTTTTCACCGTGGATTATACAAATGGATATTGCATTTCCGCTTACATCCAAACATGCTTGCCCCCTATTCCTGCAGATATACAAAATCACCATCATACAGCCACAATACATCATCGTATCCAAGCGGCAACGGCACCTCACTAATCAGTGTTCCGAAGAAGTTCACCATGATACCATGCCTTACTCTTGCCGGATCACCCTGACCCTCATCATCATCGGCAACCTCATACTGGTATCGTTGTTTTGGTACGGTACTCCTGTCTATACGCATATCACTGAAATCACATAAGATACCACATACACTGACTTTCTGAAACTTCTCCTTCCTGTAATCAAGCCTCATGATTAAATACCTCCTTGCTCATTTCTCGTATACGGAGCCGTCATCATACACTCTGTAAGTGACTGTATCACCGCCAACACGCCCAATAATCTCAACAAAATCCGATGCCGGAACCGTTTCCAGAATATAATCCAGACGTTCCAGTGCCTTATCCTGAGCATTCCTAACTCTTTCTGTCATATCCTTTGCCATATCTTTCTCCAATCTGCCCTCGTAACCTCCGGGACGGGCAACAAAAAATCCCCATGCCACAACCGGCACAGGGATCATTATACTTCTATATTCAAAATATCAACCTCCACATTTCCCTTCGCCAACGTGAAATGCCCCAGAAAATTGCATATCTGTTGCATTTGATTACGAATATGCAACGCCTACCCTCTATCTGTCCTTAAATACCGAAATCTGCAACAAATTACTTGCATCTGTTATCATATCTATTGCAAAATTCTATAAAAGAGTCTGCTTATCAAATACATAGACACCTACAGCGTAACTCTCTGTCCCCATACTCCTGACAAGATATCTAACCGATAAAATCCAGAACACCGCTGAGTTCATCCGGCAGTCTCCCACATGCTTCTGGTAATCCTGCTTCTTCTGACATAGATTTCTCTGGAATCTTCTGTACATTTATCGTACCGATACCTGACAATAATGCTCCTACCAACTTCATCCCCTGTTCCTGTATCTCTTCCCGCACTGTTACAAGCATATGTTCATGGAACTGCTGACGCTCCGCCATCTCTATTTGTATGCTGAGATATTCCTCCAAAACCCTCTTCACATAGGAAGTAAGTGACACAGAACCCGCCGCTTCTGCCAGTTTCATGTACAGGCTGCTATCCGCTTCATCTTCCATATTAAAGCGAAGGAATATCGCTTTTTGTTGTCCAGCCATCAGTTCACCTTCTCTCCAGCATCTGCCCTGCAAGAAATTCATACCCTTTTGCATTGGCGCACAAATCACAGTCGTAAGCGGTATGATTCCTGAATTTTCCTGTATGTTCACGTGCCATCAGCGCACCGCCGCCCACATAAATGATGTTGATATAGTCAAGACTGTAACCTCGTTCAGAAAGCTCCAGTTCCAGAGAATGTATTTTTTCCCGCATCATTCCATGGATTAACTCTGCGTAGACTGTTGGCAGATTACTTCCTTCTTTTAACATGACCTTCATGATCTCATGTTCCGGGATATCCTTCCCTGTCTGTATTTTCATATCCCGTTGGATTTCTTTAATCCATTTGACCATAGCCTTTTCAATCGTGATAGACTTGCTCTCAATCGGAAGCCCATTCCGCACATAGACAACATCCGTAGTCTTACTTCCAATATCTACGATCAGGTAATCGTCTTTCATATTACCAAGCCTTGAAGCTATCGCGGAATAACACTGTGGACATACAATCACTTTTACAATCGTTACAGAATATTCTTCCCCCTCATAGGAAAATTCCAACGTATTCTGCTGATCATAGTAATCAACCAGCTTTAGCTTATCCCTCCCAAAACTGGAAAACGGCAGACCAACCGCAAGTACAATCTTTGCCTTGTGAAGTCCCTCTTTCCGAAGTTCCATTGCAATACCCGCCATCGTACGGAGCCTTGCCGTATCATCCGATATCTTATCATCTGTAATTGCCGCTCTGCCTTCCCCTACCTTAAAATATTCTCCGTCATAAAACAGAGAATTTTCTTTCAATGTCGGTTCAACACTCCCAAGCATATGTACGCCATTGTCAAATATAAAATTTGCGGTCTTTCCAAGCTGATAGCCGTCATCAAAGCCTATGATACATCTTTTATCATCTAATCTGATCATGTTTTTCTTTCCTTTCTCCTGTTATTTTATAATCCTCTCCTGCTAAAAGCAGAAATCCCCATGCCACAATCGGCACAGGGATTACCATAGTATCATGAATATAATATATAATTGCAGGAACATCTTATCCGTTTCCCTACAGTCCAATCGTTTCAACTTTTCAATGATTCATTCAGCATACTCAATAAACCTCTTATAAAATTACCATAACAATTTAGTGTAACTATTATACAGGGTCTGGATTCTATTTCATTCGTTTTTTCATTAATAAGCATTGGTATTTGACCATCATAATCAAGTGCACCTATATTCAACAAATGTACTATTCCATCATAATGATACTTCGTACCATCATTTGGAAAACGTTCATCAGATTCATCAATATCCAACAGCATTTCTAAATAAGGATAAAATGATTTTGAAATCATATTTACAGTAAAAAAATAATCATCCTTGTTTATCTCTCCTTTTGCTAAATAGTTAAATGCCATTCCTATTAATTTCAACTTTTTGTCATCATCACACGAATCTACAATGTATAGGAGCTGCTTAGAAATTCTACTACATTCTTCGATATCACTGAATTTTTCTTGCCATTTAGTATTCTTCTCTATGTTCTCAATGAAACTTTTTAATTTTTCCAAAAAAATTCTATCACGAATATCTGCACTTATTTTTATCATACTAAAGGTGGAGCCTACAATAGGTAACTCTTTTATGATACCATCTCGTAAAAACATATCTAAAGTAAGCTCACCATAATCTGTCAACAAAGACATTATCTCATCTTTCATAATTAAGCCCCCTTTATACAACTTTAAATTGATTAATCGTCTCCAGATAAATACCAACCATGTTCAGTATGTCTGGGAAAAACATAGCCAGAGCTATCACTCGATTTTCTTTTATGTATTTCTCTATCAAATTGATCTAATATACTTTCTAATTCTATGGCTCTTGAAATATCTTTGGGTTCCGAACACCATGCCTTTCTAATCTCTTCTCGCTCTGTATCAAGCTCACTGTCGGATAATGATTCCATCCATTCATTACTATATTTGGGATATTCTCTTCCATTTAAATATTTGATTATCTCAAACCCTGTAACGGCTATCGCACAAAGACCTGCTATAATTCTACCAGTACTCTTTTTCATTTTAACCTCCTTCACTTCACAATTGTATCTAGAATTATATGCACTCCCTATCAGTAACACAATCACTTAAAGATAGAATACACAATTAACTCATTCGTCGTCAACTATAACCAACTCCATAATCTTACTCACCGTAACATCTTCCACATACTTCATCAAATAGGGAACAACAGCCTTAAAATTTTTCTTTTTCACCCCCGAAATCCTCCTAACATCCGTCCAATAAAAAGGCTTCCCCTCCTCTTCCAACTTCCGATAAGCCCAAATAATCTTCCTCGCCCAACTCTCAGGATAAGTTTCCGTATATCTCTCAAAAATAGCCTTACACCTCGGCATATTCTCCAACTGATGTCCCCGCAGATTCATTTCCCGATACACAAGCCTTTCCGATACCCTCTCTGGTCTGCCGTTTTCATTAGCAGTTCCATCATATACACCCTTAGCAAACCTCTCTAATACAGGAGCCATTTCCCGATCCAACAGTTCCCAATCTACAGGCGCAGTATTCCTCATATAATGGCTGTCCTGTTCCTGCTGAATCTGCTCCTTGGTCAAAGCGGAAGCCGTTAATTCCTCCGCTCTCATCCCCAAGAAATAAGCAATCTGACAGACAACCGAAAAGTCATACAGATTCTCCAACAATACTCTCTGAATCTGATACACACTTGCTACACTACATATCCCCATATTTCTATAAAACTCATTCATATCATCAGCAAGCATCTTCGTATATCTGCTCCGTCCTGATGTTTTCAAATATTTTGTCCTGCTCATTCCATCATAAAGGATAGAACTGATAGGAATATCATTTTCAAAATCCATCACCGAATCAAATACTGACACCAGATATTCCATATACTGAATCACCGATAAATCATTCTCAAATACTGCTTCTCTGTCATATGTATAGTTTTCAGCAGGGCAAAACGTAAAACTCTGCTCACTCTTTGCCGGAACACTCGATTCCATAAGCCTGCATTTATGCTGTGTACATATACACATATTCCTGATCTGGTGCTTCCTATGCCAGTATGCTTCCCCATAAATTTCTCTGTCCTCTTTTACACACAATGGACAGAACCGCAGATAACGTTCCCCATCATTTCTAGGAAGAACAGGAAATAAATGATGTACATCACAAGAATCATGCCCCAAATGATACAGAGCCTCTTTCTTTTCTGCCAATGGAACAAACCTTGCATACTGAGGATACATGGTATGATCTAAGACCAATTTATCCAGAAAATATATTTCACCGATCTGCTCCCTAGCTTCATTATTTAAGTTACCAATGAATTCTTTGCTTAGATAATCTGACTTCTTACAATACAACTCCTGCAACGCCATCTTATGGGAAAAACAGCCAGAATGTACATAGTATCTACCAAACCAACTATATACCAATTCATCAGGATAAATTGTCGGCATATATGTAATCATACAGCCACCTCCATCACTGTCATATGTTCTTTCAATAACTGTACGATATCCACATTTCCATCCTTGGCAACAGAAACTAATCCTGCAATCGTAACCTCTACACTATCCCCTTCTCTTATAGGATTCTTCACACCCGCACTCATAACAGACACTTTCCTTTTGGGCTTGGATGTCTGCTTTTTCTGTTCCCTATGGATAAAACCATGCAGCATAGACAACCGTTTTTGATATGCCTCTTGTAGAGATTCCAGATTCAGGACTTCTTTACCATTCAAAATAGCGATCTCCTGTGCATCATGGAGCAGAGACACCACCACCGAGATATTTCCCGAAGTATGCTCATAGAGCCATTCCATGATCCCGTCTGTGATCTCCGTTTTCTGCTTCACATACTGATAGGAAAACACAATCTTGCAAAACTTTCTGAAATCCATACCATACTCCATCACATCATACCGTAACCCTAATGACCTTCTGGCAAGTTGAACCGCCTGTTCAAAAAATACCGCACTCTCAGGAGTCCCCACCATACAGATAGAAATACCGCTGTTATTGATAAGCTGTGTAAGCATCCCTACAAGACTCTTTCCATTTTTACTGTTACATACATTCTGAATCTCATCCACCACCAACAAGCCGATATGATTCAATGCTACCTGACTGACACTCCCGATCAGCATATCTGTTGTAGTTCTAGCCCGTAGTGCATTCTGATAATACTTACTGTCTATCATTTCATCCACTTTCCGCAGTATCTCCAAAAGCAACCCCTTTACAGAAGAATCAAAAGGACACTGGACACAGATACAGGGAATAATCTTTGTATATGGATTCTCCACTTCAATCACCTTATTTTCAGTAATCAGCGTGATTGCCCTACTAATAGCGGAACTTTTACCAATGCCGGATGCCCCAATGATCGTAAAGCTGTCTGAACCACCCATAATACCGCTGTACTCCTGCTGTATCACAGCCCTATAATTCTGATTCTTCTGCTGTACCGCCAGTTTCGTACCCTTCTTTTGTAATGACCGTAACAATGCCAGATACATTTTACTGTAAATTTCCAATGACATCTGGGAAGGTACATATATCCTGTAGAGATCAGAAAGTGCCATAAGACGCATAGGAACCTCTGCTGTACAGATTGATTCATCATACTTCGGTAAAACTTTCAATGCTGAAAACAAATCATCCCCTGACTTCATAGTTGGCAAAATATGAATAATGATTGAAAAATCAATCACAACAACTCTCCTCCTTCATGTAATCCTGATGGCACCTGCTTTGTTCCTTTTTTCTGGTGTTACGAATATTCTTCATATGTACATCCCTATGACCACTAATACTGCTCGCAATAGTTTCAATATGTTGTGCCAGATCAATCTGCGCCTGTAAGTTGTTCCTCATTTCATTCTTACTAATAATCCTCTGTCCAGTCTGTATCTCCTGCACTCCAACAAGATCTTTTCCCTGAAAACGGGATTCTATCAACACAAATTCCATATACACACCATTCTCAATTATCCATACTGAAGTCACATCCTCTGGGTTATAAGCCACCGTCACAGTACCGCCAGATAGATACTGCTCTGTATATCCCTCACAGTGATACCGCAGCTTATTTACTTTCAAACCCGTCCGACCAAATTTCCCTGTAGTCCTTGGCAACAATGTCAATATCAATTCTCTACTATCCACACTGATCAGATTAGCGCCTATCTGTGACTTACCCCATTCCCAGATACAGGACGCATAAGGCTTCACCCCTGCATTTATCATAGCTTCTGTATAAGGAAAGTTTTCTATGATCCGTTTTGAATTATAGTAGATCATACAATGTAGGATAATCTTCTCAAAGTCCAACATCGTCAGACAGGCATCTTTACGGTAATCATGTGCGCCTCGTTCCTGATAATCCGGCTCGATCACACCCTTTCCCTTCAAATGCTTCTTATACGTCTCCTGTATCAGATCAAAAAACTTCTCTACCAACCCTTTCAGTTCTGGTCTGTATGATGGCAGATTGACAACCGTAACACCCAACTCTGCGATCTGTTCAAAATTCTCCGATTTATATTCACTACCCATATCGGTAACAAATGTCCCCGGAAGCCCGTTACAATCCCAATCTTCTTTTTCTATAGAGATACCAAAACGCCTACACCATGCAGCCTTATCAGCTATGATATTCAGCATTAACCCCCGAAGACTGTATACGCCACCTTCCCATGAAAGAGAATAACCACAGCACAGGCTACTGTAAGCATCAATACATGCAGTAAGAATTGGTCTGCCAACCAGATTTCCTTCCTCATTGATCAGATAAATGTCACACACCGTAGCATCCAACATCCCTACACCAACCGAAGGAGCAAACGCCTGTACACCTTCTCCGATAAGAGGTCTGTTATTCCTCTGATAATTCTTCAATCCATCCCTTGAAATATAGAAGTTCTGCATTTTCCTAGTCTTACGATAAAAATACCGAAACTGATAGAAGGATGGATATTCTACACTCAACACGCCACTGGCATCACAATACTTCTCTTTGAGCATCATTGTGTATGCCGTCATAAGGGATTGCTTCTTTGTGGTATAGAAAAACTTGTTCAACGCCCATCTCATATGCACTTCATCCTGTGTCAGTTCCCGTTCATTCTGATGCTTCTTTGGAGCAAGAACAGTCACATCCAGATACGATAAATAAAGACAGAGATAATTCCTCACAGTCTGTTTCGATACTTTATGTTCCTCCGCTATAGAACAGATCAGTTTAGAACGCATCTTATCATCTGACATAAAAGAAAGAACAGGTGCAATCATTGTGTATCGCTCATGCATAACCTTCCTCTGGTCTGCATCTAAAGCATCCACAATCCTGATTCCTGTAATCTCAAATAACTCTTCATTAGAACACCCGACATAAAATTCCAACAACTCTGATTCTACCCATACTGGCATAGTATGTTTCACACAATCAATCATGAGGATTCTATCATCCTGAATATCCAATATACGCATTATGGTATCACCAGAACGCAACAGATCATACTTCTTCATCAATGACCAACCCCCAATCCGTAACTCCATGTCTGATCCAATACTCCCTTGAAGCATCCAATAGTTTCACTGTCAGAGGCTTCATCAGAAATTTACGGAACACACATTCCCGTACCATCAGATCACCATCTGTCTTGGTACAGACAAAATCAGAAGTATACTCCCCGACATCCAATCCATCCAAAAGGATATTACATCTGATCTCCTTCACTTCATCACTCGCCTGCAACAGATCAGCATAAGCATACTGGATCGCATCATACGTCCTGCATACCTCAGAGCACTTACCGATCATCCTCTTTTCACATCGCCCCTTAAAGTTCTTTTTCCTCATCCTTGCAAAACCTCCCATCCGGGAACATCCTGCCATTTTCCCAAAAACACTCCCCAAAAATGAAAATGTATCGTTTTTGGGAATTTGGGGATTGTACTTTTGGGAAATCCGAAAATCAGCAAAAATCTTAAAATCCCCATTTATCGAGGTTTTCAAGTCATCCTTAATGAAAATCATTTCTCCCAAAAACGCAATCAGGAAATATCACCATGTCGTAGGGCACGGAAATTTTTTCTAGAAAGAGCATAAAAGGGCAATTTGTTTTATCCTGTCGGGCTTTCGCCCTGGCTGCCCCTACTCCATGGTGATCCTGTGCAGGACATTCCAACAAATCCAGTGTTTATGCAAGGGAAAGGATAATCCAAAGGATAAAAATAAGACCCCGCATCCTGCGATGCAAGGTCTTATTTTTCTATGTCGTAGCTAATTATATTTGCCTCTTTTTAGAATAAATTTCTGTGCCCTACGACATGCTATCCTTGACCTTGCATTCTTATTATAGACGATGAACACGTAAACCGCAAGAAATATTATCAAAATTTTACTATTTCATTTACTATACATTACTAATTTGCTCAGCACTCTGCATAACAGGAAAGGACATGTCCTTATTTCAGAGCTATACCAAGAGCCGTCTGATACTCACGCTTGAAAAGCAATCAACTATGTAAAGATTACCATTTAAATTTTTTGAAACGCTTTATTTTGCACCTTTATAAAATGATACGTACTTTCGTCCAGTTTATCTATAATTTTTTGAGTATCACTATCCTTTACAGTAATTCCAATGATTGTTTGGCAATTTTTACCTAATCGGACGATACTATCTAAAAATTTCTCCATATCATTTGGAATAATACTATGTTGCACTGGTTCATCAAAAATTAGTACCGTCGGATGATTCCCCGCCATAGCCATAGAAACCTGTAACAAAGCAACGGTATATGCCCATATTCCTCTGATATTATCACTTGCAGAAGAATCAAATTTCATATCAAAATTTTCTATCATGGGCAAATAATTATCCTCTGAAATTCCTATTCCTTTTTTATCTATGACACTCTTGTAACCATAATTTCCCAAATTGGCCACGAAGTTTTCCCGTAAAAATTTCAACTTTTTTGCATCATTACTTGAAAATTTATTTTCAGGAATCTGTTCTTTGCCCTGCAAATACTTTTTCCAATCTTCAGATAGTTTTTCAAATGCTTTTTTCTTTTCTTCTATATATCTAATCAAGCCTTCTAAATGGTCAATCCTTGTTTGTAACTCCATCTTTTTATATACAAGAGCTTCCGATAAATTATCATCAACAGCATATAAATCGCTTCTTAAAGCTTTTGCCAATCTCCTTAATGTAAAAACCTTCCCCTGAAGAAATTGGAGTTTCTGATCCATATCGTCTCTATTCTGCCTATGACTTTCTTTTGCATACTCCAACATTTCCTTTTGTGCCCCTAAATGCCGTATATTTTCATCAATACTCATAATTTCAACTTCTTCAACTTTAGGAAGCAATGAATCTGAAATATGTTGGTGACATACTGGACAAATATCTTTAGATGTTAGGCAATTTAATTCTGATCCTAATTCTCTAAGCCTTGCAGCATCTTTATTGTTTCTCAAGTCAGTATTAATTATTTCCAAATTATCATCCAGAACCTGAATTGCCGCTTTTTCTTGCATGATATGCTCTCTAAGCCACTTCATGTCTTCTTCATATGAAGCTATAGTTTCTTCAGTTTCATTCAACTCTTCTTGAAGTCCATCAAAATTATCTACTACCTTAGGTTTTATACGTTCAATTTCACTATATTCCTTTTTAAGTTCTCTTATATAGTCTTGTAGGTTTTGTTTATTTTTTAAAACATGTATACCGGTCAAATCAATTTTACTCAAAACACACGGTTTTGTTGGCAATCCAATAATATCACATGTTTCCCTCGTACACGAGTTAATAATATCCTTAACAAGCAACCCCCATTCATTTCTAATTCTCGCTTCTTCAGCTTTTAGTTCTTCTGTTTTCTTTTCATTATTTAAAGTATCTAAATTCATAACAAATTCTAACACTCTTTTTTTTGCATCTTTAATCCCTAAGATTGGCATTCCTGAAAATAAGTCTCCCCATCCATGCTTTTGTTCTATAAACATACATGAAAAAACTAACTGTAAATATAACTTTCTCTGCACTCCATCTGTTGCCGGAACCTTCGGAAGAGTAAGATGTAAAAACTTTTCTAAAAACCTATGAAACCCTTGACTATTTACCGCCGAATTTGGCATATGCACATAAGTATCTTCGATAAGGGTAGCTTCACTAATCTTATCCAATTCTGTATAATATATAGTAATAAGTCTTGTATCCCTGTTTTTCATTTTAGCAGTACGATACAATGTAACAGTCTCTTTTCCATTTGATATCTGTAAATAAATCTTTGCTTCCAAAACAGCTAACTTTTTATCTCCACTTTCTATATATGTTTTATAAACAGAGGTTAAGACTTTCTCCCCTTTACCCCCAATTATTTCCTCAAATCCTAATCCATAATATATCGCTTCAAGTATCGAACTCTTTCCGCAAGTATTATCTTCGCTTGCAAGAAAATTTAAACCCGCTTCAAATTCTTCATCAACACCATATAATCCGTCTTCTGTCTGTATTTCAATCCTTACTCTATCAATTTTCAGCATTTTTATACCTCCATAAAGACATCAGCCGTTCAACCTTTTCATTAGTTAATCCCAACCCTAATCTATTTAGAAAGATTTTTTCTTCAAACAATAAATCTTCACTTTCAATTTTTTTCACAAAGTCTTTTCCGTTTCCCGAAAGTTTAAAAGTTCCATTTTTTAATTGTATAATCAAATTATCTGCAATTGCATATTTTAAAGCTCGATTTACTGCCGGATCAAAACGCACAAGCATAAATCCCATCTTTTCATTTACATAATCCTCCAATGCTTTCATATATCTTTTTGTATTTAGCGCATTTGAAATAATATGCAATTTAACCAATGAACAGCCTGCTTTACTACTACAACTCTTGAAAATAATTAAGCATAATTGAGCCATCTTATAACTAATTCGATAATTATATGGCACTGCATCAGGCTTAGAATCAAAAATAATTTCATTTGTCAATATGTACTCACTCATGATACCCCTACTTTCTAAACATCATTGAACAGTCTGCCAACCACATACTAATAATATCTATTTTTAATTCAATAATAGATGCCGAATTAAAATAGCCACATGATTCTTTAAGCTGCTTTTCAAAATCGTTAAGTATATCATTAAAAATTTTAGAATTCATACTTTTTTTAGTATTCATACCCGTTTTTATTGTAACCTGCTTTTTATATGCCTGTTCCAAACTGTATACATCCTCATAAATAGCCGCATAAGATACCCGTAACATCCTCATAATCTCCATGCCTTTTATATATGATTCAATATACATATTTACAATCTGGTTGAATGCATCATCTTCCTCCTCAATATCATTCATAACAGCTTTTACTTTTCTTTTAATATTATTACTCTTTTCTGAATTGCATTGATTCCAATCAATATCTTTTACTTCCCGAACTGCAAGATTTAATTTGGCATCCGTTAATGACTCACGTATCGTTCGAGTTATTTCAAATTTAAAATCTTCAGCTACTTTAATTATGATATCAAAATCATCAGCAATATAGTCGTACTGTGTAGGATTATCCATTTTAACTTTCAAAACTTCTTTTCGCTTCGTTTCCGCATGTTCTATAATTCTTGCATCTCTAAACTCAGGTATAACAAAATGCCATTGATGTATTATTGGCACTCCCAACTTACCCAATCTGACTTTATAACCCTTATCAAGCAGCTTGCCTATATCAGTAGTCATTTTATTTCTTAAATGTTCATACAGTTCATCATCAGAATATTCCCGTTCTGGGCAATAGCACTGATTAACAATTCCATTTCTTGTAAATCCTTCTATTCCAGCATCACCACCATAAACCGCTGGTATTTCCGTATAATGTTGCTCTTGGTATTTTATACGATAACAAGACTGACATAAATCTTCCCATGTATCACCATCAAGTTTTCCCTCAAAAAAATCTAAAATCATTTTTCTTCACCACCCAGTATATTAATAGGAATCAAAACATCAGAAACAAGTACTTTTGTAATTCCACCCATATCAACAATTTGCTCTTTTCCTGAATCAGTAAATTTTATCTTTGCCACATGAATCTCTTCAAAGATCAATAAAATCAATATCTGTTCATTCAAATAGTAATAAATGTCATTAAGCATAAATTGGAGTATATCGTCATTCTTCATTCAATCCCTCCATTCTACGCTTATAACACTGGAATATTCTTCTATACATATCAAACATCTTTTATACGAACTTACAAGCATATATTATATTAACTATACCAGAAAATCCCGCCTTATAAAAGGCGGGGTTTTCATTAAATTATATACATTTCAACGGTAATGTCTTTCCACTACCCTCTCGCAGATAATCACCATTTGCTCTGCAAAAAGTCAGTACCTAAACATAATCTATCGTGAAATCGACGTATAGTGTCCCTATAACATCGTATCCTTGACCTTGCGATTTTATTATAACTGATATTTATCCAAATCGCAAGAAAATCCATCAAAATTACACGAACCAGTCACTCTCCAAATATACAGATCACATTTGTTGTCGCCTTCAAGATTACATGTATAGGCGGCACGAAACACCTTGCACACTAGTCCTAGTATGTATGAAAAAATCACATATTATATAATAATTTACTTCCACAAACTAAACTTTCCCGATATGTTGTCCACCGCATCACTTTCCCCAAACAGAATATATCCGAAATATTCTATTTCTTCTTCCGTCTGTTTCTGTAATTCCTGCGCCAATTCATCATCATGCCCTGTAGTATACATAACAGATGGATAATCAACTACCAGCAACTCCTCTATCATTTTTGCCTCAGCTAGGCTACTTTTCAATTTTCCGGCTCTAACCTTCGTAATAATAATTGGATATTTTGAAATACCAAGATGCTCATTCCCCGAAGCATCCATCAATATACTTCTTCCCATATGCTCAGTAGCATGGAAACCCAGCGCCATAGACAAATGAGCCGCCACATTCAGCGCAACACCCATTTCCAGTTTTGCATTCAACACTATTACAATCTTCTTTTCCCGATAATCATAAGGCATTCTCTTCTCCTCCAGCCAATCATTCATTTTTATATTGCACTTTTACATTTCATTCCTCAACCATCCTTGCGGATCTGCAAAGCCAGTCATCTGATTAATTTCTTTTCCTGCTTCTCTCAATGCTGTCCGAAACTTTTCGTATCCTCGCGCATCTAAATTAAAAACAAGTGAAAAATAATCCTTCTGCAACATCTCCATCTCAAGTTCATCTTCTCCAAAATATTTATATGGATAATACTTTTCCAATATCTCAAACGCACTGGAACCCGGAAGCGGCTCCAGTAAATTCGCCACCATTTCTCCCGGTGGCATTCCCAATTTTGAAACTGACAGCTCGTACAATGCTCTAGCATGACTAACTGTATTATGCAAAGAACGTTTTGACTCACCCGGCAGTCCTAGTACATACGATGGTGTTATGCCAATGCCGTTATCAAAGAGCAAATTTGCCGCATGGTAAAAAGTTGAAGCTGTTCCTATTTCTTTCCCAGTTTTTAGCAAAACTAAATTATCTCCACTTTCCACCCCAATCGTAATGTCCTGTACTCCAAATTCCCTTAAATATTTAGCAGACTCCTTCGTCACCTCATCTCCGCGTCCAAAAATCCCCATAATGGGCAACTGTATATTTCTTTCTTTTTTATATTTTACTGCTTCTTTTAACCAATCCAAATTCCCGCACAGGTCATCACCCACATCAAATACAAAATCTTTTTCACTTAACTGCATCTCATCCAAATTATTAAAAAATCGGTTTATTGAGAAAAAGCGATACCCCTCGTCTGCTCTTCCACAAAATACACATCGACTTCCTTTAGCGCGAAACCGGCATCCCTTATGGCTATAAATGCGATAATAATGCCCGCCCTTATTATGAAAACTACTCTTTTCCAAATTATGTTGATATCTCTCGTAACGAATATCCTTAGCTCTATAGGGATTGGGGAACTCTTCTAACTGGCACAATTTAGGGGGAATACTGTGAACTTTCTGGTTATAATCATCCCAAAGTACTACTCCCGGTATTCTACTAATATCATAATTTCCAGAACAAATCTGATAAATCGGGATTTCTCCATCCCCACATACAACACAATCAATATAACTGTGTTTTCTGCTAATAATCTTCTCCGACATCTGTGTTGCATGATGACCACCAACGAAAACAAATGCCTCCTGTTGTTTCGCAGCCCTGCAAATACGTATAGCATTCTTATAAGAAAGGAGTTGGATGCTGATGCCTACATACCTAGGCCGAAACATGAGCATCTTATTTATAATCTCCTCTGTCTGCATGATCATCCCATCTAACATGAGAACTTCTACTGCACTATCTTTTTGTTCCAAATAGGCTTTTATCGACATCAAACCCAATGGTGGGCAAAACAAAGAAGTTGAATCTTTGTATCTACTGTCTATCGGAGCATTAATTAAAACAACCCGCTTTTTATTGCATTCCATTAAATATGTCTCTCATCAAAATAATAAATAATATGTGTTGATTTATCTATCCCATATTTCTTTATGATACCCTCAATCAAATTGGTAAATCGAGTCAACATTGGAAACTGATAACAAGAAATAAAAAGTTCAAATATGATAGCCTGATCCTGTCCAATTGCATAACTTCTGATAATATCCTCCAATTTAGTGTTCTGCTCCCGATTAAAAAGAACAATCTCCTTGTTCAACCGCTCAAGCAGAATCTTTGGTTGCATCTTTCTCTCCATATATATGGTCAATGTTGCCATATTCCATGTCGAGTTTAAATAAGCATCTGGATTTTTTAGTAATTTTATATTTTTGCTCTCATTTAAGCCGCTACTTTCGTATATCACATTCATAAAGTAATGGGACTGCTCTTCTTCCATATATTTATTTTCTATCAAATATTTCATCAGCTTAATTTGAAACTGCTCATCTGATTCTTTGCCTCGGTATTTTACTACAATATCATATTTCCCATACAGATGATGAATCCCGCACAGTATGATTTTTCTTCCATTCTCGTCATTATACTGATTAATATATTTCTCTATTCCAGCTCTGGCATCCGCGCAATCCAAAACGTTAAGAAACAGATAATACAGATCCGATGTGTCAACAGATGTATCAAATTCCACATTTTCTAGTTCAATCGGGGCAAATGCATTTTTATAGACATCACATTCGATATTCTTATAAGAACTATAAAATTCTAAACTATAAGGTCCTTTATTATCTAGCTCCATCACATCCCAATTATTTATCTGCGACTGGAAAAGATACACCTCAGCTTTCTCTTTCGTAATATTATACAACATAAAACTATTTCTTGATATATCTCCCAATTGTTCCCGCGACTCCATCATACTCCCCGCCGCAACAACATATAACTGCCTATCCGGATGTATCACTTTATTTCCCCAGTTTACTATCGAAGGTTGATGCTCATGTCCATGAAGAGCCATATCTATATCATTTTCCAAGAAAAAATCTAAGGTTCTTCTAGCATCCAACGTCAAGGAAAATCTATCAGGTGATTTTATCGTCTCCTTTTCCACTGACGATACTGGGAGGATGTGATGATGAAATGCTGCCAAAACTACCAATTCCTTGTTATCACATTTATCTTTATAATATTGAATTAATTTTCTACATGCTTTATGCTGTTTCTGTGAAAAAAAACCTTGTCCTTTTCGCTCTTCGGACTCCAAAAGGTCAATTGTAAAACGAGGTGCAGCTTTATAAATCGAAATGCATGTTTGTAAAA
>OFGO01000743.1_pt1 | contig 28311 bp, 24 predicted proteins | sample 1521761 | NCBI WGS metagenome assembly OFGO01 (sample SAMEA3504128, study PRJEB24116) | mouse gut metagenome | biome: mouse gut; feature: mouse-associated habitat; material: faeces | place: Denmark | collected 2011
GCGGTACGCGAGCTGGGTTCAGAACGTCGTGAGACAGTTCGGTCCCTATCCGGCGTGGGCGTAGGATATTTGAGAGGAGCTGTCCTTAGTACGAGAGGACCGGGATGGACCGGCCGCTGGTGCACCTGTTGGCCCGCCAGGGCCATGGCAGGGTAGCCAAGCCGGGACGGGATAAACGCTGAAGGCATCTAAGCGTGAAGCCCCCCTCGAGATGAGATATCCCAACGCAAGTTGTAAGACCCCTTGAAGACGACGAGGTAGATAGGGCGGGGGTGGAAGTGCGGCAACGCATGGAGCTGACCGCAACTAATCGGTCGAGGGCATGACCAGTGATGGTGTTGGGGACGGATGGAAAGAGAGTGGTTTCTTCTTCTCGTATGCTGTTTTGAAGGTGTATGGAGAACCCTTGCGGATTGATCTGCAAGGGTTTAATATGTATATATGATAGAAAATTTGGGTAAAATATATAGAGAATGATCCTCGATAGCTCAATGGTAGAGCACACGGCTGTTAACCGTGGGGTTGTTGGTTCGAGCCCAACTCGGGGAGCTTGAAAAGTCCTGTAAACATCAGCGTTTGCAGGATTTTTTGTTATCAATCATTTCATTTAAAAAATAAAAAAAGCAAGGTTCCATGCGCAATGCGATTGTGAACCGAAAACAAATACTTATCAATACATATCTACGGGATGCACAGAAATTGTTCGTGCTATCCGTCAAGACCTCATACATATCTGTATGGGGTTTTTGTTTTCCCCACATAACATATTTTAAAACAGATATTTGCAAGTTAATTAAGGCGAATCCTGTCTTTTATAAGGTGGGATTTTCTGGTATACTGTTTTTGTTATATAAGTATTCTGTAGATTTTTAAAATTTTTTTGTAATAGAGAGATATGTTGTTTCCCGATTGGAGATGAAATTATGAGTAAGAGTGACCAAATAACAAGAAATCAGCATTATGTATCAAGAGGAATACAGAAACAATTTGCGGATACAAAAAAGAAAGTGTATGAATTATATATAGAGAAAGATATTTTGTCTAAAAAAGACTATGAAAAGACAATGGCACAAAATTTTGTATATGAACATCCGAAGTTAAGTACAAATTATCTTGAAAAATTATTTTCTGATATAGAGGATGTATATATTCCAAAGATTGATAGTTGTATTGCTAAAATAGAAAAAGAGAATTTATCTGGAATAAATTACAGCCAGTTCATTTTAAGAGTAAAGGAAATGTTGCCAATTTTTATGATTTTCTATTTTAGAAGTGGCGCACTTTTGTATGAATATTCTTTTTCCTCTGAAAATCCAAAATTGGATAGAGTAGAAAGAATGATATTAAATATTTTTAATGGAAGATATTTATGGGGACTGTGTGAAACAATTTCTAAATTTTATGAAAGTGCTGTAATAGTAGATGAGAAAGAAAGGTTTTTATTAAGCGATCAATATATTTCCACAGTGGCACTTTCCTATAAAAATAAATTTAGTAACGCATCGAATCGACAAATTGGAATGAAAGATACTATGATATTATTGCCACTGAGTGCAAAATATTATGTTGTTTTCTATCATGGGAAGAAACCTAATTATATATCAAAAGAAAAATTTTGTGTGCTTGATGATATTGATGTGGCAGAAATAAATAATGTGATTTATCAAAATTCCTATGTAAAGTGCATTGCTAAGAAGCAGGAAGCTTTTGATATGTTAGAGAAAATAACATTATATAGTCCGACAAAAACAATGATGTTATATAATGATGGAACGGTAAAAGATTATGTTTCTAAGCGAGAGGTTTTTTTGTATAAAAATGATAGGGATATGAATGAAAATTCAATCCATTATATAGATGATTATATACTTAAAATTAAGGGTAAAGTTGGAAGAAATAGTAAGTGCATTTGTGGTAGTGGGAAAAAATATAAGCAGTGTTGTATGAGAAAGTATGAGGAGGTTAAAAAAATAATTTATGGAGTAGAGAATCAGGATAGAGATTTGTATACAATCCCAAATGTAAGAATGGCTGAAGATGCGATAGAAATTTTTATAGGAAAAGAAGAGGGTTTAAATGAATCTGATAAATTGATTTTAGATAGAGTGAGAGGTATAATTCAAATATAAGTGAAAGATGTTAATTATACATAGCCGATTGGTTTTCAAAACGAGAATCAGTCGGTTTTTTTATTGCCCAAAACCCATACATAGCCATTCTGTATTATGCAGAGTGGCTATTAAATTTTTCAGGAAAGGAGGTAAACCGTGATGTCTAAATGTAAGGTAATCGCCCTTGCAAACCAGAAAGGCGGAACGGGCAAGACCACGACTGCCGTAAACTTAGGGATAGGGCTTGCAAACGAGGGAAAGAGGGTGCTGCTTGTGGACGCTGATCCGCAGGGGGATTTGACAACCTCTTTGGGTTGGGCAGACCAGGACAATCTTTCTGTCACGCTGGCAACGCAGATGGAAAAGATTATCCGTGACGAACCGATGGAAGTGGGCGAAGGGATTTTACACCATGACGAGGGTGTAGACCTGATTCCGGCGAATATCGAGCTGTCAGGCATGGAAATCATGCTTGTAAACGCCATGAGCAGGGAGTTCACCATGAAATCCTATCTTAGCGGGTTGAAAAAGGATTATGACTATATCCTGATTGACTGTATGCCGAGTCTGGGTATGCTCACCATCAATGCGCTTGCGGCGGCGGACAGCGTGATTGTCCCGGTGCAGGCGCATTATCTGCCTTTAAAGGGAATGACACAGCTTATGAAAACCATAGGAAAGGTACAGAGGCAGATTAACCCCGGACTAAAGGTAGATGGCGTGTTATTGACGCTGGCAGATATGCGGACAAACCTTGCCCGTGCCACAGCCGACAATCTAAGGCAGAATTATGGGAGGGTAATCAAAGTGTACCAGACGGTCATCCCCGTTGCGGTGAAAGCGGCGGAAACCAGCGCCGCAGGGCAGAGCATTTACAGCTATGACAGGAACGGTGCGGCGGCAAAGGCGTATGGAGCATTTACGAGGGAGGTGATACGCAGTGGCGAAAGAGATAAAAATGCCGCTTCCCTCAGCCGCTGACCTGTTCAGCACGCAGGAGGAACGGGACAACGAAAGCCGGGAATCCGTCAGGGAAATCCCATTAGAGGAAATCAGCGATTTTCCCAACCACCCGTTTAAGGTGAAGATGGACGAAAGCATGGCGGATATGGCGGAGAGCGTAAAGCAGTATGGCGTTCTGGTGCCTGCCCTTGTCCGGGAAAAGCTGGAGGGCGGTTATGAAATGATAGCTGGACACAGGCGTAAAATGGCAAGCGAGCTTGCAGAAAAAAAGGAGATACCGTGCATTGTCCGTAACCTCACAGATGATGAAGCCATTATAATTATGGTAGATTCCAACCTGCAAAGGGAGCAGATACTACCGTCAGAAAAAGCGTTTGCCTACAAGATGAAATTAGCGGCTATGAATAGGCAGGGACAGCGTACTGATTTAACTTCTGTCCCACTGGGACAGAAGTTGGGAAAAACGTCAAGAGAGCTTTTGGCAGAAAAATCACCAGACAGCAATACCCAAATTCAGCGATATATCCGTTTAACCGAGCTAATCACACCGATATTGGATATGGTTGACAGTGGTAAAATCGCCATACGTCCAGCGGTAGAGTTGTCTTACCTGCCGAAAGAGCAACAGACAATCCTGCTTGACACCATGCAGTTAGAGGACTGCACACCGAGCCATGCGCAGGCGATTAAAATGCGTAAATTTGCAGACGAGGGGAGGCTGAATGAGGACGTCATCCTCTCTATTTTATCAGAGGAAAAGGGGAACCAGAAGGAACAGTTTCGTATGCCAAAAGAGCGTATCAGTAAATATTTTTCACCGGGGACGCCTGCGAAACAGATGGAAGATACGATTGTAAAGGCATTGGAGCTGTACCGGAAACGGGAGCGGAGCAAGGACAGGGAACGGTAACATTGAGGCTTTCCACCGTGGGGCAACTATGCCCTTTTGCGGATAGCCTTTTTCACCGTTTCCCCCTTCCCACACCCTACCCCTTTTTTGTTACCAGCCGAATACCAGCCGAAAAAACAATAAGGAGCCGGTGGCTATCCTTTTTCTGGCTGGCACAACAGAACCAACAGTTTACTAACCCTGCACATTGCAGGGATTTTTTTATGCCAAAAAATAAAATGGAGGTAAGTAGATTGAAGAAGTTAAAAGAAAGATTGAAAAGAGGGCTTGCCCTGATGATTGCGGCGGCATCCATTGTTTCCGTGCTTCCGTCCATGAATGTGTCGGCGGCGTCCCAAACAGCGAAGATTACCTTTGCGTACTGCCATGACGGGGCAGGCAACGCCATCCGTTACCAGCAGACCGTCACCCACGACGGGAGGGTATGCGGAGAGGCGGGGGAGGCAAGAACCCGTATCTATGCGGACGGGGAGCCTGCCTTCTGTATCCAGCCGGGCGTGTCGCTGCATACCGGGAACACATTGCAGGCAAATGCGTCCGAAACATGGAACGCCTTAAGCGGGAGCCAGAGGGACGCCGTGAACCTTGCGCTTCTGTACGGTTCGCAGGGCAGCATGGGGAGCCTTCCCGGTTCCGAGGATGAAAAGGTGGTTGCCACGCAGATGGTCATATGGGAGATTGTGACCGGGTGCAGGAACGCCAATGCCCCGTATAACCAGACAGACGGAAAGTTTTATAACAGCATCTGCGCAAACGGGGCAAACGGCGGTGTGTCCGCAGCGTACAGCCAGATTGTGGCGGGTATGCAGGAACACGGGACAATCCCCAGCTTTGCGTCTACCGACAGGAACGCAGTTGTAAAGGAGCTTTCATGGGACGGGGATAAATACGTTGTGAAATTGACGGATACAAACGGGGTTTTATCAAAATATAACTTCACCTCATCCAACAGCAGCGTGTCCGTGAGTGCGTCCGGCAATACGCTCACCATCAGTTCCAAAAAGGCGGTGACGGAGGACGTGCTTTTATCCGCAACCAAGAGAAGCCCGGCAGTCAGCGGCACACTGGTAGCCTATGGCGATGCGTCTTTGCAGGACGTCGTGGTGGGCGTGGAGAGCGCAGCCGACATCACGGTGTACCTGAGCGTGAAAATCCCATACGGCCATGTGCAGATTGTGAAAACGTCCGAGGACGGGATTGTGGAGGGTTTAAGGTTCCAGATTACGGGCAACGGAATCAACAAAACAGTGGTTACGGGGAAGAATGGAAAGATTAAGGTGGAGAACCTGAATCCGGGAACCTACACCGTGACCGAACTGACAGAGGATCGCTATGAGCCGCAGAAATCACAGAAAGTGACCGTTGCAGGCGGGCAGACCGCAAAGGTGGAATTCTCCAATATCTTAAAGCGTGGGGATTTGAAAGTAATCAAAGGCTCCGAGGACAATCTGGTGGAGGGCGTGAGGTTCCATTTATACGGGACTTCCCTCTCCGGCGCAACGGTAGATGAGTATGCAGTGACCGACAGGAACGGTGTCGCTATGTTCTCTAACATCCTCATTTCCGGCTCCACACCATACACCCTTGAGGAAGTGGACACCGCTGTCCGCTATGTCATCCCGGAGAAGCAGAGCGTCACAATCAAGTGGAAGGAAGTCACCAGCGCAACCGTGACCAACATCTTAAAGAAGTTCCGTGTCAACGTGACAAAAACAGATAAGGAAACCGGGGAGCCGCAGGGTGACGCAACGCTGGCGGGCGCAGTGTATGGCATTTATGACGGGGACACCCTGATCGACACCTACACCACCGACAGCGAGGGGAAATTTACTACAAAGTATTATATCTGCGGCAATAACTGGAGCGTCCGGGAGATTACGCCATCCGAGGGTTATCTTTTGGATGAAACCGTACACCATGTAGGGGCGGAGCCGGAGAATTACACCATTGAGCTGAACACCACGTCCAATGACGTGACGGAGCAGGTCATCAAAGGGCGCATTTCCATCATCAAGCACACCGATGACGGAAGCACACAGATTGAAACGCCGGAGGAGGGCGCAGAATTTCAGGTGTATCTGAAGCGTTCCGGCAGCTATGACAATGCGAAAGAGAGCGAGCGTGACACGCTGGTATGCGATGAGTACGGCTATGCGGAAACAAAAGACCTGCCTTATGGCGTTTACACCGTCCACCAGACCAAAGGGTGGGAAGGCAGCGAGCTTATGAAGGATTTTGACGTGTATGTCAGCAAAGACGGGGAGGTTTACCGCTACCTGATCAACAACAGGCCGTTTGCGTCCTATATCAAGATTGTGAAGAAAGACGCTGAAACCGGGAACACCATCCCCCTTGCAGGCGCAGGCTACCAGATTTATGACAGCGCAGGGGAGCTTGTCACCATGAAGTACACCTACCCGGAAGTGACAACGCTGGATACGTTCTACACCGGGGCGGACGGATACCTGATTACGCCGGAGGAGCTGCCTTTTGGGGAGTACACAATGGTTGAGGTGCAGGCTCCCTATGGCTATGTGCTGGATTCCACGCCAATCCCGTTCACCGTGGCGCAGGAAAATTCCACCGAGGAAAGCGGCGTCACCGTTGTGGTGACGGAGCAGAAGAACGTGCCGCAGAAAGGAAGAATCCTTGTGTCAAAGACCGCCGAGGAGTTTGCGGGCGTGCAGGTTTCCGGTGACGGCTTCATCGACAAAGACGGGGATTTAACCGAGGACGGCAGCATCTATACCCCGGTCTATGAAGTGGCCGGGAAAGCGGGGGCAGTATATGAAATCATCGCCGCAGAGGACATTGTGACGCAGGACGGAACTGTGCGTGCAGGCGCAGGGGAAGTCGTGGACACCGTCACTACCGATGAGGACGGGAACGCAGAGACGAAAGAGCTGTATCTGGGAAAATATAAAGTCGTGGAAGTGACTGCACCCGATGGATGTGTGCTGAATATCGAAGCCCATGAAATCGAGCTGGTCTATGCGGGGCAGGAAGTTTCCGTGACGGAAACCGACACCGCCTTTTACAATGAGCGCCAGAAAGTGACGGTTGACTTAACAAAAGCACTGGAGCAGGACGAAGCCTTTGGCATCGGGAACAAAGGGGAAATCCAGAACGTAGCCTTTGGGCTGTATGCCGCAGAGGACTTGACCGCTTCCAATGGTGACGTCATCCCGGCAGACGGACTCATTGAGATTGTGTTCTGCAGCACGGACAGCATGGCATTTTTTGCCAGCGACCTGCCTTTTGGCAGTTATTATGTGAAAGAGGTATGCACCGACCAGCACTATATCCTTTCCGATGAGAAGTACCCGGTGGAGTTCTCCTATCAGGGGCAGGATGCGGCGCTTGTGAGCATCCATGTGCAGGACGGGGAACCCATTGAAAATGAGCTGCTCCGTGGAAGAATCGAGGGAATCAAAGTGGACACGGAGGACAAGCCGCTGGAAAATGCCACCATCGGCCTGTTTTCGGCAGGCACGGAGGAATTTACCGAAGATACCGCACTGCTGGTGTCCGTAACCGGAAAGGACGGGGCGTTTGCCTTTGAGGACGTGCCGTTTGGAACCTATATCGTGCGGGAGATTGCGGCACCGGAGGGGTATGTGCTGAACGAAGCACTGCATTATGTTTCTGTTACGGTAAATGAAGAAGTGATTGAGATTAAAATCACGGATAAGCTGATTATCGGCAGCGTCCGTCTGACAAAGGTTGACGCAGACTACCCGGCAAACAAGCTGACAGGCGCAGTCTTTGAGCTGTATCAGGACACAGACGGAAACCAGAAATTCAACCCGAAGAAAGACGCACTGGTTGCTGAAATCCCGGAAATCTCCGAAGGCATTTACCAGACGGACGGGCTTTTATATGGCGGCTACTTTGTAAAGGAAAAGACCGCACCAAAAGGGTTCGTGCTGGATGAAAACGCCTATTTCTTTGAGATAAACGAGGACGGGAAGATTGTGGACGTGGAGAATGAGGCAGGCGTAGGGTTTATCAATAAGCCGATTACCGGAAAGCTGGAGCTGACAAAGACGGACGTATCCGACGGGAAGCTGCTCCCCAATGCAAAGTTCCGCATTAAGGATGAGGACGGGAATGTAGTTGCAACGGGCGTGACCGATCAGGACGGGCTTGCCACCTTTACGCTCCGCTATGGCAAGTACACCTACCAGGAATATGACGCACCGGAAGGCTACCTGATTGACGAAAGGGAGTTCCCGTTTGAAATCAGAGAGGACGGGCAGGTTGTGAAAGCAGCCATGACCAATGAGAAAAAGCCAGTGGAGATTATCACCACGCCAAAGACGGGCGATGAGAGCAACGTGGGGTTGTGGATTGCCTTATCCGCCTTATCCGTGGCGGGGATCGGCGTGTTCGGCGTTCTGGCGGCTATGAGCAGGAAAAGGAAGGAGGACTAAGATTATTATGAAAGCAAAGACAGGAATCAGCATTGCGCTTGTGGCGTTTATCGTAGTTGCAGCGGTATTCTTGAGAATCCGCAGGAAGAAAGGGTAAAACAAACCCATGCGGTAATTCAGGTGAATCTATGCAGGAAGTGTTACGGGGGCGGCGGTGAGCCGCCCTTTACATACCGGAGGAAAGGAGGTTTTCGAATGGCAGAGAGATTTAATTCCGGGATGGCAGAGAGGTTCGGCATAACCGCCGCCCTGCTTTTGGAGCATATCTGGAGGGAAGTGAAAGAAAACGAGTTCCACCATAGACATTGCTATGAGGGGAACACATGGATGAGATGCAGCAAAAAGGCGTTTACCGTCCATATGCCCTATCTCAGCAGGGGCATGATAACGTGCGGGATTGGCAGGCTGAAAAAAGCCGGGATTCTGGTGCAGGGCGAACACAACGGGAGCCGCTTTGACCGGACGGCATGGTATGCCTTTACTGAATACGGAAAGAAAGTCATGGAAGAAAGCGAGGACGGGGCGCATGGATAACAGGGCTTTTGCATATGGCGGGAAACATTTTGTCCCGGTGAGGAAGTTTGAGAAAAAAGACGGGGACTTTTACCAGATTACACGCAGGCTTAAGAGGGATTTGGAATTTGGCTTTTTCCGGTCAGACTGCTATGGGAAGGACGGGCAGAAAGCGGAATACAGCCATGAGGGATTTTATGCGGCGTCCCCGGACAAAACCTGCGATATTTTCCGGTGTGTGGAAAATGGAAGGCTGTATGTCCCGTGTGAGTATGAGTTGCAGGAATATAAAGAGTCGCAGAAGGACAGGAGGCGGGATTATGAGCGATGAAAAAGAGAAGCGGATGGTAGAAAGCTATGAGATTACGCAGGGAATCCAGATCGGAGACAAGGAAGTCATATTCGGTGTGGATGAAAAGGCAGAAATGCCGTATCTCTGCGCTTTTTATGTCAGCAACAGCATTATGGAATCCTATCAGGAGTGCATGGTGGGCGATGATTACGCCGAGATTATGGAGCTGTTTGCCGACCGGGTGAAGGCGCAGTGCGTAAAGGTGCATGGGGAGCAGGAAAAAGTGGACGTGCCGAGGGAAAAAATCACAGCGGACAGGTGTATCCCCACGTTCCAGTGTGGGGACATCGTAGGAAAAGTAATGGCGGTCAAGCCGGAGGCGTTAAGGCCGGAGTACCGTTCTGCGGAACACCAGTTAATCTTAGTGACAGGCGGGAACGGTGCGAGGGAGCGTTCCTTTGGGAGCGCCTGCTACTGTATCACCCTTTATTCCGGTGAGCATGAGAGGTGGGAGCGGTATGACCTTGCGGGAGAGGTAAAGCCGGAGTGCCTGCCGGAATGGGCAAAGGAACGCTTTGCCGAAATTCAGAAACAGGAGGCGGCGAAAGCTGCCCCGAATCAGAATCAGAATAAGGATAAGGATATGGAGGTGCGCTAAATGGACAGTTTCAGAACCAATGCGGGGTTTGTCATCACGACATCCATCCCCGTGGGAAATGCCGAGTTTGTTTTGGGTGTAAACATGAAGAACCCCAATTCTTTCGTCACATGGGAGTGCAAGGGACAGACGGATTACTTTTGGGGGCATTATACGGACAGCCTTTTAAAAGCGACAAAGGATTTGTGCCAGCGGGCAATGGATGAAATTCTGTATCTGGAGCAGAGGGAGGAAAAAGCAGCACAGAGGAACCCGGACAACGGGTATCATCTGGAAGCATTCGTAAAATATGGGGACAGCAGTGCGGTGATCCAGTTCCCAACGCCGGAATTGGCGGATGTGCTGGGGAGCATTGGAATCACGCAGCCACCGGAAAAGGTATATCTCAAAGCGTATTCCGACATAGAAGTGCAGTTGCAGAATGGTGGGAATAAAGTGTCCGACGCACTGGTGCGGCTTTTCCGGGACGACAATTCGCTCCGCATGGTGAACGAGGTTGCAAAGGCGGTGTTCCATTCTGATTGCCGGGTATATGAATGGGTGGAAAAGAACCTGCGGGATGACCGCTATAAATCCGTGGAGGACGTATTGCGTGACGCAGTGGACTATGGGAAATATTTAAAGGACGTCTCCCATAAACAGAAAAAGGCAGGCGGAAGGGAGGAACGCTGATATGGAAATCCGGGCAATGGAGCAGGAAGAACAGAAATACACTTACAGGCAGAGTATGCAGATTCAGGGGCAGACCGGGAGCATCGGGTATCTCCGTGGCGATTTTGGGAGCCGGGGGAATGAATTTTACACCACATGGAACGACCACAGGCAGTCATTGAAAACGGAAGAATTTCAGGCGGAATTTGATGAGGTGATTAACGCCCTGCGCTCAAAAGAGTATGGGCTTTTGGAGGGCAGAAGCCAGATGAGCGCATATGCGGGGAAATGCCCCGACAGTGCATTTCCGGGGAATTGCGGCACAGAGTACGGCTTCCGGGTGGATACAGAGAAACACGCCTACCTGATACGGTGCAACCCCGTAAAAGGGGACTATAATTTTTACTGTTTCTGCTATGTAAAAGAATGGCTGGACAGCCATATGAAAAAGGCAAGGCAGGGCATACGCTTCATTGATCCGCATTACAAAGAGCTGTTCCGCATCCCGGACGGGGAAAAGATTCTCATTACGACCGGATGGGGCGAAAAGAATGAGCGGGTTTGCAGGTTCATTGACGAGTACCACAGTGAGATTGGCAGCAATATATACCATATCTGCGAATTTGCCGAGCGCATGGAGCGGAGCGGGGCAACCTGTGAGCCAGTGCAGGCAGAGCCGCAGAAAAATAGAAATATGGAAAGGTAGGTAGTTCTTATGGCGCAGATAAACAACAAATATGTCCGTTCACTCTCAAAGCTGATGGAGGCGGGATTTAGCGATGAGAAAGCAATCCTTGCCATGACGATGGACGACATTCTGGCACTGCCGGGCATTTCCGTGGCGGAGATTGTGATGATAAACGGGATTCAGAAAGCGGTGAAGGCAAACAAGGTCATCACATTTTTGGGCGGCGGTGAGGTATAGCGGGAAAGGCAGGTGCGGTTATGGCGAGATATAACGCAATGGAAGAACATTTTGAGGAAATCACGGTGCTTGATAAGCCTGCATTGTTCACAGGCATCCGCATAGAACGGGACACGGTGCCGAAAGGCTTGTATCTGTATGAGGTGCGGGGCGATGATGACGGGGGCAGCGATCCGGTGCAGATTGCAAGGGGAATTATGGTAAACCATTACGGGAGCATTATCACCCGTGAGCCAATCAAACTGCCGCAGGACGGGTATCTGGACATTGATCCGGAAAAGGATTGGAACTTTGCGGGCGGCGATTGTCGGACGGTAAAGGAATTTCAGGAGAAATACCAGCCAGCGAAGAAAAAGGAAAAAGAACGGGAAAGATAGGAGGGAGGCACGTTGGCAAAAAAGAGATTTGATATTATCACGGAGCTTTACGCAGAAGCCGTAAAGGAAGTGGCCGCAACGCCGGAAAACTGGATGGCTTTCTTAAACTCCGCCTGCCGCAATTACCGCCTGCCCTTTGACGAGCAGTTGTTAGTCCATGTGCAGCGTCCGGACGCTACCGCAGTCTTACAGATGGAGGACTGGAACAGGAAGTTTGGGCGTTGGGTGAAGCGGGACTCCAAAGGGATTGTGGTCATTGACAAAAATGCGAAAACCATGCGCTTAAAGCACTACTTTGACATTTCCGACACGCAGGAGGGACGCTACCGCCGTCTGGTGCGCCCCGTGCCTTTGTGGGAGGTAGGGGAGAAATACAGGCAGGATGTGCAGGAAACCCTTGCAAATGCCTTCGGCGTGTCCGGGGAAAGATTAGATTTTGCGGGAACCATACTGGAGGCGGCGGAAAACGCAGCCGATGACAACATCGCAGATTATTTAAAGGATATTTTAGCTTACCGCACGGGCAGCTTTTTAGAGGAACTGGACGAGTACAGCGTGGAAGTGCAGGCAAAGAGCCTTTTATCAAGCAGCATAGCCTACATGGTAATGGTGCGGTGCGGCATAGACACGGAAACCTATCTGGATAAAGACGATTTCCGAAACATCACGGATTTCAACACGCCGGAGCTTGTGAACCTGTTCGGCACAGCCACCAGCGACGTGGCGGAAATGGCGTTGGGGGAAATCTCCGACACCATCCTGAAACTGCAAAAAGAGGAAAAAAGAAGGAGCCGCACATTTGCCGGGGAAAATGCAGGCAGGTATAATGAAAGCGAGAAAGACAAAAACAACACTTCGGAAAGGGGTTTTGATGATGAGAGAGATAGCTTACAGCAAACAGGGCGATTACCTTCTGCCGGACATCACCGTACCGAACGAACCGGAAGTACACCTTGGGAAGTACGGCTCACTGCGCCGGAATTACCTGAAAGAGCAGCATTACGGGATATTCTTAAGCCTGCTGACGCAAGGGAAGCTGAACCAGCACCTGAAGGAAACGCAGGAGGAGGCGCAGGGCAGGATGGAGCAGATCGTGTCGCAGATGGCACAGTCGCAGGAGGTGACGGAGGAACTGAAAGCGAAAGACCAGATGTTGTGGCTTTCGATGATGAACAACATCCGGCAGGCGGCGGAGGAAATCGTGATGAACGAACTGGTTTACGCATAACGTCCAAAGAACCGGAGCCGCAGACAGAAGGCGGTTTGTCGGCGGAAGGGGAGCCAGAGGCACAGGAACCGGAGCCGCAGGCGGACGGTGACTTGCCCACAGAAGATAAGCCAGCGGAAGTTTTAGCGGTTTATGACAGAAGCAGCGAGGACAGCTCTTTTCCTTTTTTCGGGGAGGATGAGGACATCAAATCGCTGCTTTTGTCTACCCCACATCTGAAAGCGGACAAAGGGGAAATCTGGGCATTTTTTGAAAGCCATGAGGATAAAAAAGAACAAACGGAGTATATCAAAGGGATATTCAACAATGAGTACACGGAAATCACGCTGGAGGACGGCAGGCGTGTAGGATATAAAACCTACCAGAACGTGCTCCATATGTGGGAGGGGAGCTACCTTTCCCGCACTTCGCAGTCTTATTTTGACTGGGGAAAAATCGCAGGGTATTTTGAGGGTATGCGGCTTTTGGGGGAGCTGAAAGATAAGATGAACCCGCTCCCGACCGTGGAAGGGCAGCTTAGCCTGATGGAAGATTTAGCAGAGGAAAAGACCTCTGCTTTTTCTTTTTCCCAGGAAATCATTGATACCGTCATCAAGAACAGCGCCGATGTGAAGCCGGGGAAATACGGCATTTATGTCTATTTCCTGAAAAACCGCACGAACCAGCAGAAGGCGGACTATCTCAAAAATGCCTATGGCTTTGTCGGCGCTTATCCGGTAATTACGGGAACCGGGATTGATATGCTTGCCAGCAGTGAAGGGATGCAGATTATAAAGGGTGAAACGGAAATCCTGCTGAAATGGGGAAAGGTTGCAAAGCGCATTGACGAGCTGATTGCCGCAGGGCGGTATATGACGGAAAAAGAAATGGAGTACCTGCCGGAGTATGAAAAAAGCGTCCTTACGGCTGAAATCTACCATTTTTATACGAACCAGCCGGAGGAAGTGGCGCGCCCCTATCCGTTTGGTTCGGAGTACCGTGCAGGCGTGAAGGCAATCCGGCCGCAGATTGACATCCCGGAGCGTGTGGAAGAAATCTTGACTATAATGGCGGAAGTGCTTAATAATACCGCAGATTATGACAACCGTTATCCATTCATGCAGAAGGTGTACCGTGACCTTACGGACTACCGGGACGGGAAATTCAGTCTGATTTCCCCCATACCAACCGAAACAGAAACACCGTCCCTGCCGGAACCGGAGCCAGAGCCAGTTCCGGGGCAGGGTAAAGAAAAGACAGAGCCGGACAGCCTTGCAAAAAGGCTCAATGAACTGTATAAGGAAACCGACCTGCGGGCGTATGAGGCGAATATAGAGCAGGGGGAATCCGAGCAGGAAACGATAGCGCAGATTGAAAAGCAGCTTTCAAACCCGGACGAGGTAGGGGCAATTTTAGATTACCTTATCAGCGTCCAGCAGGCAACGGAGCCGGATGTGGAGGCGTATCAGGAGCTTGCGGGACTGATTGAGGAAGTGCAGGGGCTTCCGGCCATGAAGCAGCCCTATGACCTTCAGCCGGAAACCGTGGTGTATATCGGCATGGAGAAATATGAAATTCTTACCATGACCGACAGCATGGTAGTATTGCATGACCTCACCTACCCGCTTTTCACGAAAGATATGCCCCGTGAGGAATTTGACCGCAAGCTGCGTGAAAACCCGGCAAATGACCATTTGAAAATCAAACGGCCATTGCCGGAGCCACCAGCCGAAAAGAAAAACACGGAACCCCTTCCCGCAGGGGACGGGCAGGGAACCGCTTCACCAAAGACGGAAAAAGAGGAAATCCCGGAAGAAAGCCTTACCGCAGCACAGAGGAATTACCGTGCGGTTATGGAGCTTGCGCCGGAGGTGCTGCGTGGGGAAACGGAGTCAAAATCATTTGAAGCGGGACAGTCCTTTATGCCGCTTACTGTGGAGAGCATCGGGGAGAACCGCATTGCAATCTCCCATTATTACACGCAGAACGGGGATTCCCTTGCCGATCCGGACATGGAGTTTGTGTTCGACCATGAGGCTAAGACCTTAAATGCAAGGACATTCCAGCAGGACAACTTAAACCGTTTTGAGCAGGTAGTGACAGACGGCGTTGTGGACGAGGAACTGGAGAGCGAATTGAATGATTTTGCAAGCCAGTGGTTTAAAAATATCCGGGAACAGGGATATTTGCCCACCAGAGAGGAAAAGCAGCTATCGGAAAGCGACGTCCCAATCGGCACGGAAGTTGTGATAGATGACCGCAGGTTTTCCGTTGACAGCGTAGATATGGGACACGGAACTGTCAGCTTAAAAGACCTCACCTTCCAGAGCGGCACAGGCTTCCCGGTGTTCCGCAGCGAGCCGATACAGCTTGTTTTTGACTTGATTCAGGGGCAAAAGGACACGCCAGAAAAGGAAAGCAATGAACAGGCAGACCTTGCGCCGGCGTGGGAGAAGAAAAAGCCAGCGGGCAGGATACGGGGCTTTGACCTGCACCCGGAAATCCCAAAGGAGCAGCGGAGCCAGTACCGGATTACCAATGACGAGCTGGGGCATGGGACGCCAAAAGAGAAGTTCCGGGCGAACATTGCCGCCATCCAGCTATTGAAGAAGTGCGAGGAAGAGGACAGGTACGCAACGCCGGAGGAGCAGGAAATCTTATCCAAGTATGTGGGCTGGGGCGGCTTGTCGGACGCATTTGACGAAACCAAATCCGCATGGGGATATGAATACCTGGAACTGAAAACCGTATTGACGCAGGAGGAATACGCCGCCGCAAGGCAGTCAACCTTGACCGCATTTTACACGCCGCCCGTTGTCATCCGTGCCATGTATCAGGCTTTGGAGAACATGGGCTTAAAATCCGGCAACATCTTAGAGCCGTCCTGTGCAGTGGGCAATTTCATCGGCATGAAGCCGGAGAGCTTATCAGACTGCAAGATATACGGGGTGGAGATTGACAGCATATCGGGCAGGATTGCAGGGCAGCTTTACCAGAAATCCACGGTTGCCGTGCAGGGGTATGAGGAAGCCGAGCTGCCGGACAGCTTTTTTGACGTGGCAATCGGCAACGTCCCGTTCGGCCAGTTTAAATTATCCGACAGGCGGTATGACAAAAACAACTTCCTTGTGCATGACTATTTTTTTGCAAAGACGCTGGATAAAGTCAGGCCGGGCGGCGTGATTGCGTTTATCACGTCATCGGGGACGATGGACAAGAAGAACCCGGCGATACGTAAATATATCGCACAGCGGGCGGAGCTTTTGGGAGCGATACGCCTGCCCAACGATACGTTTAAGAAAAATGCGGGGACGGAAGTGACCTCTGATATTTTATTTTTGCAGAAGCGTGACCGCATGGTGGAAACGGAGCCGGACTGGTTATACCTTGATGTTGATGAAAACGGGATTACGCAGAACCGCTATTTTGTGGAACATCCGGAGATGGTGTTGGGCGAAATGGTAATGGAAAGCACGAAGTATGGCATGGACAGCGCCTGCCGCCCGTATGAGGACGCCAGCCTTGAAACCCTGCTTGCAGAGGCGGTGGAAAACATTCAGGCGGAGATTGCGGAACAGGAAACGGACGAATTAGTGGAGGAAGAAGATAACTCTATCCCCGCCGATCCGTCCGTTGCCAATTTCTCCTTCACCGTTTATGACGGGAAAATCTACTACCGGGAGAACAGCCGCATGAAACCCGTGGAGCTGTCCGTGACCGCCGCAAACCGTGTAAAAGGCATGGCTGCCATCCGTGACTGTGTGCGGGAGCTGATTGCCTACCAGACGGAAGGGTACGCCGATACGGTCATCGAAGAACAGCAGAGGAAGTTAAACCAACTGTACGATGCGTTCCAGAAGAAGTACGGGATACTGAATGCCAGGGCGAACAGCATGGTCTTTTCGGACGATAACAGCTATCCGCTGCTCTGCTCTTTAGAGATTGTGGCGGAGGACGGCATACACGCACGGAAAGCCGATATGTTCCATAAGCGCACCATCAAGCCGCATCAGGCGGTGACAAAGGTGGACACAGCCAGTGAAGCATTATCGTTATCTTTGTCCGAGAAAGCCAGAGTGGACATGGATTATATGTGTTCCCTGACCGGGAAAAATGCGGAGGCGATTGAGCGGGAGCTGTCCGGCGTGATTTTCCGTCTGCCAAATGTGGCGGGAGGGGAGCCTGAATTTGTTTCGGAAGATGAATATTTATCCGGCAATGTCCGGGAGAAACTGAAAGAGGCGAAGCTGGCGGCACTGGCGTCCGAAGCCTATCAAAGCAACGTGGAGGCACTGGAAAAGGTACAGCCGAAGGACTTGACCGCATCGGAAATCAGTGTGCGGTTAGGAGCCACATGGATTCCCATCAGCGACGTGTCGGAATTTATGTTCCAACTGCTGGACACGCCCAACTACAACCGATGGAATATCAAAATCCATTTCTCCAAGTTCACAGGCGAATGGAACATTGAGGGAAAGAGCAATGACAAGGGGAACCCGAAGGCGAACAACGCATACGGGACGCACCGTGCCAACGCCTATAAGATTATCGAGGATACGTTAAACCTGCGTGACACCCGTGTCTATGACTATATCCCCACCGAGGACGGGAAGAAAAAGGCAGTCTTAAACAAAGAGGAAACCGCCATAGCGCAGGGCAAGCAGGACTTAATCAAGCAGGCGTTCCAGGACTGGATCTGGCAGAACCCGGAGCGCAGGCAGAGATTGACGGCATATTACAATGAGAATTTCAACGCCATCCGGCCGAGGGAATATGACGGGAGCCATTTAAATTTCTATGGCATGAACCCGGAAATCAAGTTAAGGCAGCACCAGAAAAACGGGGCTGCCCGTATCATTTACGGGGGGAACAGCCTGCTTGCCTATGTGGTGGGGGCTGGGAAAACTTATACAATGGTTGCGGCGGCGATGGAGTGCAAGCGGTTGGGACTCTGCAACAAATCCATGATTGTGGTTCCAAACCACATCATAGAGCAGTTTGCCGCCGAGTGGCTCCAGCTTTACCCTGCCGCCAACCTGCTTGTGGCCACCAAAAAGGATTTTGAAACCAAGAACCGGAAGAAATTCTGTGCGAGGATTGCGACCAGCGACATCGACGCAGTTATCATCGGCCACAGTCAATTTGAAAAAGTGCCGCTCAGTACAGAGAGGCAGCAGCGTATGCTGGAGGAGCAGATTGAGGAAATCATAGACGGGATAGCGGAGGCAAAGCGCAACGGAGGGAGCAGGTTCACCATCAAGCAGATGGAGAAATCAAAGAAATCCCTGCAAACCAAACTGTCAAAATTAAACGACCAGAGCCGCAAGGATGACGTTGTTTTCTTTGAAGAACTGGGCGTTGACCGCCTGTTTGTGGACGAGGCGGACGGCTATAAAAACCTTTACCTTTACACAAAAATGCGGAACGTGGGCGGCATTGCACAGACGGAGGCGCAGAAATCATCCGATATGTTCATGAAGTGCCGCTATCTGGACGGGATAACGGGCGGGAAAGGCGTGATATTTGCCACCGGAACCCCCGTGAGCAACTCAATGGTGGAGCTTTACACCATGCAGAGGTATTTGCAGTACAACACCCTTGTGCGGAACCATTTGCAGCATTTTGACGCATGGGCGTCCACCTTCGGGGAAACCGTTTCCGCCATAGAGCTTGCGCCGGAGGGCAGCGGCTACCGGATGAAAACGAGGTTTGCACGGTTCTACAACCTGCCGGAGCTTATGATGATGTTCCGGGAGGTGGCGGACATCCAGACCGCCGATATGCTGAACCTGCCCGTGCCGGAAGCGGAATACAAGGTGGTGGCAGTAAAGCCCAGCGAGATACAAAAGGATATGGTACAGACGTTGGGGGAACGGGCGGAGCGTGTGCGAAACGGCATGGTAAACCCCATGCAGGACAATATGCTGCTGATTACCAATGACGGGCGCAAGCTGGCGTTAGACCAGCGGCTTACGAATGAAATGCTGCCGGACGAGCCGGAGAGCAAGGTCAATGCCTGCGTCAACGAAGTCTACCGCTTTTGGGAGGAGGGGAAGGAGCAGAAATTAACACAGCTATTGTTCTGCGACCTCTCCACACCGAAGAATGACGGGACATTCAGCGTCTACAATGACGTGCGGGATAAGCTGGTTGCGAAAGGAATCCCGCCGCAGGAGATTGAATTTATCCATGACGCCAACACGGAGGTGAGGAAAAAAGAGTTATTCTCAAAGGTACGCAGGGGAGCCGTCCGCATCCTAATGGGCAGCACGTTTAAGATGGGCGCAGGCACGAACGTCCAGAATTTAATCATTGCCAGCCACGATTTAGACTGCCCGTGGAGGCCGAGAGATTTGGAACAAAGGGGCGGTCGAACCATCCGACAGGGCAACCAGAACAAGAAAGTATTTATCGTGCGGTATGTGACCGAGGGGACATTTGACGCTTATATGTACCAGATGATTGAGAACAAGCAGAAATTTATCAGCCAGATCATGACGTCCAAAAGTCCGGCACGCACCATCGAGGACATTGACGAGGTAGCTTTATCCTATGCGGAAATCAAAGCCCTTGCCACCGGGAACCCATATATTAAGGAAAAGATGGACTTAGACATCCAGATGTCAAAGCTGCAACTCTTAAAGCAGAGTTTTTTAAGCCAGCGTTACGAAATGGAGGATAAGGTGACGAAATACTATCCGATGGAGATAAAAAGGCAGAGCCAGTGGATTGTGGAGTACCAGCAGGACATCGAGCAGGTGAAGGCGCACACGCCGCCAGACCGGGACACGTTCCCACCTATGCAGATAAACGGTATGACCTATGGGGAGAAAAAGGAGGCGGGGCAGGCGATTATTGCGGCCTGCAAAGCCATGACTTCCCCCGATCCGGTTCCGTTGGGAGCCTACCGTGGGCTTGCGATGGAGCTTTCTTACAGCACCTTCAGCAAGGATTTTGTCATCACCCTGCAAGGGAAACGGGCGTACCATGTGACGTTGGGGACGGACATTCACGGGAACATTACCCGTCTGGATAATGAGATAGAGAAGTTTGGCGATAACCTCTCCCGGTGTGAGGAACATCTGGAAACTTTAAAAGCGCAGCTTGAAAATGCAAAGATAGAGGCAGTCAAAGAGTTCCCCAAAGAGCAGGAATTAGCAGAAAAGACTGCCCGGCTGGGGGAGTTAAATGCCCTGCTTGATATGGACAAGAAAGAAAATATCGTGCTGGACGTTGAGCCAGAGGAAGAAGAAACGGAGCCGGAGAAAGGCAGCAAAGACCGGGAACGGTGAAAAAAGCGGTATTGGGCAACCAGTACCGTTTACATAGCGGGGAAAAGGGAAGGCAAATGTGTAAAAAGAAAAATCGCACACTGGATTTCCCTGCCATTTCCTGCTATATTCCTCTGGAAAAAAACGGAAAGGCGGTGATAGATTTGATAGAGGATGAAAAGATTCAAAGGGTAATTGAGGAAAATGAGGGCTTTTTCCAGAACACAATTTCAGACATAGCCCGGACAAAGAAAGGAGCGAGGATTTTCTTTGAGTATGACAAGGAGCATAACTGATTCAGGGAGGGATAAAGATTATGGGAAATGCAAAAGGCGCAACTATCATGGACATAAAAAATATAGACATTTATAACCTGCCCAAATGGTTCAGCGACATCATAGAGGAGGTTGATATATTGTGTGAGGAGGCATTGAGAAGCTCCGTATCATACAGCAGGATTACAGAAGAACGGTACAAGATACTTGATAAGCACGATTTTATTTCAAAGCTGACGGATGACGGGGGTGTGGATGAACCGATGGAACTGACCGCAAGGGAAACAAAGGCACTGTCCAGATTTTTCACGTTGGAGTATGATAAGGCAAGGGCAGAAAGCATACAGATGTACCTTTTAGGGTGTAGCCATATTTTCAAATTGTTGCGGGCGTTGGAGGAAATATGAGCAGTTACATAGCCGGATGGTTTTCAGAAATGAAGATTGTCCGGCTATTTTTATGCCCGGATATTCTTAAATTCATTTGCAAATATCCAATCACGGGCAGGAAAGGAGCTGAAATTTATGCCATATATCGCACCGGAAGTCGTGCAGGAGGCAAAGCGGATGGACTTGTTGACGTATTTGAAAAACTATGAGCCTTATGAGCTTGTGCATTTTTCGGGCAACACCTATACCACGAAAACCCATGACAGCCTGAAAATTTCCAACGGGAAATGGATGTGGTGGAGCCGTGGGATCGGGGGCAGGTCAGCGGTTGATTACCTGATAAAAGTCAGGGACTATACCTTTATGGAGGCGGTACAGACGATTGCAGGGCAGGCGGCGGTTGCGCCGCCTGTTTCCCTACCAGCCGAAAAGACAACAGAAAAGAAACTGCTTTTACCCAAACCAAACCGCTACCAGACGCAGGTTGTTTCCTATCTGAACAGGCGTGGGATTGACACGGACATCATTGGATTCTGTCTGCAAAGAGGGATGGTTTTTGAGAGCGAGAACTACCACAACGCTGTATTTGTGGGCATGGACAAGGGAGGAAAACCCCGGTATGCCGCCCTGCGTGGAATCGGGACGGACTTTATCGGGGACGCAAACGGGAGCGACAAAAACTATTCCTTTTCTATCCCGGCAGAGGGAAACAGCATAAAAGTCCACCTGTTTGAATCCGCCATCGACCTGCTATCCTATGCCACCCTGCAAAAAATGGACGACCAGGACTGGAGGGCGGAACATCTTCTATCCCTTGCGGGAGTGTACCAGCCAGCAAAGGAAATCGGGCGCAGCAAGGTTCCGGCAGCACTCACACGATTTTTAAAAGAGTACCCGGAGGTTGAAGAAGTGGAGCTGCACCTGGACAATGACCGGGCGGGCAGGCTGGCGTCAGAGGCGATCAAGACCGTGCTTCCGAAACAGTATCGGACACGGGATAAGCCGCCGCCAAAGGGCAAGGACTGCAATGATTTCCTCTGTATCCGGTTAGGAATCGGGATAACGGAGCGGGTAAAAAAGAATCACGGAAGGAGCCATGAGAGATGAAAACGTATGACGTAACAATAACGGAAACCCTGCAAATGACTGTACCCATTGAGGCGGAGAGCCTTGCGGAAGCGGAGCAGACAGCAGAGGATAACTGGAACAGAAGCCAGTATATTCTGGACGCAGACCATTTTGTGGGGGCTGATTTTAAGGCGAAAGAGTGCGTCCGGGACAAAGGCATAGGGCGGTAGGAAAGGAGGCGTTTGCCATGAGGCAGTATGAAATGACGCTGGTTGCCATCTCGGAAAAGAGGGTGAAAATCTCAGCGGAGAGTGCGGAAGCCGCCGCACAGATGGTGGAAAAGATATACAGCGAAACCAATCTCTTAGATTTTTCCAACCGGGACGTGACGGATATTTCCGTCCTTGCGAAAGCGGCGGATGTAAAAGAAAGCGGCTGTAACGCATACCCGGAGGGATGTGCAAAATGCCCGTATTCCTGCCCGATGGATGGGAAATGTATGCGGGATGATCCGGAAAACCGCTGTCAGGAGTGCGTGAACCATTGCAAAGTGTGCGGCAGGTGTGAGGCGAAGGAGTCCGGGGACTGTGGGCAGGAGTGCATAGAGTGTGGGCATTGCTGTCCGGAATGTGCGTGCTGCACCCATCCGATTAAGGAGCAGCAGCCGGGGAAGCATCTGTTTTCGGCGGGTAATGATACCAAAACAAAAGGCGGTACGCAGCCGCAGGGGTGATACACAATACCAGCAAGCAACGCCTTTGGATTGCCATGCGGCAACCCGAAGGCAGCTTGTTAGGGGAAAATCCCCTAATACCCCTTTTTAGCGGAGCCGGGAGGTTCTGCCAGATATGACAAGTTGCATGGTGACAGCGCACCATGACGGAAAGGTGAGTGGAGCAGTATGTTGGCATTTTTGAGTGGAACTTTTGTAGGCGGCATTGTGGGCGTGGTGATGATGTGCCTGTTGCAGATTAACCGCCTGCACGGGGGAGATACGGAGGTAGGCAGATGAGAAAGAGGGACGTCCCGTTTCTGTTCCGTTTGAATAAGGAGGAGGCGGACGCATTCAGGGAGCGGGTAAAGAAAAGCGGAATCAGCCAGGAAGCCTATGTGCGTCAGGCAATCATGGGAAAGACGCCGAGGGACGCACCGCCGCCCGACTATTATTCCATGATGCGGGAGCTGCATAAGATAGGGAACAACTTAAACCAGATCGCACAGAAGGCGCACACGCTGAACGTGATTGACGTGCAGAGGTATGACAGAGACATGAGGAAGTTTGACGAAGCGGTCAGGCTGATTACCGAGGCGGTCATCCTGCCGGAAAAGACGGGGTAATGGCAGCAACATCTATCTGGAGCGTCAAAGGGTGGCTGGGGAAAGTCGTCATCTATGTGCAGAACCCGGATAAGACAAAAAGCCCGGAAATCGCAAAGCTGCCGGAGCTGTCCGGCATGGAGGAAACAGAAACGCAGGGGCTGTCCGACGTCATCGCCTATGCGGTCAATGCGGAAAAGACCAGACAGAGGGGGAAACCAGAGGCAGCGGAGGATGTCATAGATGATGAAAACGAGAAGGTCATGGAGCAGTATGTGTCCGGCGTCAACTGCGCCCCGACCACCGCCCGGTCAGAAATGATGGCGGTCAAAAAGCGGTACGGGAAGGACGAGGGCATTATGGCGTTCCACGGCTACCAGTCCTTTGCACCGGGGGAATGTACCCCGGCGATGGCGCATGAGATTGGCGTGAAGCTGGCGGAGGAATTGTGGGGGAGCCGCTTTCAGGTGATAGTCGCTACCCACTTAGATAAGGCGCACCACCTGCACAACCATTTCGTAGTGAACTCCGTTTCCTTTGCGGACGGCCTGCGCTATCACCGAAGCAAGCAGGACTACCGGGATATGCGTAACGCTTCCGACAGGTTATGCCGGGAATATGGATTGTCCGTCATAGAGAACCCAAAGCAGAAAGCAAAACATTATGGGGAGTGGCGGGCAGAGCAGGAGGGCAGGCCGACCTATTTGGGGATGATAAAGGCGGACGTGGACGAAGCCATTGCAAAGGCGAGGACGGAAAAGCAGTTTTTTCATTACCTGAAAGAGAAAGGCTATTCCATCAAATTCGGGAAGGACGTCACGGTACGGGCGGAGGGCAGGGAACGGGGGATGAAGCTGGCGAGGAACTTAGGGGAGGAATACACTTTAGATTCCATCCGCAGGCGGATACTCACGCAGAAGATAGAAAAGCCTGCGCCGCCTGCCATGCTGCCAGAGAAGAAAACCTATGTCATAAAAGTGCATGGGAATATACAAAAGGCAAGGAAAATCGGCGGACTCCGTGGCCTGTACCTGCATTACTGCTATCTGTTGGGGATATTACCGAAGAACCGACCGCCAAAAAGTCCGAAGCAGGTACACATGATGTTCCGGGAGGACTTGATAAAACTGGATAAGATTGCAAAGGAAACAAGGCTGCTCTGCCATTATCGCATAGATACCACGGAGCAGCTTTTTTCATTGAAGGAAGAGTTGCAGGGGAAGATGGCGGAGCTTGCGGACAGAAGGAAACACCTGCGGTATCAGAGCCGCAGCGTCAAAGACAGCGAAAAGCTGTCAGAGGTAAAAACAGAAATCTCCGCCCTGACAAAGCAGATCGGGGAACTGCGAAAGGAGGTGGGACTCTGCGACGGGATAGCCGCACGTTCCGGCGCAATGAAAGAAAAATTAGAAACCGTGCGGCAGGAAAATAGTGTGGAGGAAAAGAACGCCCACACGGAAAAGGAGGGAACAATCCATGAACACATCAGGCGAAGCCGCTGACCAGGTGGTGCGTATGTCGATGGAAGTGGGGGAAGCGGCCTTAAAAATCTCAGGCGAGGGGGCAAAGCAGCTTGCAGTGCTTTTATACGCCATCTTAAAGGAGCAGAAAAAGACCAGAGGCAGGATAAGGCTGGAAACCTTAGTGCGCTCCGGGAAACCGCTCACCGTATTTTCCGTAAAGGAAAGCGACCTGAAGAAATTTGTGCAGGAGGCGAAGCGGTACGGAATCCTCTACTGCGCCGTCCGTGATCCCAAAGGGAGCAGCGACGGGATGGTGGACATTATGGTGAAGGAGGAAGATGCGCCCCGCATCAACCGTATCGTGGAACGTTTCAAGTTTGCGTCCGTCACAGAGGCGGCACAGATTAAGACGGAAATCCAGAAGTCGAGGGAAGAAAAATCGCAGGCGAAGGAGAAAAAGGCGGCTCCCGGAAAGGAGAAAACAAAAGAGCCGCCAAAAGAGAAAGCGTCACCGGAAAAAACACCACCGGAGAAACCGTCACCGGGAAAGCCGCAGGCACAGCCAGAGCCGGAGAAGGACAGGCCGGGGAAGTCACAGGAAGATTTGCTGGTAGACGAGCTTTTAGGCAGCCCCACGCAGAAAGAGGAGGGGCAGCAGAAAAACCCCTCTTTGGGCAAGACTGCGAAATCCCGTCAGTCCGAGCCTACCTTAAAGAAGCAAAGGACAACCGCCGAGGGTACTTCTAAGCTGTACCAGCCAGCCACGCCGGAGAAACCGTCCGTGCGGGAGGAGCTGAAAGAGATTCAGGCAGCGAGGAAGAAAGAAGCGGAGGCAGGGAGCCGGAGCGAGCCTGCAAAGGACACCAAAGCGAAAAACCAGAAGCCATTGCAGCATAGACAGCCGCAGACAAAAACAAAACCGAAAAAATCGAAAGAGAGGTAAGATGTATGGACAACAATTTCAGCCTTGATTCTTTACTGAATGTATCCGCCGTGCCGCAGGATGACCGGGTGGCGGCATTTATCGCAGAGAGCAAAAACAACCGGAGCCGCTGTTATGAAATGTCGGAGCAGATGACGGCGGCGGTGGCCACGGACGGGCAGGCGTTTCAACAGTACCTTGACGTGCAGAGCCGCTTTGACCGCTACACCGCCAACAATGCCCTGCTGATTATGGCGCAGAAGCCGGAGGCGCAGAAGATTGGCGATTACGGCTACTGGCGGGATCAGGGAGCCTATGTGAAAAGGCAGGAGCGGAACAACCCCATCCTGATTATGGAGCCGGGGAAGGAGTATGAGCGTGAGGACGGAAGCACCGGAACCTATTACAATGCGAAAAAGGTGTATGACATTTCACAGACCAACGCAAGGGACAGGTTACAGCAGGCGCAGCCGGAAATCACGGACGCACAGCTTGTGCGGGCAGTGGTGAACAACCCGCCCGTTGCCATTGTTGCGGCGGAGCCGGATCAGATGCCGGAGGACAAAGGGGCATTGTTTGAGCCGGAGGAAAGCTGCATTTATGTCCGAAAAGGCATGAGCGCACAGGAAATCTTCCGGAGCGTGACGCCGGAGCTTGCCCTTGCCGGGTTTGCGGACGGGGATAAGAATTACGACCGCAACGAGGACGCTTTCCACGCCTATTGTGCGTCCTATCTGCTCTGCAAAAAATATGGCGTGGACACGCAGGGGTTTGATTTCACCCATGCGCCGGAATTTTTCGAGGGCATGGAGCCGCAGGAAGTCCGTGGGGAGCTGTCCAAAGTCCGTGACGCAGCGGGCGATATATCTTCCCGCATGGCGAAAGTGCTGGAACCGAACCGGAGCCAGAGTCAGAGGCAGCAGCCGCAGGCACAGCATAACCGGGAGGACGCAAGATGAGGGCAGTGAAGGCAGGATATAGTTTCAACCTTTTCCCGGAAGAATCCTTATCCCATATCAATCTGGAGCCGACAGGCGGCAAGGTATGCGTGGAGGGCGTGACGTACCCGCTGTACCGTGGAACCACTTATGCGGAATCGGAGAAAGTTGACCGCCTGCTTGACGCATACGGGGAAATGCCAATCCGGGATTATAAGGTAAAGAACAGAGAACAGGAAAGGTAGACGGAGGTGGTGAATTTGAGCGGGGAAAAGAAAACCCTTGAGCTGGACAAATACGAGTACGGCGTAATCTTCCATTCCCTGAAAGACGAGCGCAACCAGATGATAAAGGAGGGCAGGCCGACAGACGCAGTGGACGATGTGCTTCTGAAAGTCATCGAGCTGATTGAGGAGCCGCCGGAGAAAGAGAAAAGGGGGCGGAAATGCCATGAGGAGCGGTGAGAAGCAGGCGGCGTGGATATTTGCTCTTTTCGGCATCCTTCCCGTTGTCTGGCTTGCCCTTTTGACAGCGCCATACCTTGCGGGGGGATTACCTGAAATTATACGGGGATTCCCGGACGCCATGAACCATCCGTTTTCTATCCGCTTATGTGGGGACAGCTTAAGGGCTGTCCTCATTTTCCTGCTGATATACGGGATAGGGATTGGCATTTATGTATCTACACGGAGGAACTACCGGAGGGGAGAGGAACACGGTTCTGCCGCATGGGGCAACGCACGGGCGGTCAACCAGAAGTACAGCGAGAAAGACTTTGGAGCCAACAAGATTATGACGTCCAACGTGCGTATCAGCTATGACAGCCGGAGGCACCGCCGCAACCTGCTCACCATCGTGGTGGGCGGGAGCGGAGCCGGAAAGACAAGGTTTTATGCGAAGCCGAATCTTATGCAGGCGAACACTTCGTTTGTCGTGCTTGATCCGAAAGGAGAGAACCTGCGGGACACCGGGCATCTTCTGGAGGGAAAAGGGTATGAAGTGCGTGTGCTTGACTTAATCAACATGGAAAAGAGTCATTGTTATAATCCGTTTATGTATTTAAAGGATGAAAACGATGTGCAGCGGCTTGTGACGAATCTTTTTAAGGCAACCACCCCGAAGGGGAGCCAGTCAAACGATCCCTTCTGGGACACAGCGGCGTCCATGTTACTCTTAGCACTGATATTTTATTTAAAGTACGAGGCACCAAAAGACGAGCAGAATTTCCCGATGGTGATGGAGCTGTTACGGGCAGGGGAAGTCCGGGAGGACAACGATGAATACCAGTCCCCGCTTGACGAATTATTTGAGCGTCTGGAAATGCGGGAGCCGGAGCATATCGCAGTGAAATATTATAAGGACTACCATTCAGGGAGTGCGAAAACGCTGAAATCCATCCAGATCACGCTTGCGGCGAGGTTGGAGAAATTCAATCTGTCAAGCCTTGCGGCTTTGACAGCCACAGACGATTTAGACCTGTCATCACTGGGGGAAAAGAAAGTGGCGTTGTTTGCACTGATACCGGACAACGATACCAGCTACAACTTTCTGGTATCCATCTTATACACGCAGCTATTCCAGCAGCTATTTTACCTTGCCGACCATAAGCACGGCGGCAGGCTCCCCGT
>OFGO01000745.1_pt1 | contig 28277 bp, 24 predicted proteins | sample 1521761 | NCBI WGS metagenome assembly OFGO01 (sample SAMEA3504128, study PRJEB24116) | mouse gut metagenome | biome: mouse gut; feature: mouse-associated habitat; material: faeces | place: Denmark | collected 2011
TGGTATGTTTTTTATGCCGGAAACTCCGCGTTGGCTGATGAGTCAGGGAAGGCATGACGAGAGTATCCGCATTCTGAACAGGATAGAAGGGGAAGAGCAGGCAAAGATTTCTTTTCGGCAGATGCAGGAGGAGATAAAAAGAAGTGAAGCGGAGAAGTCCGGGTGGAGAGAGCTTTTACAGCCCTGGTTGAGGACGCCTCTTATTATTTGCATAGGGATTATGTTCTTCCAACAATTTGTCGGGATCAATACAGTGATCTATTATAGCCCTAAAATCTTTCTGATGGCAGGTTTTGACGGGACTGTTGCTGCTATATGGGCCTCTGTCGGGGTTGGATTGGTCAATGTTATTTTTACGGTTGTGTCTGTCTATTTTGTCGACCGTCTGGGAAGAAGAAAGCTTTATTTTATAGGATTATCCGGAATTGTCGTTTCGCTTTTACTGTTAGGCTTGTGTTTTGTTTATGTAAATCAGTTGGGCGACTCTGTAAAATGGGTGGCTATTTTACTTATATTCTGTTATGTAGCATTCTTTGCCATCAGTATAGGACCTTTAGGATGGCTGATTATCTCGGAAATCTTCCCGTTGAAGTTACGTGGACTGGGAGCTTCCCTCGGTTCACTTTCCGTCTGGCTTTTTAACAGTATTGTTTCATTTACCTTCTTTAAGATCGTAAAAGCGCTGACAATACCGGGAAAAGAAATCCTTATGGAAGGAGAGGACCTGGGGAATCCTGCCGGTGCTTTCTGGTTTTACGGAGGGATTGCTTTTCTTGCGCTGATCTGGGGGTATTTTTATGTTCCTGAAACAAAGGGCGTCTCTCTGGAACAAATAGAATGTTTCTGGCGGAAGAGGGAAAGCCCGCCTACGAGGTGCTGGAGACTTATAAGGGAAAGGATCTGGAATATCGGGAGTACGAGCCTCTGTTTTCCTGCTCCGGGGAGGAGGCTGCCAGACAGGGCAAGAAGGCCCATTACGTGACCTGCGACTCCTATGTCACCATGTCTGACGGTACTGGAATCGTCCATATTGCCCCGGCCTTCGGTGAAGATGATGCCAACGTGGGCAGAAAGTACGGCCTGCCCTTGGTGCAGTTTGTGGACGGCAGGGGAAACATGACTCAGGAGACGCCCTATGCAGGGAAGTTCGTGAAGGATGCGGACCCGGATATCATCCGGGATCTGGACACGCAAAACAAGCTGTTTTCCGCGCCCAAGTTCGAGCATGACTATCCCTTCTGCTGGCGCTGCAATACGCCCTTGATCTATTACGCCAGAGAGTCCTGGTTCATCAAGATGACTGCGGTGAAGGACGACTTGGTGCGAAACAACAAGACCATCAACTGGATCCCGCCCACCATCGGGGAGGGGCGCTTCGGCAACTGGCTGGAGAACATTCAGGACTGGGGCATCTCCAGGAACCGTTATTGGGGAACTCCGCTGAATATCTGGGAATGTGAGTGCGGACATATGGAGTGCGTGGGCAGCCGGCAGGAGCTGTGCGCCCTCACCGGCAGTCAGGAAGCCAGCAGCGTGGAGCTCCATAGGCCCTATATCGATCAGATCACCTTCCCCTGCCCTAAGTGCGGCAAGACCATGAAGCGTGTGCCGGAGGTCATCGACTGCTGGTTCGATTCCGGGGCCATGCCCTTTGCCCAGCATCATTACCCCTTCGAGAACAAGGAGCTTTTTGAGCAGCAGTTTCCGGCGAAGTTCATCTCCGAGGCCGTGGACCAGACCAGAGGATGGTTCTACTCCCTTTTGGCCGAATCCACCTTGCTGTTCAACAAAGCGCCCTACGAGAACGTGATTGTTCTGGGGCTGGTGGCGGACGAGGACGGACAGAAGATGAGCAAGTCCAAAGGAAACGTGGTGGATCCCTTCGAGGCTCTGGGGGCTTACGGGGCGGATGCCATCAGATGGTATTTTTATACCAGCGCCGCTCCCTGGCTGCCCAAGCGTTTTTCCGGCAAGACCGTGCTGGAGGGACAGCATAAGTTTCTGGATAAGCTTTGGAACACCTATACCTTCTTTGTGCTGTATGCCAATATTGACGGTTTCGACGCCTCCAAATATAGTCTGGAATATGAAAAGCTTCCCGTGATGGACAGATGGCTGCTGTCCAGACTGAATACGGTGGTGGGGCAGGTGGATCAGAATCTGGACAAATACCGGATTCCGGAAGCCGCCAAGGCCCTGCAGGATTTCGTGGAGGAGATGAGCAACTGGTACGTGCGCCGCAGCAGGGAGCGCTTCTGGGCCAAGGGCATGGAGCAGGACAAGATCAATGCCTACATGACTTTGCACCGGGCGCTGGTGACGGTGTGCAAGGCTGCCGCGCCCATGATTCCCTTTATGACGGAAGAAATTTACCGGAATTTGGTGTGCAGCACGGATTCTTCGGCACCGGAGAGCATTCACTTGTGCGACTTCCCTGCAGTGGAGGAGGCCTTCGTGGACAAGAGGCTGGAGGCGGACATGGAGGAAGTGCTGGAGGCGGTAGTGCTGGGAAGGGCCTGCCGCAACACGGTGAGCATCAAGAACCGTCAGCCCATCAGCAGAATGTATGTGAAGACGGGAGCCGCAGCGGGCAGTTTGCCGGAGGACGGCGCAGGAGAGACGCTTGTAGGGGAATCCGCAGGAGCGCTGGGCAGCTTTTATACCGAGATCATTGAGGATGAGCTGAACGTGAAGGAAGTGGTGTACACGGAAGATGTACGTGACTACACCACCTATACCTTCAAGCCCCAGCTGCGCTCGGTGGGTCCCAAGTACGGAAAGCAGCTGGGCGCCATCCAGAAGGCTCTTGCCTCCCTTGACGGCAATGCCGCCATGGAGGAGCTGAATCAGGCGGGAAAGCTTGAGTTTGACGCAAACGGCGTGAAGGTGGAGCTGACCAAGGAGGACCTGCTTATCGACATGACCCAGAAGGAGGGCTATGTGTCTCAGGAAAACGGGAGGATGACCGTGGTGCTGGACACGAACCTGACGGAGGAGCTGGTGGAGGAGGGCTTCGTGTATGAGCTCATCAGCAAGATCCAGACCATGCGCAAGGACGCGGGCTTCGAGGTTATGGACCACATCCGGGTATCCGTCAACGGAAACCCCAAGCTGGCGGACATTGCCGCCCGAAACTCCGAGTCCATCTGCGGCAAGGTGCTGGCGGAGGAGCTGACCGCAGGGGCGGACTTCGCCGTGGCCAAGGAATGGAATGTGAACGGGGAGCAGACCGTCATTGCGGTGGAGAGAATCGGATAGAGTCCAAAGCAGAATTTAGGCGGTGGAAACGGGCCGCCGAAGCCGAAGTTCAATTTTTTAGAAAAGTAGTTGGAATAGCAGGGAATTTTTGGTATAATACAAAATAGCTTTGTCAGATTTTCAGCCAATAGAGATTCGGCAGGAAGGGAGAATTGTTTATGAGGAAGGAAAAGAATACCGCAAAGGCGGCAGAGATTAAGGGCTGCGCCAACGGGGCCTGTGAGGAAAAGGATTCGGCTGTGAAGGCGGAGACTTTGGGGGCACAGGAAAAGAAAAACGAATTCGATAAAGATTTGTTCAAGAGAAGCATTATTTACAATGTAATGACCATGTACCGCAAGACTCTGGAGGAGGCTACGCCTCAGCAGATTTTTCAGGCGGCGTCTCTGGCCATCAAGGACCGAATTATCGGGAACTGGATGACTACACAGAAGGCCTATGAGAAGGAAGATCCTAAGATGGTTTACTACATGTCCATGGAATTCCTTATGGGGCGGGCGCTGGGAAACAACCTGATCAACCTGCAGGCTTATGAGGGAGCCAAGGAGGTTCTGGAAGAGCTGGGCGTAGATATCAACGTCATCGAGGATCAGGAGCCGGATGCAGCTCTGGGCAACGGAGGCTTGGGCCGTCTGGCGGCATGTTTTCTGGACTCTCTGGCAACCCTTGGCTATCCCGCCTACGGCTGCGGCATCCGTTACCGCTACGGCATGTTCAAGCAGCAGATCAAGGACGGCTTTCAGGTGGAGGTGCCGGACAACTGGCTGGCGGAGGGAAATCCCTTTGAGCTGCGCAGACCGGAATATGCCAAGATCGTCAAGTTCGGCGGCCATGTTTCCATGGGATGCGACGAGAACGGCAGAAGCTGCTTCGTGCAGGAAGGCTATCAGGCGGTGCGGGCTATTCCCTATGATCTGCCCATCGTAGGATACGGCAACGGCATCGTGAACACCCTGAGGATCTGGGATGCGGAGTCTCTGGGAGGATTTCAGCTGGATTCCTTTGACAAGGGAGACTACAGCAAGGCAGTGGAGCAGGAGAATCTGGCCAGAAATCTGGTGGATGTGCTGTATCCCAACGACAATCATTACGCGGGCAAGGAGCTGCGCTTAAAGCAGCAGTATTTCTTCATCTCCGCTTCCGTTCAGGAGGCCGTGGAGAAATATATGAGAAAGCATGACGATATCCATCGTTTTCCTGAGAAGGTGACATTCCAGCTCAACGATACCCATCCCACGGTGGCGGTGCCGGAGCTGATGCGCATCCTTCTGGACGATTATCATCTTGGCTGGGAGGAGGCATGGGACATCACCACCAGAACCTGCGCCTATACCAACCATACCATCATGGCGGAGGCTCTGGAGAAATGGCCCATCGACCTGTTTTCGAGGCTTCTTCCCAGAATCTACCAGATCGTGGAGGAGATCAACCGCAGGTTCGTGAGACAGATCGAGGAGAAGTATTCCAAGGTCTACGGGGTGGACGTGCAGGAGAAGATCCGCAAGATGGCGATTCTTTACGACGGACAGGTGAAGATGGCCCATATGGCCATCGTGGCGGGCTATTCCGTAAACGGCGTGGCCAGACTGCATACGGACATACTGAAGCATCAGGAGCTGAAGGATTTCTACGAGATGTTCCCTGAGCGTTTCAACAACAAGACCAACGGCATCACCCAGAGACGCTTCCTGCTTCACGGCAATCCCCTTCTGGCCAAGTGGGTGAGCTCCAAGGTGGGCGAGGGCTGGATCACGGATCTGCCTCAGATCGGCGCTCTGAAGAGTCTGGCCGACGACAAGGCGGCCCAGAAGGAGTTCATGGAGATCAAGTATCAGAACAAGCTTCGTCTGGCAAAATATATTCAGGAACACAACGGCGTGGAGGTGGATCCCAATTCCATCTTCGACGTGCAGGTGAAGCGTCTCCACGAGTATAAGAGGCAGCTGCTGAACATTCTCCATGTGATGTATCTGTACAACGAACTGAAGGCTCATCCGGAGATGGAATTCTTCCCCAGAACTTTTATCTTCGGGGCAAAGGCTGCAGCGGGCTATAGAAATGCGAAGCTGACCATCAAGCTCATCAACGCCGTGGCGGAGGTGGTGAACAAGGATGCCTCCATCGGCGGCAAGATCAAGGTGGTGTTCATCGAGAACTACAATGTGTCCAACGCGGAGATCATCTTTGCGGCAGCGGACGTGTCAGAGCAGATTTCCACCGCCAGCAAGGAGGCGTCCGGCACCGGAAACATGAAGTTCATGCTGAACGGCGCTCTGACGCTGGGGACCATGGACGGCGCCAATGTGGAGATCGTGGAGGAGGTAGGGGAGGAGAATGCCTTTATCTTTGGCCTCAGCTCCGATGAGGTCATCCGCTATGAGAACGAGGGCGGCTATGATCCCATGCAGATTTTCAACAGTGACAAGGACATTCATAAGGTGCTGAGCCAGCTTATCGACGGCAGCTATTCTTCCGACAAGAATCTGTTCCTGCCGCTGTACAATTCTCTGCTGAATACCTTGTCCACCAATAAGGCCGACACTTATTTCATCCTGAAGGACTTCAAGGCTTATGCACAGGCCCAGAAGAAGGTGGAGGAGGCCTATAAGGATAAGGCGGGCTGGGCCAAGAGCGCCATTCTGAATGTGGCGTGCTCCGGCAAGTTCACCTCCGATAGGACCATTCAGCAGTATGTGGACGAGATCTGGCATCTGGGCAAGGTGACGCTGTAAACAACAGCGTGAGAGATCGGCTGTGTTGATTGTTTTTTCTTGAATAGGAACATTGGCATATAGCATACCTGATTGGGTATGCTATATGCTTCATGGCAGGTGCAGGAAGGCGAAAGGTTCAAAATGCTTCCGGAGACAAAAAATTATGGCAGGAGGTTCCTGAGGCATAGGGGGCCGGAGCTGTGGCAGATCCAAGGAGAACAGCGGCGCTGGGAGCAAAAACGCAGATAAGAGCCGTCAGAATAAGGAAATAGCAGAATGGATTTGAGAGAGAAGGACGGAAAAGGGAAAGGGGCTGCCAACAGACATCCGTGGGAGTTGAGCAGGACCGGACGAGTGCTGGGAGTATTGGCAGGATATCTGGATAGGAAAAGCGAAAACAGCGGCAGAAGATACGTGAATATAGGGGCGGGAGATCTGTATTTTGACAATCGCCTTCTGGGGAAATACGAGGGTGACCGCGCGTATGCCGTGGATCTGGAGTATGATGAGCAGGTTCCCGATTACCCTAGAGTGGAGAAGTTCCATTATCTGGAGGAAGTCCCGGGAGAGATGGACTATGCGATCATGATGGACTCTCTGGAATATATGCCGGATGACGCGGCATATCTCAAGGCTCTCAGCGGCAAGGTGAAAGAGGGCGGATATCTGTTCTTCACATTGCCTGCGCTGCAATCCGTTTTTTCCGAGCATGATCGTATCGTGGGAAATCTGCGCCGGTATAATGTCAGGGGATTCCGGAAACTGGCCGCGGCGGTTCCCGGATTGGAAGTAGTGGAATGTCAGTATTTTTATACCTGCCTGCTTCTGATCCGTTATCTGCAGGTATGCCTGCACCTGAGAATCGACCGGGAGAGAAAGGTGACTTCAGGATGGAAGTATTCGGAAAGGAATCCGCTCACAAGATGTATGGTATGGTTTCTGAACATAGATTTCGCAGTGAATAGGGCGTTGAGCAAAATTGGAATCAGACTACCGGGACTATCGTTGCTTGTAGTCTGTAGGAAGGAGAAGCCATGATCGATTTGTTACAGGGCGGCGTATATCTGGTGGACGGCAGGGAAATCATAGCCGACGGACCGGATGCGGCGCAGGCCGTTTTGCAGAAGACGGGAAAGACCGTCATGAAAGAGGAGGCGGCGAGACAGACCATCGCCTACGGCATTCTGGAGAGCCACAATACCTCCGGAAATATGGACAAGCTGAAAATCAGGTTCGATAAGCTCACCAGTCATGATATTACCTTTGTGGGGATCATACAGACGGCCCGGGCTTCGGGGCTGCAGAGATTTCCCATGCCCTATGTACTGACCAACTGCCACAATTCTCTCTGCGCCGTGGGAGGCACCATCAACGAAGACGACCATATGTTTGGACTCAGCTGTGCAAAGAAGTACGGCGGGGTCTATGTGCCGCCCCATCAGGCCGTGATTCATCAGTACGCCAGAGAGATGATGGCGGAGAGCGGCGGCATGATTCTGGGCTCCGATTCCCATACCCGCTACGGGGCATTGGGCACCATGGCGGTGGGAGAGGGGGGACCGGAGCTGGTGAAACAGCTCCTGAACCAGACTTATGACATCAATATGCCCGAGGTGGTGGGAGTCTATCTCACCGGATGCCCGGTGAAGGGCGTGGGGCCTCAGGACGTGGCTTTGGCGATCATAGGGGCTGTCTTTAAAAACGGCTTTGTGAAAAACAAGGTGATGGAGTTCGTGGGCCCCGGGGTGGCTTCCCTGAGCGCAGACTTCCGGATCGGAATCGACGTGATGACCACGGAGACTACATGTTTATCTTCTATATGGGAGACGGATGAGAGCATTCAGGAATTCTACGAGATCCATGGCCGTAAGGGGGACTATAGAAAGCTTGCCCCGGGCCGGACGGCGTATTATGATGGCATGATCGTGGTGGATCTGGACAAGATCCGGCCTATGATCGCCATGCCCTTTCATCCCAGCAACACGGTGTCCATAGAGGAACTGAATGAAAATCTGATGGACATTCTGGACGAGACGGAGAAGAGGGCGCTGGTGAGCTTAGAGGGTGCAAAGGCTGCGGACGGCTCTCCTCTGGAATTTCGGCTGAAGAACAAGGTCCGGGACGGAAAATTCATGGTGGATCAGGGCATCATTGCCGGCTGTGCAGGGGGCGGCTTTGAAAACATCTGCGCCGCAGCGGATATTCTGAAAGGACGTTCCATCGGTGCCGGGGGATTTACTCTCAGCGTGTATCCTGCCTCCATGCCCGTGTACATGGAACTGGTGAAAAACGGCTGTGCCGCCGCTATTATGGAGACAGGCGCAGTGATGAAGACGGCGTTCTGCGGTCCCTGCTTCGGCGCGGGGGATACCCCTGCCAACAATGCTTTCAGCATTCGCCATTCCACCAGAAACTTTCCCAATAGGGAGGGCAGCAAGCTTCAGAACGGTCAGATTTCCTCCGTTGCCCTGATGGATGCCCGCTCTATTGCGGCCACGGCGGCCAATCAGGGGATTCTCACCCCCGCTACGGACTTCGACGGGGAGATGGGCAGGTATCAGTATCATTTCGACAGCAGAATCTATGCCAACAGAGTGTTTGATTCCAAGGGCTTGGCAGATCCGGACACGGAAATTCAGCTGGGCCCCAATATCAAGGACTGGCCGGCCATGGGTGCGCTGCCGGAGAATCTGCTTTTGCAGGTGGTCAGCGAGATCCATGATCCCGTCACCACCACAGACGAGCTGATTCCCTCCGGGGAGACATCCTCCTACCGATCCAATCCTCTGGGGCTGGCGGAGTTTACCTTAAGCCGCAAGGATCCGGACTATGTGGCCAGAGCCAAGGAGATCCAGAAAGCGGAGAAGGAGCGGATGAAGGGGGGCCATCCTTGCAGCGCGCTGCCGGTTTTGAAGGAGCTGATGAAGGTGATCAAGGAGCAGTTTCCGGAGACCGGCCATGCCAACACCGGCTTCGGCTCCACCATTTTTGCGGTGAAGCCCGGGGACGGCTCTGCAAGGGAGCAGGCGGCCTCCTGCCAGAAGGTGCTGGGGGGCTGGGCCAATATCGCCAACGAATATGCCACCAAGCGGTATCGCTCCAATCTGATCAATTGGGGTATGCTGCCCTTCCTGATCAAGGAGGGAGAACTGCCCTTTGGGAATCTGGATTATCTGTTCCTTCCGGGCATCAGAAAAGCCGTGGAGGAGAGCGCCGATGCGATTACGGCCTATGTGGTAGGCCAAGGCGGGTTAAAGCCTTTTGAGCTTCGTCTGGGCGAGCTTACGCAGGAGGAAAGGCAGATTATTTTGAAGGGCTGCCTGATCAATTATAATAGGGTGGATTGAGCCGTAGAGGTACGGAGACGGAACAAGAAGGGCTGGGAATGAAAGAAAAGCTGTCATTTAGAAACTATATATCCGGAAACCGCAGGACCATGGTGCTGCTGGGGATGTTCGTGACGGCCTTTTTTCTGATCCGTCTCCTATTTCCCACCGTGGGCTATGACACGGATGAATGGGTGGTCTCTCCTGAATCCACTTTGCTCCACTGGGAAAACCTCGGCCGGTATTCCCTTGTGTGGATGAAACGCCTGACGGGAAACGGGGCCAATCTGTATCTTATGAACGGAGCCACCGCTGTCAATGTATATCTGTATACGGTGCTGTTTCTCTATTTCCTGAATAGGACGGGGAGGGCGGGAGGATGGAAGCGGGATCTTCTGTGCGGGATGGTTCTGGTGTCCGCCCCCATATTCTGCGAGCAGTATTATTTTACCCTCCAGAGCGCGGAAGTGTCTTTTTCCATGCTTTTGATGATGGCGGCGTTTCTTCTGACCAGACGGGTGCTGGAGCGGTGGGAATGGCTGTCTGCCGCAGGGCTGGTGGTATTGCTGCTGTTTGTGTTCGGCGCCTATCAGGCCTTTGTCAATGTGTATGTGGTGGGGGTGCTGATCTGCCTGTACGGACGCGGCAGCGAGAACAAGAGGGATAATCTGGGGAGGATCGAGACGGCGCTGGCCATATTCTTCGTCTCTCTGCTGGGCCATCTGGGCATCGCGTATCTGGTGCGGGGCGGGACATTTGCAGCGCAGAGCGGATATCTGGAGGTGGTCTGGCTTCAGGAACCCTTCTACATAGGGCTGAAGAACATCATCTTTGCGGTGGGGAAGGTGGTGCTGGGCTATGGAACCATCCTGAATCTCTCCTATACGTTCTGCATGATCTTTGTCTTTGTCCAGATCAAGAGAGGGGGCTTTGCCCTCAGCTGGAAGCATTTTTATCTGCTGGCATTGCTGGCGTCCCCGTTTCTGCTGCACATAGTCACGGGACAGCCGCTGAACGCGCCCCGGGCCGAGCTGAGCCTGCCTCTGCTGTGCGCGTTCTTGTTCTGGAAATATTATGGCGCGGGCAGATGGCCTTCGCGGGCACTTTGCCTGATCATAGCATCCCAGCTTATACACAGCCAACTGCTCATGTACAGCGATTATCTGCGCAATGAGAATGATAAGGCCATTGCGGAAAAGATCTATAAGGACTGCGGCGCGGACGAAGATACGGTGATTGTCTTTAAAGGGGTGCGGCATGCGGAGGATAGCGTGCCGGTGCTGCTGGGACATGTCATAGGGAGATCCTTCTTTGAATGGACGCCCATGACGGATGTGAACAATGCCAGCGTCCACCGCATCAGATGCTTTATGGAATTCTATGGAATGGACTTTGTCTGCCCCGATGATGCCACGGCGGCCAGAGGAGAGGAGATCGCCTTTCCGGCAGCATATCCGGAGGAAGGATATATAGTTGAGCTGGACGGGGTATATTATGTGAATCTGGGAGATTAGCAGGATAGGAGTAGGACAAGGCAGGCAGAATCAATCTGCCTTTTTGGGAGACAGCCAGAGCCGGGCAAGCCGTACCGCGTCTATGAGGAAGGGGATCAGGAAGATCAGCGTCATCACGGCCATGGAGAGATTCTGCCCTGCTTCGGTGGAAGGGTTCACGGCGGCGAGAAACGAGAAGAAATGATTGAATAGGAAAACGCCTCCCATAAGCAGAAGGATGAAGAGCAGAAAGGCTATGAAGATGCTTTGTGCTATGTGCAGGCAGACCTGATAGAAGCAGCAGATATCATATACGAAGGCCACTGCCAGCAGTCTGAGCAGCAGGGCCGAACCTTCCGAATAGTGGCCCATGGGCATTGCGAAGCCGCCTGCCAAGGCCAGCGCCAGCTTGATCCCGATGAGTATGAGCAGTATCTTTTTGTCGGTGGGCTTTAAGAAGTTTTTTGTATTTTCAGGATTGTTTTTCTGTATTTTTATCACAGCGCTTACCTCCGTCCGGGTATCCTTCGCATGTGGCAGGGCATTCCTGCCGTATACGCCAATGATACCATATTTTCAAGCGGCGGTAAAGATGCTTCAGCGGGGAATGGCCGCAGTATAATTGAGGAGGTATTGTCATGGAATTCAACAAATCCGTATCAAATCCCTTGCTTGTAGGCTCTATAGAGCTGATGAAGGCGGAGGATACGCCGGAGCATCGCAATATGTTTCTGGGAGAGCTGATGAAGGCGGAGTTTATGAGCCCGGCCATCGTAGAGCCGGCCCCCCAAGAGGGCGAGGACGGAAAGCTGCAGATCATTCCGGGCAGCAAGGTGCAGTTTCCCATGCTTTCCGCCCCTGACGGAAAGAGGTTCTTTATGGCCTTCACAGATATGAGGGAATACGAGAAATGGAAGGAGAAAAATCCTGACTTTCCCACCTTCGCGTTGAAGCTGGAGGATTATGGAGCCATGCTGGTGCGAAAGGACGCACAGGGAAATGCCTGCCCCGCGCTGGGCATTGTCATCAATCCCTTTGGGGCGAATATCGTGATTCCCAGTCAGATGCTGATCCAGATGCTGTCCGCCAGAGTGGCTCAGGCGAAGCAGGCGGCCGAAAGGCAGGCGGTTCGGGTGGGAGCCGGGATCAGGCCCGGAGGCGCTCCGGATAAGGAGCAGTGAGGGAAAATCTGGAAGCAGAAGGCTAAAGAAAGCGGCTTTCCTGTCGATATAAATAGTATAGGAAAGCAGTTTGGCCGACTGCTGCCGAGTATGAATATGGACACCACGGATGGTATTTTTGCAGGGAAAGGATTTTCCTGCCGAATGCCGTTTTTTTATGCGGCGCAAGGCCTGCGATGGCAGATCTGCTGATGAGCAGGGGCCGGGGATAGCCCGGATATGCGCCAAGGGGGACAGGATGGAAGCCATAAAAGGTTCTTGAAGGGCAGTGTCGTCTGCGTCAGGGAGGACGGGGGGATCGGTGTGCTTTGAGGATGGGTGGGCCATAGAGGGGGGCAAAAGGAGTGAAAATAGATTCCGGAACGGTACAGATGGGATCTTCCAGAAGGTATAGTGAGACTTCAGTGGTATTTAGGCGTTTTACTTTGGAAAGCCGACAGGTGACGGCGGGAGGCGGAAATATCTTGGACGGGGCCATGGGCGGAAACGCAGGAAATGCCGAGGGCGCGGAGAAGGATCAGGAAGGGCAGGGCGAGGACAAGGCCCAGCGGCAGTCCGCCACGCTTCAGGACTGGCAGAGCCGCCTGCAGCAGGGAGGCTCCAAGGTCTCCATCAGGAGCAGCGCCAGCCAGACCATAGCGGATATCCGCCAGACCACGCTGCGTTATATTTTTAATCTTCTGTTTTCCTACAGAAGGGGGCGGTTCGGCCAGTGGATGTCGGAGGACAGTCTGGGCGAGTATAGGCAGAGCGTGGCCAACGGGAGCCAGAACGCAGGGCAGGAAAGCGGGGGCGCGGCCTATGACAATGCCCTGCAGGGGGAGCAGAAGCCTGGCGTGACCAATGTGAGGATACTCAGCTACAGCAGCGATATCCTGCGTATTGAGAAGGAGGAAGCGTCCTTTTCTACGGTGGGGACGGTTCGCACTGCGGACGGCAGGGAGATCAGCTTTAATGTGAATGTAAACATGAGCAGGGAATTTCAGCAGTATTATCAGGGGAGGCAGCAGGCGGCGTTCGTATTTTGTGATCCCCTTGTGATTAATCTGGACACGGACATAGCGGAGCTTTCCGACCAGACTTTTTATTTCGACATTGACGGGGACGGGGAGCTGGACGAGATCTCCGGCATGGGAGCGGGGAGCGGGTATCTGGCTCTGGACAAGAACGGGGACGGCGTCATAAACGACGGCAACGAGCTTTTCGGCACTGCCAGCGGCAACGGCTTTGCGGATCTGGCCAAGTACGACGAGGACGGAAACGGATGGATCGACGAGAACGATCCCATATGGGATAAGCTGAAGATCTGGTGCAAGGACGAGAACGGAAACGATGTGCTGTACAAGCTTTCCGACAAGGGCGTAGGCGCTATCTGTCTGCAGAACGTATCCACCGACTATACTCTGAAGGGGCAGGAGGGGCGCACGCAGGGCGCTATCCGCAGCACCGGCGTGTTCTTGTACGAGAACGGAGGCGTAGGCACGGTACAGCATGTGGACGTGGCGAAGTATCAGGCCTCGGCGTAGTTTCCGAATAGTTTTCCGAAGAAGTGAAATGAATATTGAAGAATGAATGAGGGCTGCCCTGATTTCAGGGCAGCTTTTTTCTGCGCAAATCAAGAACGGAGCCTGCATAAATCTCTTCCGAAAGGGCAAACTGATAGCGAGCAGTACGAAAGCAGTATTGACTTAGACTGAAGTTAAACAAGGAAGGGAAGGCATCTATGAGAAGGAATAGAAGGAACAACGCTAAGAAGGAACGTGCCATCATGATTGCCTCGTCGGCATTCGTGCTTACTGCGCTGACTATGACGGGGATCTATATGAAGTCGAGCAATGTGGAGCAGCAGGACGACGGCTACACCATAGACTTCACCTCGTTCGGGGACAATCTTCAGGATAAGATGGACGAGATCGAGGAAAACGGTCAGGAGCTGGCGCAGAATGATCCGGTGCTGGGGGAAGAGGACTATAGGGCGCTGCTTGACGAACAGGAGGAGCCTCTCTCGGGACTGGCGGGAATGGACAGCGATCTTGACTATCCTCCCATGGAGGTGGGCTCCGGGCAGATTGAGATTCCGGGACTGACGAACAGGGTGCAGGATAAGGATCCTATGATGGAGGATGAGCCGGTATCCGGGAAATCTCCGGTGACGGAGGACGTGCCGGAGCCGGAAGAACAGACTCCCGTCATATCTCCCGACGCGGTGGTGGAGCCGGAGCCTGAGGAGGAGAATGAGCCTGCGGACAGTGGGGAGGCGGCTGCGCCGACCTTGCATTTTTCCGAGACGGATGGATTGAAGCGCCCCGTGAGCGGTGAAGTGCTGATTCCGTACAGCATGAATTCCACGGTCTATTTTTCCACTCTGGATCAGTTCAAGTGCAGCCCTGCACTGGTGCTGGCGGCGGAGCAGGGCTCTGCAGTGACCGCCTGCGCGGAAGGCAGGGTGGTGGATATCTTTGAGAATGAGGAGATCGGTCAGGCCGTCACCATGGAGCTGGGGGACGGATACAAGATTACCTATGGGCAGCTGGAGGCCTTGAATGTAACCGTGGGCAGCCATGTGGAGCAGGGCGAGGTCATCGGATGGATTGCGAAGCCTACGAAATATTATTGCGTGGAGGGAAGCAATCTATACCTGAAGCTTACTTCCAACGGAAAGGCAATCAATCCTGAAGCGCTGTTTCGGTAAGCCTCAGGTTGCCGGAGGAAAGACAGGACTGATGGGAGTAAAGACATGTATATAATTGGCGGAACAATCAAGACCATGGCCGGCGGTGACATTCTGGACGGATGCATCCGCATCGCGAACGGAAAAATAGCGGAGATAGGAAAACGGGATGAAGTGGATTTTCATCCCGTTTCCGGCGAGAGGGTCATAGAGATCCGGAAGGGCATCATTATGCCGGGAATCATTGAGGCCCATTGCCATATGGGGATCAGCGAGGAGAAAAAAGGCATGGAGGGGGATGACTGCAACGAGACGGTGGACCCCATGACCCCGCAGCTTCGGGCCATAGACGCCATCAATACCATGGATGCGGCCTTCGATGATGCGGTGCGGGCGGGGATCACCTCCGCTATGATCGGTCCGGGGAGCTCCAATGTGGTGGGAGGGCAGTTTGTGTTTCTGAAGACAAAGGGCCGGCGGGTGGACGATCTGGTGGTGAAGGCCCCTGCGGCCATGAAAGTGGCCTTCGGAGAGAATCCCAAGGTGAACTATTCCGGTCAGGGAAAAAGTCCCTCCACCAGAATGGCCATTGCGGCCATGCTCAGGGAGGAGCTGACGCAAGCATTTTCCTATGAGGAGAAGAAAAGGAAGGCTCTCCAAAACGGCGAGGATTTTCAGGAGGATTTCGCCATGGAATGCTGGCTTCCCGTGGTGCGGCGGGAAATCCCGCTGAAGGCCCATGTCCATCGGGTGGACGACATCTTTACGGCTGTGAGGATCGCCAGAGAGTTCCGGCTGAAAATGACGCTGGATCATTGTTCCGAAGGCCATCTGATAGCGGAGGAGCTGGCGAAGGAAGGATTTCCCGCCATCGTGGGTCCTGATCTGGCCAGCAGGAGCAAGATCGAGGTTCAGAATATGGCATTCAAGACAGTGGGCGTGCTGAACAAGGCGGGGCTGATGACGGCGGTGACCACGGATCATCCGGTTTCTTTGATTCAGTCGCTGCCTCTGTGCGCAGGTCTGGCCGTAAAGGCGGGCCTTGACATGGAGGAGGGATACAAGGCCATAACCATACATCCTGCCGTGATCTGCGGGGTGGGTCATCGGGTGGGCAGTCTGGAGGCGGGCAAGGATGCCGATATTGCTGTATTTGACGGGAACCCCATGGAGGTGTTCACAAATACCTTGTATACCATCATCGATGGTCAGGTGGTGTATGACAGGGCGGCGCAGACATAGGTTTATAGGCCTCTTGTCCGTATTGGGCAGGGGGCGTTTTGCCGTACATAAAGAGCGCTTCGGCCAAAATATTTTAGGACTATGGGATAGGCATCCCCCATTTAGCTGTTGAATAATTATCAATATAGGAGTATGCTTTGCATAGGCTTATGAGATTATATAGACGAGAAAGGCGTTTTCTTATGAAGGTAGTGGTGTTGGCCGGAGGAATCAGTACGGAAAGAGATGTGTCCCTGAGCTCAGGGATGATGATTTATCATGCGCTTAAGGAAAGCGGGCATCAGGTTGTCCTGCTGGATGTGTATCTGGGCTATGAGGGGGATCAGAAGGAGATTTTTGAGAGGGGAATGAACCTCATAGCGCAGATTGACGCCGTGAAGGAGGAGGATCCCGACCTGGAGGCCGTGAAGAAGCTGCGGCCGGAGGGGTGGAAGGGATTTTTCGGCCCTGGAGTGCTGGAGATCTGCGGGAGCGCGGACTGTGTGTTTCTCGCTTTGCATGGGGCAAACGGGGAGGACGGCAGAATACAGGCCTGCTTTGACCTGATGGGGATTCCCTATACCGGAGCGGACTTTACGGGCTCCTGCATCGCCATGGATAAGGGAATCACCAAGGATCTCTTCAAAGCCCACGGGATTCCTGCTCCCAAGGGGATCCGGCTCAAGAAGGGGGCAGCAAAGCTCTCTTGGGGGGCAGAGGGAGCGAAGGAGACTGGAGGGGCAGAATCGCCGGATGAAGGGGCAGCCGAGGAGGCGGTTCCATACCCCCGCATCGTAAAGGCCTGCTGCGGCGGTTCCAGCATCGGAGTGTATGTGGCCGGGAATCCCGGAGAATATGAGGAGGCCAAGGCGGAGGCATTCCGGTATGGGGAGGAAATCATCGTGGAGCAGTATATAAAGGGAAGGGAGTTTTCCGTCGGCGTCATGGACGGGAAGGCTCTTCCCGTCATAGAGATGGCTCCCAAGGAAGGATTCTATAATTACAAAAATAAATATCAGGCCGGAACCACGGTGGAGACATGTCCGGCACAGATAGAGCCGGAGAAGGCCCGGGAGCTTCAGGATGTGGCGGAAAGGGTGTTTCGCGCGCTGCGTCTGAAAAGCTATGCCCGAATGGACTTTGTCATGAGCGGAGAGGGGGAGGTGTTCTGTCTGGAGGCGAACACGCTGCCCGGCATGACGGCCACATCACTGCTGCCTCAGGAGGCCGCTGCGGCGGGGATGGATTTTAAACAGCTCTGTCGGAGGATACTGGAGCTGGCGTTTTGAGGGGAGAGTTTAGGCAGAGGGTGTTGGAGCTGGCATTTTGAGGGGAGAGTTTAGGTAGAGGGTGTTGGAGCTGGCATTTTGAGGGGAGAGTTTAGGCAGAGGGTGTTGGAGTCGGCGTTTTGATACAGAAGAAAGCAGATAAAGAAGAAAAAGGTAGGTTTTGACGGATGAATTTGACAATCAATGAGATAGCGAAGGCCTGCGGGGGCACATTGGTGCTGCAGGGGGATAGGACGAAAGGGGATGCCAATGTCAGCGCTGTGGCCATTGACTCCAGAAAAGCGGAGGCAGGCGGCGTGTTTGTAGCCGTATCAGGAGAGCGGGTGGACGGGCACCGCTTCGTGGGGAACGTGTATGAAAAAGGAATAGTCTTGACGGTGGTCGAAAAGTCGCCCGAAGAGGTGGAAAAAGAGCATGGAATTCCCAAAGACAAATGGGGCAGCTATCTGATGGTGAAGGACAGCCTGCAGGCGCTGAGGGACATGGCGGAGGCCTACCGGAGAAAGCTGGACGTGAAGGTGGTGGGCATTACCGGCAGCGCAGGCAAGACCAGCACCAAGGAACTCACGGCGGCAGTTCTTTCGGAAAAGTACAAGGTTTTGAAGACGGAGGGAAATCTGAACAATGAGATCGGCGTTCCCTTGACACTTTTAAGGATACGGCAGGAACATCAGGTAGCGGTGGTGGAGATGGGCATCAGCGACTTTGGAGAGATGCACCGTCTGAGCAAGATGGCCCGCCCCGACATTTGTGTGATAACCAATATCGGACAGAGCCATCTGAAGGATCTAAAGACCAGAGACGGCATTTTGAAGGCAAAGTCGGAGATTTTCGACTATATGGCTCAGGACGGTGAGATTTGTTTGAACGGAGAGGATGATAAGCTCATAGAAGTAAGGGAAATCAATGGGCGCAGACCTCATTTCTTTGGGCTGGGGGGCGACTCTTCGGAGGAGGTTCTGGTGGAGGAAAGCATCGGCAGAGGGCTTTGGGGCAGCGATGCCACCATGCTGATGAAAAAGGGCGTTTTGCGGAACAAAGAGAGCCTTCAGGAGGTACGGGTTCAGGTTCACATTCCGCTGCCCGGCTCCCATATGCTGCAAAACGCCGCCGCTGCAGCTTGTGTGGCGGGTCTGCTGGGGCTGACCGGGGAGGAGATCGCCGCAGGCATGGCCAAGGCTGCGCCGGTGGGAGGGCGTGACAATCTTATCCGTCTGCCCCGCAACACCTTTATCGACGGCTGCTATAATGCCAATCCTGCATCCATGAAGGCTGCCATAGACCTCCTTGCTCTGGCCGACACCAAAAAGGTGGCGATTCTGGGCGACATGTTCAATCTGGGAGAAAATTCTCACGACTATCATGGGGAGATGGGTTCCTATGCCGTGGAGAAGGGAGTGGATCTGATCATCTGCGTGGGGGAGGAATCGAGGCATATGTATGCTGAGGCCCAGAGGAGCATGGAAGAAGCGCGAATGTGTGAAAGGGCGGAAAACTCTGATGAAAGGCAGGGATATTTATGCTGCGGGGCAGAATGTTCTGCGGAGGAGAAAACACAGCGGGCAGTATACTTTCCGGATCGCAAGGCTCTGATGGAGGCTCTGAACAGTGGACTTGGGGATCTGGTGCCTGAGGGGGCCACGGTTCTTGTGAAGGCATCTCATGGAATGGAGTTCATTGAGGTGCTGGACTTTCTGCAAAATAGTGCCGCTGCGGAAAAGCCATAGAACCAAGGCAGCCCTTTCCTTCTTGTCTTTTGGAGGGTTCAAGTAATAATTTTGTTTGTAAAAAGATGTATCTTGCAATTAAAATTTGCATGTATAACATGGAGAGGATAGAGAACACCGCCCCTTGGACTTTGGTGAATGTCAGGGCGGTGTTTTTATCAGGTAAAGAATAGTTGATGCTCTTTTCTGCGCAAAGAGTATTCAGCCACATGGGGATGCTGTTAGAATGGTATTGAGGCAGAGAATTTCCGTGAGATTTGCTTAATTAAACCGCAATGGGATTGAGTATGGTCACGGAACATGGTAAAATGAGAGAAGGAAGCTGATTATGGAAGAATCAAAGGTGGTAGGCACGCCGTATGATGATGTGTTCCGCACTTTGCTGAACGATTGCAGCAGTTTGATAGTTCCGGTTATCAATGAGATATTTGGGGAAAGATATTCCGGGGCGGAAGAGATTGTGTTTTCAAAAGAGAGCCATTTCCTGAACAAACAAGGCGGAAGGACTGATGAGAGGATTACGGATACCAGCTTTGCAATAGTGGGAAAAGAGAGCAAAAAGTACCATTTAGTTTCCTCATTCAGCGGTGCTATTTCTGAGATGTACTGCGTCTACTCCGAATCGGATGAAAATAAGGATGATTACGCCGGGTGGGAATGTGGAGTATGGTATACATGTAATTAAGATACAAAGCTATACGATAGAGAGCATTTTTGATAAGAATTTATTGTTTTTGATTCCTTTTTACATTTTTACCCATGAGCATTTGTTTACGGAATATGTGAGAGACAAGTCAAAACTGAGATCGCTGGTGTATGAATATTTGGAGATTAGGAATCGCTTGGAAGAATTACTGAGGCAACACTATATCAGCGAATATGTAAAATGTACGATTATAGAAATGTCGGATAGGGTACTGGAAAATATTGCAGGAAAATATGAGTCTGTCAGGGAAGGAGTGAAGGCTGTAATGGGAGGAAAAGTGCTTGAATACGAGGCTAAAACCATAAGAAATGAAGGTTTGAAGGAGGGAGTGGAGAAGGGAATCGAAGGAACAGTTTCCATATTAAAGAGTATGGGGCTTATGCCGCAGGAGATCATGTTCAAGATACAAGAGCAGTATAAGCTGAGCCCGGAGGCTGCCAGAAAATATATTTAAAATTATACAAGAAACGATTTGCCTCATGAAGGTCTCCGGCTTTGATGGGGCTTATGTGCAATGTGATTTTAAGAGCGACACGCAGAATCTTATGAAAATCTTAATCAAATCCTGTTTTATCTGTGAGATAATCCTAAAGGAATAGAGAGTGTATGAACTGAGATAGAGTTCCCATTTGGAAATTTACCGCTATTTAGTCAAGCAGGAATCGGATGAATTTGTCGGGGAAATAGCTTATCATTTTGATGATGAAAGGAAGACTTGGATTCAGCGAAAAATACCGCACCGAGGAAAGCATTATGTTGAAGAAAGACTTGCAGAAATAATTTCCGGTGAACGGAACTTTGAAGTCGGTATGAGAACATTTTTCCGAAGAGAGATATAGGGATATATAAGAGTTTAAGAAGGATCATAGACATGGATGAAAGAATTTTGATAGTAGATGATGAAAAGGAAATAACGGATCTGGTGGCGCTGTATCTGGAGGGTGAAGGTTTTCATGTGGTGAAGTGCTATACGGGAACCGAGGCCATGGGGTATGTGGAGTCCGGGAGCTTCGACCTTGCGATTTTGGATATTATGCTGCCCGGAGTCAGCGGTCTGACCATTTGCCGCAAAATCAGGGAAAAGCAAAATTACCCGGTGATCATGCTGACGGCCAAGGGAGAGGAGACGGACAAGATCACGGGACTGACGCTGGGGGCGGACGATTATATCACCAAGCCCTTTCTGCCGCTGGAGCTGGTGGCCAGAGTGAAGGCCCAGCTGCGCAGGTACATCAGGTACAACACGGGAGTCCAAAGGGAGGAGGTGCTTTCCGTGTCCGGCCTGATGCTGAATATCAAGACACATGAGTGTCTTCTGAACGAGAAGCCCCTTTCACTTACTCCCACTGAGTTTTCCATTCTTCGGATTCTCGTACAGAGGAAGGGAGAGGTGGTCAGCGCTGAGGAGCTCTTTCACGAGATCTGGGAAGAGGAGTATTACACCAAGAACAACAATACCATCACGGTGCATATAAGGCATCTGCGGGAAAAGATGGGGGATTCTTTCGAGAATCCGAAATATATCAAGACGGTCTGGGGGTGCGGGTACAAAATTGAAGGTTGATGGGAGGCTGAAAAGGCTGCTGGTCACGGTTCTGCTGATCATAGGAGGTATCTATCTGTGCAATATGCTCTATATAATGATCGATCAGCTTATGAACGGGTTTGTGGTGGACTGGTTTGAAGACAACTACGTGGAGGAAAAACAGCTGTTTACGAAGGATGGGCTTACCTATTATACTAAGGCCATCCGTTGGGGAAAGGTCAAGGAGCTGCTGCTGAAAATTCTCATCGGTCTGGTAATTTTCTGGATTGTGAGCGTCCGTTTGATTTCCGTGCTGTATGCCTCCCGTCAGGAGACTAAGGTGCTCAAGGAGGCAGGAAAAATGATAGGAGACTATATGCGTCAGGGAAGAGAGGCATCGGACATTTTTCCAAGTGAATACGCTCCGGTTTCCGTGGAGATGGCGGAAATCAAGGCGGCCATGCAGCGTCAGGAACAACTGCAGAAGGAGGAGGCAGGCAGGAAGAACGATCTGATCACATATCTTGCCCATGATCTAAAGACACCTCTCACATCCGTCATTGGCTATTTGAGCTTAATGGAGGAGGTGCCTGAAATGCCGGCGGAGCAGAGGGTGAAATATGTGCATATTACTTTGGACAAGGCTCTGCGGCTGGAAAGGCTGATCAACGAATTCTTTGAGATCACCAGATACAATCTGCAGCAGATCGTTCTGGAGAAGGAGTCCTTGGATCTTTCTTTTATGCTGGTGCAGATGGCAGACGAATTTTACCCTATCCTCAGCGATCATGGAAACACATTGAAGCTGCAAGGGACGAATGAAGAGAGCATAATGGTCTATGGGGACGGGGACAAGCTGGCAAGAGTGTTTCGGAATATATTGAAGAATGCCATAGCCTATAGCTACCCAGACACGGAAATTCTTGTGGACTGCAAAACGGCAGGGGAAAAGCTTTTTGTCACCTTTTCAAACAAGGGCAAAACCATCCCCAGACAGAAGCTGGAAGCCATTTTCGAGAAATTTTTCCGGTTGGACGATGCCAGAGGCACCAATCAAGGGGGAGCCGGGCTGGGACTGGCCATTGCCCGGGAGATTGTGACGCTGCACGGCGGTGCCATCAGGGCGGAAAGCGGGAACGAAGTGACTGCCTTCACGGTGGAGCTGCCCATTTGAGGGATTAGAAATATTCCTTTTTCAATTCAAAATACCTCCGGGAGATAATGCCGCTGACATAGGCTCCCGGATTCTTTTTATCTTCTTTGCTCAGCTGTTTCAGATCAATGGGTTCTTCAAAAGAAATCACTACGGTAGCTCTTTTGATTCGGGGCAGATGATCCTCGAACACGCCGGCGGTGTTCACCATAACCAGAGGAATCACGGGGATGTTGCCTTTGTCTGCGATCTTGAAGCTGCCGTCATGGAAAGGCAGGAAAGTGTCGTTGACCTTGTTGCGGGTTCCTTCCGGAAAAATACATAGAGATATGCCGCTTTTGACTTCCTCCACACCTTTCAGGATGGTTTTCAGGCCCTCCTTGATATTGTCCCGATCCAGAAACAGACAGTGGATGTTTTTCATCCAGTCCTTCAATAAGGGCCACCGGAGCATTTCTTTTTTTGCTACATAGCCGGTGACTCCGGGAAAAATGGGGCAGGTGAGCACAATGTCCAGATAGCTTCTGTGATTGCCCACATAGAGCACAGCCGTATCAGAGGGGATGTTTTCCAGTCCCTTGACGATCACTTTAGTGCCCGTGATAAACCGGATACAGCGAAAGCCCCAGGCCACGATGGCCTTGGAACTTCTGTCCTTTAATCCGGGATTGAACTTGCCGATGATCCACTCCGCAAGCAGCAAGGGTATGCCCAGCACCAAAAATGAAAACAAAAAAATTGCCACCAGAATGAGACGAATCATATCAGGGATCCTCCCTATTGTGCTAATATATGTCCTCTGCCGTTCATATTCCCTATCTGCAGGTTTTATGGCCTTTTTTAGATGGAGAGGGGCGAGGGCCGTACAATGTCCTTATTTTATCATAGAACCTAAAAACTGTACATAGAATAAGGTAAAAGAATATGAGGAATCGCCACATTTTCGCTATGATGAAAATGGCGGCGGGAATTATGAGGTGTATTCTTGAACTTTCTATGGAACTTTTCGTTGGAAATTCGATCGTGTTTGCGGGAAAAGGGGATTTTACGGAAAAGGGAATGTTTACACAAAAAGCAACGGATGTACAGCGGACCCAGAGTTTGGGGGATATTGACGGCCTGCGTTTTGCTCTTTACCGGCTGCGCTTTGCTCAGTGAGGAAAAAATCAAGCTCCGGGATTTGGATTTCACGGTGATAAGCGAGGAGAAGATTCCGGAGCAGCTGAAGACCATCATTGAGGAGAAAAAGTCTCAGCCATTTCAGATCACTTATACGGACAACAAGAATCTATACATATGCATCGGCTATGGAGAGCAGGAGACGGGAGGCTACAGCATAGCGGTGAACGAGCTGTATCTGACGGATACCAATATATGCGTCAGCACCGTCCTTCTGGGGCCGGAACCGGATGAGAAGAACACCCCTGCGCCCTCCTATCCGGTCATTGTGATCAAGACGGAATTTTTGGAGCAGACGGTGATGTTCGAGTAAGGGCAACGAAGTTGCCATTGAGTTCCGGGAGCATATGTGCTATGCTGAAAATGAAGCTAATGTGCCTAAGCGGTAAAAATATAGGAGCAGTAAGAGGAAAGGGAGAGGACCTGCAGAAAAGGCCGCGGAACCCGGACCGAAAAAGTGTGGAAACCGTAGGACAAGACAGTACGGGTGGGTAGAGGCATAGGTGCAGGCATGTAGAGCGGCACTGATGCATCCGGCGGAGGGAAATGATGCTGCCAGACAGAAGAGGAGCAAAAAAGAATGCTTGCAGAAGAACGCGATTTGGGTTTGCGGTGTGGCCAAAGCAGCATGGCGGCCCGCTGGGCCTATTTGAGAGAACAGAGATATGGTGAGGCAGCGAAAATCTGTCTCACCCATTCGCTTTGCGTTTAGAATGTGGGTATATATAGAAACAGCAATCATAGAAAAGATAATTGAAAAAACAACAATTAGAGAAACGACAATTGAAGAGATGGGGCGGCAGAGGAGGAAGATATGATTCTGATAAAGAACGCTTACATGATTGATCCCAAGTCGGGAAGGGAAGGAAGATACGATATCCTGACGGAAGGTGACAGAATCGCAAGAATCGGGGAAAAAATCGAGAAGCCGGCAGGGGAGTGCATCGTGATTGAGGCTCAGGGGCTTTTGGCGGCTCCGGGTCTGGTGGATGTACATGTGCATTTCCGGGAGCCGGGCCGTACCGATAAGGAGGACATTGTCACCGGGGCGGCCGCGGCGGCCAAAGGTGGATTTACCACCGTGGTGATGATGGCAAACACCACTCCCGCCATAGACAATGGCCAGACGCTTAGGCAGGTGCTGGAACGGGGCAAAAAGACTGGAATCCACGTGCTTTCTTGTGCCAACGTGACTATGGGCATGCAGGGAAAGGAGCTGACTTCCATGGAGGAGCTGGCAGCGCAGGGAGCGGCAGGCTTTACCGATGACGGAAAACCCCTGACGGATGAAAATCTGGTGCGGGCGGCTATGGAGAGAGCTGCCGGACTGGACAAGCCAATCAGCTTTCATGAGGAGGACCCGGCCCTGATCGCTCAGAACGGTATTAACCGGGGGAAGGCAAGCAGGCACTTCGGGCTGGACGGCTCGCCCAGAGAGGCGGAGAGCCGTCTGGTGGAACGGGATTTGGAGCTTGCGCTGGAAACGGGGGCAAAAATCAATATACAGCATATCAGCGCAAAGGAGTCGGTGGAGCTGGTGCGGCAGGCGAAGCAAAGAGGGGGAAATATCCATGCGGAGGCCACGCCCCATCATTTCACATTGACGGAAGAGGCCTTGATTCAGTATGGCTCGCTGGCAAAGATGAACCCTCCTCTGAGGGAGGAGGAGGATCGGCAGGCGATCATAAGGGGGCTTGCAGACGGCACCATTGATATTATCGCTACGGATCACGCGCCGCACACTGCGCAGGAGAAGGCAAAACCTCTCACGGAGGCACCCAGCGGCATCATCGGGCTGGAGACAGCATTATCTCTGGGCATTACCGAGCTGGTGGAAAAAAAGCATCTAGCCATGAAACAGCTGCTGCGCCTGATGAGCACGAATCCGGCGGCGCTCTATGGTCTGGACGCCGGATATTTGGCGGAGGGAGGTCCCGGAGACATTATATTGATAGACGGGGAGGCGGAGACGATTCCCGGGCAATATGCCTCCAAAGCATGTAACACACCGTTCACCGGCTGGAAATTAAAAGGAAGGGTAGTTTGCACTATTGCTTCCGGTCAAGTGGCGTATGGAGATGAGCTCATAGGAAGAAAAGGCAGGGCCGCGCTGTAAAGCGGAAAATATAAATTGAACGGCTTCTGCTGAGCCGGACGGGATACAACAAATATACGGAAAAATCAAAAAAGCATGATAAAAAAGAGAAAAGAAAGGAATTTTCGCCATGAGACAAAAGCAGACGGCGGTGGTGATCTCCCAGAGAGAAATTGCACCGGATATTTACGATATGTGGCTGGAGACGGCGCTGGCACGGGAGGCCGGACCCGGTCAGTTCCTTGGAATCTATCCAAAGGATAAGAGTACTCTGCTCCCCCGTCCCATCAGTATCTGCGAAATAAATGAGCAGATAGGCGCCCTGCGCTTGGTATATCGCGTTGCAGGCGCGGGCACCAGAGAGTTTTGCGGCTATGAGGCAGGGGATTCGGTTTCAATATTGGGAGTTTTGGGGAACGGTTTTCCTTTGGAGCAGGGAATGGGAAAGAAAGTATTTTTGATGGGCGGCGGGATCGGTGTCCCTCCTATTCTGGAGCTGGCGAAACGGCTGGAAGGGGACAAACAGATTATTCTGGGATATCGGGATCAGAAGCTTTTTCTGAAGGATGATCTGAAACAAAATGGCAGGGTCTATGTGGCCACTGAGGACGGAACCGTGGGAACCAGAGGAAACGTCATGGACGCCATCAGGGAGAACGGTCTGGAGGCCGAGGTGATATTTGCCTGCGGGCCAATGCCCATGCTTCGGGCCATCAAGGCGTATGCGGCCAAGAAGGGGATTCCGGCCTATATTTCTCTGGAGGAGCATATGGCCTGCGGTGTGGGGGCATGTCTGGGCTGCGTGGTGAAGACGAAGGAGATAGACGGCCACTCCCATGTACACAATGCCAGAATCTGTACGGAGGGTCCCGTATTCGAGGCGGCTGAGGTGGAGATATAGGAAGCGGGAAGGCAGTTCGAGAAGCGGCTTCAGAGCCGGAATGGAGGATAGGCATGAATACAGAAGTCAAAATCGCAGGGGTCTCATTCAAGAATCCGGTCATGACGGCATCGGGAACTTTTGGATCCGGCGTGGAATATTCGGAATTCGTGGATTTGGACAAGCTGGGGGCGGTGGTGACCAAGGGTGTGGCGAACGTACCGTGGCCGGGAAATCCTACGCCCAGAGTGGCGGAGGTCTATGGGGGGATGCTGAACGCCATCGGGCTGCAGAATCCTGGCATCGACGTCTTTATGGAGAGGGATATTCCCTTTTTAAAAAAGTATGACACCAAAATCATTGTAAACGTCTGCGGCAAGACAGTGGAAGATTATGTGGAGGTAGTGGAACGTCTGGGGGAGGAGCCTGCAGTAGCCATGCTGGAAATCAATGTATCCTGCCCCAATGTAAAGGAAGGGGCCATCGCCTTCGGGCAGAGGGTGGATGCGCTGTCCTCCATAACGGCACAGATCAAGAAGCATGCGAGACAGCCCATTATCATGAAGCTGAGTCCCAATGTGACGGACATTGCCGAGATGGCCAAGGCAGCGGAGGCGGCAGGGGCCGATGCACTGTCTTTGATCAATACCATCACGGGTATGAAGATCGATATCCATAGGAGAAAGTTTGCCATCGCCAACAAGACCGGTGGCATGAGCGGACCTGCCATCAAGCCCATTGCGGTGCGCATGGTGTATCAGGCGGCTCAGGCAGTGAAGATTCCCATTATCGGAATGGGGGGGATCGCTACCGGGGAGGATGCCGTGGAGTTTTTGCTGGCGGGAGCCAGCGCGGTCAGCGTGGGTGCTATGAACTTTGTGAATCCCTATGCCACGGTGGAGGTGCTGGAGGGCATCCGAAGCTACATGGAAAAGTACCATGTGGAGAATGTCACAGATCTGATAGGAGCCGTGGAGGGGTAAGACGGGGGCCGGGGAGAAGAGGACGGAACAAATTCCCGCAGGCAGGTATTGGATAGAAGAGACAAGGCTGGAATGGAGGACAAATGAACACGATTAAAATCAGCAAAGGCAGCACGAAGATGATAGCCCATAGGGGCTTAAGCGGTCTGGAGACGGAGAATTCCATTCAGGCATTCATAGCAGCCGGAAACCGCAGCTACTATGGAGTGGAAACGGATGTTCATGTGACCAAAGATGGAAAATTTGTGGTAATTCATGACGACGCCACGGGGAGAGTGGCGTATGACGATATAAAGGTGGAGGAATCTGCTTACGAGCTGGTGCGAAAAATCCGGCTGAAGAGTCTGTGCCCGGCTGCAGGGAAAGCTGAGGACAGTGAGGGCCCGTGGGAGGAAGAAGGTCGTCAGGATCTGGTTATCCCCAATCTGGGCGAATATGTCCGCATCTGCAAAAAGTATGAAAAGAGATGCATCTTGGAGCTGAAGAATGAGTTTCGGAGGGAGGATGTGGAGAGGCTGGTGAAGGAAATAAAGGATATGGGCTATCTGGATCAGGTCACATTCATTTCCTTCAGTCTGAACAATATGATCTGCCTGAGGAAGCTTCTTCCAGAGCAGGAGCTGTATTATCTGACGGGGGCATACGACGAGGAGATCCATGCTGCCCTGAAAAAGCATGGGCTTCATCTGGATATCTATTACCGGGCCTTGACCAAGGAGATCGTGGAGTCCCTTCATGGGGACGGTATTCTGGTCAACTGCTGGACTTGTGACGACAAACAGGACGGGGAGAGGCTGGCAGAGTGGGGTGTCGAATATATCACATCCAATATATTAGAGTAAAAGCGAGCGGCGGGGCTGGTCTGCCCAATAGGCT
>OFGO01000748.1_pt1 | contig 28214 bp, 20 predicted proteins | sample 1521761 | NCBI WGS metagenome assembly OFGO01 (sample SAMEA3504128, study PRJEB24116) | mouse gut metagenome | biome: mouse gut; feature: mouse-associated habitat; material: faeces | place: Denmark | collected 2011
CCCCTCCGGAAATCCGGAAAGGGGGGAGCGCAATGGTTACATATGGTGAGCTGTTCCAGTTTTGCCTTGTCATCATCGGCGTTATCAGCATATGTCTCACATTTGCTGGCAAAAAGAAATAACCGCCCTGCCCTAACAAGCGCGGTTATTTCTTAACTGTCGCCTAGGGGGCTAACCGTCTACCGGCAGTGCCTCCTGATGGTTTTATTATAGCAGGCTTTGGCCGAAGTTGCAAGAGGGAGGAGCACCCAAATGGTGCTTCTCCCCTTCTATTTTGTCCAAAAAACTTCCATTTTCTAGTAATATCCCCATAGAAAAACGCGTTTTCTTGAAGATATTACAAATTGTAATTAAAACCCTTGCAATTAGTTACAATATGTAATAGAATGAACATGGACGAGGGAGATGGAGAGCCCCGGCCAACAAAGATTAAAATTTTAAAAATGGAGGAAAACACACATGAAAAAGGTTCTCGCACTTGTGCTGGCCGTCATGATGCTGGCCACTGTGGCGTTTGCCGCCGATGCCACGGTTGATAAGGACCTCACCGGCAGTAATGAAAAGGTCAAGGGTTCTTGGCTCCCTGGCGATACCATCAAAATCACCGACTCCGGTTTCGTTACCGAGTTCTCCAATGATTTTGTTCTTTGGGCTGATAAGGCGAACTCTACCAAGACCCCTGTCAAAGCCTTCAACAACACCAACTATACCATTACCGGCGTGAAGTACACTGAGGGCAAGGCTCTGGTTGCTAGTGTGAAGCTCAGCGATGCGAATGACCGCATTGAGATCGTGCTGAACAGTGATTACAGCAATACCAATAAAAAGGCTCTGGATCTGACCTTCACCATGAAGGGCAAGAAGGTTGGCAAAGCTGATAAGGCCCCCAACTTTACCATTCGGGTCGTTGGTACTGTTGGTTACGCCCTGGAGGAGAGCACTCTCTATCTGAACAAGGATGGCGATGTGGTTCTTCCCAAGGATGTTACGGTAAATGGTACTGCTGTCATAGGTTTTGCTAAGGAGAAACTCTACAAAGTGAAGGATTCTGGTGATGTCAACTATGGCACCCTGGAATTCACTGCTGAGGATGGCGACACCGATGTGGAAGTCCGCGTGTACGATGGCGACAAGCTGTACCTGTACAACAACGTGGACGCCGACAGCGACATCCTGAAGAAGTATGCCGACGAGGACGCCGACATCACCTTCCTGAACTTCCCTGGCAAGCCCACCTTTAACGCCACTGCCACCGTCCGCTTCTACAAGGAAGAGGGCACCTACATCTACGAGCTGAAGGATGGCAACCTGACTGCTATCACCGCCGAGGCTGCTTCTGCCGGCGCTGCTGGCCAGACTGCCGGCAAGGTGAAGTGGGACGAGGATGAGGGCTGCTACATCCTGAAGACCCGCACCCTGGGCAACTATGTCTTCTCCGATGTCGCTCTGCCCCTTGACGCTGTGGACAACACCACTGATACCCCTGTCACCAACCCCGACACCGGCGCTAACGACGTTGTTGGCATCGCCACCGCTCTGGCCGCTGTCGCTTTGGTCTCCGCCGCCGCTGTCTCCCTGAAGAAATAAGTCTTACCCGGACTTACTTCCCACAAGGAACTAGGCCAAAAGGCTGGAATAAGCACCCCGCCTCCCGTTCTCCGGGGGGGCGGGGTGTTCCTAAAAAAGGAGTTTTTTATGCTGGGAGAACGCCTGACAAAACTGCGGCAGGAAAAGCACCTGTCCCAGCGGGAGCTGGGGGAGATCATCCTGGTAAGCGGATACACCATCTCCGCCTACGAGCTGGGCCGCAGCGACCCCAACGATGAGATTAAGCGGCGGCTGGCGGAGTTCTTCGATGTATCGCTGGATTACCTCATCGGCCTTATTGACGAGCCCTTTTCCTACCGCCGGGACGCCAACGTGGTGATGCTGCCCCGGAACTTCACCGAGGGCCAGAAGGAAACCCTGCGGGCCTTCCTATCCGCCCTGGAAACCCAGGACTGGGCTGTGGTCTAAGCACCAATACATACAGGCAGCTGGGGCTTGCGAGTACCCCCCGCCGCCGCAATCCCCAGGCAGTTGCTCCACCAGCCGCCTGGGGCACGGGAGCAGAACACCCTTTTGGGTGCTCTGCTTTTCGTGTTGGATGGGATAGGGCTGCTGATAACCAAAAAAGAGCCCCCGGCCTGGGATTTTCCCACAAGGCAGAGGGCCCTTTATTTAGCCTCCCGCCAGCCAGACGGTGAGGTTGATGATATGAGGGAACACGGTGACCACCAAAATCATCCGGAGGATTTGGATGAAGGAAACCTCCGGGTTATCCACCCCCATATCGGAGGAGATAAGAGCCATATCCGAGGCCCCCGCCGGGGTGGAAATAAGCATCGCCTCCACGCGGGTCAGGTGGGTAAGCCGGGGCAGGAGGCGGCCCATAAGGAAGCAGTTGAGGGCGTAGCCGGCGATGAGAACCAGGGCCGGCACCAGGAGGTATTTCAGCTGGAGAAGCTCCTGGCGGCCAAAGCAGGAGCCTACATAACACCCGGTAAGGACCTGGGCCACCCGCTTAAGCCAGCGGGGAATGCAGCCCTTGCCGGTGGTGAGCTTGAGGACCAGGACGCTGACGGTGGAAAACAGGATGGTTCCGGCGGGGATGCCCAGCGCCTTCCCCAGCACCCCGAAGAGGATGCCCACCACCATGGTAAGCAGCACCTCCTGGGCGCGGGCTGGGGTCTTGGCGGGAGGGGGGGCGGCAGGAGCCTCCGGGGAGGGCGCCGCGGGGGCCGGGGCCCGGCTCCCCTCCGCCAGCAGACCATCCTGCCGGGCAAAACGGGCAATGACCAGGGGGAAGATCCCCACCCCGGTGACCATCCGGGCAAACTGGAGCACCGCCACATAAGGGACGTTGGCCCCCATATCTGCGGCGATGATGGGAATATCCGTCATACCGCCGGGGACGCTGCACATAAGGCAGGTCATCAGGTCCATGGAGGTGATGCGGACAAAGAGGAAGCCCACCAGGAGATTCAGAACAAGGTAAAACCCCAGCAGCAGCGCCAGGGGCCGGAGTATCCGCCGCAGCCCCCGGAGGCTCTCTTTATCCACCGAGCAGCCGATAAAGGCCCCGGCGGTGATTTGGGCCAGGGTGCGGGCCCAAACCGGGAAGCTGGCGGCCTCAAAGCCGATGCTTAAAACCGCCACCCCAATAATCGCCCCCACAATAAAGCCGCTGGGAAATTTAAGGCGGAACAGGATGTAACCACAGACAGCGCCTACCGCAATGGTCAGCAGGACCTCTCCCACAGGGAACTCCTCCTTTGGGATGTCTGGCTACAAGGGTATAGAGAAAACCTATACCCGAACCAAACAATTCTGTATTTGATTTATATCACGCTCTATTATATAATAAAACCAGAAATTAAACAAGAGGCCGCTTCGTCTTCTTTTTCTTCTTGCGAAAGAAGAAAAAGAAGCAAAAAGAAGGACGGCCAAGGGTCTCCATAACATAGCGGATTTGTACAAAGGACACAAGCCCCGGCGGGCAGAACATAGGAAAAGAGGAGAAACATTATGGTAAAGCTCTATGACACCGGCGTATACCTGCTGAACCAAACCGAGATCATCCCCGATGACAGCAACGCGGCAGCTGCCCTGCGGCAGCGGACCGGCAGAGAGATCGCCAAGGAGGAGGCCAAAAAGGGCACCATGGCCTATGGGATTATTGAGGCCCACAACCACTCCGATGAGCCGGAAAATCTCCGTATCAAATTCGATTCCATCACCTCCCACGATATCACCTACGTGGGTATTATCCAAACCGCCCGCGCCTCCGGCATGGAGAAATTTCCCATTCCCTATGTCCTCACCAACTGCCATAACAGCCTTTGCGCCGTGGGGGGCACCATCAACGAGGATGACCACATGTTTGCCCTCTCCGCCGCCAAAAAGTACGGCGGCATCTATGTCCCCACCAACATGGCCGTCATCCACAGCTACAACCGGGAGATGATGTCCGGCTGCGGGCGGATGATTCTGGGCTCCGATTCCCACACCCGCTACGGCGCTTTGGGCACCATGGCGGTGGGGGAAGGCGGCGGCGAGCTTGCCAAGCAGCTTTTGGGCCGCACCTACGACTTTGCCCGCCCCGGCGTCATCGCCATCTACCTCACCGGCAAGCCCCAAAGGGGGGTGGGGCCCCAGGACGTGGCTCTGTCCATCATCGGCAAGGTCTACGCCAATGGCTATGTCAAAAACCGGGTGATGGAGTTTGTGGGGGATGGCGTTGGGAATCTGCCGGTGGAATACCGCAACGGCATCGACGTTATGACCACCGAAACCACCTGCTGGAGCTCCATCTGGCACACCGACCAAAAGGTAGCGGAATATTACGCCATCCACGGCCGCAAGGATGCCTATAAGGAGCTCCGCCCCGCCGACGTGGCCTACTACGACGGCCTGGTGTATGTGGACCTTGCCACAGTGGAGCCCACCATCGCCATGCCCTTCCACCCCAGCAACACCTACACCATCGCAGAGCTGAAGGCCCACCCCGCCGACGTGATGGCCGCCGTCACCGACGCGGGCCGCAAGCAGTTTGAAAACGCCAAATTCGCCTTCACCCTGGACCAGAAGATCCGGGGCGGCGAAATCTATGTGGACCAGGGGCTGGTGGCCGGCTGCTCCGGCGGCACCTTCGATAACCTTTACGCCGTGGCGGATATCCTGGATGGGCAGTCCATCGGCAACGGCGCCTTTACCATGAGCGTCTACCCCGGCAGCCAGCCCGCCTACCTGGAGCTGGTGAAAAACGGCGCCATCCAGAAGATTATGGGGGCGGGCGCCCTGGTGCGGGAATGCTTCTGCGGCCCCTGCTTCGGCGCCGGGGATACCCCCGCCAACCAGGAGTTCTCCATCCGCCACACCACCCGGAACTTCCCCAACCGGGAGGGCTCCAAGCCCGGCGAGGGCCAGATCTCCTATGTGGCCCTGATGGACGCCCGCTCCATCGCCGCCACCGCCATCAACGGCGGACGGCTCACCGCGGCCACCGACCTGGATGTGGACTATTCCACCCCCAAATACTTCTTCGACGGCTCCATCTACGAAAAGCGCGTCTTTGACGGCTGGGGCAAGGCGGACCCCGCGGTGGAGCTGAAATTCGGCCCCAACATCAAGGACTGGCCGGTTATCCCCTCCCTCACCGAGCATATGCTTCTGCGGCTGGTGAGCTTCATCGACGACCCGGTCACCACCACCGACGAGCTGATCCCCTCCGGCGAAACCTCCTCCTACCGCTCCAATCCCCTGCGCCTGGCGGAATTCACCCTCAGCCGCAAGGACCCCGCCTATGTGGGGGAGGCCAAGGCGGTGCTGGCCCTGGAGCAGGGCCGGGAGGCGGGCGAGGACCCCACCGGGAAGGACGCCAGCGTTGCCGCCGCTTACGAGGCTATCCGCACCATCCCCGGCTTTGGGGAAATCGACCCCAAGGCGGTGGGCTTTGGCAGCACCATTTACGCCAACAAGCCGGGGGACGGCTCCGCCCGCGAGCAGGCCGCTTCCTGCCAGCGGGTGGTGGGGGCCTGGGCCAACATCGCCCAGGAGTACGCCACCAAGCGCTACCGCTCCAACTGTATCAACTGGGGCATCGTTCCCTTCCTCACCCAGGATAAGGACGCCCTCTCCAAGGGCTGCTACGTCTTCGTTCCCCATGTCCGGGAGGCCATCCTCTCCGGGAACGAGGCTATCAAGGCCTATGTCATCCGGGAAGGCCAGGTGAAGGAGATCACCCTTTCCATCGGCGGCCTCACCCCCGATGAGAAGAAGGTCATCGCCGCCGGCTGCCTCATCAATTACTACCGGGATTAATCTATACCGCCTCTTTTCCAGAAGGACCTCTGCCGGAAGACAGGGGTCCTTTTTCTCATTTTCCCCTGGGACATCCCCCCAAAGGCCCCCTCCCGCACCGGGATAATCTCCGGCGCTTTTCCCTTTTTTATCCATGATTTCGAGCCCTTTCTAGTGAAAACAGCAAAATTAAAAGTTTTAACTTTGGTTATTTCGTCCATTGCTTTTCTTTTTAGAAAACCGTATGATGTTTATAGAGCCTGTTACACAATGCTAGGGTGTGTCCCTAGAGTTGGGGTGCCCGGATTTTACGCAAGGGGGGAGTGATTGCAAGGAGAAAAGCGCAAGGAATACTGTATGTATTCCGAGCATTTTCGACGCGGCAAGCGCTCTCTCCTTGTAGCAAAAGACGGGTGCCAAGACTTTAGGGACACACCCTAGGAGAAAGGAAGGTCCCCATGACCAAAGGAGAGGGCATCAGCCTTTTGGGCGTCAAGGAGCGAAACCGCCAGCAGATCAAGCGGGTAATCTACCGTCAGGCCCCGGTGACCCGGCAGCACATCACCGACGAGCTGGGGCTTTCCCTCCCCACCATCACCACCAACGTGGCTCAAATGCTGGGGGAAGGGCTGCTGGTGGAATACGCCGCCCCCGGCCGCTCCCCCACCGGCGGGCGGCGGCTTCAACTGCTGGACTTTAACGCTGCGGCCCGGTACGCCGTGGGGGTGGAGCTGGGTCCCTACCAAACCCTTTTCTGCCTCACCGACCTGCGGGGACGGGTCTGCGCCAGCCTGGCCCTGGAGGCCGCCTCCCCCCAGTACCTGGAGATGACCGCCTTTGTGGCCCAAAGCGTCCGGGAGCTGGTCCAACGCTCCGGCATCCGGGAGGAACGGCTCTTTGGGGTGGGGGTGGGCATCCCTGGCTTCATCGAATACCAGGAGGGGGTCATCCGCACCGCCTTCCACAGCGATTGGATGGGCCGCCCCTTTGTTCAGGACCTTGCCAGCCTCCTCTCCCTGCCGGTGTGGATTGATAACAACGCCCGGATGCGGGCCTTCGGCCGGGAGATGTTCGGCTCCGGCGCCGCCCCGGATACCTTCGCTTACTTTTTGGTTTCCAAGGGCCTGGCCTGCCCCCTGATGATAAAAAACAACGTCCTGGCGGGGCATAAGGCCAGCGCCGGGGAGGTAGGCCACACCACCATCCTGCCGGACGGCCCCCTCTGCCCCACCTGCGGGCGCCGGGGCTGCCTGGAGGCGGTGGCGGGGGAAAGCGCCATCCTGTCCGCCGCGGCCAAGGCCCTGGCCCAGGGTAATGCCCCCTGTCTGGCGGCTCTTGTGCCGCCGGGGGAGGCCCCGGATACCGCCCGCGTCCTGGAGGCCCAGCGGCAGGGGGACCCGGCCATCGGCTCCATTATGGAAAAGGCGGTGGAGTACCTGGGGCTGGAGGTGGCCAATATCTTTAACTTTATCAGTCCCAGCCTGGTGGTGGTGGACGGTTACATCTTCCAGCTGGAGGAAAACCGCCGCCGTCTCCAGGAGACGGTGCAGGGGAACCTCTACGGTTTGATGGCCAGGGAGACAAACATTGAGTTCCTCCCCTACGACCGCCTCACCGGGGCGCTGGGGGCCGCCGCCTTTGTGGTGCGCCGCTGTTTGCTGGATTAAAAATGGAAAGGACTATAGAACCATGGTAAAGCTGACACTGCCGGACCGGTGGCTGGAAGAGGACCTTCCCGGCTGGGAGGCGGAAAAGAAAACTGCGGCGGACCTGCTGGAGCGGGTCCGCGCCGGGGAACCGAAGTACCACGGCAGCCTGGGGTGGCTCCACACCCAAAGCTGGGCGGGGGCCGATGCCTTGGAGCGGTTGTCCGCCCTGGGGGCGGAGATTCGCAGCAAGGCTGGCATTCTGGTCCTCATTGGGGTGGGAGGCTCCAACAACGCCGCCCGCTCGGTGCTCCAGGCCCTGAAGCCCCAGGGGATGGAGGTGCTCTATGCCGGGAACAGCCTTTCTCCCCACGCTTTAAACGAGCTATTGGAGCGGATAGAGGGGCGGCAGGTCTTTCTCAACTGCATCGCCAAAAACTTCGAGACACTGGAGCCGGGGGTGGCCTTCCGGGTGCTGCGCCTCTGGATGGAGCGGCGGTACGGAACCCAGGAGGCGGCCCGGCGCATCCTTTGCACCGGCACCCCAGGCAGCTCCCTGGAGGAGCTTTGCACCCGCCGGGGATACGCCTTTCTCCCCTTCCCCACCGATATCGGCGGGCGGTACTCCGCCCTGAGCAATGTGGGGCTGCTGCCTATGGCGGCGGCGGGGGTGGAGATAACCCGTTTGGTAAAGGGCGCCAGAGGGATGGAGGCCCTTTTGTGGGAGGCCCCGCCGGAGGAAAACCCCGCCCTTCTCTACGCCGCCTTTCGGGATTACCTTTCCCGCAGGGGATACCGGGTGGAGCTTCTCTCCTCCTTCGAGCCCCGGCTGCGGTGGTTCTACAAGTGGTGGGAGCAGCTCTTTGCAGAAAGCGAGGGCAAGGACGGCAAGGGCATCTTCCCGGTGACGGGGGAATTCAGCGAGGAGCTGCATTCCCTGGGACAGTTCATCCAGGATGGGTTCCCCATGCTCTTTGAAACCTTCCTGACCGTGGCGGAGCCGGGAGCCGGGGACCGCCTCATCCTCCCTGCCGACCGGGACACCGGGGACGGCTTTGACTACCTGGAGGGGATGGACCTGTGGCAGGTGAACCGCACCGCCTTTTCCGCCACCCTCCAGGCCCACGGGGAGCGCCTTCCCTGCGCCGTCCTGGAGCTCCCCCGCCTGGAGGAGGAGAGCCTCGGCGCTCTGTTTTACTTCTTCCAGTTCGCCTGCTACCTCTCCTGCCGCCTGGCGGGGGTGGACCCCTTCGACCAGCCGGGGGTGGAGGCCTACAAGCAGCGGATGTTCCAGGGGTTGGGCAGGCCATAGGACTCCGCACCACCAGGGGATATCCTTCCCAGGTGCCCACGGAGGCAGCCAGAGGCATATCCCTTGGGTGGAGAGCCTTTACTGCAATGCTCATTTGCCCGGAGTTAATTAAAACTTTTAATAAACTGGAAAAAAGTGCCTTGCACGAAAGGAGAAGACGCTATGTCAACATTTTCGGGAAAGGGGACCCCGCCGGTCTCCAAAGCCAGGAAGCTCAAGGACTTTGGGGAGGGCTCCGGGACGGTCCGCACCGCCACCATGGTGCTTTCCCTCCTGGGGGGCATCCTCATCTGGTGGCTTCTATCCCTGCTGCCGGGGGTGGGGAGCATCCTGGCGGGACCCCAGGACATCATCCGCCGCTCCCTTCCGGAGCTTCTCAGCGATGGGGCCACCGGGGAGTTTGAGGCCTATCTTCTGCTTAAGCACATCTACTGGTCCTTCCGCCGGGTGCTGGGGGGCTGGGCTATCGCCTTCCTCTGCTCCATCCCCACCGCCTTCCTTATGGGGTGGTACCGCACCTTCCGCAACCTTGTGGACCCCTGGATCCAGTTCTTCCGCACCATCCCTCCCATCGCCCTCATCCCCATGGTGATTCTCCTTATGGGCACCGGGGAAAAGGCTAAAATCACCGTTATTTTCATCACCTCCTTCCTGGTGATGACGGTGACGGTGTACCAGGGGGTGCGCAACATCGACATGACCCTGGTGAAGGCGGCCTACACCTTTGGGGCCAGCGACCTTTCCATCTTTGCCCAGGTGGTGATCCCCTATTCCTTCCCCTTCATTCTCACCGCCGCCCGCCTGGGGGTCTCCACCGCCCTCACCACCCTCATCGCCGCCGAGATGACCGGCACCTTCTACGGCCTGGGGAGCATGATCCAAACCGCCCAAATCTACTTCCGGATGGACAAGGTGCTGCTGGGAATCATCTGCATTGGGGCTATTGGATTTGTGCTGGACCGTCTGCTGCTCCTGGCGGAGAAGCGGATTACACGCTGGAAGTGAAAGGAGACAGTCTTATGAGTGAAGCAAGAAGGCCAAAAATCGTGATGGACGGGGTCCAAAAAATCTACCGGGGACACGACGGCCGGGAGACCGTGGCCCTAAACGGTGTAGACCTGACCATCTATGAAAACGAGTTTGTCTGTGTAGTGGGGCCCTCCGGCTGCGGCAAGACCACCCTGCTGAACATCATCGCCGGGCTGGAAAACGCCACCGGCGGCCAAATCACCCTGAACGGGGAGAAAATCATCGGCCCTGGCAACGACCGGGGCGTTATCTTCCAGCAGTACGCCCTCTTCCCCTGGCGAACGGTGCGGGGGAACATCGAGTTTGGCCTCCAGTTCCTGCGCAAACGGGAGGAGCGGGTGGAAAAGGACCCAAAAACCGGGGAGGAGCGGGTGCGGACCCTCTACCGCCGGTACACCAAGGAGGAAAAGCACGCCCTTTCGGATAAGTATATGCGTATGGTGGACCTTACCGATTTCGCCGGCTCCTATCCCAAGGAGCTTTCCGGCGGGATGAAGCAGCGGGTCGCCATCGCCAGGGGATACGCCATCTCCCCCCAGGTGCTGCTGATGGACGAGCCCTTCGGGGCCCTGGACGCCCAGACACGGGCCCAGCTCCAGGAGGATCTGTTGCGCACCTGGGAGCAGGAAAAGCGCACCTGCTTCTTCATCACCCACGATGTGGAGGAGGCGGTGCTGCTGGCAAACCGGGTGGTGATTATGAGCGCCCGCCCCGGCCGGGTAAAGGAGGTCGTCCCCATCGACCTGCCCTACCCCCGCAACCAGGCCACCAAGCTGCTGCCGGAATTCAACGCCTACAAAAACCGCATTTGGGAAAACGTCTACCAGGAATACCTGGAAGTGAAGAAGTAAGGGGGAGGGCTTATGATAAAAATGGGCATCGTGGGAACTGGGGCTACTATGTCCATCGCCCACTACCACGCCGAGGGGTACAAAAAGGACCCCCGGTGTCAGGTGGCCGCCGTCTACGACATCAACCGGGAGGCGGCGGAAAAATGGGCGGCGGAGCACGGGCTTTCCGCCCGCATCTGCGGCAGCTACGAGGAGCTGCTGGACTGCTGCGACGGGGTGGATCTCTGTACCCCAAACTTTCTTCACGCCAGCCAGGGACTGGCGGCCATCCGCGCCGGAAAACACCTTTTGGTGGAAAAGCCCATGGCTATTACCGGGGAGGAGTGCGAAACGCTGGCCGCTGCGGCCCAAAAAAGCTCCGCCTGCGCCATGGTGGGAATGGTATACCGGTACGCCGCCCCCGTTCTTCTGGCCCGGCGGATGGTCCGGGAGGAGATTGGGCCGGTGTACACCTTCACCGCCTGGGCCGGCGGCAAGCGGTTGGCAAACCCCGGCGTCCCCCTGGAGTGGCGGATGCTCCGCGGCCGCTCCGGTAGCGGGGCCTTGGGGGACTTTGGCAGCCATCTGCTGGATCTGGCCGATTACGTGGCGGGGCAGCGGTACCACCAGGTCACCTGCCGCCTGGGGAACTTCATCCCGGAGCGGACAGGGCCCGACGGCCACCCCCAGCCGGTGGAAAACGACGACGCTGCCGTCCTCTCTGCCTCCGGTCCGGGGGGACTGGGGAGCTTCACCGTCAGCCGGGTGGGGCTGGACGACATTATGCTGCTGCTGGCCGGGGAGGGGGGAATGCTCCAGGTAAGCCTTCGGGTGCCAGAGCAGGTGACCTACTGGGAGAAAAAGCGGGATGGCGGATACACCGGACTTGTTAAGACCCTGGACCTGCCGCCCCAAAAGCACTTTGACGATTGGTTTGTGGCGGAGACCGCCGCCTTCCTGGACGGCATCCAGGGGGCGCGAAAGGACCTGCCAGACCTGGCCCAGGGACTGTATATCCAGCGGGTGCTGGACGCCGCCCAGGCCGCTCACGACACGGGGCATACCCAGGAGGTGCTTCTATGAGGACCGGCTTTCATACCAACGCCTTTGTCTGGGCAGGTCTCACCGACCTGGGGGAGATTGCCCGGTTCGCTCTGGAGCAGGGATATACCTGCCTGGAGGTGGGACCCGGCATCCCCCTGGAGCGGAAAATCTTTGCCAGGGTTCAAAAGGAGCTGCCCATCTCCGCCTTCATCTACTGCCGGAACTTTACCGACGACGACCGGGACACCGCCCGCTCCCACCAGGAGGAGCTGTGGCGGCGAATGGATTTTGCAGCAGGACTGGGAGTTAAAAAAATCATCTGCTCCACCGGCATCAGCCGCTCCCTTTCCATCCCGGAGGGCGGCGGCTGCGACCCCATGAAGAGCCTGGGGCCGGTGCTGGACTTTTTGGGCACCGCGGTGGAGCGGGCCAAGGGGCTGGGCCTCACCCTCTGCCTGGAAAACTGCCCCATGTACCGCAACATCGCCACCTCCCCCTACATGTGGGAGGAGCTGTTCCGCCAACTGCCGGACCCTGCTTTGGGCATCTGCTACGACGCCAGCCACTTCGTCTGGCAGTTCATCGACGTCTATGAGCCTCTGGAGCGCTTTGCCGGCCGCATCCACCACATCCACCTGAAGGATACCCTTCTCTTCCCGGAAAAGCTCCGGGAGGTGGGTATCCTCCACAACACCGCCAAGGAGCGGGGCTTTGAGAAAAACCAGTGGTGGCGCCACACCGTCATCGGGGACGGGGAGATTGATTGGAAGCGGTTTCTGACCCAGGTGAGGAGCCTTCCCAGTCCCCTGCTGGACCTGAGCTTTGAGATGGAGGATCATCAATACGAGTGCGACCCGGTCCGGGTGCGGGAGGGGCTTTCCCTCCAGATGCGGCGGCTGGAAGCGCTCCTGTAACCTTGTTTCCCAAGGCCGGACGGCCTTTGCAATACGCCATTAAAAAAGAAAGGAAGTACTGCTATGAAAAAGACCCTAGCTATCCTTCTCTCCCTGGCGCTGCTGCTGGGGAGCCTGGCCGGATGCCAGTCTGGACAGAAGCCCAACAGCTCCCAGGGGACATCCACCCCCGCTTCGGACACCACTCCCCCGCCGGAAGCGGACCCCGGCCCGGAGGAGGCCACCATCAACGTTATCTACCACCCCACCATCGGCGGCTCCACCGCCATCGCCACCGCGGTGACTCAGGGCTTCTTTGAGGAGCAGAACCTGAAGGTGAACCTCCAGATGTACACCTCCGGCCCGCCGGAGGTAGCGGCCATGGTGGCCGGACAGGCAGAGTTCGGATTCATCGGCAGCGGCGCCGCCTGGCTGGCCTTCAGCGGGCAGGTGGACATCATCGCCCTGGATAACATCGCCCTTACCGAGCAGATCATCGCCCGCTCCGACGCCGGCATCACCACCCCGGCGGACCTGAAGGGCAAGACCATCGCGGTCCAGGAGGGGGCAGCGGGATACACCCTGCTGCTGGTGGCCCTTCAGGAGAACGGTCTTTCCATTAACGACGTGAAGGTGCTGAACATCGCCAACGACAACATCCCCTCCACCTATAACGACGCCTCCATCGACGCCTGGGCCGTCTGGAAGCCCGCCGCCAACAGCCTGGCCGAAGCCCTGGGGGACAAAGGCTTTGTGCTGGCGGATAACCAGACCTATCCGGAGTTCGCCTTCCCCAGCACCTGGATTGCCAACAAGGACTACATCAAGGAGCACCCCGATGTAACCCAGCGGTTTGTCACCGCCCTCACCAAAGCCCAGCTCTACCGGGCAGAAAACCCCTCCCAGGCCTGCGCCTACGCCTCCACCTACGCCCAGCAGGCCACCAATGAGCTTACCGCCCAGCTGCCGGATGTGATCTTCCCCACCGGAGCGGAGTTCAAGGACTACTACAACACCGATTCCTTCGCCAATATGCTGGGGAACCTCCGGGCCACCCAGGCGGACAAGGTGGAGGGAGAGCTTGCCATCTCTGACATTTACAACGACACCTTTGTGAAGGCTGCCATTGGGGAATTGGTGGGGTAAATCCCCGCTTCTTCGCTCCGGTTTTGGAACAGCCGAAAAGGAGGAACGGAAAACCGTTCCTCCTTTTTCATGAATCAACCACCTATTTGTCTCGTTTGAAGCTTTTCCCATATTTCCGCCCAGCCCTTTAGCTCCTTAAGGGTTGGTATTTTACATAGATTTGGATTTGTCTTTATTTCAGCAAAGTTATTTACAAAGAACTGATAATTTTCCGGGTCGCTTCTTTTCCAGATCATAATGCTGCGCCGGTTGGCCTCGTTTGTAAGGGCCGCGGAATATAAATCAACCAGAACATGGCTGTATTGGTCATATTCACTACAAAATTCGATATTGAAAATGCTGAAAGGAATGCTAACCTTCATCACAGAAAATTGGAAACGGACCGGCAGCATTTTGGCGCACATTGAATAAATCGTCTCACCGGAAAGGTTATCATAAAGTGTCGCCAGCGCACTGTACAGGGCACCCTCACTAGAGCCAGCCCGTTGGTTGGCAATCTTAGTTTTTATGTCCTTCAAATTGCAGGAATTCGGTTCAGTCAAGATAAGCTCCATCCGTGCATTTGAATCTCTTAAGATGGTTTCAATCGCCTCGGATAAATGCAGATCATTCTTATGGAAATGAAGAGTATCACTAATTTCTGGATTTATTACAAAAGTAGCAGCAAGATTCATCAATCTTATGTAGGATATTTTCTTATACGCTCCATCTGTAATATGGAGGCGATCATCCAGCAAATACCGTTTGTGCATTTCCTGCCTTGGAAGTATCAGTGTCTGCCTATGCTGCTCCTGGGAAGGTTGCCTTGAGCGCTGCTCGCTTAGCAACCTCTGAAAATATCCGGACCACTGCTTTTTCAACTGGGTCTTCAAATCATTGACACTTTCAAAACTATCCAATGTAAAAAGGGCGTTGTTGTTTTTTCTTCTCCGCATAAAATCAATAAATCCAAAAATATATACTGCTGTTCCCTTCTTTTCGATATTAGGGAAGTCCGCATTCCTAATAAAATCTCCCGTATTTTTGAATTTTGTATAATACAAATGATCTTGGTAAACCTTATCCACAACAAATGTAAATATCGGTATGGCCTGGCGCATCGCCTCCAAGACCTCTAATTGGGTAATGGATATTTTCCCCTGTCTCTCTATTTCTTCAATATCCGGGTATTTTTCTTTAAGGCCTTCAAAGTCAATCCTATCCAGTGCTTCTTCTGTCGCTTGCCCTCCAAAGCGAGAACCAATTATCAAAATCATCAGATCACTGTTTTTCACTTCTTCAATACATGCTGTATGGGTATGTATTCTTGGATCATAGAGAATATCCTGTTGGTCGCTCAAAACTGCTTCATATCCCAGCTCTTCTTCTATAAACCTTTTCAACCCCGAACGGACAGAAGATAAATCATAGCAGGTAGAGGAAACAAAGACCTTTAATTTGGACATTACTTTTCACCTCTAATATTTTTTCAAAGCTACTTAGCTTTTCCTCAGAAAATAAAGCCATTTTATAACATGTGATTATTGTAGCAAATATCCTCTAAAAACACAAGAGGGGAACACACAACACTGTGTGTTCCCCTCTTGAAATTTCAAAAACAGCAGCGTACAACTGTAAAACCGTTTAAGTCTCTTCGTCGTTTCTTGTGGTGTTATCAGCCTTTTAACAAAGCCACCAGCAGCTGTACCCCTGCCCAGAAGCCCTGGTAGACGGCAATGGTGACCCAGGTGAGGGCCGGCATCCCGCCGGTGAAGGCGAAGAAGGTTACCAGGGCAAAGCCCACCACCACCGAAAGCAGCAGCAGGGCCGTCTCCACCGTCAGGGTGCTGTCGCAGCTGCGGGCCGCCGCCACCCCCCGCACATAGGAGGATGGCGCGCCGCTGTGAATCATCCCGGCCCTGGTCTTGGCCTTGGGGTCCAGGTAGCGGTCCATATCCCGGTGGAGCTTGGCGGGCATCACCTGCACCAGCTCCTTGGGGAAGCTGTAAATCTGGCAGATTCGTTCCTCGGTCACATTGGGGTCGGTGGTGTAGACGCAGACGGCAATGTCCCGGTCAGCCAGCAGCTCCAGCGCCCGGCGCATCTGCTTATCCGCCTTGTAGCTGAGGACACACATGGCGGCGGCCTGGCCGGAGTTGGCAATGTAAAGGAGCTGCTTGCCCTGGCCGTACCGCTCTTCGTATTCCATGGGGGGGATGGCCACGCCGTAGGATTTCATCAGCTCCCGGTTCCCAATGAGGACCCGGCGGCCGTTTACCCAAGCGGAGACCCCCTTCCCATCCTCAAAGAGGAAGCTCTCCGCCTCCTGGAGCAGCCCCGCATCCGGCACCATATCGGTGAAAATCTTGGTCAGGGTGCTGCCGCATTGGCGCAGGACGCTGGCAATATCCACAATCACCTCATCCATGGGGGTGCGGTTGAAGGGCTTGATGGTGTGAAGGGTGACGCTTTCCGGCGGGAAGAGGTCGTATCCCCGGAGCAGAACGCCGTTCACCCCGGCGAACTGGTCCACCGCCGAATACCCGCAGAGGGTGGCTCCCCACCGCCCCAGCTTGCGGTTGGTGAGGGTGATGGGCAGATTGGCGGCAATCACCCCGGCGATGGGGGCGGTGATGCACAGAGCCGCGGTAAAAACGCAGGCAGAAGTGAAAACATCGTGATGGAAGGGGTAGGAGATAAGGGCCATCACCAGGGCTGCCGCCGCGGTCATGGGGGCAATCACCTTGGAAACGTCCTCCGCCTTGCTCTCAGAAAAAGCCTGGTCCATAAAGGCGGAGATGCCGGAGGCGCGGGTGAAGTAGGCAATCTCCGGCTCGCCCTCTATGAGCTTCCGGCCCAGCTTGTCCGCCAGGGCCTCGTCCTCGATAACGGCGGCGGTGTGCTTCGCTCCCTCCTTGGCGATGAGGCGGTAGCTGGCGGCAATTCTTCCCCGAAGAATCATCTTGCCAATGGTATTAAAGAGCAGCAGCAGGGCCGCCATGGGCAGATAGATATTGGCGGCGTAGCTTTCCAGCACCTCCGGACGCATGGCCATATAGGCCCCCTGCACCAGGCAAGCAAAGACCCCGACGGCGCTGTAGCTGTCGTTGTTGGGCCGCAGGCAGAAGAGGGAAATCATCCCCCCGCCCACCGTGTTCCCCGCCACCAGGGCGGAAAAGGCAACCAGCCCCACCCCCAGCCAAAGGTAGCGGCCGGGGTTCTCCCGGAAGTATTCCGGGATGGGCCACTCCTGCCCAGGGGCCAGCATCAGGTAAATCACCCCTGCGGCGCAAAGGAGGTTCACCACCAGTCGGATGATGAGGCTGGTCTTCATCCCCTGAAGCTGGGCGCCGATACGGGCGCGGTTCTCCCCCCGCTCCGGGCGCTCCTCCTCATCCGGGGGCTCCTTTCGCTGGGGACGGCGGCGGGGCTGTGCTTCCTCATCCTCGTCCTGTGCCCTTCCCCGGCGGCGGGGGCGGGCATCCTCCGTCCCATCCTCCCCGCCGGGAATTCTCCGGCGCTGGCGGGAACGGGGAAGCGCTTCTTCATCCTCCTCATCGGGGATTCTTCCCCGCTGCCGGGGCTGGGGATACTCCTCCCCATCCTCTTCCAGGCTCCTCCGGCGCTGGCGGGGACGCTCCTCCTGCTCCTGAGCCGCCTGGACAGAACGGGCCGCTTTGCGAAGCACCCGCTCCTCAAATTCCTCCCGCTCCCCCTCCTCCTCGGTATTGGTGATGAGCCGGGCGGCTGCGGCGGCCTCTGTCCGCCGTCCCGCTGGCCTTCTGGGCGGCGGAGCCCCTTCCTCCTGCCACAGGGGGGGCGCAGGCTCCCTGTCCGGGGGCTGGCGGCGCTCCGTCCTCTGTTTGGCAGCGGGGCGCTCCTCCAGGGCGGCACGCCTTGCGGTGGGCCGGGGCGCTTCCTCTTCGTCATCATCCTCCTCCCACATGGGGCGGGGGGTGGACCGCTGCTGGGGCACGGGGGCCCGCTGGGGCCTTTCCGGTGCTCTCTCCCGGCGGGGGGATGGCGCGGGGGCCGGTTCCGCCGCCTTCCACAGCTCATCCAAGGTGGGGATCTGCACCGTTGGCTCCTCCGGCAGCTCCAGCTTCACCGGGGGGAAGTATTCCTCCCCGTCATCCAAAAGCCCCGGCTCCGGTAGCTCCAGCTCCCTATCTTCCAGGGCGGGATGCTCCCTTCGGGGACGGCGGGGCTTTTCCGGCGCTCTTTCCCGGCGGGAGGGAACCGGCTCCTCCTGCCGCTCCCTTGGGGCAGTGCGCCGCACCCCAGGCTCCCCCTGGGGCGCTCTGGCTTGCCGGGGCGGCTCCTCCTGCTTTTCCCGAATCTCCCGGAGAATGTCGTCTACACTGTAATTTCTATCTGGCAATGCTGCAACCTCCCAACTCCTGTCAGCCTCCCTCCGGGCGTCACTTCGCCTGGAGCCCCATACGCTGGCGGGCCACCTCGTACATCACGATACCCGCCGCCACCGAGGCATTGAGAGAATTGATCTGTCCCCGCATCGGCAGGGACACCACAAAATCGCACTTTTCCTTCACCAGCCGGCTTACGCCAAAGCCCTCGGAACCCACAACCAGGCCCACGCCGCCGCTGTAGTCCACGGTGCACCAGTCCTTCCCGTCCATATCGGCGCAGTAGAACCAAAGGTTCTTTTGGCTCTTCAGCTCCTCTATTATAGCGCTGAGGTTGGGCACCCGCACCACCGGCAGATGGGCCGCGGCCCCGGCGGCGGCTTTGGCTGCGGCCGGGGTAAGGCCGGCGCTGTGCCGCTTGGGGATAATAAGGCCATGGGCTCCGGCGGCCTCCGCTGTGCGGATAATGGCCCCCAGGTTGTGGGGATCCTCCACCCCGTCGGCCAGCACCACAAAAAGGGGGGCCTCCCCCGCCCTGCGGTAAATATCCTCCATGGTGGCATAATCCGCCGCCGCAGGCTGGGCGGCCACCCCCTGGTGGGAGGCGATGCCGGAAAGGCTCTGGAGCTTTTCCGGGGCGACATCCTTAACAGGAATCCCCCGCTCCCTGGCCAAAGCAAGAATCCGCCCCACCGGTCCCTTCTCCAGGCCGCTCTGTATATAGACGCATTCCACCTCCCGCGGGGAGCGCAGAAGCTCCAGCACAGGGTTGCGCCCAGCAACAATCTCGGTTTTTGGCTTGTCCATTTTCCCATCCTGTCCCCGCCGGTAAGAGCGGATAAATTTGCGCATCGGCTTATATAGAATCAGTATACCACAAATTTCCTGTCAATAAAAGAGTTATTCCGGTTGCGGGAAAAGTCTTTTGGCAGGACAACGCCTTGGGCCCCGCACCAGGCGTTTTTTCATCGCAAAACCCCCGGCTGGAAACAGCCGGGGGTCTTTTGGTACTATCGCCAAAAATCGCCGCAGATTTTTTGTCAGCGGTCCCACTTGTCCACAAGGGACTGGAGCTGATCGGCGAACCGGGACAAATCCTTGTTGGTCCCGCCCTCGTTGTGGCGGATGACCTCCAGGATGCGCTGTCCCATCTGCTGCAAACGGATATAGGCGGGGGATGCCTTGTGGCGCACCGCCGCTTTGACGTGGAGGGAGGCGGCGGGAACACCAGCTTCTACCAACTGGTCGGAAGCCAGGTCGTACACCGCCCGGAAATCCGGCACCAAAGGCTCGTAGCCCTGGAGGCGGATGGTCTCTGCAAAGGTGAGGGCCGCCTCCTCTTCGCCGTGGACCACAAAAACCTTGCGGGGTTTTTCCGGGGCGAAGGCATTGATCCACTTTTCCAGCCCCGCCTTGTCGGCGTGGCCGCTCATGCCCCGGAAGTTTACAACCTGGGCCCGGACCGAAATCTTCTCCCCGAAGAGCTTCACCGTGTCAATGCCGTCCACCAGCAGCCGCCCCAGGGTGCCGTTGGCCTGGTAGCCCACAAAGAGGATGGTGCACTCCGGCCGCCAGAGGTTGTGCTTCAGGTGGTGGCGAATCCGCCCCGCCTCGCACATGCCGCTGGAGGAGATGATGACCTTTGGCTCCTTATCCATGTTCAGCATACGGGATTCATCGGAGGTGCGGCAAAGGTGCAGGTTGGGGAAACGGATGGGCTGGAAGCCCTTGCGAAGCACCAGCAGCGTCTCCTCGTCGGCGTAGCCCCGCAGGTCCCCGGAGTAGATTTCGGTGGCCTCCAGGGCCAGGGGGGAGTCCACATAGACCGGGAAATCCGGGCAGGAGCGCACCAGCCGCTGCCCCTTCATCTCCCGGATGTAGTACAGCAGTTCCTGTGTGCGGCCCACCGCAAAGGAGGGGATCACCACGTTGCCGCCCCTGTGAAGGGTCTCGTCGATGATTTGGGCCAGCTCCGCCACGGTGTAGCCGCTCCCCTCGTGGAGGCGGTTGCCGTAGGTGGATTCCATCACCACATAGTCCGCCTGGGTGATGTAGTCCGGGTCCCGGATAATGGGCTGGTCGGTGTTGCCGATGTCCCCGGAAAAGGCGATGCTCCGGGTGACCCCCGCCTCCTGGGCGGTGACCAGAATGCTGGCGGAGCCCAGTAGATGCCCCGCGTCAACGAACTTGGCCCGGACCCCTTGGCAAATCTCCAGCTCCTGTCCGTATTCACAGGGCTGGAGGAGGTTCAGCGCCGCCTGGGCGTCCTCCACGGTGTAAAGAGGCTCCACCGCCTCGATTCCGGCGCGGGAGAGCTTCTGGCTCTTCCACTGGGCGTCCATCTCCTGGATGCGGGCGGAATCCATCAGCATAATCCGCAGCAGGTCGCAGGTGAGGCGGGTGGCGATCACCGGGCCCTTGAAGCCGTTCTTCACCAGCAGAGGGAGCCGCCCGCTGTGGTCGATGTGGGCGTGGGTGATAAGCACATAGTCTATCTCCCCTGCGGCAAAGGGCAGGGCGTTGTCGTCCAGCTCGTCCCCGCCCTGCTGGAGACCGCAGTCGATGAGGAGCTTCTTTCCCCCCACCTCCAGCTGGTGGCAGGAGCCGGTGACTTCCTTATCCGCGCCAAAAAAATGCAGCTTCATGGTTCGTACCTACTTTCTGTCAATAAATTCCTGAATGAGAGAGGTTCTGGGAACCAGGTCCCAGTCCAGGTGGGGAAGCCCATCCAAAACGGCCAGCAGACGCTCCGCCGTATCCCGGTGGGGGTCGCTTGCCTCAATCTCCCGAAGCATGGCGGCGCCCTCCCGGCTGTAAAGGAAGGGCTCGTACCCGTGGGCGGAGTTGACGTGCATATCCGCCAGGGGACGGTAGGGCTGCATGTAAAGGTTTTCCCCCCGCAGCACATAGTCCCAAAGGCGCAGCGTCTCGGCAGCGCCAGTGTTGCGGCGCACCCGGTCCCGCAGCAGGCGGCGCAGCAGCCGCAGCTCCCGCGCGGTGAGGAGTACCTTGCCCTCCCCGTCCACATAGTCGCTGTGAACGCTGATATAAAGGCGCAGAATGCGGAATTTTTCCACCAGCGGAGCCAGGCGGGGGTTCAGGGCGTGGAGCCCCTCGAAAATCAGGCAGGTGTGCTCGTCAAAGGTCAGGTCCCGGCTGAGGGGGGAGCGAGTGCCGGTGGCAAAATCAAAGATGGGAACCTTGGTGTGGCCCTTGGTGATAAGGTCCTCCATACACTCCCCCAGGGTGTCCAGATCCAGCCCCTCGATGGTCTCAAAGTTCTTCTGTCCATCCTCCCACAGGGGGGCGTCCACCCGGTCCTTGTAAAAATCGTCCAGGGAGATGCGGACCGCCCGGTTGCCGTTGCGGGTCAGCCCCTCCGCCAGGATGCGGGAGGCGGTGGTCTTGCCGGAGGAGGTGGGGCCGCTGAGGAGAATCACCTGGGATTCATCCGCCTCCGCCCGCCAAAACACCTCGATAACCCGCTGGCGGAAGGCCTTTTCCTCCGAAAGGATGAGGGCCTTGGGGTCCCACCGCAGCAGCTCTTCCTTGGCGGGGAGATCCAGCTTTTCCATAATAGGTGTGTATTTCATCCAATCACTCCTTAAATATAAACCTGAGATGCAGGCTCTGTTTTGGGGCGCGCTCCTAGAAGAAGCGAGCGGCCGTCTTGTAGCTATTATAACATTTTTTCAGAAAATACAAAAGAATTTTTTGTAAAATTTACTCGAAAATTTGGGAAGAGGCGGGATGCTTTTTCCTCCCCCGCGGCGGATAATAAAATTGTAACAGTCCCTTAACAAAATCCGCACCTGGATGATGTAAAATAGGTACGATCTGGATTTCTTGCATTTTTCGCCGGAAAGGACTATAATGTCTGTAATTGCCGGTTGGGATAGAATTGCCGAAAGGAGGCGGAAACAGAATGTCCGAAAAGAAAACGGATTGGACCGGGGACGGAGGAGAGCTGGATTACGACGCTCTTCTGGCCCATTACCAGGATACCATCAAGCCGGAGCCCCCTCCGCCCCCCAGGGAGAAACGAAAGCTCATCCCCACCCTTATCTCCGACCTCTCCGGAACGGGTAAATTCTCCCGGAAGAGAGGCGGAAAGGCTGCCGCCCAGGAAGGGGAGCAGCCTTTGGAGGAGGCTCCCGTGGATTTGGAGGAGCTAAAGCCGGCTCCCCGTCCTCAGGAGGGCCGCTGGCAAAAGATTCTCCACACCCCGCAAACCGAGATGCCGGCAGAGGGCAGCGGCGCCGAGCTCACCCAGGTGCTGGAGGAGCTGGAGCAGCAGACAAAACCGGCGGAGCCAGCCGCCCCAAGGGAGAGCGCCCCCAAAAAAAAGCGCGCGCCCCAAAAGACGGCGGCGGAGCCTCAACCCATTCCCCAGCAGTCCCCTTCTCCAAAAGAGCCTGCCGCCGCTGTTATAGCGCCACCGGAGGAGGAACCCCCTGCCCCCCATCCCGATGAGATGCCAAAGCCCCCCTTCTGGAAGAAGGCCGCCAAGGCCAAAAAGGAAAAGCCTGTAAAACCCGCCAAGGCCAAGAAAGAAAAGGCCCCCAAGGAGAAGGTTCAGCGGGACCTTTCCCATGCGGGACAGGCTGTGGGGGACCGGGAGCCGAACGTCCTGGAATGGATTTACATTGAGATATATTATATCGGCATCCAGCTGATGCGGGATATGAACCTTCTTCGCCGGGAGGCGGAAAAGCTCTTCGCCTGGCTGAAGGAGCGGATCCCCCGGTGGCTGGAGGAGCAGAACCGCCGGTTCCAGCGCTTCTGCCGCCACATCTCGGACACCACCCTTTTTCCCTACCGGGAGATTGCCCGCCTCACCGCCCGCCTGTACCGCAGGGTACGGGGCGTGGAGAAGGGGAAGGGAAGCCTTGCGGCCAAGTTCCGGTACTGGTGGGACTACTTCCGTTCCCTTTCCCGCCCTCTGAACCACATTGCAAACTTTGTGGCCCCCATTGTGGGCCTCACCATCCTGGCGGCCACCCTCACCTACTTCCGGGGGATAAACTACGCCCTCTCGGTGGAATACGCAGGGCATAACCTGGGGTATATCGCCGAAGAAAACGTCTTCTACGAGGCCCAGCAGACGGTGCTGGAGCGTATGATGGGAGCCGAATACCAGCCCCCGGACAGCCAGCCCATCTTCCATATCGTCATTGCGGACAAGGAGGATATGGTGGACCCGGAGACCCTGGCCAACCGAATCATCACCGTTTCCCAAACCGATGTTGAGGAAGCGGACGGGGTATACATCGGCGGCGCCTTTCTGGGAGCCCTGGAAAACGGCAGCGAATTTCTCATCTATCTGGACAGTATGCTGGAGCAGTACCGCACCGGCATCGACCACGAGCTGGTGCAGTTTATTAAAAGCGTCGCCGTCCGCCGGGGAATCTACCCCAGCAGCTCGGTGCTGCCTCTTTACCGCATCACCCAGGAGATGGAATCCGACCAAACCCGCACGGTGGAACACAAGGTGGAGGAGGGGGACACCCTTCCCTCTATTGCGACGGAATATAACGTCACCGTGGAGGAGCTGCTGAGTCTCAATCCCCTGCTCCAGGAGCGGGAGCACGAGGTGGACGAGGAAAGCGGCGAGCTGGATCCCGCCACCATCTCCCTGGAAGAGGGGGAACAGCTGACCGTCGCCCGTGTCACCATGGACCTGGGGGTGCAGGTCACCCGCCGGGAGGTTTACACCGAGACCATCCCCTACGGCACCACAAACATCGAGGACAGCCGGTATTATAAGGGCTACTCGGTCACCCTCTCCTCCGGTATCAACGGCGAGCAGGAGGTGACGGCGGACGTCACCTACATTGACGGCGAAAAGGTGGGGGAAACCCGCATCGGCGAGCCGGTGGTGCTCCGGGAACCGGTAAACGCCCAGGTGCGTGTGGGCACCATGCCCATCCTCACCTACCTGCCCAGCGGCGGCAACAGCAGCGAATCCTTTATGTGGCCGGTAAAGGGCGGCTATGTCAGCGCCGGTCTCTACGGCTATTACGGACACACCGGCATGGACATCGCGGCTCCCCTGGGCACCGAGGTCCGGGCCGCCAAGGATGGCCAGGTAATCTACGCCACCAACTACTCCATCTGGCCCTTTGGCAAGAGCATCGATATTGACCACGGCAACGGCGTCCGCACCAAGTACGCCCATTGCAGCGCGGTATTTGTCACCTACGGCCAGTATGTGCGCCAAGGCGACCTTATCGGCCTGGTGGGACGTACCGGCAACGCCACTGGCAACCATCTGCACTTCGAGATACGAATCAACGGCGTGATTATGAACCCTGCCAACTTCATCGGCAACTATTGGCCCGGTTTCTAACCACAGGAAAAGGGGCGGACATTTTACTTGTCCGCCCCTTTTTATGCTTCCCCGCCCGCCTATTACTTTGAAGGCTGCGGTTTCTCATACCGCTTCCCTAATCCATACACCGGCAAAAACAAACTACCCAGGTAGAGAAGCAGGAGGACAAACTGCCCGGCCCCATACCAGCTTTCCGCCAGCAGCCACTGTCCGGCAGCAGATAGCAGCGGGAGCAGAAGCATCCCCGCCATACTCCAAACCCGAAGCCCCCAAAGAATCCGGGGCCAGTTGCTGTTGTTGAAGGTAAGCCCCGGCATACTCAGCTCTAAAATCCCATCGGTGTAAAAGCTGATGGGATTTTCGTCGTAGAAGGCGGGCAGACGCTCCCGCGCCCACAGCCAGGCCCAGCAGCCGAAGAAAAAGGAGAGGCCAAGGAGGGTCCATTCCCCGCCGCTGGGACTGCTGCCCAGCAGAAAAAAGCCCAAAAGCTCCAGCGCCGCCCAGGCTGTGCATCCCAGCCAGACCACTCCCCTGCGCCGGCGGTTTTCCCTGGCCTCTGCTGGCGTTCCTTCCGCCATGGTCAGGGTTCGCTTCACCAGGCGCTCCACCTGCTCCACCTCCATCTCCCCGCTTCGCTCCAGGCGGCGGCCCTCCAGCAGCTCGGTCACCGTCACCCCCAAAAGCTCCGCCAGGGGGATGAGCAGCGAGACATCCGGCAGGCTGAGGCCCCGTTCCCACTTGCTCACCGCCTTGTCCGAGATAAAGAGCCGCTGGGCCAGCTCCCTTTGGGTGACGCCCAGCCGCCGCCTCTCCCCCGCTACAAACGCCCCGAACCGTTCCTTATCCATTTCAAATTCATTCATCTGCCCTCACGCTCCTTTGTCCTTCATCATAGAGCATCCTTCCGAAAAAAACAACCGACTGGCGGTAGAATCCATCTTTCCCCGCTTAAAAAGAAGGGCCCCGCCCCCGCAAGGCAGGGACAGGGCATGGATTCATTGACTTCTCATCGTTCCTCTGGCTGCGGCTGAACAGGCCGGGGGGCCAGACGCTGGTAAACCCGCGTCTCGTGGTGGAGGCGCTTTGCCAGCGCCTTGGAATAGCTTCCTGGCAGGGTGCGCCACTTCCAGTTTTCCCCGGTGGTGGAGGGGATGTTCATCCGCGCCTCGCTCCCCAGGCCCAGCAGGTCCTGGAACTGCATCACCGCCAGATTGGCGGCAGAGGCCCAGGCGGAGCGCATCATCCCCCAGTGCCAGCCCTCGGCCTCGGTGAGGCGCAGGTACTCCTTGGCATACTCCACATCCTTTTCCGGGGCGGAGGCTATCCACCCCTGGATGGTGTCGTTATCATGAGTGCCGGCATAGACCACGCAGTGGGGACTGTAGCAGTGGGGGAGGTAATCGCTGCCGGTGTCCCGGCTGTCAAAGGCGAACTCCAGCACCTTCATCCCCGGATAGCCGGTTTCCCGCAGCAGCTGCCGCACCGTGTCGGTGAGGAAGCCCAGGTCCTCCGCAATGATGTCCCTGGCTCCCAGGGCCTTTTCCATGGTCTGGAAAAACTCCACCCCCGGTCCGGGGCGCCAGCGGCCGTTACGGGCCGTTTCGTCCCCGGCAGGGATGGCGTAATACTCATCGAACCCCCGGAAGTGGTCGATGCGCAGCGTGTCGTAGAGCTGGAACTGGTGGGCGATGCGGCGAATCCACCAGCGGTAGCCGTCCTTCTTCATCCCCTCCCAGTCAAAGAGATGATTCCCCCACAGCTGCCCATCGGGGGCGAAGCCGTCAGGCGGGCAGCCGGAGACCTCGGTGGGGCGGCGGTTCTCGTCCAGCTGGAACTGCTCCGGGCCGGCCCAGACGTCCACGCTGTCGTTGGCTACATAGATGGGCAGGTCCCCAATAATGGCGATGCCCTTGCGGTTGGCGTACCGCTTCAGGGCGTGCCACTGGCGGAAGAAGAGGTACTGCACCCCCTGCCAGAAGTCCAGCTCCGGGGCCAGCTCCTTGCGGGCCTTCTCCAAAGCGGCAGGCTCCCGCAGCCGCTCCCCATCCGGCCACTGCTCCCAGGAGGCCCCCCCGTGGCTGTTCTTTAAGGCCATAAAGAGGGCGTAATCGGGGAGCCATTGCGCCTGCTCCTGGCAGAAGCTCTCGTAATCCGGGCGCTTCTCTGCCAAAAGGCGGTCCACCGCAGTCCGCAGGACTGGGAACCGCTCCTGGTACAGCAGGCCGTAGTCCACCCTTTCGGGATCCTCTCCCCACTGGATGTCCTGGTACTCTTCCGGCAGAAGAAGCCCCTCCAGCGCCAGCTCATCCAGGTCAATGAAATAGGGATTCCCTGCGTAGGAGGAGAAGGACTGGTAGGGGGAATCCCCATAGCTGGTGGGCCCCACCGGCAGAAGCTGCCAGCAGGACTGGCCCCCCGCCTCCAAAAAGTCCACAAACTCCCTGGCGGCGGCCCCCAGGGTGCCGATGCCGTAGGGGGAGGGCAGGGCGGAAACAGGCATTAAGATGCCGGCTTTTCTCATGGCGCATACTCCCTTTCTTTTCCGAAAATCACCGGGGAGACAGGGGGCGCGCAACCCTTTTCCTCCGCGGCAAGGGGTAGGTTTAAAGCTGAACAGGTTCTAAGAAAAAGTTCCAAAAACGCCGAGCCCTAACGGGTCGCTTCGCGCCCCTTCGGGCACGTCTGCTGCGCAGAATCCTTTATGGCTTTCAAGTTTTTGGGACAAAAACAGACGGAAAATTTGCTGCCGAGGTGCTTGCGGCGGCTATTGGTACGGCTTCTAAATAAGGTCTGCGACGCTCTCCCCCGGAATCAGCCGGAAGGAGACCACATCGTGGACGGGGCTGCTGTCCGGGCGGCGGATGCTCCGCAAAAGAAGCTCCATCCCCCGCTGGGCCAGCAGCTGGGTATCCTGGCGGACGGTGGCCAGGCGGGGCACCAGGTAATCGGAGATGGGAACACCGTCGTACCCCACCACCGATACATCCTCCGGCACCCGGCGGCCCAGGTCCCGGATGGCCCGAATGGCCCCTGTGGCCATTACATCGCTCATGGCAAAGATGGCGGTAAGCTCCGGGCAACGGCCCAGGAGGCGGCGGGCGGCCTCATAGGCGTCCGCCATGGAATACCGGCAGGGCTCGCACTGGGTCTCCTCAAAGGGGAGGCCCAGCTGCTCCATGCGCTCCCGGCAGCCCAAAAGGCGGCGGTAGCTGATTTGGGAGCAGGCCCAGTTCCCCCCCAGCACCCCGATGTGCCGGTGGCCCTTTTCCGCCAGGAAGCCGATCACCTGGGCGGCAGCGGCCCGGTCGTCGGTGGTAAGGGAGGAAAGGTTCCCAAAGCCCAGCCCCTGGGCGGTGTTGGTGAGAAGGACGCAGGGGACGGTAATGGCCCCAAAGCCCTGGCGGAACCGGTCCAAATCCCCTCCCAGGAAAAGAATGCCCGGCGGCTTGCGCTCCCGGCAGAGGCGCAGAGCATAGCCCACCTCGTCGCCATCCTCATCCAGGTAGTGGACGCTGGCGTCCTGGTCATTTTCTCCCAGCAGGGCTTGGAGGCGCTCCACCAGACCGGCAAAGAGCATATTCTGGGTGCCCTTCACCAGGATGAGAACGCTGTTCCCCGCCTGCTGCTTTAGGCGCTTGGCGTTGTTGTTGGGCTGGAAGCCGTTTTCCTCCACCACCGCCAGCACCCTGCGCCGGGTCTCTTCCGACACGTCGGGGTGCTGGTTGAGCACCCGGGACACGGTGGTCACGCCCACACCGGACAACCGGGCGATATCCTTGATGGTCATGGGCGTCCC
>OFGO01000751.1_pt1 | contig 28150 bp, 23 predicted proteins | sample 1521761 | NCBI WGS metagenome assembly OFGO01 (sample SAMEA3504128, study PRJEB24116) | mouse gut metagenome | biome: mouse gut; feature: mouse-associated habitat; material: faeces | place: Denmark | collected 2011
CTCCTACATCATCTCCGTCAAGCGCAACTACCCCAAGGGCGAGCCCTTCCACATCATCAACTTCCTCAAGCAGCTGTGGATCTCTATCTGGGCGCTGCTGGCCATTATCATCGTGGTGGTCGGCGTGGTGGGCGGCGCGTTTACCGCCACCGAGTCCGCTGCCATCGCCGTCATCTACTCCCTGATCGTGTCCGTGTTCGTGTACAAGGGCGTGAACTGGAAGGGCGTGTGGAAGGCGCTGGACGAGTGCGTCAACACCCTGGCCATCGTGATGATCCTCATCGCCACCTCCGCGGTGTTCGGCGACTGCCTCACCAAGCTGCACGTGCCCGACCTGGCCGCCCAGGCCATTGTGGGCATCACCGACAACAAGATCATCCTCATCCTGCTGCTCAATGTGATCCTGCTGGTGCTGGGCATGATTATGGACATGGCCCCCATCATCCTCATTGCCACCCCCATCCTGCTGCCGGTGGCCACCCAGTACTGCGAGCTGGATCCCATCCAGTTTGGCATCATGGTGGTGCTCAACTGCGGCATCGGCCTGCTGACCCCGCCTGTGGGCGCGGTGCTGTTTATCGGCTCCGCCGTGGCCAAGCGGCCCATGGAAAAGGTGGTCAAGGCCACCCTTCCCTTCTACCTGTGCATGGTTATCACCCTGCTGCTGGTGTCCTACTGGCAGGACGTGTCCCTCATCATCCCCAAAATTTTTGACGACTATAAGCCTGTTGTGGCTGGTTTGGCAAGCATTTTGCTCAGATAACATCAAACAGCAGGGCGCGCCGCCGTTTTACGGTCTGGCGCGCCCTGTCCTGAAAACCAGGAGGGAGCAGACCATGAAATTGTGTCATCAGGGCATCCAAAACCGGGCTGCCTGGGAGCAGGCGGGAATCAGGCTGCCTGCGTTCGACTGGAAGGCCATGCGCACCGAAACGGATCGTAACCCTGTTTGGGTCCACTTCGGCGCGGGCAACATCTTCCGGGGCTTTATCGCCAAACTCCAGCAGGACCTGCTGGAGCAGGGGCTGGTAAACAGCGGCATCACCGCCGCCGATACTTTTGACTACGGCATTATCGACCAAATTTATACCCCCTTCGACAGCATGACCCTGATGGTATCCCTGCTGCCCGATGGCTCCATGGATAAGGAGGTCATCGCCTCCGTGGCCCAAGGGCTGCGGGCCGGATCGGCGTATCCCGGGGACATGGAGCGGCTGAAGGAGATCTTCCGCAGCCCGTCCCTCCAGATGGTGAGCTACACCATCACCGAAAAGGGCTATGCCCTCACCAACATTCATGGGGAGTATTTTCCCTTTGTCCAGGCCGACTTTGAGAAGGGCCCTGGGAGCTGTTCCCACGCCATGAGCATGACCACCGCCCTGTTGTGGGAGCGCTTCCGGGCGGGCGGCGCGCCCATCGCCGTGGTGAGCATGGATAACTGCTCCCACAACGGGGAGAAGCTGCGCACCGGCGTCATGGCTGTGGTGGAACAGTGGCTGGACCGGGGCCATGTCACCCCCGAGTTCGCCGTTTGGGTGGCAAACGAGAACAAGGTATCCTTCCCCTGGTCCATGATCGACAAGATTACCCCCCGCCCTGCCAAGGTGGTAGAGGAGGCGCTGGCGGGGCTGGGCGTGGAGGATATGGCCCCCATCGTCACCGAAAAGGGCACCTTCATCGCCCCCTTCGTCAACGCTGAGCGGCCCCAATACCTGGTGGTGGAAGACCGCTTCCCCAACGGCAGGCCGCCCCTGGAAAAGGCGGGCGTCTATATGACCGACCGGGACACGGTGAACAAGACGGAAAAGATGAAGGTGACCACCTGTCTCAACCCGCTGCACACCGCCCTGGCGGTGTACGGATGCCTGCTGGGGTATGAATCCATCGCCGCCGAGATGAAGGACCCCCAGCTCAAGGCGCTGGTGGAGAAAATCGGCTACGGCGAGGGCATCCCCGTGGTTGTAGACCCAAAAATCCTCAGCCCCATGGACTTCATCCACGAGGTCATCGACCAGCGGCTCCCCAACCCCTTCATCCCGGACGTGCCCCAGCGCATCGCCACCGACACCAGCCAGAAGGTGCCCATCCGCTTCGGCGAGACCATCAAGAGCTACGCCGCCCGGCCCGACCTGGACGTGACCGGCCTGACCTATATCCCCCTGGCCATCGCCGGGTGGCTGCGCTACCTGCTGGCGGTGGACGATGAGGGCAAGCCCATGGAGTGCAGCAGCGACCCCATGCTGGATACGCTCCAGGCCCAGCTTTCCGGCGTGAAGCTGGGCGACCCTGACAGCGCGTCCGACGAGGCGCTCTCGCCCATCCTGTCCAACACCGCCCTCTTCGCTGAAAACCTGTGCCGGGCCGGCCTTGCGGGCAAGATCGGCGGAATGCTGCGGGAAATGCTGGCGGGTCCCGGCGCCGTCCGGGCCACGCTGGAAAAATACCTGGGCTGCTGAAACGGCCCGCCCTGCCACAGAATTTGTATCCTCCGGTATACAAGTCTCGGCGCCTGGGCAAATATTCTGGATACTGGAGATGCAATGGAGGCGAGCCCAATGAAATTACTGGAGCGGCTTCCCCGGGAGTCCGGCGGAGACTACGCCCTGCGTACCATCAAGGAAAACATCATCAATCTGGAGCTTCCCCCCGGCAGCCAGATCAGCGAGAACGAGCTGGCCGCCGAGATGGGCCTGTCCCGCACCCCCGTGCGGGAGGCCCTCATCGAACTGTCCAAGGTGAAAATCGTGGACATACAGCCCCAGAAAAAGAGCACCATCCCCCTCATCGACTACGACATGGTGGACGAGTCCCGCTTTATGCGCAGCCTTCTGGAGTGCGCCGTGGTGGAACTGGACTGCGAAATGGCCACCTCCCTGGATCTGGAGCGGCTGAACCAGAATATCCGCCTCCAGGACCTTTACCAGGACAATTTCTATTCCGGCCAGCTTTTGGAGTTGGACAACCAATTCCACGGCATCCTGTTTGAGATCGCCAAAAAGCCCCAGATTTACGCGCTGATGCAGAATATCTCCATCCACTTTGACCGGGTGCGCAGCATGGCCCTGTCCTCGGTCAAAAACCTGAAGATCATCCAGGACCACAAGCAGATCACCGCCGCCATCGCCCGCCGGGACCCCAAATCCGCCCGCATTTTGATGGAGGAGCACCTCAACCGCTACAAGATCGACGCGGCCGCCATCCGGGCCGCCTATCCCCAGTACTTCAAATAACCGCCGTGAGGAGGTCAACCTATGTTCACCAAGCAGGACCAACGCTGGGTTTTTCACAAGGACACCCTGGCCCAGGACGCCGGCCCGGGCGTCACCCGCCGGGTGCTGGCCTTTAACAGCCAGCTCATGTGCGTGGAAAACCGCTTCGAGCAGGGCGCCGTGGGCCCCGCCCACAGCCACCCCCACACCCAGATCACCTATGTGGCCAGCGGCCGCTTCTCCTTCACCATCGGCGGGGAGACCCACGAGGTCGGCCCCGGGGACACCCTGCTGAAAACCGACGGCGTGATCCACGGCTGCGCCTGCCTGGAGGCGGGCGTACTGTTGGACATCTTCAACCCCATGCGGGAGGATTTCCTCCCCCAGGAGTAACAAACAAGCCCGCGTAAGCAAGAGACAGGAGGCCGCCCGGCCTCCTGTCTCTTGCTTATATGGACTTGGGCCCCGGTACGCGCCGCCCGCTCACCCTTCCAGCTCCCGGACTATCTCCTCCAGGTTGTCCCGGTCCACCCTGCGGTAGGGCAGCCATACATAGTGGCCTTCCTGGAGCTCCACAACCCCGCCCGGGTCTCTGCCGTCCGCCAGGGCCAGGGCCAGATCCACCATGGCCTGAGCCTGCCCCCGGGCGTCGTTGAGCACGGTGCCGTACAAATCACCCGCAGCCACCGCCTCCCGGGCGGGGGCGGTGGCGTCCACCCCCACCACCAGGGGCATGGGGCCGCCCCACTCCCGCAGCGCGTCGATGGCCCCCAGCGCCATGTCGTCGTTGTTGGAGAACACCACCTCAATCCGCTCCCCGTACTCCTTGATCCACTGGTTCATCCGGGCTGCCCCCTGGCCCCGGTTCCAGTTGGCCGGGGCGTTGGCCAGCTTTTCCACCTCAATACCCGCCCCGGTCACCGCCTCAATGGAGTATTCCGTGCGCAGCAGGCTGTCCTGGTGGCCCGGCTCCCCCTCCAGCATCACGTATTGGAGCACGCCGTCCCCGTTGCGGTCCAACCCCTCCTCCTTCCACGCCTGGGCCACCAGCTCGCCCTGGAGCCGTCCGCTCTCCTCCGCGCTGGCCCCCACATAGAACACCCTTCCCCGGTAATTGATATCCTCCGCCACCGGCTGGCGGTTGAAGAAGACCAGCGGCACACCCGCCTCCTGCGCCTTGTCCACAATGACCGCCGCCGCCGTGCGGTCCACGATGTTGACGAACAGCACGTCGCACCCCCGTTCCAGCAGGCGGTCCACCTGGCCCATCTGGGCGGTCTGGTTGTTGGCCGCGTCCATCACGGACAGGTTGATCCTCTGGCCCCGCTCCACCTCCGCCTCCTGTACCAGCCGCTCCAGGTCCTGGGTGAGGGAGGCAATGAAGGTGTCGTCCTGGGCGTAGAGGATCACACCCCACCGAAGGGTATCGGTGTCCTCCCCTCCCTGGGCGCACCCCCCCGCCCCCAGCAGCACGGCCAGCGCCAGTCCCAGGGCGGCCGTCCGCTCAAGAAACCGGGAACAGCAGCTTCTGATATTTCGGCTCATAGATATCCTCCCCCCGCAGAATGAAAAAGGGCAGCGGGTCGGCCTGGCGCTGCGTCCCCCGGGCCAGCGCCGCCGCCCCCTCCACCGCCAGGTAGCCCGCGGCAAAGTCGCTCCAGGCCGCGGCGGCGGTCACCGTGCCACGCTCCAGCCCGGCGGCCACATTGGCCGTCACCCCCGCGCCGTACAGGGGTACGTCCAGCCCCATGCCCTCCTTCAGCGCCAGCGCCCGCTCGGTCAGCGCGGGCTCAAAGACCATCACAGCGGCCCACTCTCCGTCCAGCAGCCCTTCCAGCTGCCCCTCTTCCTCCAACCGAACCTCCAGCCCCGCCTCCTCCAGCGCCTGCCGGGCGCCCCGGACCCGCTGGGTCACTCCCGTACTGTCCGGCGAGGCGTTTGCCAGCAGCACCGGCCCCCGGCATCCGTCGTCCAACGCCGCCTGGGCCAGCGCCCGGCCCAGCGCCCCGTTGTCCGGCGCCACCGTCTGGGGCGCCCCGTCCACGGCCGACTCCAGGCTCACCACCGGGCAGCCCAGCTCCCCCTGAATAAGGGCCAGCCCCAGCTCCACCGGGTCCGCCGGCACCACCACCAGGGCGTCCGCCTTCTGCTCCGCCTCCCGGCGCACAACGCTGAGCTGTCCCTGGGCGTCGTTTGCCTGGGCCAGGGTGAGCACGCGCAGCTCCGCCCCCAGCTCTCCGGCGGCCTGCTCCATCCCCAGCCGGGCGGTGGCCCATAATGTGCTGTCCGCCTCCCGGAGCACCACCGAGATCTCCAGCGGCTCCACCGCCTTGCGGCCCTCCGCCTGCCTCGGCAGCAAAATAGTGAGCAGCACCGCCGCCCCCAGCGCCACCAGGATGGCCAGCTGGATCAGTGCCTGTCTGCTGTTTTTCATGGCCATTCCCCCCTACTGGTACCGGGCCGCCGCCCCTTCATCCAGAACAGGCAGGCGCACCCGCACGGTGGTCCCCTCGTCCGGCTCACTGAAAATGGTCAGGCCATACCCCTCCCCGAAGGTGAGGCATACCCGCCGGTGGACATTCCGCACCCCGATGCCCGAACCGCTGCCGCCGGACTCCGGCCCGTGTTCCTCCAACAGGCAGGCCGCCTTTTCCGGCGGCATCCCCACCCCGTTGTCCATCACATCAATCACCAGGTCGTCCCCCTCCCGGTAGGCGTCCACCCGGATCAGCCCGTCCTCCTCCGCCCCGGCCATGCCGTGGTAAATGGCGTTTTCCAGCAGCGGCTGGACGGTGAGCTTCAAGGTATACAGCCCCTGCGTCCCCGGCCGGGCCTCCACCTGGGCGTCAAACCGGTTCCGGTAGCGGATCTGCTGGATGTTCAGGTAGTGGCGGGCGTGCTCCAGCTCGTCGGCCAGGGGGATCATCCGCCTGCCGCCGCTCAAGGAGATACGGAACAGCCGCGCCAGCGACGTGACCATCTGCACCGCCTCCTGGGTGCGTCCGCACTCCGTCATCCAGATGACGGAATCCAGGGTATTGTATAGAAAATGGGGGTTGATCTGGGAGTGGAGCACCTCCAGCTCGCTGCGGCGCTTCTGCTCCTCCTGCTCGATGATGTCGTCCATCAGGTGGCGCAGGGTGGACACCATGGAGCGGATGGACCGGCTGAGCCGCTGCACCTCGTAGCAGCCGCCCTCCACGTCCACCTCCACAGTCTCCCCGCCTGCCTCCAACTCCTTCACCGCCTGGTCCAGGCGGCGGATGGGGTCGGCGATGTATGCGGACACCCGGAAGTTGAGGAAGGCCATCAGGAAGGCGGAGAACAGCAGCAGGGACAGCCCAAAGAGCAATACCGAGTCCGTCTCCCCCCACAGCGGGGCACTGGGCGCAACCCCCACCAGCTTCCAGCCGGTGTACCCCACCGTCTTGACCGTCACCTCCCGGGCCTTCCCCTGGAAGCTCTCCTCGTGGGTGCCGTCGGAGTAGCCCGCCGCCGCCACGTTGTTCTCCTCCAGCAGCCCCGCGTAGATGAGCTGCTGCCTGGGGTGATAGATCAGCTCCCCCTCCCGGCTGACCAGATATACGTACCCGCCGTTGGGCAGCTCCACCTCCCGGCACACCTGGGCGATGCCGTTGAAGCTCATGTCCACCAGCAGTACGCCGCTCTCGGTGTCCCCGCCCCGGGTGAGCTGCACCTGACGGCTGAGGGACACCACCCAGCGGTAGCGGTAATCCGGGTCATCAAACAGCTCCTGGATGTGGGGGGTGGAAAAGTGGAGGTTTTCCATCCGTTCCGCCGCCGCCCGGAACCAGCGGCTCTGGCTGGGCTCCGCCGACGCCTTCATGCCCGACAGCGGAGCCGCCTCCACCAGCCTCCCCGCCGCGTCGAACAGGGCGATGGACACCAGCGCGTCCCGGTTCTCCTCATAGAGCAGCCCCATCTCCTCATCCAGGGTGTCCGAGGCCAGGTCGGTATTCTTGATGACCCGGTAATACATGGTGTCGGACACCCGCATCATCCGGCGCAGATAGCTGTCCAGGTTCAGGTTCACCTGGGCCAGCACCCGCCGGGTGGCCTGCTGGCTCAGGTTCCGGGCGGAGTCGGAAAAGCGCAGCAGCAGGCTGCCTCCCATGAAAACCACGCCCACCAGGGCCACGGCGGTAAACGAGAGGGAGAGCACCATTTGTATGCTCATCCCCTGGTACCGCTTCACCACCCTGCCCGCCAGGCCCTTGAGCAGCCCGCGCATATCCGCTCCCCCTCTCCCCGTCCGTCATCCCTGCCGTTCCCCCGCCCGGTATTTGGACGGTGAAACGCCGAAGTGCCGTTTGAACACATAGCTGAAATAGTTTGGGTCCGCATATCCCGCCCGCTCCGCGATGAGGTAGGTCTTTTCATCGGTGTCCCGGAGCATTTGGGCCGCGTGATCCATGCGCAGGTCGGTGACATAGGCCGTAAAGCTCTTCTGGGTCTCCCGCTTGAACAACGTGGAAAAATAGGCGGGGGACAGGTGGAGGTGGGCGCACAGCGTCTCCACGCTCAGGCCGCTGTCGGCGTAGTGTTCCTCAATAAAGCTCTTGGCCCGCTCCACCGTTTTCCACGCGGAATCGCTGCGCTGGCGGCCCAGCCGCTCCCACAGCTTGAGCCCGCGCTCCAGCAGCCACCCTTCCGCCTCGTCCAGGCTGCCGAAGCCCGTGATGTCCACCGTTCCGGCAAAGCCGGGGCCGAACACCTCCTCCAGCTCCACGCCGCTGGCCTGGGCCAGCTGGGTCAGCGCCCGGAGAACTTCCAAAAAGAACATGCAGCTCTGGGGCAGGGACAGCCGCCGTTCCCGCGCCCGGTCCACCTGGCGGTGGATCAGCCTGGCCACCTCTTCCCTTCCCCCCAGCTTGACGGCTGCGGCCAGCGCCCGCCGGTCCTCCTCCCCCAAGGCAAGCCCGGCGGAGCGGTCCGGCTCCAGATCCCCGATATACAGCACCTGGGCGCCCCCCATCAGCACCCGGTAATCCGCCGCCGCGGCCGCCCCCTCCGCCGACTGGTGGAGGCGCTCCGGTCCCCGGCAGGGGCGGCCCACCCCGGCGAACAGCGTCAGCCCCAGCAGGCTGGCCGCCAGCCTGCACAGCCGCCCCAGCTCTTCAATGAGGGGGTAGACCTGCTCCTCCCCCTCCAGGCGGAAGAGCAGGGCGGCGGTGTCGTTATACAGCACCGTGTGCAGCGTACACCCGGGCAGGGCGAAATGGCCCTGGAAGAAGGACTGGATGGAGGGCAGCAGCAGCTCGTCACAGCCCCCCTCCCCATCTTGGCCGGAGACATCCGCCGACATCAGCGCCGCCGCCCACCAGCCGCCGGGCAGCTCGAGCTCATACCGCGCCGCCCGGTCCCGCACCTGTCCGGCGGGGATGCGCCCGTCCAGCAGCCGGGTGAAAAACAGCTCCCGCAGGATGGGCAGGCTGTCCTCATACCGGCGGCGGAGAGCCTCCATATCCCGGCGCTCCAGCCGCTCCTGGTCCAGCTGCGCGCGCAGCCGCCCCAGCACCTCCCCCAGCTCCGGGGCGTTGATGGGCTTCAGGATATACTCATAGACGTTCATCCCCACCGCCTGACGGGCATACTCGAAGTCGTCAAACCCGGAAAACACCACCATTTTGGACGCGGGCAGCATCTGCCGCAGCCTCCGGCACAGCTCCAGCCCATCCATATAGGGCATTTTGATGTCGGTGAGCACCACGTCCGGCCTCACCTGTTCCGCCAGCTCCAGCGCGTCCATGCCGTTTGCCGCCGCGCCGCACAGCTCAAAGCCCAGCCCCTCCCAGCCGATTTTCCGGCGGATACCCTCCCGGATCTCCTCCTCGTCGTCCACCAGCAGCACTCGGTACAGTTCCATCCCGCGCCTCCCTCCGCCGCCCGGAGGGCAGCGTTTATCCTTTCCCCATGGGGGAAAGGGACCGGCGCCGCGGCGCCGGTCCCTGTTGCGTTGTCCTATAGGATTCCTCTTGCCTTGAGCACGCCTGCCGCCACCACAATCACCAGGGCGGCCACGCACAGCCAGATAAAGATGTCCAGGTATCTCACCGGCACCCTCCGAAAGTGCTCGTACACGCGCTCAAGGGCATTGAGCTGGCCGGAGTCGGGGCGCTGGGGCCCGTTTTGCTCCGAACCCTGGTCCAGCCCCTGGTTTTCCCTCTCGTTCCGCCGGTCCATCTTACTTCTTGGCCAGGTACTTGCGCAGGTCGAGGGCCACAGCGATGATGATGACCAGGCCCTGGGCCACAAAGGTGTAGGCCGGGTCCACGCCCAGGAATTGCAGGCAGATCTTCAACGCCTCAAACACCAGCACGCCCACCAGGATGCCGGACACCTTGCCCACGCCGCCGTTGGTGGACACGCCGCCGATGGTACACGCGGCAATGGCCTCCAGCTCATAGCCGAAGCCGGTGGCCGTGGACGCGCCGCCCGCCTTGGCGCCCACCAGGAAACCGCCCAGGCCGTACATGACGGCGGCCAGGATGTAGATGCGGATGAGGGTGGCCGCCACATTGACGCCCGCCACCTGGGCTGCGCTCTCGTTGCCGCCGATGGCGTACATGTACTTGCCGTGCCGGGTTTTATTATACAGGAACCAGAAGAAAATGCCAACAATCACCGCAAAAATTGCCAGGTACGGGATCTCCCGGACGCCGGGGATGGGGTCGAAGGGCTTCATATCCCCAATGGCGAAGTCGCGCAGGCGGCCGCTGGCCACGCCCCGGTAGGTATCCTTATAGCCGCCCATGGGCTGGTTGCCGGTGATGATGGAGCACAGGCCGTACACGATGGTCTGCATACCCAGAGTGGCGATGAAGGGGGGAACCTTCAGGAAGGCCACCACGCAGCCGTTCACCGCGCCGAACAGCGCCATGATCGCCATGACGATGAGCATGGCCACGCCCCAGGGGATGTCGGGCAGCCAGGGCAGCATCCGGGCGGAGTAGTCCAGCTGCTGGAGCAGCATGGCGGCCAGGCAGGCGGCCAGACCCACCTGCCGGCCCGCAGACAGGTCGGTGCCCTTGGTAATCAGGCAGCCGGATACGCCGCAGGCGATGATAAACCGGGGGGACATGTTGACCACCAGGTTGCTGAAGTTGCCAAAGGTCAGGAAGGTGTTCTGCCCCCGGGTCCACCAAGTCCACGACGCGGTGAACACGGCCAGCAGGAAGATCAGAATGATGATGGCGTTATTGGAAAGGAATTTCGTCACGCTTTTGACGCCCAGTTTTTTATCCATGGTTCTCTCTCCTCTCGCTTATTCAAATTGGGTGGCCAGGGCCATGATGTTCTCCTGATTGGCCTCCTTGCCGTCGATGAAGCCGGTGACCCGCCCGTCGCACATGACCATCACGCGGTCGGACATGCCGATCAGCTCGCCCATTTCGGAGGAGATCATGATGACGCTCTTGCCCTGCCTGGCCAGCTCCGCGATGATGCAGTATATCTCATACTTTGCGCCCACGTCTATGCCCCGGGTGGGTTCGTCCAGAATAAAGACTTCCGGGTCGTTGGCCAGCCAGCGGCTGATGAGCACCTTCTGCTGGTTGCCGCCGGAGAGAGACTGGATCAGCGTCTTGGAGGAGGGGGTTTTGATGGACAGCTTGGCCACGTTGTCCTGCACCAGCTGCTCGATCTTCTTGTCGTCCAGCATGATGCCGCCGATGAGGTATTGCTTCAGGGAGGCAATGGACACATTGTCCGCTATGGACAGCACCCCCAGGATGCCGGTGGCCCGGCGGTCCTCGGTGAGCATGGCGATTCCGTTGTCGATGGCCTGCTTGGGCTGGTTGATCTTCAGCTCCTCGCCCTTGTAGGTTATCTTGCCCGTATCGTGGCAGCGCAGGCCGAACAGGCCCTCCATCAGCTCGGTGCGCTGGGCCCCCACCAGGCCGGCCACACCCAAAATCTCCCCCTTGCGCACGTTGAAGCTCACGTGCCGGAAGCTCTTGGGGTTGATGGAGGTGAAGTCCTCCACCTCGAACACCACCTCCCCGGGCACGTTCTGCCGCTGGGGATAGAGGTTGGACAGCTCCCGGCCCACCATTTTGGTAATGATGAAATCGGTGGTCAGCGATTTGGCCTCCCAGGTGCCGATGTACTGGCCGTCCCGCATGATGGTGACCTCGTCGCTGATGCGCAGGATCTCATCCATCTTGTGGGAGATATACACGATGGACACGCCCTTGCCGCGCAGCTCGTTTACAATGGTAAACAGCGCCTCCACCTCCCGGGCCGTCAGGGAGGAGGTGGGCTCGTCAAGGATGAGCACCTTACAGTCGGCGGACACCGCCTTGGCGATCTCCACCAGCTGCATCTGGGATACGCTCAGGCTGCCCAGCTTGGCCCTGGGGTTGAAGTCCAGGTGGACTTCCTCCAGCACCTTGGCCGCATCCTCATACATTTTCTCGTGGTCGATGGTCACCACGGGGCCGAACCGCTTGACTGGGTAGCGGCCCACGTAGATGTTCTCGCCAATACTGCGCTCAGGGATAGGCTGGAGCTCCTGGTGCACCATGGCGATCCCCTTGTTCAACGCGTCCAGGGGGCCGTTGATCTTCACCGGTTCCCCCTCGTAGAACATCTCCCCCTCGTCCATATGGTAGATGCCGAACATGCACTTCATCAGCGTGGATTTGCCCGCGCCGTTCTCCCCCATCAGGGCATGGACGGTGCCCGGGCGAAGCTTGAGCTGGGCGTGGTCCAGCGCCTTGACGCCGGGGAAGGTTTTCACCACGCCGCGCATTTCCAAACGATAATCAGACAATTTTCGGTCCCCCCTTGTGATGACAGGAACGGGTGCGTGCGCACACGCGCACGCACCCGTCTGAAAGCTCTGCGGTTGTCCTGCGTCAGATTACTTGAAGTCCTTCACGTTGTCGGGCGTCACCTTCACGTAGTCCACGTACACGCTCTGCTCGCCGGAGGCATAGGTCTTGCCGCCCAGCAGCTCTTCCATGCACTCCACAGCCTTGGTGGCCTGGCCCTTGGCGTCGTTGAGCACGGTGCCGGTCATGTTGCCCTGCTCCACCTCGTTCAGGGCCGCGTCCAGCGCGTCCACGCCCACCAGATAGATGTCCTTGTTCACCGTGCGGCCAGCGGCCTGGATGGACTGCAGGGCGCCGATGGCCATGTCGTCGTTGTTGCAGAACACGACCTCAATCTGGTCGCCGAACTTCGCCAGGTCGTTCTGGGCGATCTCCTGGCCCTTGTTGCGGTCCCAGTCGCCGCGCTGGAGGTCCAGCTCCTCCACCTCAATGCCCGCGTCCTTCAGCGCCTTGACGGAGTACTCGGTGCGGAGCTGGGCGTCGATGTTCTCGGGGTCGCCCTGGATCATGATGTAGGATACCTTGCCGTCGCCGTTGATGTCGCCCTTGTTGGGGGTGTCCAGAATCAGCTCGCCCTGGAAGGTGCCGGACTGGGCGGCGTCGCAGCCCACGTACACCAGCTTGTCGTAGGCGGACATCTGCTCGGCGGTGGGCTCACGGTTGATGAGCACGGTGGGGATGTTGGCGTTCTTCACCTTGTCGATGATGGAGTCCGCCGCAGAGGTCATGACGGGGTTGATGATGAGGGCCTTCACGCCCTGGGTGATGAAGGTGTCGATCTGCTCGTTCTGCTTGTTCTGGTCGTTGTTGCCGTCCACCACGGAGACCTTGTAGCCCTTGGACTTCAGGATCTCTTCCAGGTTGTTCCGGTAGGTGGTCATAAAGGCGTCGTCGAACTTGTAGATGCACACGCCGATGGTGCCCTTGTCGCCGTCGGCGCCGCCCTTGTTGTCGTCGGCGGGCTTGCCGGCGCAGCCGGCGAACAGCGCCATGACCATAATGGCGGAGAGAAGGAGCGCAATGATCTTTTTCATCCTAAAATTCCTCCTGTTTCAAAGTTGGGCGCCGTGCCGCCCTCCTCTGGGCGGCCTGCCGCGCCGTTTGAATTCTGCCGGCAGCTTCCCCTGACGGCACACCTATTTTCTTCCTTTTCTTTTAAAAAGTCGATAGAAAATTCTTTGCACATCTATGAAAAAACTTCGCTCTTCCCCCACCCCTTAATCCCAAAGCATAAACCGGCCCCTCCCTTCCGCTAGCGCGGAAGGGAGGGGCCGGTCATAATTTCATTTCCTCACAGCAGGCCGAACAGCCAGCACGCCAGCAGGGACAGCCCGATGAGCACCAGCAGGCAGGGCAGGACAATTACCACATAGGCGGTGAGCACCATGACAAGCCGCTCCCGGAAGCTGACGTGAAGCCCGTCCCGTTCCTCCTCCGAGGGCTGCTTTTCCTCCTGCTCGCCGGCATATTTTTTCAGACGCCTCCAGATCATTCCCGGCCTCGCAGATTATTCCGCCGCCTCGGCGGAACCACGGCTGGACTTGCGCTCCATCTTGGGCAGCTCAAAGAGGTAATTGCCCTGGGCATCCAGCTTGGGCTGGGGGAAGTGGCAGGCCAGGAAGTGGCCCGGCTCAATCTCTTGCAGAGGGGGCGGCACCCGCTTGCACTTGTCGCAGGCCATATAACAACGGGTATGGAACTTGCAGCCGGAGGGTGGCCTGATGGGGCTGGGGATATTGCCCTCCAGCAGAATGCGCTCCTTCTCCAGGCTCTCCGGGTCGGTGGTGGGGATGGAGGAGAGCAGCGCCACCGTGTAGGGGTGTCTGGGATCCTTGAAGATGGTCTCGGCATCGGCCAGCTCTACAATGTTGCCCAGGTACATCACGCAGATCCGATCGGAGATATAACGCACCACCGACAGGTCATGGGAGATGAACATATAGGTCAGGTTCTGCTTCTCCTTCAGCTCCTGGAGCAGGTTGATGATCTGGGACTGGATGGACACGTCCAGCGCGGAGACACACTCATCGCACACGATGAACTTGGGCTTCACCACCAGCGCCCGGGCGATGGCCACGCGCTGGCGCTGGCCGCCGGAAAACTGGTGGGGATAGCGGTTGACCATATAGTCCTGGAGGCCGCACTCGTCCATGGTGGACAGGATATGCTCCTCCATCTGCTTGGAGCCCTTGCGGTAGAAATTATGGGTGAGCAGGCCCTCCTCAATGATCTGGCCGATGGTCATCCGGGGGTTTAGGCTGGAATAGGGGTCCTGGAAGATGATCTGCAAATCCTTGCGCAGCAGGCGCATCTCGCTGTACTGCAGGCGGGCCAGGTCAATGCCGCTGTCCCGCATGGCCTCGTATTTGGCAAACTCCGGGTTAGCCGCGTTCCGGGCGCGCAGGTCGTCCAGCTCCCTCTGGCAGGCGGCGGTGCTTCGGTCATAGACGGCGATCTGGCTGTCCAGCTCGTCCAGCTTGGCCTTCAGCCCGGCGGCTTTTCCGCTGTCTCCCTTGCCCACACTCAGCTCGTACTCCGCGTTGATATCCGTCCGCTTTTCCAGCAGCTTGTTGCGCTTCACATTCTCATAGTAGACCTTTTCCATCAGCTCCCGGCCCTTGCCGCCCTCGTCCTTGGCGAAAAAGCCGCCCAGGATGGTGACGATGTGCATCAGGCAGGTCTGCTCGTCGCACAGCGCCAGGTTGCGCTCCTGGAGCAGGTAGAAGTCCGCGTTCTCCTCACCGCCCGCGTCCATCACCTTTTTGCTTAGCTCGGCGGCCTTCTCACTGGCCTTTTCCAGCCTGGCCTTGTAGCGGTCCAGGTGGTGCAGGGTGTCGATCACGTACTTGGGGGTGGTGGAGTCCAGGGTGGCGCCGTAGTACATGGTGGTGCCGGCGGTCTGGGGGTAGAGCTGGAGGAGCACGCGGCCCAGGGTGGACTTGCCGCAGCCGCTCTCGCCCACCACGCCCACGGTCTCGCCCTCGTAGATGTCAATGGAGATATCCTCGTTGGCCCGGACGTACAGCTGCTCCTTCTGGAAGATGGAACTCTTAGCCACGGGGAAATATTTTTTCAGATTACTGATGGACAGTAATTTTTTGGTGCTCTTCACTGCGCCTCACCTCCTTTTCGGGATAGAAGCAGCGGATGAGCTGGCCTCCGCCCACATCTTCCAGGCCTGGCTCCTCCTCAATACACTTCTGCGTGCAGTATTTGCACCGCGGGGCGAACTTACACCCCTTGGGCAGATCCAGCGGGTGGGGCACAGCCCCGGGGATGGGCTCGATCCGGGTGTGGATGGCATCCAGCCGGGGGATGGAGAACATCAGCCCCTCGGTGTAGGGGTGGCTCATGGCGCAGTCGGCAAAGATAAGCCGGGCGCTGGCCTTTTCCACCACCTGCCCACAGTACATAACGGCCACATCGTCCGCCATCTCGTTGATGACGCCCAGGTCATGTGTGATAAAGATGATGGAGGTGCCGTTCTCCTCCTGGAGCTCATTCATCAGGCGGAGGATCTGGGCCTGGATGGTCACGTCCAGGGCGGTGGTGGGCTCGTCGGCAATGAGGATCTTGGGCCGGCAGGCCAGAGCCATGGCGATCATCACCCGCTGGCGCATTCCGCCGGACAGCTGGTGGGGGTACTGGTTGAGCACCGCCTCGGGGTTGGGGATCTGCACCGCGCGGAGCATCTCCAGGCTCTTTTCCGCCGCCTGCTTCTTGTTCATGCCCTGGTGGATCATAAAGGGCTCGGACAGCTGGCGCTTGACGGTGAACACCGGGTTCAGGCTGGTCATGGGCTCCTGGAAGATGACGGAAATGGCGTTGCCCCGGATGTGGTACATATCGTCCATGGGCAGCTTGGTCAGGTCCCTGCCCTCAAAGAGGATCTCCCCCGAGTCGATATAGCCGTTGGCGTCCAGCAGGCGCAGGATGCTCATGGCGGACACGGACTTGCCCGAGCCGGACTCGCCCACAATGCCGATGGTCTTGCCCGGCTCCAGGCTGTAGGACACGTCGTTCACTGCCTTGACGGTGCCGTTCCTGGTCCTGAAATAGGTGTGGAGGTTCTTGACCTCAAGGAGCATATCCGCCATTATTTCTCCACCTCCGATTTCGGGTCAAGTACATCGCGCAGGGTGTCGCCGATGGTGTTGATGCAGATGACGACGATGGACAGGAACAGGGCCGGGAACAGCCAGCGCCACCAATAGGACTCGATGACCAGCGCGCTGCGGGAGCCGTTGAGCATATTGCCCCAGGTGGGCCGGGGCAGCTGCACGCCGAAGCCCAGGTAGGACAGCTGGGACTCGGTGAGCATGCAGGTGGCGAAATCCAGGGTGACCGTCACCAAAATGACGGACACAATGTTGGGCAGGATGTGCCAGAAGGCGATGCGCCCCTCCTTTACGCCCATGGACCGGGCGGCGGTGACGAATTCCTTCTCGCGCTCGGCCAGGATCTGGCCGCGGACCAGCCGCGCCAGCCCCGCCCAGCTCAAGACGCCCAGAATAATCATGATGATGAAGATCCGGGTGTCCTCATGGATGTCGGTGGACTGGAAGATGGCCGACAGGCACAAAGCGAAGGGCAGGAAGGGGATGGCGCCCACGATCTCGCACAGGCGCATGAGCAGCATATCCACGATGCCGCCGAAATAGCCGGAGATGCAGCCCACAATGACGCCGATGACGGTGGAGATGATGACGGCCACCGCGCCGATGGTCATGGTCATCTTGCCGCCGTTTACAATGCGGTTGAACACGTCGCGGCCCATCTCATCGGTGCCCATGATATAGCCCTTCAGCCCCCAGCTGTCCACGAATTTCCCGTCCTTGAAGGCGTAGTTCTGGAAGCCGCTGGTGATGACGGTGTCCGCCGCCCCCTCCTGCTTCAGGCTGTCGGGTACATTGCACTGGTTGCGGTAGTTCTGGCCCCAGGCGTATACCCGCCCCTTGTCGGTGAGTAGGGAGAAGTGCCGGGTGCCGCCGCTGACGGCGATGGCGTCCTCATCGTCCATGAGCTGGGGCATGGGGTCCTTCATGCCGGACATGATAATCTCGCCGTCGTCGGTGACCAGGGCCAGGGCGCCGCCGGTGGCGGCAATGTCCACCAGCTTGCGCTCCCCCAGGTACTCAAACAGGTCCATGGTCACGTTTTTGCCGTTCTCGTCCTGGACGGTGACGATATTGTACTTGGTGCTCTTGCCGTAGACGAAATCGCCGAACTCATCGATGCCGTAGATGCCGTCGTTAGTAAACACGATCTTCTCCAGCTTGCCCACCTGCTTGCCGTGCTTGATGACGGAGGACAGGTTGGTGGCGGCCAGGCCGTCGTTGCCCCAGGCGTAGACGGTGCCGTCCTCCATGAGGATGGCGGTGACCTGGTTGCCGCAGATGAGCTGGCGCACGGCGGAGGCGTCGATGGTGTTATCCCCCATCAGCTCCTCCGGCTGTTTGCGGGCGGACATAATCATGGAGCCGTCATGGCCGTACTGGCCGTTGTCCATCTCGCCCCAGCAGTACACGTGGCCGTCCTCCGAGATGGCCACGCAATGGTCGGAGCCGGCGGCCACATGGATAATTTTGCTGTTCTTCACCGCCTCGGGGATGTTCATCACGTCCCGGGCGGGGTCGCCGGAGGTATTGAAATAGTACCCCCACATGGATACCTGTCCCTCGGTGTCCACGCCGATGGTGAAGGTGCCCCGGGAGGAAATGTCCAGCGCGCCGTCCTTCATGCCCTCGGGCAGCTTCATCAGGCTCTGGGTGGGGGCCATGTTGGTGTGCAGCATCTCGCTGCCCGTCTCGGTCAGGTCCACCGGCGCGATGGCCGAGCCGATGAACACGAACAGGAACATCCCCACCAGCACGATCACCGAGCCGGTGGCCAGCGGCTTGCGGAAAAACCGCTTCACCGCCTGCTTGGAGGGGCTGTCGTAGCGGTCGTCCTTCACCTCGCCGTAGGAACCCATAAACATGCGCTTCATCCAGCGCAGGGGGGTGCCCCCCTTCTTCGCGGAACCATTCTTTTCACTCATATTGTCCCGCCCCCTTACTTGTTTACGCGCACACGCGGGTCGGCCAGGCCATAGGCCAGGTCCACCACCAGGTTGCCCACAAGCCCCAGGATCACGTAGAACATCTGGAGCAGCAGCACAACCTCGAAATCCTTTTTGCTCAGGCTCTCGATATAAATGCGGCCCACGCCGTTCAGGCCGAAAATATTCTCAATTACGATGGAACCGCTGAAAATCCCCGTAAACCAGCCGATTACCAGCGTGATAATGGGGATCAGCGCGTTGCGGAAGGCGTGGCTGTACACCACCACCCGCTCCCGCAGGCCCTTGGCCCGGGCGGTGCGGATGCAGTCCAGGCTCAGCGCCTCGCTCATGGCGGCGCGGGTGTACCGCGTCATGCCGCCCAGGGAGGCAAAGGTCATGGCGATCAGGGGCAGGGCCATATAATACAGCCGGTCCTGCAGCTCCTGTAGTCCCGTATAGTTGGATCCCGGCGTCTTCATGCCCGACACCGGGAACCACCCCAGCTTGATGGCGAACACCCAGATGAACACAATGGCGATGATGAAGCTGGGGATGCTGTAGCCCACGATGGTTGCCACCTGTACGCCGGTGTCCAACCGGCTGCCCCGCTTGGTGGCGCACAGGATGCCCAGGGGTATGGTGATGCCCAAACCCAGTATGGTGGCGAAAATGTTGATGAACACGGTGTTCTGCATGGGCCGGACCAGCACATCGGTGACGGGCCGGTTATACTCGTAGCTGTAGCCGAAATTGCCCTGCAAAATGCCGTTATACTTGCCGTTGATCGGCCCCAGGCCGATCCAGCCCAGGTAGCGCACAAATACGTTCTGGTCGGTGCCCAGCTCCCGGCGCAGCTGTTCGATCTTCGCCGCGTACAGCTGCGGGGCGTTGGGGTTGTTTTTCAAGCTCTGCTTATAGGTGTCCGCCTCCGCCACAGCCCGGTCAAAGGGGATGATGGAGTACACTAAGAACATGATAAAGGAGAGGATCATCAGCACGACCAGCATATACGCCAAACGCTTTATTATATATTTTCCCATATCGCACTTCCCTTCTTGCTGCGGCGCGGGAACGGGGATGGGGCAGCCGAACCCTGCGGCTGGCTGCCCCATCCATTGTCTTGCCTATTCCCTGCTAAGCAAATTTTTAGCGGCTTAGAAGCCCTTCACGTTGGCGTAAAGGATGGCGCGGTGCTGGCCGAAGAACGGAGAGGTGTGGAAGTTCTCGATCTTGGCGTTGTACACGTCATAGTAGTAGTTGGAGTACAGGGGGATGTCGGGCATGAGCTCGTTCCAGCGCTCAATATAGCCCATCCACCAGTGGTTGTACTCGTCCTCGGTGGTGGCGTTGAAGATCATGGCCATGGACAGGTAGTCCATACCCAGCTTGTCGCCGGAAGCCTCCACGGCCTCCTCATAGGTCAGCTTCTCCGCCTTCAGGTCATAGGGGAACGCCTTGTCGTACTCATCAAACACCTTGTTGGCGGAGTAGGGGAAGTACATGGGATCCAGGGACCAGTTGTAGGAGTAGTCATACACGGCGCTGGGCCAGCCGGTGGCCAGGTTGTACATGCCGTAGGTGGGAGTGCCCTCGTAGCCGTAGGACGCCTCGCGGTAGATGTTGCCCTGGAGCAGGGTGAAGTCGCCGCGGGTGGAGCGGATGACCATGCCCGCCTCGGTCACCTGGCTGCCGTTGGCCAGGGAGGTGGTCAGCATGTCGGTGACGGTGTTCTCGTCGGTGCCGAACCAGTTGATGGCCAGGGGCATATAGTACTCGCCGTTGATCTCCACGGTCTTGTAGGTCACGCCGTCGGTGTTGGCCACGGAGGCGTAGTTCTTGTTGATGTCGGCGGTGCCGTCGCCGGAGGCGGCGTTGGCCTCCTCGGCGGTGAGCTTCTTGTAGCGCACAGCGTCCACGCCGGTCTGGCCGGGCTCATAGGGCTCGCCCTTGGAGTTATAGATCCAGCCGCCCTCCTCCAGCACCTTCACGGCGGTGTCGGGGGAGTAGGAGTAGTCGGTCAGCTCGATCTCGTCCTGCACGCCCTGCCACATGGAGAAATCGGGGCTGTAGGGGCCGTCCACCACCACGCCGTAGCCGCCGGTGAAGGTCTGGCAGAACTCGTTGCGGTTGAGCAGGTAGGCCACGGCCTGGCGGACTTCCTTAAACATGGTGGGGCCAAAGTCGCAGTCGAACTGGATCTTGCCGTAGCCGGCCCGCTGGTAGTGGGTCTCCACGAATTTCTCGCCGTCCACCACGGCCAGGGCGGCCTTGGTGTCGTCGCCGCCGGTGATGCTGGACAGGACGTCCATCTCGCCGCCGGTCAGCTGGGCAATCTGGGTCTCGGAGATGATGCGGCCGTAGACAACGGTCTCAATGGAGGGCTTCTGGCCCTCGAAGTTGCCCTTAAACTCGGGGTTGATGGTCAAGACCGCCTGACTGGTGCCCTCGTCCCACTCGGAGACCACATAGGCGCCGCTGTAGGGGATGTCCAGGTTGTAGCGGTTGCCCAGAATCTCGGCGGCCTTGACGTAGTCGTCGCCGTTCTTCTCATAGTAGTTGTCGGTGAGGTAGCAGCCGTTGCCGTCGTCCATGATATCCACGTCCTTGCCCAGCCACTGCTCCATGACGTAGGGCTGCACAGCGGCGTTGGTGTAGGCAAAGTAAGAGGGATAGTACTCGCTGGACACGGTCAGGGAGAAGGTGTAGTCGTCCAGCAGGCGCACACCGGAGAACTCCTTGGTGCCGGTCTCGGAGCCGGGGCCGGTGTAGGCGTTGAAGTCCTCAAAGCCCACCAGGGCCTGGCCATTCATGCCGGAGTGGTTGGTGCCCTGGGCCACGGGGGTGGAGAAGCTCAGAACGTAGGCCAGGTAGTTCTTGGCGGTGACGGGGCTGCCGTCGCTGAACTTCAGGTCGTCATAAATCTCAATGGTGTAGGTGCAGGTGCTGTCGTCGTTCTCGGTCTCCTCATGGCTTTTGACCACGGTCTGGCTCCACTGGTAGGCGCCGCCCTGGTCGGACTCCATGGTGGACAGGCCGCTGGTCAGGAACCAGACTCCCTGGTCGGACGCGCCCACGGAGCTGGAGCCCCAGCCGGGATAACGGAAATCGCCGGACAGCTCGGTGACGTCGCCCAGGATCACCTTGTTCTCAAAGACCTCCTGAGACCCAGATGGAGCCTCCGAGGGGGCCGTGCTGTTGTCGGCGGGGGGATTGCTCTCGCCGGTTTCCTTGGGACCGCAGCCGGCCAGAAGGCCAAGACACATCACGGCCGCCAGCAGAAGCGCAAGAAACTTCTTCATATTTACTCTTCCTCCTTGAAATATTTATCCATAACCGCCCTCCGGCCTTCCCTGCTGGAAAGGACTGCGGCGGCTATCGACCGTAAACCAGGCCCCGACGCGGGGCGGGCGGGGCGCTTTTGCACTTTGCTCGAATAAACCCCGGCTATCTGGAAAAAGGGAGCTCCGCTTCTGATGGGAATAGTGAAGCGTGCTCCCCTTTTGGGGCAGCCAAAAGGGGGCGCAAGGGCCGGCCCTTGCGCCCGACCGATTTTGCGTTGGACCCAGGGCCGGAGAACCACGAAACCCCCGGTTGAACTTACCGATTATTTTAGTATAATCCGCGCAACTTTTCAATGAGAAGCCTGCATTTTTTCTTTTTTCTGTAAAATCGCTAAAAAGACACGCTGTTTTTTCGGCTCCAATTAGTGAATTTGTTTGTTTTCTTCCACAGCCTTCCAATCTTTTTGGGGCTGAGCGCCCGCCCGGCGCATACATTCGTTTCTCTCGGGCGGTCTTTTGTTTCGGGCGGGACATGGGAGGGCCGCCGGAGCCATTCTCCGGCGGTCCTGACCCGCGAAAAGCGCCCTGGGCTGTCCGTGTCTGAAAGTGTGAGAATTTTAAATTCATTTTCCCCGGCGGCCCGTCCGGTTATTCAATAGGAGGCGTCCAGCTCCCACTCCTCCTTCCCGATCTGGAAGCCGCCGCCGGTGAAGTCCAGCCTTACCCTGATGTAGCGCAGCTCATGGAGGTCCGCGCCGGTGAGCTCCATGCTCATCCAGCAAAACACGTTTCCGTCCTCGACGCTGTAGCGGGCGTGTTCCCCCACGCTGACGGCCTCGACCTCCCCCTTCCTGATCACCATCGGCCCATACGTGCCCGGGCCCTCCAGATAGAACCGGGTCCCCTCCTCGGTGCATTTGAACTGGCCCGCCACGCCCTCCCTGAGCCCGGACAGGTCGTACTCCTCCAGCGTCTGGGCGTCGAAGGCATGCAGCTCCTGGGCGGGCTCCCCGGCAAAGCTCAGGTAGTCGAATACGCACACGATCTCGTCCCTGCCGTCGCCGTTCAGGTCCAGCACCTTCACATAGGGCTGGTCCTGGGAGCGCCAATTGGCGAAAAAGTCCGCCGTCCGGTCCTGGTAGCGCAGCCGCGCCGACCGCAGGCAGCCGCTCCCCCCCCCCCCCATGTCCATTATCTCCGGCTCGACGGCGTACCACCGCGCCTCCATGGCCGTCTGGTAATCTTTCAGGTTTTCCAGCAGGGATTTGCCCGGGTCGCGGGTGAAGCCCTCCTCGGGGAAGGCGTCCAGCCACCACAGGCTGTCGTACAGCCGCCCCTCCTTTTCAAAGGCGCCCAGCAGATCCTGGTCGGTGTTGAGCAGCTGGACGCTGTTTTCCAGCAGGCTGTTCACCTTCTCCATGAAGTCGGCGATGGCCTCCGGGTCAAAGTTCTGGTGGAGCATGGGCTGGAAGTTTATGTCGAACTCCACCCGGCCCTCCCGTACCGTCATCTCCTCCCCGGCGCGGGACAGGGTGAACAGCTCAAAGGTATAGGAGCACACGCCCTGGTACATGGTGGGGTGGTAGCGCAGCAGGCAGTCCTCCCCGTCCACCGTGCACAGAAACAGGGCGTTCCAGCCCGCGTGGGCGTAGTAGCCCTCCTCGGAGAAGAGCAGCTTCTCCCCCTCCCAGATCTCCACCCGGCGGCCCACCGGCGTGCCGCCCGCCACGATGTCGCACATCTGGACCCGCTCGGCCACGCCGTCCCCGTCCAAGTTGGTGGCACGGGCCTCGCCGTTGGCGTGGTAAAGGCCTTCCGCGTTTTCATAGCGCTCGACGGAACTCAGCCCCGCCCCTTGCAGGGCGTCCAGCAGGTCGTTGCGGAAGCCCACCGACCCGAACTCGGCCTGGGTCAGAAAGCGCGTCATCGTTCTGTCCTCTTCGCCGGTGACAGCCACGTAGTTGAAGCCGTTTGTAAAGTTCATCCAGCCCTCGTCGTCCAGGGTCATGCCGCCGGCCAGCAGGTTTTGGGCAAACTCCGGCACGGTGGTGTGGTACTCGAAGGCCACCTTCCACAGCTCCGCCACCACGTCCTCCCCATCGGCCTGCACTGTGTAAAGGAAGGGGCCTTCCATGCTCTTGATACGCACCCGGTCGAAGGGCACCGCCTTGGCCAGCAGGACCGGCTCCCACGCCCCTGTCTCATCGTTGTAGCTCTCGCCCCAGCTGGTGAGCACGCCCCCCGGCACGTCGGCCTGGAACTGGGCGGCCACATAGGCCTTGGCGGCGTTCAGCACGTCCGCCGGGACGGCGAAGCTGGAAACCGGGTTGTTTCCCGTGTACTGGAAGGCGATTTCCACCACCGGGGTCTTGTGGTTGTTATACCACTCCTCCGCCGCGGTCAGCAGCCGGGCGGCGATGCGGGCCGCGCGGATGGCCTCCTCGTCGGAGATCGTCTCGGGATAGAGCTGTAACGGGGTGTCCAAGCTGGCACGAGAGGACATGCCTTCCACGGGAACCATCTCCGTGACCTGCGCGCCGTGTATTCCGTACAGCTCCACAGTAAATATCCAAAAGATCTCAGGAGGGCCGCTGAACCGCGCGTCCACTCTGGTGCGCAGGTCCACCGTCCCGCTGTCCGCCCAGTACGCCTCCATGATAACGCCCTCGGGCGCGCCCTCAAAGGGATAGGACATCGTAAGGGTTTTGGCGGGGGCGCCTGACGGCTGCCAATAGGTCCCCTCTCTCAGCGTCAGGCCGTCCACCTCGCCCTCAATGACCACAAGATCGTTCTCATCCAGGGAAAAGCGCAGATCGTCCGTCCGGCGGGAGAACCGCTCCCCGTCCTTCACGTCCACGTACATGAATTTCGCGGACTTCTCCGCCTGGAAGACCAAATTGCCGTCCTCAACCGTGAAATAGTAACGCTGTATTCCGGCGCTGCCCTCCAGCCCCTCGTCGGCCAGGCAGACCACGCCGTCCTCCTGGGTCCAGGTCCCCATGCCGATGTAGCTGCTCAAAAGTCCGGCGTAGTAGGAAAACGTGCCGTCCTGGTTCAGGGTCACCGCGAAGTCCCCGCCGAAGCCGCCCGCGTCCCGGATATACGTCATCCGGCTCACGCCGTAGGGCCAAAGCAGCGCGTCCACCTCTTCCTCCGGCTCGGCCTGTCCGAAGGCGCACGCGCAGGCCAGCGCCGTGGCCAGCACCACGGCCACCGCCGCCCACAGCCACCGCCTGGGGGCCTGGGCGATGCGGGTGATGCGCTCCTTCAGGCTCCTCTTGTCCCCCGCCATGGTGGTGGTGCACCGGAACAGGTCGCCCGGGCCGGGCTTGGCGGTGACCAAGGCCAACAGGGTGTTCCCGTAGGCGGCCCGTTCGCCGTCGCCCAGCCGCCGGAGCGCCCCCTCGTCGCAGGCCAGCTCGCCGTCCCTCCGGCTCAGCCCCACCGCCAGCCACACCAGCGGGTTCCACCAGTGGACGGCCAGGGCGGCGCACCGCAGGAGGCTCCAGATGTGGTCGCCCTGGCGGAAGTGGGTGTACTCGTGGGCCAGCACATGGCGCAGCATGTCCGGGTCCGCCGCCGTCTCGGGGGCGACGTACACCGCCGGGCGGACAATGCCGAACAGGCACGGGGAGGGCAGTCCCCCTGCCTCATACACCGCCAGCGGGCAGTCCGCCCCCTCCAGCGGGACGCGCCCCTTCCGCAGCCGCGCATAAAACCGCAGGTTGGACGCCAACAGCACCAGCGCCGCCAGCCCGGTCCCCGCCAGCCACGCCCGGCCCAGCCAGGGGGCCAGTGCGCTCAAATCAGGGGCGGCTGGGGGCTCCGGCGCATCCGGCGCCGCAGGAGAGCCGGGGAGGGTTGGCACACTTCCCGGCTTCACGTCCGTCACAGGCAGGCCGGTTATCCCCGCCGCCGGGGGCTCAGGCAGACTGGGGGCGGTCATCGCCGGGGGCGGAGCAACCGCGTTCCATTCGGTGCGCGCCTCCGTCAGCGCCCACGTCCCGGCGATGGGGGATTCAAACAGCTGCACCGGCACCAGCAGCCGCAGCAGCACCACCGCCCACAGGGCGTAGCGCATACGGGCGCTGATGCGCCTGCCCAGCGCGGCGCGCAGGGCCAATACCACTAAAATAAGGAATACGGAGGTAAAAACCCACTCCAGCAGCGTCCGCGTCATGCCTTTCCACCCCCTTCAATCCGGTCCAGGATGGCGCGCAGCTCCGCCACCTCATCGCCGGACAGCTCCTGGCGCCTGGCCATGGCGCTCATCATCAATCCCACGCTGCCCTGGTACACCCGGTCTAAAAAGCTGTGGGTCTCGGCGGTGACGGCCTGTTCCCGCTCCACCGCCGGGGTATACAGCTTGCCCCGCGCGCCCTGCTCCGCCCGGACCAGCCCCTTTTCCTCCATCCGCCGCAGGGTGGTGATGGTGGTGCTCTTGGCCCACCCCACCTGTCCCCCCAGCGCCGCCACCAGCTGCATCACCGTGCGGGGGCTGTCCTCCCACAGGCAGCTGAGCACGCTCCACTCGCTGGCGGTGAGCTTGACGCCGCCCATATCCTTTTTGGCCTCCATATCCGCTTCCTCCCGTTTGGTTTACGTTGTAGCCCTATCATAGCACAGAAGGTTTACATTGTCAACCAATATTGGGAGAAAAAACACCCCAAGGCGGAGGCGAACGCTTTTAGAAGCCCCACACGGCGCTGATGCGCCGTACATTCGCAGCCGCCGCAGGCGGCGGAGAATTGCGCAGGGGCGGCTTTGCCGCCCCTGGCATTCCAATTCCCGGAGGATAAGCGGCCAAAGGGAGCGGAACCCAAAAGAAAGACACGCCTTTGGGGCAGCTCCCGTAAGGAAGCTAATACCCGCTGAAAAACGCTTGTTTTTCAGCGGGTATTGTTTTATAATTGTTCAGACGGCAAAGGGAGGTTATTCCATATGGATTTTTTTAAGCATAGGCGGCGTCAGAAAACCGGCGTTCGTCCCCGCCAAATTATCTTTGAGAAAGAGAATCCTGAAAATACATACATCACCTGGGAAGACAAGATGAAGCCGCGCATTGATCTGGACGACGGTATTACCCGGGAGGAGTATCAGTCCCTGGCTTCCCGCTGGGATGAGATGATATCCCTGGCTGAGGAGATTATCTGGCGGAACTATCTGAACCCCAACAGTGATGACCTCATGTCCGAGGTAGACTCTTTCCCTGATATCCGATTCCTTACCGGGAATTACTACGTGGGGGATGTGTCCTATGGCTATGTCTATCGGGATAAAAAACATCGGCCCTACCACATCAAGGAGGGTCGGCTGCGCCATAAGCACCACAACGGAACGGAATGGATATCGGAATGGCTCTCTCTGGACAGCCCGGAGATTACCCGATATTATCAGATCCTTCTCTCACTCCGCCTCACCGGCGATGAGAGCGGGAAGGAAGATGACTATATGGGCCTGGATCTGGAGACGGAATTTTTAAAACTGGACGATCCCATAGAATTTGGGATACTCTCCCATGACGTAATTTAATTTGTCAGCCACATTTTTCGTTCTCTCCCACAACACTTTCCCCGAAAGTGTCATAGTGGGTTATACAGTACGAAAAGGACAAGGCGAACCGTTTGTGGCTCACCTTGTCCTTAACTTCTTTATGAAGACTTACCCTTCAGCGTGTCTTTCTTTTGGGTTCATGTGGCAAAACCACTATCCACAGGTCAGATAAAACGGGACCCCTATGAAAGCCCCCCTCAGCTTTCGTGGGGATAAGGAGCCGCAGCAGAATGAGCGGGCGGTGACCTTAAAAAAATCGCCGCAAGCGATATGACGCTTGCGGCGACGTGGTGCGCGAGGCGGGAGTCGAACCCGCACGCCCTTGCGAGCACTGGCACCTGAAGCCAGCGAGTCTACCAATTCCACCACTCGCGCATGTGGCACTCGTTCAGCGCAAGAGAGATATTACCACATCTGCCGCCCGCTGTCAACACTTTTCGCAAAATTTTCTTATTTCTTTTTTTCCTGTTCCAGCCGGGCCGCCATAGCCTCCACCGTCAGGGAGGCATAGGCGGGCATGGACAGTTCATCCACTCCGGCCACCATGACCCCGCAGCTGTTCATAGGCACCAGAAACTTTGGGGCGCCGCAGCTGCCCACGGCTTCGGCCATCACTGGAGTCACCTCTCCCAGAATGGCATTGGCTACTACAATACCAACCGGGCCCAGCACACCGTCAGCATCCAGAACATTCCGCACCACCGGATTTTCACCGGTGGCGCCAAGGTCCGCACCCGCCTTCAGCATGGCGGCAGTCGCCACGGAATTGGTGCCCAGGGCATAGATCCGGGCCTGAGGCAGGCGGGCCCTGACCCGTTCCACCAGCAGACAGCCCAGCCGGCCGCCCTGACCGTCGATAATTACGATTTTCATAAAAATGCCTCATTTCCGCACCCCTTTGGCCTGATCCCGCATAGAATAGTCCAGGGGGGTGGTCTTTTGTCTTCCATTTACAATGCCAACAGCGGGGAGCTGCTCACCATGGCTGTGGCCCTCTCTGCTGTGCTGGCCCAGGGACAGAGCCAGGCCAATCTGGCCAAGCTGGGAGCCTTTTTCACCATTGTGGGGGACACTCTGAACCTCTACGCCCTTCAGCCCAGCCAGGTTGACCGTGCGGGGACAGCACTCAGCCTCGCAGATAATCTCTGATCTCCTCCATCCGGTCCACGGCTGTCTGATACCCCTCCGCCCACAGCAGGCGCAGCTTCT
>OFGO01000753.1_pt1 | contig 28140 bp, 26 predicted proteins | sample 1521761 | NCBI WGS metagenome assembly OFGO01 (sample SAMEA3504128, study PRJEB24116) | mouse gut metagenome | biome: mouse gut; feature: mouse-associated habitat; material: faeces | place: Denmark | collected 2011
GCCGCCGGAGGCGGCCCCAAACGGCAGCCCAGCGGCCATATGGGATGGATAAAATTTTTGCCACCGCGTTTGTCCAGTTTTTCGCCCTGAAAAAGTGACCGGCCTTTGCGCGGGCGCTTTTGGAACCCGCCGGCGAAAACCCCCGCCGTTCCACAGTTTTCAACAATCTCCACAGAGTTTTCCACAATCCCTTTTCCCTGTGTTGAGGGTGACATAACGCCTGTCAAGAAAAACTTTCCCGGCTTATCCCACAAACTTTACTGGAGGTCCATACCCTTGAAACGAACCACCCCCGTCATCCCCGCTGAGGATATTCAGCGCCAAAAGGAATACTGCGCCCAGCTGCGCGCCCTCAACAGCCGGCTGCCCTCCCCTCCCCTGGCCTATGTGGACACCTACGGCTGCCAGCAGAACGAGGCCGACTCCGAGCTGCTGCGGGGTATGCTGTGCGAAATGGGCTATGAGATTGCGGACACCGACCGGGGGGCGGACGTGATCGTCATCAACACCTGCGCCATCCGGGAGCACGCCGAGCAGCGGGTGTTCGGAAACGTGGGCGCGCTGGTTCACGGCAAGCGGAAAAACCCCAACCAGGTCATCTGCCTGTGCGGCTGCATGGCCCAGGAGCCCCATGTGGCGAACCGGCTGCGCCAATCCTACCGCCACGTGGATCTGGTGTTCGGCCCCCAGCAGCTGTGGCGGTTCCCGGAGCTGCTGCGCCGGGTGGCGCTGCGCCGGGGGCGGGTCTTTGAGACGGAGCGGGACGACGGCGCCATCGCCGAGGGCCTGCCCGTCCGCCGTTCCGGCAAGCTGAAGGCATGGGTGTCCATCATGTACGGCTGCAACAACTTCTGCTCCTACTGCATCGTGCCCTACACCCGGGGGCGGGAGCGCAGCCGGGAGCCGGACATCATCCTGCGCGAAATTGAGGGGCTGGCGGCCCAGGGGTACAAGGACATCACCCTGCTGGGCCAGAACGTGAACTCCTATGGCAAGGATCTGGAGGGGGGCTGGGACTTCCCCCGCCTGCTGGAGGCGGCCAACGCCGTCCCGGGGGAGTTCCTCCTGCGCTTCATGACCTCCCACCCCAAGGACGCCACGGACAGGCTGTTCGACGTGATGGCGCGGTGCGAAAAGGTTGCCCCGGCCATCCACCTGCCCTTCCAGTCGGGGAACGACCGGGTGCTGGGGGCCATGAACCGGCGGTACACCAGGGGGCAGTACCTGGAAAAGGTGGCCGCCCTGCGCGGGCGCATCCCGGACGTGGTGCTCACCAGCGACGTGATCGTGGGCTTCCCCGGCGAGACCACCCCGGAATTTGAGGACACCTTATCTTTGATTGAGGAAGTCCGCTTCGACGCGCTGTTCACCTTTATCTACTCCCCCCGGAAGGGCACCCCGGCGGCGGAGCTGCCCGACCCGCAGCCGCGCGGGGAGAAGTCCGCCAACTTTGACCGGCTGGTGGAGGCGCAGAACCGCATTTCCCTGGAAAAGCACCGGGCCTATATCGGGTCTGTCCGGCGCTGCCTCATCGACGGCGCGGGGGAGGACCCCCGCAGCAGCCTCACCGCCCGGACGGCGGGGGGGCGGCTGGTGCACCTGGACGGGGACCCGGCCCTTATCGGGCGGTTCGCGGACGTGCGCATCACGGACTGCTCCACCTGGGCCTTATTTGGTGAACTTGTATGACCCGGCACGATAAAATTCTGAAATGGACCGCCTACCTCACCGCCCTGCTGGCGGTAACGGTGGTAAACTACTATGTACTGGGCCCCCTGCCCATCTCCCTGCCCCTGCTGCTGCCCGTTTTGGCGGTGGCGGGCGGGACGCTGGAGGGCGCGCCCTTCGGGGCCGCCTACGGGGCGGCCTGCGGGGCGGTGATGTCCGCCCTGGGCTACCTGGGGCCGGGATGTATTTTCTCCCTTGCCGTTTTCGGGTGGGCGTCGGGGCTCACCACCCAGTACCTGCTCCGGCGGGACGCCTGGGGCCACATGATCTGCTCGGTGGCCGCAACCCTGCTATGGGAGGGGTGGACGGTGGGGACCTGCCTGCTGGCCCGGACCGCGCCGTTGGAGGTCCTGCTGGAGGTGGCGGCGCCAGAGCTTTTGTGGACCCTGGCCCTGGCCCTGCCGGTATATTGGGCGGGGCGGTTCTGCTGCGTCAACTACGGGAGGATCTACCATGAATAACCCCTTTGACCCCGCCCACATCCAGGAGGAAAAGGCCGAGCGGGAGGCCCGCCGCCTCAAGCTGCGCACCAACCTGCTCATCGCCCTGTACTGTGCGGTGCTGTGCGGCTTTGTGGCGGTACTCTACCAGACCCAGATTATAAACGGGGCCTCCTACCGCTCCAACTCCGCCGTGCGCACCATCCGCCCCGAGCAGGTGGACAGCGTCCGGGGGGAGATCCTAGACCGCTATGGCCGGGTGCTGGTCACCAACGAGGTGAGCTATTACGTCACCCTGGACTGGAACGCCATGGGCTCGGACCGGCTGGATATCCTCACCCGCCTGCTGGAGATCTGCCGGGAGGAGGGGGTGGAGTGGGTGGACGACCTGCCCATATCCGACACCGCCCCCTGGCGGTACACGTCGGAGACCCCCCTGTCCTTTCAGCGGAAGGACGATGACGGGGTGGTCACGGATGTCCCCACCTACCTGGGCGGCCTGGCGGAGAAGTGCGGCTGGGTGCGGCAGGCGGAGAAGTCCAACCTCACCGCAGGGGAGCTGCTCACCCTCATGTGCCAGTCCTTCGGGCTGATGGAAAAGAAACCCGCCGTCCGGCTGGCCCACCCGGAGCTGGCCGGGATGCTGGGCGCCGCCGGGCAGGGGCTGGGCCTCACCGACCAGGGGGGCGGAATCAGCCAGGAAAACCGGGAGCTGGCCGGGGTGCTCTACGAGCTGTACCTGCGACGGCATGAGGTGGACAACAGCACTTATGTGTTCGCCCAGGGGGTGGACATCTCCTTTATCTCAAAGGTGAAGGAGCACGCCCTGGCCGGTGTGCGCATTGAGACCGCCACCGCCCGGAGGTATGAGACGGGCTACGCCGCCCACGTGCTGGGCTACACCGGGAATATCACGCCGGATAACTGGGAGCGCTACAAGGAGCTGGGCTACCCCATGGACGCTACCGTGGGGGTGGAAGGGGTGGAGTTGGCCTTTGAGGAGCAGCTCCACGGCGTCAGCGGTTCCCGGCTCATTGAAAAGGACCAGGACGGAAACACCACCAGCCAGGAGTGGAAAAAGCTGCCGAAGCCGGGGGACAACGCGGTGCTCACCATGGACATCGCCCTCCAGGCCACCACCGAGGACCTGATGGCCCAGTATTCCGCCCGCCAGGAGCGGAAGGTTGGGGAGGACGGGGAGCCGGAGCCCGTCAAGGGCATGGCGGCGGCGGTGGTGGACATGAGCGGCGGGGTGCTGGCCCTGGCCTCCTACCCCACCTACGACCTGGCCCATTTCCGGGAGAACTACAACGAGCTGGCGGCCGACGAGAGCTACCCGCTGAACAACCGGGCCACCCAGGGTATATACGCCCCCGGCTCCACCTTCAAGCCCCTCACCGCCGTGGCGGCCCTGTCCTCCGGGACCATCACCGCCCGCGAGCGGGTGGAGTGCACCGGCAAGTACCGCTTTTACGACGACCCGGCCTCCCAGCCCAACTGCTGGATCTCGCCGGGCCGGCACGGCATGGAGAACGTGACCCAGGCCATCAAGGACTCCTGCAACATCTTCTTTTACGACGCGGGGCGGCGCACCACCATTAAGGTCCTCCAGGAGTACGCTCAGAAGTTTGGCCTGGGGGAGTACACCGGCATCGAGATTCCCGAATCCAAGGGCCGGATGGCCGGGCCGGAGACCAACGCCGCGTTCAATCTGCCCTGGTACGACGGCGACACCATGTACGCCGCCATCGGCCAGGGGAACAGCGCCTTCACCCCCCTCCAGCTGGCCAACTACGTGGCCACCCTGGTGAACGGCGGCGAGCACTACGCCTGCCACCTGCTCAAGGAGTTCAAATCCAGCGACTACAGCCAGGTCACCCAGAGCTATGAGGCGGCCCCCCTGCACACTGTGGACATACAGCCCGAGCACCTGGCCGCCGTCAAGCAGGGCATGTACGACCTGTCCAAGACCTACACCATGGCCCGGTGGTTCGATCCCCTCCCGGTGGAGGTGGGCTGTAAGACGGGCACCGCCGAGACCTCGTCCAGGGCGGCGTCCACCAACGCCGTATTCGTGTGCTTCGCCCCCTACGACGACCCCCAGGTCGCCCTGTGCATTGTGGCGGAGGGGGGCGATGCGGGCGGCAGCCTGGCGGAGCTGGCCGCGGGCATCCTGGCCCAGTATTTCTCCACCAGCGGCTCGCTGGAGGAGGTGGGCGGGGAGAACACCCTGCTGCACTGATTAGGCGCCGCTTGGGTGTGTTGACCATTTTTAAACAAGCCCTAAGGCCGCCGGGCGGAACTTTGTTCCGTCCGACGGCCTTTCTCTGCGCTGCGCGGCCAGTCCCATAATTATTTTGGGCAAATCGGAGAAAATGAAATAGGCGCCGCAGAGACAAAGCGCCGCCCCGGAAAGGAGGGCGGGCTTTTGGAAAAGCGGCTGGTTACAAGGCTTCCACAACTTCCACATAAACTTCCACAGCGGTGTGTGGGAGGGGGCGGCCGCCCCGCCGGGAATGCGGGTTTACATAAAGGCGTGTCAAGCTGTTTTTTTCCGTGAAATCCACAGTTTTGAAAACCCGGCACACAGCTCCAAATTGAAAAAAGTTGTCCCCGGCCCCAGGGCCGGGGACAACTTCCAAACCAAGATTCAGCTCCGGGCAAACTCCTCCGCCACCTTGGCGATGTTGGCGGCGCACAGCCCGAACTGCTCCAGCAGGGCCGCCGCCGGGCCCGAGTGGCCGAACACGTCGGGAGTGCCGATGCGGCGCACGGGGGTGGGCAGCTTTTCGGCCAGCAGGGAGCACACCGCCTCCCCCAGCCCGCCGATGACGGAGTGCTCCTCGCAGGTGACGATTTTCCCGCACTCCCGGGCGGCCTTCAGCACCAGCTCCTCGTCCAGGGGCTTGATGGTGGCCATGTTGATGATCCGGGCGGACACGCCCCGGTCTGCCAGCAGCTTCCCGGCCTCCACCGCCTCGGCCACCAGCAGGCCGTTGGCGATGATGGCGATATCCGAACCCTCCCGCATGACGTCGCCCCTGCCGATCTCAAACCGGAAGGTTTCCTCGTCGTGGAACACGGGCACCGGGGAGCGGCCAAAGCGCATATATACCGGCCCCTGGTGTTCATAGGCGGCGCGAACCATGGCCTTGGCCTCCACCGCGTCGGCGGGGGACATGACCACCATGCCGGGGATGGAGCGCATGAGGGCAAAGTCCTCCAGGCACTGGTGGGTGGCGCCGTCCTCCCCCACGGAGATGCCCCCGTGGGAGGCGCCGATCTTCACGTTGAGCCCGGTGTAGCCGATGGAGTTGCGCACCTGCTCATAGGCCCGGCCGGCGGCGAACATGGCGAAGGAGGAGGCGAAGGCCACCATGCCCATGGCGGCCGCCCCGGCGGCGGCGGCCATCATGTTCCCCTCGGCGATGCCGCAGTTGAAGTGGCGGCCGGGGTACGCCTTGCCGAACATGGCGGTCTGGGTGGAGCCGGCCAGGTCCGCGTCGAACACGATCACGTTGTCGTGGACGGCCCCCAGCTCCCGCAGGGCCTCGCCGTACCCCTGCCGGGTGGCGATTTTTTTCACGTCCGCCATTTATAACGCCTCCAGTCTGGCCAGCTCGGCGCTGAGCTCGCCCAGCGCCGTCCCGGCCTGCTCGTCGTTGGGGGCCTTGCCGTGCCAGCCCGCCTGGTTTTCCATGAAGCTGACCCCCTTGCCCTTGGTGGTCTTCATCACGATGGCGAAGGGGCGGCCCTCCACAGCCTTTGCCTGGGCAAAGGCGGCTTCCATCTGGCCGAAATCGTGGCCGTCGATCTCCGCCGCCTCCCAGCCGAAGGCGCGCAGCTTGTCCAAAATGGGATAGGGGCTCATCACCTGGTCCACCGGCCCGTCGATCTGAAGGCCGTTGTTGTCGATGACGGCGCACAGGTTGTCCAGCTTGTAATGGTGGGCGAACATCATGGCCTCCCACACCTGGCCCTCCTGGATCTCCCCGTCCCCCAGCAGGGCGTACACCCGGCAGGGGTTGTTTTGCAGCTTGGCGGCCAGCGCCATGCCGCAGGCGGCGGAGATCCCCTGGCCCAGCGACCCGGTGGACATGTCCACCCCGGGGATGGACTTCATGTCCGGATGGCCCTGGAGGTAGCTGTCGATGTGGCGCAGGGTTTTCAGATCCTCCCAAGGGAAGAAGCCCCGCAGGGCCAGGGCGGCGTACAGCCCCGGCGCGCAGTGGCCCTTGGAGAGGACGAAACGGTCCCGGTCCCATTTTTTTGGGTGGTTGGGGTCCACGTTCAGCTCCTTGAAGTAGAGGTAGGCGAACAGGTCGGCGGAGGACAGGCTGCCGCCGGGGTGGCCCGCCTTGGCGGCATGGGTGCCTTCAATAATGCCGGTGCGCACCTTGCAGGCCGCGATTTGCAGTTCTTTCTTTTCATTGGCTGTCATTCTATTCCTTCTTTCTTCCCGCCGTCAAAGCTGGCCGGCGTCAGGCAGCGTACCGAAGCGGTACACGGTCCTGCTGTTGTAGTCCTCCCCTGCCCGGAGCACGCAGGAGGGGAAGGAGGGCTGATTAGGGGTGTCGGGGAAAAACTGGGTCTCCAGGCAGAAGCCGCAGCGCGCGGCGTACACCGCGCCCCCCTTGCCCACGGGGCAGCCGTCCAGATAATTGCCCGTGTAGAACTGCACCCCGGGCAGGGTGGTGGATACCTCCATGGAGATGCCGGTCTCAGGAGACCAGGCCAGGGCGGCGGGGCGCAGGGCCCTGTCCCAGCCATCGATGACCCAGTTGTGGTCGTACCCCCCCGCAAGGGTGAGCTGTCCGAAGGGGTCGCCGATGCGGGCGCCGATGGGCTGGGCCGTGCGCAGGTCCATGGGGGTGCCGTCCACTGGGGCGATCTCCCCGGTGGGAATGGAGCCGGGGCGGGTGGGGGTGTACCGGGACGCGTACAGCTTGATATACTGCCCCTCCACCCCGCCGCTGTCATGGCCGGACAGGTTGAAATAGGTGTGGTTGCTGGGGTTGAACACCGTGTCCCCCGTGTGCCCCGCCCAATAGCCGATGCTCAGAGCCCCGCGGGCCAGGGTGTAGGTCACCCGCACGGTGAGGGGGCCGGGATAGCCCTCCTGCCCGCCGGGGCTGTCTAGGGAGAGGGTGACGCGGTTTTTGGACAGCTCCGACACCGACCACACCTGCTTGTCAAAGCCGGCCCTCCCTCCGTGGAGGGAGTTGGGCCCGTCGTTGGCGGCCAGGCGGTACTCCATGCCGTTCAGGGTGAACCGCGCACCGCCGATGCGGTTGGCGTACCGCCCCACGACGGCCCCCATGTATTTGTCCTGGGACATATAGTCCTCCAGGGCGCCGAAGCCCAGGGCCACGTCCACCGGGTTCCCATCCCGGCCGGGTACAACCAGCGAACGCACCGCGCCGCCGTAGGTGAGGATTTGGCAGGCCAGCGCCCCGTCCCGCAGGGTGAGCTCCTCCACCTCCGCCCCGCCGGGCGTATAGCCGAAGATCCGTCTGTTTTGTTCCATAGTTCCTCCGCCCCGCCGGATGGACCGGCCATGCTTGGATACTTATAATATGGTTTAGTATACCATAGTAACCGGCCGAAAACAACCGCAAACCGCTTTTTCCCGCTGTTTTTGCCGAATTGGTGACACTGCCTAAAAATTTCCTGTACCCGGTTGGCATCCCTCCATTTTTTTGATATAATGCTGGGTAACAATTATAATGGTGGAGTGTTTGCCACGGAGAGGATGTGGGGCGTTTGCGTGGATCCCTTCCCAAATTAAAGGAAAAGCTGCTGGAAGCGCTGCGGGCGGTGCTGCCCATTGTGGGCATCGTGCTGGCGCTGTGCTTCAGCGCCGCCCCCATCTCCCCCAGCATCCTGCTGTGCTTCCTGCTGGGCGCGGCCATGATTATCGTGGGCATGATGTTCTTCACTCTGGGCGCGGAGGCCAGCATGACCCCCATGGGGGAGCGGGTGGGCTCCGCCGTCACCCGCAGCCGCAGCCTGCCCGTCATGGTGGTCATGGGCTTCCTGCTGGGCTTCCTCATCACCATCTCCGAGCCCGATCTCCAGGTGCTGGCGGGCCAGGTGCCCGCAGTGCCAAGCATGACGCTGATTCTGTCGGTGGCGGCGGGGGTGGGCGTGTTCCTGGTGCTGGCCCTGCTGCGTATGCTGCTGGGGGTGGCCCTGCCCCCCATGCTGGTGGGTTCCTACATTGTGGTGTTTGCTTTGGCATTCTTTGTGCCCAGGGATTTCCTGGCGGTGGCTTTCGACTCCGGCGGGGTGACCACCGGGCCCATGACGGTGCCCTTCATCATGGCCCTGGGCGTGGGTATCTGCGCCATCCGAAATGATCGCCACGCCGCCGACGACAGCTTCGGCCTGGTGGCCCTGTGCTCCATCGGGCCTATCCTAGCGGTGCTCATCCTGGGGATGATCTTCCACCCGGGGGACGGGGCCTATTCGCCCCCCGTCCTGCCGGAGATCACCGACTCGGTGGAGCTGTGGGCGCTGTTCCGCGGCGGCCTGCCCACCTACATGGGGGAGATTGCGGTGTCCCTGCTGCCCATCACGGCCCTGTTCGGGATTTTCCAGGCCGTCTCCCTCAAGCTGTCCGCCCGGACGTTGAAAAAGATCGGCGTGGGGCTGGCGTATACCTACGTAGGGCTGGTGTTCTTCCTCACCGGGGCCAACGTGGGCTTCATGCCCGCAGGCAACTACCTGGGCCAGGTGATGGCGGGCCTGCCCCACCCCTGGATCATCGTCCCGGTGGGCATGGTCATCGGCTACTTCATCGTCAAGGCGGAGCCCGCCGTCTACGTCCTCAACCGCCAGGTGGAGGAAATCACCGACGGGGCCATTCCCTCCTCCGCCATGGGGGCGGCGCTGTCCGCCGGCGTGGCAGCGTCCATCGGGCTGGCCATGGTGCGGGTGCTCACCGGGATCTCCATCCTGTGGCTCCTCATACCGGGGTACGCCATCGCCATTGTGCTGTCCTTCTTTGTGCCCAAGATCTTCACCGCCATCGCTTTTGACTCGGGCGGGGTGGCTTCCGGGCCCATGACCGCCGCGTTCCTGCTCCCCTTTGCCCAGGGGGCGTGCGCGGCGGTGGGAGGGAACATCGTCACCGACGCCTTTGGGGTGGTGGCCATGGTGGCCATGACCCCCCTCATCACCATCCAGGTGCTGGGCGTGGTTTACCAGGCCCGGCAGCGCATCGGGGCCAAGGGCCGGCCCGTCCCGCCGGCTATGGCTTTCGATATGCTGGACGACGACGCCATTATTGAGCTATAAGCGCGGAGAAGCGGACAATGAGGGAGCTTGGACCGAAGCGAGGCCGAGCGCAGGCCCGCGCAGCGGGCCGGAGACCAGGCCGAGTCGGAGGGAAAGCGACCGAATGTCCTGGCTGCTTCGCAGCGTGACAACAAGCAGCAAGAAAGGTGGGGAAGCCTTCCTTATGAACGAACTGTACCTGATGGTGACCATCACCGAGCGGGCCAGGGCCCGGCAGTTTCTGGCCCTGTTCGCCAAATATAACGTGACCGTCACCCTGAGCACCCTGGGGGCGGGGACGGCGAGAAGCGAGCTGCTGGACTACTTCGGCCTGGAAAAGACGGAGAAGGTGGTCACCTTCTCCGTGGTCACCCGCTCCGCCTGGCGCGCGGTGAAGGGGGCCATGCAGCGGGAGCTGAGCATCGACGTGCCCGGCACGGGCATCGCCTTTATCATCCCCCTGAGCAGCATCGGGGGGAAAAAGCCCCTGGCCTTCCTCACCGACGGCCAGGATTTTGAAGCGGGGGAGGAAAGCGCGTTGAAGGACACCAAGTACGAGCTGCTGGTGGTTATCGCCAACCAGGGCCACACCGAGCTCATCATGGACGCCGCCCGGGAGGAGCAGGCAGGGGGCGGCACCGTCCTCCACGCTAAGGGCACCGGCATGGAGAAGGCGGAGAAATTTCTGGGCTTCTCCCTGGTGAACGAGAAGGAGATGGTGTTCATCGTGGTGAAGACCGCCACCAAGAACCGCATCATGCGCGCCATCATGGACAAGGCGGGGCTGCACAGCAAGGCCCAGTCCATCGTGTTCTCCCTGCCCGTGACGGGGACGGCGGGTATGCGCCTGCTGGAGCTGGCCGGCGACGAGACGGACGGGGACTGAAGCGGTGGAAGCGCCGGGGATTTTGACCCTAAACGGGAAAGACTAGGCGCCGTTTGAAAATTGGCAATATGCCCAGCTGCGAGGAATTTTTTTCGCCGGGCAAGGCGATTTGGCGCAGGAATACTTTGTGTATTTCAAGGCAAATCAACGCGGCTCGACGGAAAAAGGCCCGCCGATTGGGCGTGTTGACAATTTTCAAACAAGCCCTAATGGGGCAGTGGAGCTTCGAGGGCTGGGGCGTACGCTGCTGGTCCCCCACGCCGGAGCTGGAGGCCCATGCCAAAGAACGCGGAGATCTGTGAGGAGGACGCTATGAAACGGGAAAAAAGCTGTGGAGCGGTTATATTCCGCCAGGAAAATACGGAACGTTATTACCTTGTCCTGAAGAGCACCCAGGGGCACACCACCCTGTGCAAGGGCCATGTGGAGGGGGACGAGACGGAGCACGAGACCGCCGTGCGGGAAATTATGGAGGAGACGGGCCTGACCGTGGACTTCGTGGACGGCTTTCGGGAGGTTATCACCTACTCCCCCAAGCCCGGCGTCACAAAGGACGTGGTGTTTTTCCTGGCCCGGGCCCGGGGCGGGGACATCGCCTGCCAGCCCGAGGAGGTGGCGGAAGCCCGCTTCCTGCCCATTGCCGGGGCGCTGGAGCTGCTGACCCACCCCTCCGACCGGGAGACCCTGCAAAAAGCCCGGGCCTTTTTAGAGGGGGCTGAGCCATGAGTACCCCATTGTACGGCAGCCTCCGGGCCCTGGCGGAAACCCGCCCCCTGCGGCTGGATATGCCCGGCCACCACGGAACGCCCCTGCCGGGGGGGTTCCCCTGGCCGTCGGAGCTGGATTTTACGGAAAACGGCGCCACCGGCGACCTGTTCGGGGACGAGCCGGACGCCATCCAGGCGGCGGAGGGGCTGTGGGCGGCGCGGTTCGGCTTTGACGCCTGCCTGTTCCTCACCGGGGGCTCCACCCAGGGCGTCCACGCCGGGCTGGCCCTGCTGGCCGGGGCGGGGGGGGCCGTGGCCCTGGACCGGGGCAGCCACCGCTCCCAGTTCAACGCCCTGGCCCTGCTGGATCTGACGCCCCATTTCCTTCCACGGCCCTGGCTGGAGGAGGGGGTGGCCGGGCCCATTGCCCCGGAATGTGTGGAAAAAACTCTGGCCGAGCACCCTGAAATTAAAACGGTCTGTATTGCTTCGCCGACCTATTACGGCGTGTTGTCGGACATCCCCGCCATTGCCGGGGTGTGCCACGCCCACGGGGCCCGGCTGATGGTGGACGGGGCCCATGGGGCCCACCTGCCCTTCCTGGGCTATACCGGCTACCAGGCTGCCGACGTGGTGGTCATGTCCGCCCACAAAACCCTCCCCGCCCCCGGCCAGTCCGCCCTGCTCTTTGCCAACGGCGTCCCCCACTCCCAGCTCCAGCGCTGGGGGTCGGTGTACGGCAGCTCATCGCCCTCCTATGTGCTGATGGCGGGGCTGGACGGGGCGCGGGATTACATGGAGGGGGAGGGCGGGGCGCGCTACCGGGATACCGTCCGGCGGGTGGATGAATTCCGCCGCCGCTGGCCCGCCCTGCGGGAGCGGGACGGGCTGGAATTAGACCCCGCCCGCCTCACCCTCACCAGCCCCGACGGCTTCGCCCTGGCCCGCGCCCTGCGGGAGCGGGGGGTTTATCCCGAGATGGCGGACGCGGGCCATGTGGTGTGCTTTCTCACCTGCGCCGACAGGGCGGCGGAATTTGACCGGCTGGGGCGGGCGCTGGAGGACGCCGGGCTCACCGGCCCCTGCGCCCCTGTCTCCCCCCCGCCGGGGCCGCCCCAGACCGCCCTCACCCCCCGGCAGGCGCTGTTTGCCCCCAGGGAGCGGGTGGCGCTGGGGGGGAGCGCCGGGCGGGTGGCCGCCTGCCAGATTGCGCCCTATCCCCCCGGCGTGCCGGTAGTGGCCCCCGGGGAGCGCCTTGAAAAAAAACATCTGGCCTATTTGCGGGAAATAGGATATAATAAAGAATACTGCGATGTGATCCTGGAAGGGGAGTGAAGGGATGAAGCTCATAATTGCCATCGTCAACCACGACGATGCGGGGGCCGTCACCCAGAACCTGACCAAAAACGGGTTTTCGTCCACCCGCCTGTCCACCACCGGCGGCTTTTTGCTGGCGGGCAATGTCACGCTGCTCATCGGCGTGGAGGAGGAGAAGGTGCAGCAGGTCATCGACCTGATCCACCGCTTTTCCCACAGCCGCAAGCAGATGGTGCCCGCCCTTACAGAGATGAGCTACGGCTTCATGCCCGTCATGCCGGTGGAGGTCACCGTGGGCGGGGCCACCGTGTTTGTGGTGGACGTGGAGCGGTTTGAGCGGCTATGACGGACCTGCCCAATCCCCTGTCCCACGCCTACCTCATCTCCGGGGGGGGCGGGGACAGCCGGGCCGCCCTGGCCGGACGGATGACGGCGGCCTACCTGTGCAGGGGGGAACATCCCCCCTGCGGGCGGTGCGGGCCCTGCCGGAAGGCGGCGGCGGGCACCCACCCGGACGTGTGGCGCGCCTCCCCCGCCCCGGACAAGCGGGAGATCGCCGTGGACCAGATCCGCGCCCTGCGCTCCGACGCCTATATCCGGCCCAACGAGGGGGCGCGCAAGGTATATATCATTGACCCGGCGGACGCCATGAACCCCGCCGCCCAGAACGCCCTGCTCAAGGTGCTGGAGGAGGGCCCGGCTTACGCGGCCTTTTTGCTGCTGGCCGCCCAGCCGGGGCTGCTGCTGGATACGGTGCGCTCCCGGTGCGAGCCCATCGCCCTCCCCCCGGAGGAGGACGCCCCCGACCCGGCGCTTTTGGAACAGGCCGCCGCCCTGGCGCGGCTCCTGCTGGCCGGGGACGAGCTGGCCTGCGCCCAGGCGCTGGTGGGTCTGGAGCTGGACAAGCCCAAGCCCGGCCGGCTGCTTGCCCTGCTGGCCCAGGTGGAGGCGCAGGTATCCCGGCGGCTGGCCCAAGACCCCCGGCGGGGCGCGCAGGTGCTCCGGGCGCTGAAAACCTGCCGGGAGAACGCGGCCTATAACCCCGGCGCGGGGCTGACCCTGGGCTGGCTGCAAACCCAGCTGTTCCAATAAGGAAGCGCGGAGCCGCAGGCCATTTCAAACAGATACGGAGGAAACCTCTTATGACGGAGATCATCAGCGTCCGGTTCCGGCCGGGCGGAAAGCAATACTACTTTGACCCCGCCGGACTCACGGTGGCCGAGGGGCGGGGCGTCATCGTGGAGACGGGCAAGGGGCTGGAATACGGCACCTGCGTGCGCCGCAACACCATGGTGGAGGACGGCGCGGTGGTGCAGCCCCTGCGCCCGGTGGTGCGGCTGGCCAACGAGCGGGACGAGCGCCAGGTCCGGGAAAACCGGGGCCGCGAGAAGGAGGCCCTGCGCACCTGCCAGCAGCTTGTGGAGCGCCATGGGCTGGACATGAAGCTGGTCCAGGTGGAGTACAGCTTTGACGGCAACAAGATCCTGTTCTTCTTCACCTCCGACGGCCGGGTGGATTTCCGGGCGCTGGTGAAGGACCTGGCGGGGGTGTTCCGGGCCCGCATCGAGCTGCGGCAGATCGGCGTGCGGGACGAGGCCCGGATGCTGGGGGGGTTCGGCATCTGCGGCAAGCCCTTCTGCTGCTCCCAGTTTTTGGACGAGTTCCAGCCTGTGTCCATCAAAATGGCCAAGACCCAGAACCTGTCCCTCAACCCCACCAAGATCTCGGGCACCTGCGGGCGGCTGATGTGCTGCCTGAAGTACGAGCAGGGGGCCTATGAGGACGCGGTGAAGCGCTGCCCCAGGCAGGAGTCCTTTGTGGAGTGCCCCGACGGGGTGGGCACCGTGTCCTCCGTCAACCTGCTCCGGGAGCAGGTGAAGGTGCGCCTGGAGGACTCCACCGAGCAGCCCAAGAGCTATCTGACGGACGAGATCCGGGTGGTCCGTCCCGGTAAGGGGCGCAGGCCCGAGGGGTACGAGCCCCCCGCCAAGGGGGAGCTGGAAAAGCTGCGCACCCAGGAGGGGGAACAGCTGCGCAGCGGGCGCAAGCTGTCCGACGGCCCCGCCGATTTGGGCCAGGTGCTGGAGCGCTACCTGGGGGACGCAGGCCAGAAGCAGCCGGAAAAGCAGGGCGGCCGCCGGAACAAAGGCCACGGAAAAGCGGCCTCCCAGCCCCAGCCCAAGCAGGACAGGGGTTCCCGGCAGGCCCAGCCCAAGGGGGCGGCCCAGGAGGGCGGCCAGCCCGCCCAGGCCGGGGGACAGAACCACAAGCGGCGCTACCGCCCCCACCACCGGCGCAGGCCCGGCGGCGGGCAGGACCAGGGTTCATAAAGCATGGGAAAACCGCCGCCCAGCGGCGGTTTTTTTATCCAAAACGCAACCGGCGGCCCTGCCGGGGGGTATTATAAATGACAGGCAAAACCGCCCCAGGCCGCGGCCGAGGCATGGGAGGCGGGCCGCTGCCGCGGCCCAGGAAGGGAGGCGACGGCCTTGACACAGGAGCAGCGCACCCAGGTGGTGGAGCGTTGGGGGGACATGGTGTACCGCCTTGCCCTGGCCCGCACCGCCAGCGTCCCCGATGCGGAGGACGTGTTCCAGGAGGTCTTTCTGCGGTATTTCCGCCATGAGGAGAGGTTCCACAACGACGAGTACCGCAAGGCGTGGCTCATCCGGTGTACGGTGAACCGCTGCAAGAGCCTGCTGGCCTCCCCGTGGCGCCGCCGCATCGTCCCCCTGGAGACCGCCGAGGAGGTGGGGGTGGAGGACGACTACCGCGAGGTGTACAGCGCGGTGCTCGCCCTGCCCGGGAAATACCGGGCCGTCATCCACCTGCACTACTTCGAGGGCCTGTCGGTGGCCGAAATGGCCCAGACGCTGGATGTGCCGGAGGGCACCATAAAGTCCCAGCTCAGCCGGGGCCGGGCCCTTCTGCGGGACATGCTGAAGGAGGTAGAGCTTTGAAACGCTATCAACAGGCAAACGAGGGCATCCACGCCCCCGGGGACCTAAAGGAAAAGGCCGCCCGTCCCACTGCGGGCCGCCCCTACTCCCGCTGGATGGGGGCGGTGGCGGCGGTGCTGGCGGTGGCCGTGATCGGAGGGATCGCCATGTGGCCCAGGCAGGGCGGCCAGCCCATGAAACTGGCCAGCTACGAAGGGGCGGCGGGGGACGCGGAAACCGGCGGCCTCCAGCCCCGGATCATGCCGGACGGCGGCCCTGAGTGCGCGCCCGCGTCCTATGAGAGCTGCGCCCTGTCCCTGGCGGACGAGCCGGGGATGGCCCCGTACCCCAAGGACGAGGACTTTTTCGCCGACGTGGGCGACGGCGAGGATGCCTGGCAGAAGGCCAACGACGCCTATAGCGCGGCCTATGAGGCCTGGTGGGAGAGCCGCAAGGCCCTGCGCTCCGGCACGGACTACACGGGGCTGCTGGACGGCTTTATTTCCGCCTCCTCCGCCCAGTTCCTGGCGGGGGCGGGGGCGGAAAACCGGGTCTACTCCCCTATCAACGTCTATATGGCGCTGTCCATGCTGGCGGAGACCACCGGGGGGGACAGCCGGGCGCAGATCCTGGAGCTTTTGCAGGTGGACTCCATCGAGGCGCTGCGCCAGCGCGCCGCCGCGCTGTGGAAGGACAACTACCGGGACGACGGGGTGGTCACCTCCCTGCTGGCCAACTCCCTGTGGCTGCGCAGCGGCATGACCTACAGCCAGGACACCCTGGACACGCTGGCAAAGGACTACTACGCCTCTTCTTTTTCGGGCAAAATGGGCTCGGAGGAGTATAACCAGGCCCTGCGGGACTGGCTCAACGCGCAGACCAACGGGCTTTTGGCGGAGCAGGCCCAGGGGCTGGAAATGAGCCCGGAGACGGTGCTGGCTCTGGCCTCCACCATCTACTTCAAGGCGGCCTGGAGCGGCGAGTTTGACAAGAACCGCACCGAGACCGACCGATTTCACGCCCCGGACGGCGACGTGGACGCGGAGTTTATGCGCCAGTCGATGATGGGCAGCTTTTACTGGGGGGATAATTTCACCGCCGTCCAGCTGAGCTTCCAGCGGGGGGGCTCTATGTGGCTGATCCTCCCCGACGAGGGATGCTCTGTGGATGAGCTGCTCCGGAGCGGCGAGGCCATGGACTTCCTCCTCACCCCCAAGTACGACCAGTACGACGACAAGGGCAATGTGACCCGGGAGGGCTGGACCGGGCAGAAATACCTCACCATCAACCTGTCCATGCCCAGGTTCGACGTGTCCTCCGACCTGAGCCTCATCGACGGGCTGAAGGAGCTGGGGGTCACCGACGTGTTCGATTACACCGTCTCCAACTTCGACCCCCTGGGGGCGTCCACCGATGAGCCGCTGTACGTCTCCACCGCTCAGCATGCCGCCCGGGTGAAGGTGGACGAGGAGGGCTGCGAGGCGGCGGCCTACACCGTGATAATGACGGAGTGCGGCGCGGCCATGCCGCCGGACGACGAGGTGGACTTCACCCTGGACCGGCCTTTCCTCTTCGCGGTCACCGGGGATTCCGGGCTGCCGCTGTTCACCGGAGTGGTCAACCAGCCCAACGGATGAGAACAAAACCCCTCCCTGTTCCAGGGAGGGGTTTGCTATATCCATAGCAGCAGGGCCACCGCCGAAAACCCGGGGAGGGCGTCACACCCCCAGCACCTTGGCGCACCGCCCGCACAGCTCGGCGTGGCAGCCGGGCGTGCCGATGCCCTCGTCGTGGTTCCAGCACCGGGGGCACTTGGGGGCATCAGAGAGCTTCACGGATACGGTGGCGTCCATATCCGGGCCGGCGGGCTCGCCGTCCCGCTTGGCCACCGTCACCTTGGACACGATGAACAGGGCGGCAAGACCGGCCTCGTCGAAGCCGGGCAGAACCTTCCCGGCCTCCCAGGCGGCGTAGGCCTTCTCCGGCAGGTGGAGGGTAACCTCCGCGTCCTGGTTCTTCTTCACCTCGTCCTTGGCGTCCTCCAGGGCCTTGAGCACCACGTCCCGCACGCCCTGCAGCTCCTGCCAGCGCGCGGTCTCCGCCTCGTCCAGCGCCAGCGCCGGGTCGTAGCCCGGGATGTCGTTGAAGAGCACGCACTCGGGGTCGTCCCCCGCCCTGTGGGGCATGGCCGTCCAGATCTCCTGGCTGGTGAAGGCCAGGATGGGGGCCAGCATCCGTGTCATGCCGTCCACGATGAGGTAGAGGGCGGACTGGGCGGAGGCCCGGCCCGCGCCGTCGCCGCAGTACAGCCGGTCCTTGATGATATCCAGGTAGAAGTTGGACATATCCACCACGCAGAAGTTGTAGATGGCCCGGTAGACGGTGTGGAACTCGTAGGAATCGTATCCGGCCCGGACGCTCTTTACCAGGTCGTTGAAGGCCGCCACCGCCCACTTGTCCAGATCCAGCATATCCTTCACCGCCACCGCCTGGTCCGGGTGGAAGCCGTCCAGGTTGCCCAGCATATAGCGGGCGGTGTTGCGGATCTTCAGATACGCCTGGGACAGCTGCTTCATGATCTCCTTGGAGATGCGCATGTCCTGGGTGTAGTCGGCGGAGGACACCCAAAGCCGCAGCATGTCCGCGCCGTAGTCTTTAATCACCTCGTCGGGGGAGACGGCGTTGCCCAGGGACTTGTGCATGGCCTTGCCCTCGCCGTCCACCGTCCAGCCGTGGGTGATGATCTGCTTGTAGGGGGCCACGCCGTTGCAGGCGATAGAGGTGAGCATGGAGGACTGGAACCAGCCCCGGTACTGGTCGCCCCCCTCCAGGTACACGTCGGCGGGGTAGTGGAGGTTGGGGCGCTGATCCGCCACGGCGGCCCAGGTGGAGCCGGAGTCGAACCACACGTCCATAATGTCGTTTTCCTTGGAGAAGCGGTTCTTCCCGCACTTGGGGCACGCAAACCCGTCAGGGACCAGCTCGTCCGCCGTCCGATCGAACCATACGTTGGAGCCGTGCTTTCGGAACAGGTCCGCCACGTGGGAAATGGTGTCCGGGGTGACGATGGCCTCCCCGCAGCCGTCGCAGTAGAACACCGGGATGGGCACGCCCCACACCCGCTGGCGGGAGATGCACCAGTCATTGCGCTCGGTAATCATGGACACCATGCGCTCCTTGCCCCAGGCGGGGTGCCAGGAGATGGCGTCGCAGGACTGGACGGCCTGGTCCTTGATGGCGTCCACGGAGCAGAACCACTGCTCGGTGGCCCGGTAGATGATGGGGTGCTTGCACCGCCAGCAGTGGGGGTAGGAGTGGGTGATCTGGGCCTTGGCCAGCAGGAAGCCCTCGCTCTCCAGGTCGGCCACCACCATGTCGTTCCCCTTGGCGTAGAACTGCCCGTTATACCGGGCGTCGGTCATGACCCCCTTGGCGTTCACCGGGACGGGCACGCCGATGTGGGTGAGCCCCGCGTCGTCGTACCGCTTGCAAACGTCGAAGTCCTCCGCGCCGAAGCCGGGGGCGGTGTGGACGCAGCCGGTGCCCGCGTCCAGGGTGACGTGTCCGCCGTTCAGAATCACGCTGTCCTGGTCCAGCAGGGGGTGCTTTGCCACCATGAGCTCGAAGTCGGCCCCCTTTAGGGTGGCGAGAATCCGACAAGCGGCAAAGTCCAGCCCCGCCTGCTTGCATACGCCCTCCGCCAGCTCCTTGGCCATGATATAGACTTCCCCGTTGGGGGCCTGAAGGAGCACGTAGTCAAAGTCCGCGTTGAGGGAGATGGCGGCGTTGCCGGGGATGGTCCAGGGGGTGGTGGTCCAGATGACGAAGAACAGCTTGGAGAGGTCGCAATACTGCCCCAGCCTGCCCTTGTCGTCCTTCACCGGGAATTTCACAAAGATGGTGGTGCAGGGGTCGTCCTGGTAGTCGATCTCCGCCTCGGCCAAAGCGGTCTGGTCGTGGGGGCACCAGTAGACCGACTTCATGCCCTTGTAGATGAGGCCCTTTTCCGCCATCTTGCCGAACACCTCGATCTGCTTGGCCTCGAACTCGGGCAGCAGGGTGATATAGGGGTTCTCCCACTCCCCCAGCACCCCCAGGCGCTGGAACTGCTCCGTCATCCGGCCCACGTACTGGGTGGCAAACTCCCGGCACTTGTCCCGGAAGGCGGGCACGGACATCTCCTCCCGCTTCACGCCCTTGTCCTTGAGCACGGCGGTCTCGATGGGCAGGCCGTGGGTGTCCCAGCCGGGGACGTAGGGGGCGCAATAGCCCGTCATGTTCTTGTACTTGACGATGATGTCCTTGAGGATCTTGTTCATGGCGGTGCCGATGTGGATGTTGCCGTTGGCGTAGGGCGGGCCGTCGTGGAGGACGAACCTGGGCTTGCCGGCGTTTTTGTCCATCAGCTTGTGGTAGGTGATTTTCGCCCACTCGGGGTTGAGCAGCTCGGGCTCCCGCTTGGGCAGGCCCGCCCGCATGGGGAACTCCGTTTTGGGCAGGTGGACGGTCTGGTTGTAATCCATGGTGGTTTCTCCTTTTTCAGCATATTTTTTCCGCCGAAGGCTCAGATATCCAAATAGAATATGATATCCGCTTTTCCCTCCTGGCTCGTGCCCTTGTATACGTGGTTGTCAAACCCTCCTATTTGGAATCCCGTTTTCAGATAGAATTTGCAGGCGGACAAGTTGTTGTCCTGTCCGATGGTATAGATGCCGCGATATCCCCGGGCTAAGGCGACCTCTTTTGCCTTCTCTACCAAGGCTTTGGCGGCGCCCTTTCCCCGATAGCGGCCCGATATCTTCAAATCGTCCAAATACATATAGTTAAACCACGCGTCCTTCAAAACTGCCAACCCGATACAGGCCCCCCCGTCATAGGCTCCCACGAACACGGTGTCCGCGCCCGCCGCATCAAAGTCATAACCGCTGTCGGGAAAGCACTGCTCGGACACTTCCCCCTCTGGGAACAGCTTGATCTCGTACCCCCATACGCCGTCCCGGTAGGACGGAACCATCCGCCCGTAAAGGGGGAACGCCTCGTTTTTCAGGCGGACGTCGTTCTTTGCCGCCGCATCAATGATTTTGACCTCCACAAAGCCATTCCTTTCCGAAAAACAAAAACGCCCCTGTCCCCCAACGGAGACAAAGGCGCAAACCCCTGCGGTACCACTCCTACTTCCGCACGTTGTCACGCCTTGCCTGTTCGCGGCGCACGGCTTCCCTCCGACTCGGGCAAAACCCAGCCCCACTTTGCGGGCCTTGGGCTTTTGTCCTCGCTCCAGTCCATCCGTGCTGCTCACGACGGCTCAGCGCTTCCATGTACGGCACTCATATGCGCTGTAACGGGCACACCCGGCGGGGCTTACTTACGTTTGTGTTCAGCCCGCGGCTCCCAGGGGATGTTCGCCGGGCCCGCCCCGCCGCCCTCGCACCGTGCGGGCGGCTCTCTGGGAGGCGGCTTTTCCAGCTACTCGTCCTGTTCAAAGCCTGTTTGAGATTCCTCCCCGCCCCGGCGGGGAGGAATCTGTAATTTTGTTTTCGCATCCGCCCGGTGGAGCGGACGCTATTTATATTATAGGCGCAAAGGGGATTTGTCAACCGTTTTTCCAGGAAAAGTTCCACAAAAAAGCAGTCCTCCCGTTTCCGGCGTCCGATGGCCGTCCCGGCCGGACGGTCCGCGCCGCAGGCGCGGGGTGGGCCCCGCCAGTTTGCAGCAACCAGACACAGGCGGCAGCACCAATAGGGGCGCCTCTACGGTAGTTCCGCCTGGAACGCGTGCCAACCGCCCCGTTCCAAGTGCCGGGCGACCGCAAAGCCGCTTTGCTCCAAAGCGGCCTTGACCTCCTCCTGCCGCCCCTCAATAATTCCGGACGTGAGGAACACCCCGCCGGGGGTCATAAACTCCCCCGCCTTGGCGGACAGGGGGATGATGACGTCGGCCACGATGTTGGCCAGCACCACCCGGTTCTCCCCCGGCCCCAGTTTCGCCGCCAGCCTCTTATCGGTCAGCACGTCCCCGGCATATACTGCCAGCCTGTCCCGGCCGATGCCGTTCAGGGCGGCGTTCTCAAAGGCCACGTCCGCCGCCTTGGGGTCGATGTCCACCCCCACGGCCCGGGAGGCCCCCAGGGCCAGGGCGGCGATGGCCAGGATCCCCGAGCCGCAGCCCAGGTCCAGCACCCGGTCGCCGGGGCGCAGCGCGTCCTCCAGCAGCTCCAGGCACAGCTGGGTGGTGGGGTGGGCCCCGGTGCCGAAGGTGAGGCCGGGGTTGAGGTACAGCGGCGCGCGCCCCTCCGGCACGGGCTGCCCCCGCATCCAGTCGGGGACGATGTACACCCGCCGCCCCACCGGGATGGGCTGGTAATACTTCTGCCAGGAGGTGGCCCAGTCCTCCTCCCGGAGGGAGACGGTCTGGGGCTCGTACTCCTCCAGCCCCGCCAGGTACCGCCGGAGCTGCCCACGCCCCTCCCCGCTGTCCGGGACGTAGAATTTCACCCGGCTGGCCCCCTTCATGCGCTGGGCCAAATCCTCATCCACATAGTCCCAATACTGGCGGTTCTGCTCCAGGAAGCGGAGAAAATCCCCCTCCTCCTCCACCACCAGCCCGGCCATGCCGTTGGCGGTGAGCACCTCGCACACCCGCTCCAGCCGTTCCGCCGGGACCGGGAGGGTGACCTCTAACCATGTGCCGCTCATAGTATCGCCCCCATGTATCTGCGCCTCGCCTGTTTACGGAGGCCCAGCGTTATCTCAAAAATTCCAAAACCGCCCGGTTAAAGGGCCCGGGCCGCTTGCCTGCGATGAAATGATCCCCCTTGACGGTGACCAGCCGCCCGTGGGGCAGGCTGTCCGCGATGAGCCGGGAGTGGGAGGCGCGGATCATATCCCTGCTGCCCACAATGACCAGCGCGGGCATGGTGAGGGCGGCCAACTCCCTGGGGTGGATATGGGGCTCGTTCACCATCAATCCCAGCAGCTCGGCGTTGGCCCTGGCCTTGGGGGCCTGGGACAGGGAGGCCAGCTTGTACCCCAGCACGATGGGTATTTGTACGGACGGCCTCACCCCGGAGGGGTCCAGGTTGGCCCCGTTGAGCACCAGCCGCCCCACCCGCCCGGGATGGCGCAGAGCGAAGGTGAGGGCGATGTTGCCGCCGTCGCTGAAGCCCAGGATGTGGGCCCGTTCAATGCCCTGTTCGTCCATGAAGGCCGGCAGGTCGTCCGCGAACTGGGAGATGGTGAAGGGGGCCGTCCCCCGGGGGGAATGGCCGTGGCCCCGGGTGTCCACGGCGTACACGGTGAAATACCGGGCGAATTCGTCCATCTGGTGGACGAAATAGTCCCCGTCCTGCCCGTTGCCGTGGAGCAGGAGCAGGGGGACGCCCGACCCCTTTTTGATGTAATGCAGGGAGATGTCCATGATTAGCCTCACTTGCTGTAATTCATGCCCTGCCTGCCGCTGCGCGGCGGCTGGGCTTTTACCCTCGCTCCGGTCCATCCGCGCTGCTCACGGCGGCTCAGCGCTATTTTACCTTGTATCCACGCTTCGCCTGTTCGCAACGCGCGGCTTCCCTCCGTCTCGGGCAAAACCCGCCTGCCGCTGCGCGGCGGCTGGGCTTTTGTCCTCGCTCCGGTCCATCCGCGCTGCTCACGGCGGCTCAGCGCTATTTTACCTTGATCTGCTTTACGCTGTCCAGCCGGATGAGCTTTTCGCACTCTTTTTTCGTGCCCTCGCCCGCCAGCACCAGCGCCCAGTCCTCGTCCGCGTCCAGGATTTTGCACTTCTTACCATACACGTCGAAGTCCCCGGCCTCCACGGTCAGCTCCACCGTCCGGCCTATCTGTTTGCGCACCTGGTCGCCCAGCCCCGCGATCCGTTTGGCGCCCAGGCCGTTCTCCCGAAGGATGCGCTCCAGGCGGCTCACCTTGCCCATGAGGACAAGCACCATGATAAAGGAAAATATGCCAAAGTATTCCATCTGCCGGCCCTCCTCAGTTCAGCTCCAGCAGGGAGCGGCGGGCCGCCTCCCCGTCCTTGAGGAAGGTGACGGTGCTGATGGCGGCCAGGGGGATGAGCCGAACCTCGTTCTTGTCCGGCTTCTTCTGGTTCACCACAACCTCCACGCTGGCCCAGCTGCCGTCGAAGTCCTGAATGACGCACCAGTCATGGACAACGGGCATCCCGTCGGCCTCGTAGAAGGTCAGCTTCACCCGCTTGCCCTGGGCCTGCTTCAAAAGCCGGGTCACCGGGGGCTTCACCGGCTCCCCCTTCTCGTCCACCCCGTCCTGGAGGAGGTAGTCGCAGCTCACCTCCAAAATCTGCGCCATGCGCACGATTTTGTCCGTCTCCGGGTAGGCGGCGTCCGACTCCCAGCGGCTCACCGCCTGCCGGGTGACCTCCAGTTTCTCCGCCAGCTGCTCCTGGGTCAGGTTGCGGGCCCGGCGGGCCTCGGCCAGTTTGTTTCCTAAGCTCATCAAATTCACCTCATAAAACCGGGAGGGCTCCTCCCTTTGATGCTCCCAGCATACCAAAACCCGGCGGATTGACCAGCGTTTTGCCGTTTCCAAATGTAACGTTTGGGTTGCGGAGAAGCGCGGAGCCGTCGTGAGCAGGGGGACTTAGAACCGCGTCGCGAACAGGCGCAGCGTGACAACGGGCGCGCCGCCCCTTCCGGGGCGACGGGCCGTCAACCGCCCGCCCGGCCCATCAATTCCCTCAGCGTCACCTCATACGCCTCCCGCTCATAGGGCAGGACGGGGAGCTGTTCGGGAAGCTCCCAGCCCTTGCGCTCAAAAATGCGTCGGATCAGGAAATCGGTAAAGTCCGGGTTCTTCACCAGGATGGGCCCGGTGAGATGGGTGGCGAACACATTGCCGCTCATGAAGCCCTCCGGGCCCTTGTCCTCCCCATTGCCAAAGCCCAGGGAGAGGCGGTGAAACAGCGGGTTCGCGTCCTCGGTGACGGAGCATTTGTTCATGAAGCCCACCACCGGGCTGTCCCACAGGGAGGTGTGGGCCACCACGTCCTCCGGGGCGCGCTTGTCCGATTCCACGGTGGAGAAGTCCGCCAGCCCCAGGCAGGGCCAGCGCTTGCCCTGGGCGTCCGTGATGGACTGGCCCAGCAGCTCCATGGCGTTGCCGGTGAACAGCACCACCGCCCCCCGGTCTATGGCGGCCTTGAGGGCCTCCTTGTGGGGCAGCAGGGCGGACAGCGCCGCCTTCTGGGTGCGCTCGGTGCCCGCGCCCATATAGATGAAGCCGGCGCGGTCAAAGGGCGGCGCATCCTCGAACAGGGCGGCGTCCACTGTGACGGACACCCCCGTGGCCTCCAGGTGGCGGCGGAGGACGGCGAGATTGGCGTACTCCCCGTACAGGGACATGCAGTCGGGATACAGGTGCAGAATGGTCAGTTCCATGGCGTGTTCCTCCTCAATCCTTCTCAACCAGCGAGAGGAGCTTGTCCCGGTCGGAGAAGCAGGTGACCACGTACACGTCCTCGTCCCCGTTTTCCTTCAGGTACTGGGCCGCCGTGGGGATGCTCTCCCCCACCTCGATCTTGTCCGCCGGGACGCGGCTGTACTTGAACCGCACCGCCAGGTCGTTGCAGTACCTGCCGTACAGCATGATCTTTTGCACCTGCGGGCAGCCCAGCCGGTCGAAGTCGATGTCCCACAGCCAGCTGGTCTCGCCGGTGAAGTACTTCCGGCTGATGGCGTCCACGATGACCAGCACCGTGCAGGGCTTTTCGGCGGCGGCGATATAGGCCAGGTTGGTGTCGTAGGCCACCGAGTTCTCGTGCTTGGAGGTGAGCAGGGTGCCCCGGTGGTTCCCCAGACGGAAGGTAATCATCCGCCCGTTTTTCAACATATAGTTATTGATAACCCCGGACATGACGTCGGGGGACACCCCCGCCAGGGCGCACGCCGACCAGGCCGCCAGGATGTTGTAGACGTTGTAGATGCTCTTGAAGGCCAGGGATATGTCTGTCTCGCCGTTGATGGTGAGCGTCCCCGCCTTCAGGTCCAGGGCGGTGACGGAAAAGTCGGCGGCGTGCCGCCTGTGCCCGCAGGAGGGGCAGGAGTAGTGCCCGATGTGGGCGTAGTGGTAGCAGGAGTATTCCATCCTGCCCCTGCACACCGGGCAGCGGGCGCCGTCGTGGTAGACGCCGTGGTGTTCCTGTGTGCTGATGGGGCAGGCATCCAGACCAAACCACTTGACCCGGGCCGGGTCGTGGTCCTTGGCGAAGCAGGACACCAGCGGGTCGTCGGCGTTGAGCACCAGGGTGGTCTCCGGGGACACGGCGTGCCTGATGGCGTCGTAGACCCATTCCGGGTGGCCGTTGCGGGTGAGCTGGTCCCGGTACAGGTTGGTGATGACAAAGTGGGTGGGGTGGAACCATTTGAAGGTGTGCCGGGCATAGCGCTCGTCGCTCTCCAGCAGCAGCACGTCCCCCCGCATCTTCCCGCCCAGGGTGCAGTGGGACAGGATGAGGGTGGCCACCCCCTCGATCTGGTTGGAGCCCTCCTTGTTATAAACCACCTTCCGCCCATCCTGCTCCAGGATGGCGGCGATCATCTCCACCGTGGAGGTCTTGCCGTTGGAGCCGGTGACGGCGATGATATGGGCGGGCAGCTTCACCCGGCCCAGCACGCCGGGGCACACCTTCAGGGCGAACTGCCCCGGCAGGGAGCTGCCCTTGCCGACGAGCCCGCCGATGAAGCGCAGGACCTTACACATGATTACGGCCAACACTAATTTCATACTTGAAACGCCCCTCCTTTGTCTGCTCTGCCTGTTTGATCTCCCGCCACTCGTCCTCTAAGATGGCCATGAGCACGTCGTCCCCATAGGCCGCCCCGTCCAGCACCGCCTCCCGGCGGACGCCCTCGCGCCGGAAGCCCGCCTTCTCGTAGGCCCGAATGGCCCGGGGGTTGAAGGGAAAATACGTCCAGCTCCAGCCGGTGAAGCCCCAGAGTCTCAAACGCGTAATCCCGCGTCATCCGCACCGCCCAGGAGCCGATCCCCTTCCCGCAGTTGTCCGAGCGGAATATGGCGATGCGGAAATTGCCGCACCGGGTTTTCCAGTCGATTTCATTGACCACGCTCTCCCCCAGGATGCGCCCGTCCGGCCCGATGATAAGAAAATCGGCCCGGTCCTCCGCCTCCAGGCAGTTTCGGAAGTAGGCCAACACCTCTTCCCGGGTGAAATCGGACCTGCTGCCTGTCAGCCGGTCTACCTCCGAATCCACACCGAACCCCTGCTCCCAATATGCTTCGGCATCCTCTGCCCGGATGGAGCGGAGGATGAAGCCGTCCTTTTCCCAGCTCTGCGTTATCTGTCTCATCTCTTTATGCTTCCTCTCACAGTCGTTTGAATGGGAAGAACAGGTAGAGCTGTCCGCCCTCCGCCGGGCGGCGGCAGTCCTGCACGGCCCCGGCCAAACACAATCCCCGCCGGTCCAATTCGTCCAGTCCCGCCTGAAAAGCGGCGGCGTAATCCCCCTCCACCTTTACCCGAAGGCAGGCAAAGGCGGGCAGCGTCCATTTTGTCCAGCCCTCCGGCGGCTCCAGATCGGCTGGAACCTGCGCTCCCGCCAGATACAGCCCCCGGCTGAATCCGTCCGTCCAGGGCAGAAACTGACAGGACAGATCGCTCATCGCGCCCCAGATCCCCACGGGCATACCAGTCCCATCCCGCAGGGCCAGTGCCTCCACCTCGCCGAACCGGACATTGGCCGCCTCCCACAGGGCAGGGGCGGGGTTATGTCCCGGCTCCGCCCTCCCCTCTATCCCAATGACAGAAAAAGAAGGCAATTCACAAGTCACAAGCTCCATCGCGCCGCCCCCTCACAAAGGTTTTACAAAGCAGACCACCCGGTTGACCTCGGTAAAGCCCGCGCCCAGGTGGAAAGCGATGCTCGCCCTGTTATCCAGTTCGCAGTCGCTGGCAAACTCCACGCAGCCCCGCCTCCTGGCCCAGCCCTCGCAGGCTTGCAGCAGAGCGCGGGCCAGCCCCCGGCCCCGGAACGGTTCCCGGACGTAGACCCCCTCCAGATAGCCCACGGGGCTGGTCTCCGTCCCCTCCACATAGTCGCGGCGGAGCTGGCACTGGGCAAAGCCCGCAAACGCGCCCTCCTCCTCCGCCAGAAAAAACGCGGCCCCCTCCGGGGAAAGCGCCCCCCATTCCGCCAGCAGTTCGTCCGGCGTATTGTCCGGCCACAGCTCGCAAGCCAGGACGGCGGCTTGGGGCAGGGTCTGCTCGTTTGCTCTAATCACCGTCATGCCATTTTCTCCAAATAAATCATCAATGCCGTCACATCCGCCGGGGACACCCCGGACACCCGGGACGCCTGCCCCAGATTCAGCGGCCGGATGCTGTCCAGCTTCTGCCGGGCCTCCAGCCGCAGACCTTGAATGGACAGATAGTCCACGTCAGGAGGCAGGGGCCGGTCCTCCAGCTTGCGCAGCTCCTCCACCTGCCGGTTCTGCCGGTCGATGTAGCCCTGGTACTTCACGGAAATCTCCACCTGCTCCGTAATTTCCCGGGAAAGGGCGGGACGGTCCGGGTCAAAAGGCGCCAGGTCTGCATAGCTCAGCCGGGGCCGGCGCAGCAGGTCCAGCAGCCGGGCCCCGTGGGGACAGGGGGGTTCGCCCCTGTCCTCCAGCAGCTGGTTCAGGGCAGGGGAGGGCGCCGCCCCCACGTGCTCCAGGCGGCGGATCTCCCGGTTCACGGCGGCGTACTTCTCCTCCACCTGGGCCAGCCGCCCATCGCTCACCAGCCCTACCCGGTGGCCGTAAGCGGCCAGACGCTTGTCGGCGTTGTCCTGCCGGTGGATGAGCCGGTACTCC